>Ga0187765_10000060_pt1 | contig 37759 bp, 43 predicted proteins | sample 0216_QUI02_MP05__3_FD_133018 | JGI IMG/M metagenome (GOLD analysis project Ga0187765, IMG submission 133018) | Tropical peat soil microbial communities from peatlands in Department of Meta, Colombia - 0216_QUI02_MP05_10_MG | ecosystem: Environmental > Terrestrial > Soil > Wetlands > Peat ...
ATGTGGACCTCGACCGTGCCCTCGCGCTTCCTCGATGAATTGCCGGAGGACAATGTTGAGGTGAAGGAGGCGGCGGCCGGCGCCGGCGGCTTCGGCATGTCGGGCTATGGTGCCTCACGCTTCGACGAGATGAATTCTTTCGGCTCCAGCTACACGACGCCCGGCTGGCAGCGCGCGCAGCAGCGCAAGGGAAAAGGCGGCTTCTACGACAATGGACAGCCGCGCTACGTGCCGGACGGCGTTTATGGTGAGAGCGACGATGCCGACGCGGAGGACATCCCTCCCCTTAAAGGAAAGGGTGCCCGCAATCCCGGTTTCGCCGGGCGAATGCCCGAGGAAAAAAGCCCCCCTGGCCCCCGAAGCGCGAAGCGCGAAGGCCGGCTCCTCATTGAGGGCGAGCTGGTGGCGAAATCCACCGGCACAGCGTCTTCTTTCACGGTCGGCGACCGCGTGTTTCACCAGAAATTCGGCAACGGCAACGTGGTGGCCGTGGACGGCAACAAGCTCACTATTGCCTTCGACAAAGCTGGCGAAAAGCGCGTGGTGGACAGTTTCGTCGAGAGGCTTTGACTGTCATCCGTCTTGCCGGGCATAGCCGTTCGAAGAACGGCGTCGCTTCGCGCGCCTATGTCCCGGCCATCCACCTCTTACTTTGATGAATTGCCCAAGACGTGGATGCCCGCGCCAGGCGCGGACATGACAAAACCGCCGCTTCCCCCTTGCGCCGACTGTGACATAATCCGATGAGGGGCGGCGAGACCTGTGGGAGTCAGCCGTGCGACACCTGATATCTTTGCTCATCCTGACCGGCGCCTTCGCGCATAGCGGCACGGCGCTCGCCGAAGAGACCACCTTACCCAGGACAAACGCCGAGCAGCTCCAGAGCGCCTGCACCAAAGCCGGCGGCAAGTTCTCGCAGGACGCCAAGGGCATAGAGTGCGGCACCAACTGCCAGGGCGGCCCCGGCACCGATTGCACCGTCTATTGCCCGACTGACCAGAAATGTACCGCCCAGGTGATCGGCGCGCGGCGTCCGCGCAGCGCGGCAGAGGCTTTGACCAAGCCGGAGCGGCATCAACGGTAAGAGTGGGCCGGCGTCAGCGCGCTTTTATCGTCATCCAAAACAAAGAGGCCGCCGATGAGGGCGGCCTCGTGATTACACGCAATGCGCGCTGGTGCGATTACCAGCTGGTCCAATGGTGGCCATTCCAATACCCGCGGCCCTCGTGTTCCCGCCACCGGTAGTGCTCGTGACGGCCCCATCGCCAGTTGTCCTCATGGACGACGATGCGGGCGGATGCCGGATAGTCATAACGCTCATGCGTGTGCCGGCAGACGTTGCCGGCGCAGGCAATTGCCGCAGACGCGTTCACCGTCGAGAGCGCCAGAACGCCCGCGCCGATAAGCGCACCCGCAAGGGGTTTGCTCAATAGTGTCATTGTTCCTGCCTCTGTGCGTTTCACTGCACAAAACAACGGCATGGCGGCGCATTGGTTCCGCCTTGCCTGCGGATGGCCGCCGCTGAGCGGCTCCGCTCTACGCCACTGCCGGCTTCATCTGCCGCCGCAGCACAATGCTGAGCATGGCGAGACCCGCGGCAAACAGGAATACGATCGCGGGAATGGCCCAGTTCAGCACGAAGCCGCGATCGATGATCGCCTCCCGCTGCGGGTCGCCGGGCAGATAGAGCACGGTCACCGGGTCGCCGGTACGATGGCTGGGCGGATTGCTGCCGACGCTGTCCCTGAATTCGACCATCGAATTCGCCGCCGTGCGAAACCGTACGACGGGATAATAAGTATAGCCGTGACCGCCGGAGCTGTGTTCACTGTTCAGGCGCACCACCTTCCCTTGCGCACGCTCACCATGCGCTTCGAGCCGGCTGATCTTCATGCTCTGGAACACGCCGATCCCGAGCAGGAGCACGGCGACAGCCGCCAGGATCGGGACAATCACTTTGTAGCTTTGCGCCTGCTTGAGCCGCGCCTGCGCGACATCCGGCGCCGAAACGAGCGTTTCAATCGGCTTGACGTTGCCGAGATCGAGAGTCGTCTGGCCGATATTGTGCTGCTTTTTCCATTCCTCGATCGAGAGCCGCTGTCCTTTCGGAATGAGAGTGCGCCAGGCGCGCTCGCCAAGATAAAAAAGCATCGCGGCGGCCATGAACCACGTCATGCGCGTGATCGGGAAAGCGGTGAGCGCGTAGTAGCCGAGGAGAACGCCAGGCACGGCAAACACGACGCCAATGAGATCGAATACATAACTGCCGGCTTCGCGTGCCTCCGTCGGATTGTGCGCGGAAATCATCAGCGGAACGACGCGGCCAGTTTCCTTGCCGCGCACCCAGCCGGAGCCGGTGTCCGATTTCGCCACATGACTTTCGCCGTCCGCCAGTGCGTAGCGATAGACAGGCGTATAGGTGCCGCCATTTGCGATCACGCCGATCACGGTGCCCTGTGCGCGCAGCGCGTGCACGCGCCAGTAGATCGAATTGCCGAGGATGAGGCCGCCGATGCCGAGGCAGATGACCGCGCCAATAAAAAAGCCGACCTGATTATAAGCCTGCGCACCCTGAAAAATGAGGTCGAACATGAAGATATCTCCGTTCGGCCTGCAATCTACATTTGAAGGCTTATTGCAACGTAAACGTGCACTTACGTCAGGCGTCGCGCCGCGGCGTATCCGCCGATAAACCCGCCGATGGCACCCACAACCGCCAGCAGCATAGCTCGGGACATCGTCCCGTAGTGCACCCAGCCATATGACCCCGCACCGATCCGTTCAGCGAAAAACGGCCGGGCCTAGTTGCGCGAATCCAGGCCGCGCTCCCATGGTGGCTCGGGCGCAAAGCGGTCCGCAATAAAATCGATGAACGCGCGGACCTTCGCCGCAGGATTGCGATCCGGCAGGTAGACCGCGTAGATGCCGCCGAATTGGACGGTCGGCTGATCGAGCATCAGCGCGACAAGTTCGCCGGACCGCAGCTCGTCGGCAACGACGAAGGCCGGCTGATAGATGATGCCCTGCCCCGCAATAGCGGCGGCGCGCAGCGCGTCGCCATTGTTGGCGCGCAGATTGCCGGACACCTTCACCACGACGTCATTCCTCGCGCCGAAGGCCCAGCGGTCGACGCCGGCAATGCGCGAGAGCGTGTAGCCAAGACAATTGTGCTGCGCGAGGCCGGCAACATCGCGCGGCACCCCGCGCGCCTTGAGATAGGACGGCGCAGCGCAGACGATCGTGCGGCACGGCGCGATGCGCCGCGCGATCAGACTCGAATCGCTGAGCGTGCCGATGCGGATCGCGAGATCCCAACCCTCTTCGGCGAGATCAACGAGGCGATCATTGAGACCGAGCTCCACGCTCACCTGCGGATGCGCCTTCGCAAAATCCGGCAACAAGGGCGCGACCTGCCGCTCGCCGAAGCTCACCGGCACGTTGAGCCGGAGAATGCCGCGCGGCTCGACGCGTTCGGCGGCGACCGCGGCGTCGGCCGCGCTCATGTCGGCGAGGATCCGCTCGGAGGCCTCGAGATAATTGCGGCCGGCATCGGTAAGCGAGAGCCGGCGCGTGCTGCGATGGAGGAGTTTGGCGCCCAAGCGCCGTTCGAGCGCGGCGATGTGCTTCGTCACCATGGTCTGGGACAGGCCCAGCGCACGGCCGGCTGCCGAAAAACTGCCGGCGCCCGCAACTTTGGCGAAAACCTCCAGTCCGGTCAGCCGATCAAGCATATCTCACTCTATCAGTGTGAGGTGTGATGATTATTCAACATGTTATCACACTGAAGGGAATAAGCCATATCAGCATCATCGAAAGAGGAGATGTCCCAATGGCCAATACGATCGATACCCGCACCGCCCCCTACGCCGCGCTGCTGCTGCGAATCAGCCTCGGCCTTCTGTTCCTGGCCCATGGCCTGCTGCTCAAGGTCTTTACGTTCACGATCCCCGGCACCGTCGGTTACTTCCAGAGCATCGGCTACCCGGGCTTGTTCGCTTACCTGGTCATCGCCGGCGAAATCGGCGGCGGACTGGCGCTGATCCTCGGCGTGTGGACGCGGCCGATCGCCCTGCTGTTGCTGCCGATCATGATCGGCGCGACGTTGCAGCACATTGCCGGCGGCTGGCTGTTCACCAACCAGGGTGGCGGCTGGGAATTCCCGGTGTTCTGGACCGCGGCGTTGGTCGCACAGGCCCTGCTCGGTGATGGCGCCTTCGCCCTGCGGCTGTCGCGCAACGCCGAACCGGTCGGAAAAATCGTCGACGCGTATGCGCGTTAGGTGAACGTGCCGAGCGCAAAGGACACGTGTCATGACATTGCCAAGCCTCTTCCTCTCCCACGGCGCGCCAACCTTGCCGCTCACCGATACGCCGGCGCGCGCCTTCCTGAGCCAGTTTGGACGTACGCTCGAACGGCCGAAAGCCATTCTCGTGGTCTCGGCGCATTGGGAGACGGAGACGCCGGCAGTGAACGCGGTCGATCGCAATGAGACGATCCATGATTTCGGCGGATTCCCGCGCGCGCTTTATGAACTGAAATATCCGGCGCCAGGAAACTCGGTGCTTGCAGCGGAGATCGCCGGGACATTGCGCAATGCCGGATTTGCCTGCGCTGTCGATACGAAGCGCGGCCTCGACCACGGCGCATGGGTGCCGCTGATGCTGATGTATCCACAAGCCGATATCCCGGTGCTGCAGCTCTCGGTGCAGCCGCATCTGGGGCCGCTGCATCACCTTCGTGTGGGCCGCGCGCTAGCGTCGCTGCGCAAGCAAGGCGTGCTGATCATCGGCAGTGGCAGCTTCACGCACGATTTGTCTGAATTCCGCGGGCATGGGCCGAACGATCCGGCGCCCGACTGGGTCAACAGATTTGCCGACTGGTTTCACGGCGCGCTGACGAAGAACGACACCGATGCGCTGATCGATTACCGGCGGCAGGCGCCATTTGCGGCTAAAAATCATCCGACTGAAGAGCACCTGTTGCCGCTGTACACGGCGCTGGGCGCGGCCGGCGAGGATGCACGCGCCGAACGGCTGCATGCCAGCGCGACCTACAGCGTGCTGCGAATGGATATTTACGCCTTCAGAGGCGCACGGGAAGCAACGCAGGCCGCAGCCTGAGGTCGCTTCGGGTGCTCACGATCGCGCCGGGGCATCCACCGGCACGATCATCTTGCCGATTGGCCAAAGCGCGATGCCCGCGAGCTTCAGATGCGCCCAGGCGAAGGGAATGCCGATGATGGTGAGGGCGAGAAGGAGCGCGGTGATGAGATGGCCAAGCGCCAGCCACCAGCCGGCGAGCACGAGCCAGATGATATTGCCGAGCATGCCGAATGGCCCGGTGCCGAAATCTTCGACGCCGGTCACCTCGGCGCGCGAGACTGCCTTCTGGCCGAACGGCAGCAGCGTATAGAGCGCGATGTTGAAGGCCGCACGCGTCCATGGCAGCCCCACGATGGTGATCGCCATGATGAAGGCGGCAATGATCCACGCGACAGCCATGTAAAGGCCGCCGCACACGATCCACAGCACATTGAGCAACAGCGATACGACAGGCATTGGCGAGCCCTCCAGCGCTCCGATCACAGGCCGTGACACGCGCCGCCGGCAGATATAGGTGCCGGAACCGCCAATACCAGAACCACAAAGATAAAATCCAGGAGCGCTAAATCTAGAAACGCCAGGACCTGCGGCGCGGGTAAGTCCCGCTAACAAGGCGCACAATCAACAGCAGCAACACGGCGCCGATGGTCGCGACAATGATCGCGGAGGTAATCCCGTTGGCGATGTGGATGCCCAGGCGCGGCAGCAGCCAACTGCCGATCAGCGCGCCCACGATGCCAATGGCGATATCGCCGATGAGACCAAAACCGCCGCCATCGACAATGCGACCCGCGAGCCAGCCGGCGACAAGGCCAACCAGCAAGATCACAAGAATTCCCTGATCTGAAATATGCATAGCACCACCCCTGTGGTTGCACCGCACACGAGGCCATCGCGCGCGATCTCTCTCTGACAATCGGGATAGGAACCATTGGTTCCATCCGCTAGCCTTCGTTCCGAAGTTTTGGTTCTGGCCAGCGGCCGGGAAAACAAGGATGCTGGCGGCAACATGCTTGAGGGGATGGGGACAATGAGGACAGCTTGGTTAGCGGCAGGAACCGGGATCTGGCTCGCACTGCTTGCGGGCCTGAGCGGTGCACAGGCACAGACTTACCCGACGCGCACGGTCACGATCATCGTGCCGTTTGCAGCCGGCGGCCCGGCCGATATCACCGGTCGCATCGTGGCGGAGATTTTCTCGCGCCATCTCGGCCAGCAATTCGTGGTGGAGAATGTCGGCGGCGCCGGCGGCACGCTCGGCTCGCTGCGTGCCGCGAAGGCCACGCCCGACGGCTATACGCTCATCTCCGGTCACATGGGCACGCACGCGGCGGCGCCGTTCTTCTATCCCAATCTCGGCTACGACCCGGAGAAAGACTTCGAGCCGATCGGGCTGATTGCCGAACAGCCGGAATTGCTGACCGTACGCAAGGATATCCCGGCCAACAATCTCAAGGAGTTCATCGCCTGGGCCAAGGCCAACGAGAGCAAGCTGAACATGGGTCACGCCGGCGTTGGCTCGGTATCATATGTCGGCTGCCTGCTGCTCAATGCGGCGATTGGCATCAAGCCCACGATGGTGCCTTTCACCGGCACGGCGCCGGTGATGAACGCGATCCTCGCCGGGCAGATCGACTACGACTGCGATCCGGTGCTGGGGCCGCTGTCGCATGTGCGCGCCGGCACCGTGAAGGCGCTCGCCATCGCCACCAAGAAACGCAGTCCGCTGCTGCCGGACGTGCCGACATCTTACGAGCAAGGCCTGCCGCAATTTGACTGCGCGCCTTTCTATGCGCTCTTTGCGCCGAAAGGCACGCCGCAGGCCGTTGTCGACAAGCTCGCCGAGGCGCTTGATAAGGGCTTGAGCGAGCCAGCCGTGCAGAAACGGCTGTCCGACCTCGGCGCCGAAATCGCCGAACCGAACCGGCGCGGTCCGAAAGCTTTGGCTGCTCTGGTGCACAGTGAGGTCGCGCGGCTCGGACCGATCCTGAAGGCCGCCGCCGCCAAATAAAATCTCCGATGGCCCAATCCACGAAAGTGCTGCTCGGCCGCGACCGCGATTTCTGGCTGGCGCGCGGCGCTGTGCTTGTCATCGTCGGACTGCAGATCGCCATCGTGAACGATCTCGCAATCGGGCCACGTTGGCTCGCGCCCGTAGTTGAGCTCGCGTTACTGGTGCCACTGTCGATCGCGACCGCCTGGACGCAACGGCGCGCGCGCAAGGCCTCCACCAGGGAACAGGTCAGCCAGGTCTGGCGCGGCCGCCTGCGCACGCGCCGGCTGGCGATAACGCTTACGGCCGTCGTCACACTGATGAATTTCGGCGCGCTCGCGCGGCTGATCGAGGCCATCCTCGCTGGTCACGCCGGCAGCGGCCGAACGCTGCTGCTCGACGCCGTCAATATCTGGGCGACCAATGTGATCATCTTTGCGCTCTGGTTCTGGGCGCTGGATCGCGGCGGGCCTGCCGGGGAGATCCTCGGCGCCGGCCGCGGCAATGATTTCCTGTTCACCCAGCAACAGACCGGCGAGCCGAAACGATTCCCCAACTGGTCGCCGGGATTCATCGACTACCTGTTTCTGGCGTTCACCAATGCCACCGCGTTCTCTCCTGCCGATACTTTCCCCCTGACCATCCGGGCCAAGCTGCTGATGATGGTGGAATCCGGTATTTCGCTGGTCACCATTGCGCTGGTGGCATCGCGCGCCGTCGGCATTCTCAGCTAGCGATTTGCGCACAAACCGGCGCCTCCCTATTTTTAAAGGAGGCCGATGCCGAATTTACGGAACAGTTATTTGGAACTCAGCATTCGGGATAGCGGTAAGGCCCGCAAACGGGTATCAGCCTGCGGCTACCGGCTGGGGGAGACGCTGTGAACGAGAACCGCATCGCGCCACGAAAGCGCGTGCTCAAAGGCGCCTTCATCGTCACGAGCGAGAAAGCCCCCAAGCTCGCCTGCACGGTCAGGAATATTTCCGATACCGGCGCCGCGCTGCAGGTCTCCACGACGTTCGGCCTGCCCGCGGCTTTTGACCTGATTGTCGACAACGAGCGATATCACTGCCGTTCAATGTGGCGGACCGACACAAAGATCGGCGTCAAGTTTGAAACGCCAGTCGCAACGTGAGAGGCGGAGTCTGCGGCGACGTCAGGCCACGCGGACTTGCCCGAGATAGCGCTCGACTTCCTTGCGCAGCAGGTGCGACTGATCGGCAAGCTGCGCTGCCGCGGTGAGGACCGTTGCGGCCACCTGTCCGGTCTTGACAGCGCTGTTCGAGACCTCGGCAATATTTTGGGACACGTCCTGGGTTCCCTTGGCCGCGGCGCCAGCATTGCGCGCGATCTCCTGGGTGACTGAATCCTGCTGCCGCATCGCAACCGCGACATCGCTTGCAACTTCGCTGAGCTGCGCGATCGTCGTCGCGATCTTGCGGATCGCCTGCACCGACCGTGCGGTTGTCTGCTCGATCGATTCGATGTGGCGGGTGATTTCTTCCGTGGCCTTGCCGGTCTGCGCGGCAAGGCCTTTGACCTCCTGGGCAACCACGGCGAAGCCGCGGCCGGCTTCGCCCGCCCGCGCCGCCTCGATCGTCGCATTGAGCGCCAGCAGATTTGTCTGCGCGGCGATGCTGCTGATGAGATCGCTCACCTCGCCTATTTCGTCGACCGATGCCGACAGGCTCTCGACCGCCTCGGTAATGGCCTTCGCCTCGTCGGTTGCCTGGTTCGCGACCGTCGCGGAATTGGCGACGCGCGTCGCGATGTGTTCGATGGACTGCGCGATTTCCTCCGCCGCAGTCGCGACAATCCCGACATTTGCCGTCGCTTCCTCGGATGCCGCCGCAGTCGCCAGTGCCTGCTCCTGATTATTGGCCGCGCTCTGCGCCATGTCGCGTGCTGAGCCATCCATGGCCGCCGCCGCACGGTCGAGCGTCTGCACGATATTCGACACGGCCCGCTCGAATTCCTGCGTGGCGGCCTCGACCAGTTGCCGGCGGGATTCGAGCGTACGGGTTTGCTCGGATTCCTTGGTGCGGGCGTTGGCCGCATCCGCGGTTGCCTGGCGGAAGAACTGCAAAGACCGGGTCATTTCCGCAATTTCGTCGTGGCGATCGTCGTTAATGTTGACGTTCAGATCACCATCGGCGATCCGGCGCATGGCTTGGCTGAGCAAGCCGATACGCCGCGCCACGCTGCGGCCAACATAAAGCCATGCCACCAGCGCGGCACCAATCACCGCCGCAATCGACAGCACGATCAATATGAATTGTCCCGAGTGGATCTGCCGGCCCGCATCGCTGGCGATCGCGCGCGCGGCGCGGCCCTGTTGCTCAACCAGATCATCGACGGCGAGTTTGAGCTTGTTTGCGTCGGATTGCGCGGCATCGAACGCCAATTGGGCATCGCGCTGCTGGCCGAGCTCGTAGGTCCGCGCAGCCATGATTCCGTCATCCGAGCCAATGGCAGCAAGCTGCTTGTAAAGCGCCAGCAGTTTGTCCTTCTGGACGCGGTCGCCGATCGCATTCAGGTTTTTGACGATTTTTCGGTGAGCCGAACCGATCAGGTCGCGCAACGGCTCCATCCGGCTGGTCTCGCGCACCAGCGAAGCTTCGATCAGCAGACCGGCCAGAAGATTGGCCTCCGACTCCGATTCCTGCAGCCTGCGCAGCAGGTCTAGCCGGCCTTCGATCGCAGCAGCGCCTTCCTGCTTGGCATTCATCATCAAATCGAAATTTGCGTCATCGATCGCCGGGGCAAGGCCAATAAGCAGCGCCTCGTGCGCCGCCCGGACGGATGAGGCGAGGTACAGCCGCTCATTCGTCACAGTAATCCGGTTCGCCACCGTCTGATCGAGCGTATGCAGGCGCTCCTCCAGAGCCTTGCGACTTGCGTCAATTTCGTCGGCCTTGCCTATGCCAAGTTCCCGCAGCCGAGCGATTCCGTTTTCCAAGCTCTTTTCCTGCTGGTGGATATCGCCCATGATTTCGCCGCGGGATTTATCGGCATTCGCCGCCATCAGGCGCGGGCCGGAGGACAAGAGCCTGCCGGCCTGCTCCGCAAGCCGCAGCGACACTGCCGTTGTCGGCAGGCTGCGCGACACGATTTCATTCGTCGTCATGCCGATAACGGTGAATTCATAGAAGGCTACCGTCGCGCCGACGATCGTCAACGCGGCTGCAAAGCCGAACGCCAGGTAAAGCCTTCCGCGGATGGTGGAGAGCCAGCCGGTTTTTACGGCGGTTTTGGCGACCGGCGCTGGTGATGATTTAAGCCACCTGGCACGCATTTTCTTGATGTCCATGCGGCGTCACCGTGCGGATGTCTTGACGAGTTTGGTGACCGGCCTGAGCAAACCGTCGGCCCCAATCACGGTGAAATAAACCTGGTTCGATCCCTGATTTTGCGTGGGGCCAAACCTGAGCGTCACGCCCCCAAGATCGAACTGCGCGCCTTCGATCGCGTCGAGGAATGCTTCACGCGACGGTTCGCCCGGTATGCGCTTCAAGGCCTGGACCACAAGCTGGCCGACCAGATAACCCTCGAGCGACACAAAGCCCGGTTTCGATTTCGGATTCACCGCGGCGAGCGCGGCCTGATAGGATGCCACGACGGGCAACGACTTGTCGGCCGGGAACGGCACGACCTGGCTAATGATGACGCCGGCGCCTTGACTCCCGAGTTCCTGCGCCAGCGAGTCCGAACCGACAAATGAAATCGCGACGAACGCTGCATCGAACTTGAGTTGCCGCGCGAGCTTGATGAATTCCGCGATCGGCTTATAAGGACCGACCGTCACGACGGCCTGCGGCTGGGATTTCATGATTTCGAGCAGCGCCGACTTGATCGCCGTCGTATTGCGCTTGAAGGTTCCCTCGGCGACCAACGCCATGTTGCGCTTGTCCATCGCCTTCTTGACGCCGGCGAGACCGGCAAGGCCGAAGGCATCGTCCTGGTAAAGGATTGCAATGCGCGTGATGCCAAGATCGTTGGTCAGGTGTTCGATCCAGGCCTCGGTCTCCTGGAAATACGAACTGCGGATATTGACGACGTAACGGTTAAACGGATTGCGGAGAAATTCCGCGCCCGTAAACGGACCGATAAACGGCACCTTGGCCGCAGTGGCGATAGGCTGTCCGGCTTTCGAAGTTGGCGTGCCGACCGCGCCGACGAGCGCAAAGACCTTGTCGTCCTTGATCGCGCGGTTGGTGGCTTCAATAGTTTTTTCGGGCTCGTAGCCGTCGTCGATCGACTTGAGCTCGAGCTTGCGGCCGCCGATGCCACCAGCGCGGTTCGCTTCCTCGAAGGCTGCAAGAATACCTTCGCGCATGCCCTGACCGAGCGCCTGCGCCGGCCCGCTCAGGGCCGAGACCTGCCCGAACAGGATTCTGTCATTGAATACGCCGTCCTCTGCGTGGAGGGGCGTGGCGGCAAAACAGAAAAAAGCAGCCCCGAAAATGCAGAGCCATTCGCGATTGGTCCGCACGGGCCATATCCCTACCAGCAGGTGCGTGTGGAGCAATCGTGCGCCCAGATGGTTGATGAACCGTTAACCATGCCTAAGCCTGCGGCATTGGCGCTTACAATTGGTGCGCCCCAACGGGCGGCCGACAATATGTCCTGCCCTCAAGCTGCCTTTCCCGCGTCCAGCGCGGACGAAAAGCCGGTCATCGGATCGATCACCGTCGGCACTTCGGTTATTTTCGTGATCGGAAAGCCAGCCAGCCGCGAATGCTCGCGAACGAGGAGTTCGCTCTCGGCAAGATAGATGCAGAAGGTCTTGTCGCCTGCGATGTAGGAATGCACCCACTGCACCTTGCCGCCCAGACGGTAGATGACGCTGTTGGACGTTGCGGCAATCTCCTTAAGCCCGTCGCGCGTGAGACGGCCGACATTCGGGATGTCGCGTTCGATCAGGTATCGTTTCATGTCATAGTCTCGTTTCGAAAATGGTCACCGCCCAGCGCGAGCCGGTCAATAACGGATAGGGGCCGGCAAGACTTTGCCGCCGCCTTGATTTGACCTTGAGATAGGCTTGATTATTTCCCGAGACCGCCCGGTTACATGGCAAAACAGAGCGGAACCGCTACGAATTCATTGCTTGTTCATTCGAGATGGGGGATTTATCAAGTCGGATGCTTTCGCCCGCCAAACCCGCCGTCCCCGTAAATGTATTGCCACGATCTCGCTCAGCGAGCGTATCCGGGCTGCAAATCGCCGTGCTTTTCGGAGCCTTCACGCTTCTGATTTCCATCCCAATCTGGACGCATCCGGTACCGCCGCTCTCCGACTATGTGAATCACCTTGCCCGCATGCAGGTGATTGCGACGCTGGCGAGGAGTCCGCAGCTGGCGCAATTCTACGACATTAACTGGCAGGTCATACCCAATCTGACGATGGACATCATCGTGCCGCCGATCGCGCGCGTGATGAATATCTATCTTGCCGGCCAGGCATTCATCGTCACGATGTTTGCACTCATAATATCCGGCGTGCTGATGCTCAATCGCGCCTTGATCGGCCGCTGGTCGGTGCTGCCGCTGTTCGCCATTCCGCTGCTCTATAATCAAATCTTCCTCGTCGGGTTGATGAACTACATCTTCGGGATCGGCGTGGCTTTGTGGGCTCTGGCCGGCTGGGTCGCCACGCGCGAACGTCGCTGGCCGGTCCGCTTCCTGCTGTCGACTCTGTGCGTCGTGGTGCTGTTCTTTTGCCATCTCTCGGCGCTGGGTATCTACGGAATCGGCATCATGTCGTTCGAAATGTTCCGGCTGTGGGCGCGGCGCGCCGAACCGTGGCCCGAACGCCTCGCCGAATTCGTCGCCGGCGGCTTGCCCTTCCTGGCCATCGTGCCGCTCCTTTATGCCAGCCCGACAATGAATCTGCTGGCCGACATCTCATGGGATCAGCGCGGCAAGCTTGACGGTCTGATGTTCATTTTCAGCAACTACACCGACATCGCCGCGTTCGCGCTGATCGCGATCATGGCCGCCAGCACCATCTGGGCGGTCCGCCATCGCGTTTTGCAGTTTCACCCGTGGGTGCTCATGCTGCTCGTCGTCGGCGGCGCGGTATATTTTGCGCTGCCGCGGGTGATGTTCGACACCTACATGGCGGATCAACGTGTTCCGATCGGCGTTGCTTTCATGGTTTTCGCGTGCGGTGAACTGGACGTGCGGCACCGGCTGGTGTGGCGCGGGTTTCTCACCGTCCTCGTCATCCTGACGGCGGGCCGCGTTCTTGAAATCGATTACAACTGGTCGCAGCTGTCGGATTCGACCAGCGAATTCCGCGCTTCAGTACGCCGAATTGTCCCCGGTTCGAAGGTGTTCGTCGCCTATGGCAACGCCTCCGCCGGTGAAGATGTGCGCGATCTCGGGCTGGTGCATGCGGCTTGCATTGCAACGATCGAGCGGGCCTCGCTGGTCACGACGTTGTTCACCGTCCAGGGCAAGCAAATCGTCCATGTCCGGCCCGACTATCGCGATTACGCAGACCTGCGCGATGGCACGCCGCCTTCCACGGCGCAACTCATTCTGGCCGCCGAGCATCCACTGCCGAACATGCCGGCGTTCTGGCTTAACTGGACGAAATTCGACTACATCTACATCCTCTTCACGGAAGACGATGCGCCGAATCCGGACCCCGCTCGGCTGAAACTGATCGCTGATGGCGATCGCTTCCAGCTTTATCGCATCACTAAGCGGGATTAGTGCCGCCACTGCGTTTGGCTATTAACTGCCGGCCCGCCGGGTGGTATGGTAGATATAGATGTCGGCGTGATCGCCGGCGCCGGGAGGCGGCAATGAAAACACGGCACATTGTTGCGTTGTCCATGCTGGCCAGCCTTGCGCTCGGCGTCACGGGCATCGATCGTCTGCGCGCCGAAGATGGCTACGTGCGCAAGGTGCCGCTTGATGCGTTGACCATCCCGGTGCCGGTACCGATCATACCGCAAGGCTCGTCGCTCGATCTGCGTCCCGGTCGTGCGCCCGACGCCGGCGAGCAGATAAACGGCTATACGCCGCTCAACAGAGAGTCGACGACGCCCTCGATTGGACTGTCAATCAAGCCCCTCGACGACCGCAAATAAAGTTTCTTCCGTGTCGATTTAAGCGCGTTCGTGGCGCACGCGCATTTCCATAATTCAGCGTAGCGTTAATACCGCTCGCGCATTCGAGCGAGGCTCATCGCACGATTTCGGTGACCGTTACGGCATTTGCGCATACCTCCTTACCAGCGACGCCGATGCTGCCATGCTTCTGCCATCTTAAGCCTTACCACGTGCACCAACGCTTCAATGCGGGACGTGATGCGATTCACTTGCCGAGTATTTCGGGAGTCGAGGCGTCCAGCGGCGCAGCTCAACGAGGGACATTTCAATGAAGCATGTTGGTATTGGAATTTTCGTCGGCCTGCTGACCATCACGTCAGCACATGCCGCTGGATGGGGATCTGTCCATAAATACGTCAAGCCCACCGGCAACTGCGCCGGACAGGAAGTACTCGCGAGTTCTTATTCGTCGGGAAAACGGACAGCCAGCGGCGAGCGGTTTGACGCAAGCGGCAACACGGCAGCCGCGCGAACCTGGCCGCTTGGCACAACCCTGACAGTGACCAACCCGAACAATGGCCGCTCGATCACGGTCCGGGTCAACGATACCGGTCCGTGGGGAATTGCTTATCGCATGGGCGCCCGGCTTGACCTCGCTCGCGGCGCGGCACAACGCCTCGGAATGCGGGCATCGCAGTACGTCTGTGTTGCGTAATAAGTCGCGTGGCTGGGGCGCCGTCGCGGCGCCTCAGCTGCGCGGATCCAGCGCCACGTTGATGCCGATCTGCCCGCCGAGATGTACGACTGCACACAATCGCTCCCGAGCCACGCTGCGCATGTCGGCTCCCGCATCACGAAAATATTGCGCGCAACGTAAATGAATCCGCCGACCGTAACGACCGGCAAAATGCAATAGCGGTGCTCTTGCCAAAAATTTTTGGGAGAAAACAACGCGCACTGTCGCTTCAGACATATTTCATGTCGTTACAAACAAAATATCTTGCCGTTCTGTCAGATCGCGTTCGCCATCAAGCAGCCCACCACCATCTATTCGGCCGGCCGCGGGTGCCGCCAATACCGGTGGTGCCAATGATGCCAGTGATGCACCCTGTAGGCATAGGCGCGATACCCGCTTCCCGGCGGATACGTTCCGCTCGGCGGCTGGCCGAAACTGTCGCCCCTCGGCGGGGCATTGGGTCCATAATTCGGCAAGCTTTGCGCGAAGGAAATATCCGTTGCGCTCAGCAGCATCGCGGCCGCCGCAATGGTCGTTTTGAAAGTCATGTTCCAATCTCCATTCATACCCACAACCCGGCAGCACACATTTGGTTCGGTCATCACCGTTGACTGGCTCGAACCGAAATCGCTCCCAGCACACCGCAAGGGAAAATTGTTGAGCGACTTGCCGGCGTCCTTCGGTCCAACCACTTGAGACTCAACGCTGCCTTGCGGCTGCACCAAGAATAAAGAGCCGACAGCGTACTGACACATATAATGAGAGGGACCGCCGCAAGGCCGTCTCCATCTTTAAATCACCGCGAAAATACAGGGCATTCAATCGGAAAAAAGCTCCTTTGAGGCCCCACCACCGTTGGCGATCGCGCCGATTCCCATTAAGTTGCCGCATCAGGCTGGCGGCGCGTCGGGCCGGGAGGGGCTAACATGAGGAAGACGATCCTTTTGGCGGTACTGGCTTTGGCCCTGGCGTCATGTGGCGTTTATGGCCCCAAAGGAAACGACGTTGGCGGCATCATTCCCTGGTCCCCGGAAGCAGAGGCGATGGCTCTCGACACGGCACAAGCTAACTGCAGTCGCTACAACCAGTTCGCGGTGATAACGAGCATTCACCGGGCCTATGGCGACTACATCAGCTATGCGTGCCAATGGAACCCGCCGCCGCATGTCCGCCGCCACGTGTCCTGAGCGGATACATCGCTTCTCCTTCGTAAGATTCGTCTGAATTGTCATTGCGCCGGCGATAGACGTCGCAAATCATAAAATTGTCCGGTTTGCGGAAGTGTCCATTAACCAGTGACGAAGCGTGAATGATTAAAACCTTTGCAGTACCAATGCGCACACATATTCGACCGGTTTCTAATCGAGATTTGGCATCACAGTGCGGTTGTTATCAAAACTCGCATCTGGGTATTTTGCCCGTGCTCGAACCACGGCAGCCGCATCGAATCATTTCGATCCGGCGCGGCTGATTGTCGTTTGCGCCACCACGCTCTCGCTGATCGTCGTCGGCAGCGCCGCTCTTATTACATACAACCTCCGGCATCGGGCGCTGGTCGAGAACGAACAAGCGCTATCGAATTCTGCGCTCATCATCGCAAAACAAATCGAACAGACCTTTACGGCGGTCGAAGCCGTGCAAAAAGGATTCTATGAAGACCTGTCCCGTCTGCCCACCATCAACGAAAAAACGTTCGAGGATGATCTCGGGCGCATCGATGTCCATCTGAAGCTCCGCGACAAGGCCGTCGGCGTACCCTTCGTCGACTCGCTCGGCATATTTAACGCGCAGGGCAGGCTGATCAATTTTTCCCGCCATTGGCCGAGCCCCGATCTCAATGTCGCAGATCTGGACTTTTTTGCAGCGCTCAAGAGCGATGCAGGCCTGACATCCTATCTCGGCGAACCGATGCGCGAGGCCGGATCCGGCGCCTGGATCACGCACCTTGCGCGCAGAATCTCCGGGCCAAGCGGCGAATTCCTCGGAGTCATCGCGGCCTCATTGAACCTGCGCCAGATGCAGAACTACTTTGGCGAGATCACCTCCAACCCCGACAGCAGCTTCGCGCTGTTCCGAAACGACGGGACATTGCTCGCCCGCTACCCGGGGGACCATATCGAGATCGGCCGCCGGTTCGCGAACGCAATATCGTTGCGGCTGGTGGAGCATGCCGACCACGGAGCCGGCGTGAGCGAGGGGGTCATTGACGGCTACTACCGTATGGTCGCCGCCTATCGGGTGACCGGTTATCCGCTCGTGGCCAGCGCGACCAAGACCACTACCGCGATCCTCGCCAACTGGGAGAAGACTGCAAAGTATATTGCCGGCGCGGCTGCTTTCATGATTGCCGTCATTGCGGCTTTTGCATTTCTGTTCATCCGGCTGTTCGGAAATTACCAGGCGCTGGAGGAGGCCCGCAGCGAACGCAAGCGGGCCGAGCAACTGCGCGAACAGAGCCTGCGTTTCGACGTGGCGCTAAATAATATGTCGCAGGGCCTGGTGATGTTCGATGCATCATCGAAGCTGCTCGTCTGCAATACGCGGTTTATGCAGATATACGGTCTCTCGCCTGATGTCGTGAAGCCGGGATTGTCGCTGCTCGACCTCCTCAAGCACCGCAAGGAATGCGGCTCGTTCGGCGGCGACCCCGACGAATATTACGCCAGACTCCTGGGCCAGATCTCAAAACGGAATCTGACCAAGCAGAATGTGCCGACACCCGGAGGACGCACGATCCAGATCGTCAACCAACCGATGCCGGATGGTGGTTGGGTCGCGACCCACGAGGATATTACGGAGAAGATCGAGGCAGAAAACGAAATCAAGCGGCAGGAAGAACAGCTCAACGCAGCCCTCGACAACATTTCGCAGGGCGTCTGCATGTTTGACTCATCGCAGCGCCTGATCATCTGCAACAAGAAATATGCCGATATCTACGGTTTGACCGACGAGCAGACCAAGCCGGGCACACCGATACAGACCATTCTCGAGCACCGGATTGCCAGTGGAAATGCGCCGGAAGACCACGAGGCCTATGTCAGGGAGCGGCTAAACGAAGTCGCCATCAACCGACCCTACCAGACCGTCAATCGCCTGCGGGATGGACGCTACGTGTCGGTCGTTCATCAACCCATGAGCAATGGCGGCTGGGTGGCGACGCATGAGGACGTCACGGAAGCAAGGCGTCGAGAAGAATCCTTCCGCCTGCTGTTCGAGAACAATCCGGCTCCGATGTGGGTCCTCGACCAGGACAGCTTGCGCTTCCTCGCGGTCAACGAGGCGGCTGTTGCTCATTACGGCTACAGCCGTGAGCAGTTCATGACGATGACGGTCCCTGACCTGCGGCCCGCCGAAGACCGTGAGCGTTTCAGGGCCTTCCTGCACGGGCTCGCGCATGACCAGTTCGCCGAGAACATCGGGCAACATATCACGGCCGACGGCTCCGCAATCGATATCGCGGTCTATTCAAGAGCGCTTACCTACAATGGCAGCCCGGCGCGCCTGGCTGTCATCCATGACATTACCAAAACCAAGAAAACCGAAGCGGAGCTCCGGCGCACAAAGATCTTCCTCGATGCGGTCATCGAGCACGTCCCCGTGCCGATCGTCGTCCGGGATGTGGAAGGTTCGGGCGCAGATGCGCGGGCGAGCCGCTTCACCTTGTTCAATCGCGCCTACGAACAACTCACAGGCGACAGCCGCAGCCGCCTGACCGGAAAAACCGCGCATGAAATCTTCCCGGGCCCGCGCGCAGACATGATTGTGCGGTCCGATAACGAAGCGCTCGAGACCGGACGTATCGTCTCAACGCCCGAACACTTTATCGACACCTTGGGCAACGGGGAACGGCTTGTTAAGGCGAGCAAGATCGCGATCAGGGATGATAGCGGCGAGGCAAAATATCTGCTGACTGTTCTGGACGACATCACCGAGCGGCGGCGCAGCGAGGAACACATTTCGTACCTCGCCCACAACGATTCGCTGACCGGCCTGCCAAACCGGACCTCGTTTCTCGAACATCTGAACACGACACTAGAGCAAGCTTCGAAGGCCGGCGAGCGATTCGCCGTCATGTGCCTCGACCTCGACAGGTTCAAGGAAGCTAACGACGTTTATGGTCATCTCGTAGGCGACGGCCTCCTCCGCGAGGCCGCGCGTCGCCTGCAAGCCACGGCCGATGACGCTTTCATCGCGCGGATCGGCGGCGATGAATTCATGCTGGTCGTATCGGGCGAGAGCCCGGAAGCGATGGCAGGCGAGCTCGGTGAACGCCTGATCGATGCATTCAGCAGGAATTTCGACGTCGACGGCCACCAGATCCAGGTCGGATTAAGCATCGGGGTCGCGGTTTTCCCGGCGGACGGCACCCACGTGAAGACCCTGATCGCGAATGCCGATGCAGCGCTCTATCAGGCAAAATCAGAGGTGCGCGGGTCGGTACGCTTTTTCGAAGAGAAGCTCGGATCGCGCCTGCGGGAGCGCCGCGAACTGCAAACCGACCTGCGCAGGGCCCTCGAAAACGGCGGCCTTTCGCTGCATTACCAGCCACAGAAAACAATCACCTTCGGGAAGGTCGTTGGCCTGGAGGCGCTGGCGCGCTGGCATTGCCCGAAGCGCGGGATGGTCTCACCCGACGTGTTCATCCCGATTGCGGAACAGAGCAGTCAGATCATCACGCTCGGCGAATGGATCCTGCGCGAGGCCTGCAGGGAGGCAGCATCCTGGGACAAGCCACTCAAGGTCGCGGTCAACATTTCTCCGATCCAGTTTCACCATGGCGACCTGCCCAATCTCGTTCATTCTGTTCTGCTCGAAACAGGCCTCAAGCCGGACCGGCTGGAGCTGGAAATCACCGAAGGCGTGCTGATTGACGATTTCGCGCGCGCGGTTTCGATTTTGCGCAAGCTCAAGTCGCTTGGCATCCATATCGCGCTGGATGATTTCGGATCCGGATATTCATCGCTGTCTTACCTGCACGCATTCCCGTTCGAAAAAATCAAGATCGATCGCGTGTTCATCGGAGACCTCGAGCACAATCATCATTCGATGGCGATCGTGCGTGCGATCATCACGCTTGGCCACAACCTGAACATTCCGATTCTCGCCGAGGGCGTCGAAACGGAAAGCCAGCTTGCGTTCCTCGCGCAGGAAGGTTGCGACGAAGTGCAGGGATATCTGACCGGGCGGCCATACCCGATCGAGGCCTATGCCGAACTCGTTGGCCGGGAATCGGTCAAGGCCACAACGCAAGCGATTGCGGTCTAAAGCCTCACCACAACGTCAAACTCAGGATTTCCGAATGGTGCCGTTCGGGCTCGCCTGGTCGACAGCCGTTGGGAGATGCTGCGCAAGTATCTTAAGCGCTTCATCGACCGGCACGCCGAAATGCTGGGCGATCTGTTTCACCTGATCGCTGTTGAGCGCCGCGCGCAGCTGCTCGGGCGTAACCTTCATGTTGGCGCCATTACCCAACCAGGATTTGACCTGGTCGCCCAAGCCGCCCTGCTGAAGCTGATTCACAAGGCCCTGCAGATCGCCCAGATTGGTCTTGGCCAAGATCGCGGAAATCAATGCCGATTGTTCACCGGCGGCCGCGGAAGCAAGTGCAGCCTTCAGCGAGCCGCCAAGCTGATCCAGAAGTCCCATTTTAGCCTCCACAGCCCGAGCTACGGATCGACCAACATTCGTTTCAGGGATGCTTTTCGTTTTTGGAAGCGCGCATTCCCTGGCTGGTCGCATCCCGCTCGCACATATACGCGCCGGATTTCGTGTTGCCGTAATTCTTGTACGACGCAAAGTGATAGATCTTCGACTCCAGGTTGGCCCAGACCACCGTTCCGGTCCCGCACCGCACCTTGGCTTGCGCTTCGGTAGTGTACTGGTTGGCGCCGGTCGGTGTAGTTGACGCGGCCGGAGACGGCGCCGCGGGAGCGGTGGCGGTCTTCTTTTCAGGCGCAGGCGCCGGAGCGGGAGCAGGTGCCGCTGTCGTCTTCTTTTCCGGAGCCGGAGCGGGCGCAGGCTGAGCAGCCGCTGTGCCGGCACGGCATTGCGTCACATAAGCCTTCTCGGTGATGCCCTTGGCCTGATTGTCGGCCTTGTTGGCGCGCCACTCGGTCTGGCACTCCTTCACCGTCTTCTGGGCGGCAGCCGGTGCAGCAGCAGCCGTCGTCTTTTTCTGCGCGGCCGTCGACGCGGCGGGCGCAGGTGCAGGTTTCGCTGCGCTGTCGCCCCCGCGGCATTTTGCGACGTAGGCCTTTTCCGTAATGCCCTTGGCCTGGTTGTCAGCCTTGTTTGCGCGCCATTCGGTCTGGCACTCCTTCACCGTTTTTTCTTGAGCGAACGCCGGTGACGCCAAAAATGCGAGGCCAATAAAAGCTGAACAAACAACCGCGATCTTACGCATGGTCAAACTCCAGGCATTACGCCAATGAAAGGATCAGGATTCTTTCTCGCATTTGGTCATGAAACTGGTCTTGGCCGCGCCGGAAAGCGGCTTGCCGTCCTTGCCCATCGCCTTGGCCTCGCATGTGTCCGCTTTGCACTTCTTGACGAAGCTGGTCTTGGCAGCGCCCGCGAGCGGCTTGCCGTCCTTGCCCATCGCCTTGGATTCGCAGGACTGCGCCATCGCTGACCCGGCGGCAAAAGCCGTAATTAGCGCTGCAAGCATAATCCGTTTCATCGTTCTCTCCCTATGATGTCTTTAAAAGCGCAAATGATGACGCTTGAAGCATAGATTGGAAATTGGCGCGTGGCGAATCTTTGTCGGTTGCCATGCCCGGCGAAATATTCCGGCGTAAGATCGTGGAAATTCGTTTTAATTATCCATGCAGTAAGCCGCCGCTCGTCGGGCAATCGGCGGTGGTAACCCAATGTGGTGATGGCGAAATTTGGCTGATATTGCCGGGTCAGGCCGTGAGAACGCGCGTCAAGCGCCTTCGGTCACGTCTTCGTACACGTCAATCTCAACCGCACCGGGAAAGAGCGACCGCCAGGTTTGCAGATAGGCCTGCACCATCGGTTCGCTCGCGAGTTTCTGACGGTTTAGTTCGACTGTCTTATCCGCCTGATAATCAATCACCTGAAGGAATTGTGACGGGTCATCAGCGTTGCGCAGCAGCCGGATTTTTGCATCGCCGAAGGCTTTATACAGAGGCGCCGCGTTATTCATCATGGACACGAGAAGCGTCGCCGCATCGGCCGATGGCGTCCTGATCTTCAGATAGAGAACTCGCTTTGCCATTCCGGTTTCGCTTGTCATTTTCCCGCTCCCTTGCATTCAGACCCGCAATTACAAGCAACGCATTTGTGGCCTTTGCGGGCACAGCTTGAAGGAATTCGACAGCGTAAAGAGGAAGCGGACGTCGTGAAAGTCGTTTGCGGTCGTCCCTGCATGAACCGGGACAGCAAATCCGACGCCGGCCTGCCATTGCTCCGCAAGGAAAAAGCGGATGCCCGCCCCCGCCGAAGCGATGGACAGCACCTGCCCATTATTGTTGAAGCTCCAGACGGCGCCTTTGTCGAAGAAGCCGTACAGCTGATAGCCCTTGAGAATGTCGTTCGAAATACTCTGGTCAAAACGCATCTCGCCATACGCGGCGATCCCGCTATCACCGCTGTAAAAGCCCGGGCCGTAGGCAGCATCGCCAAGATAGAACTGTTGGGCGACCAGCAACGGCCCGGATGCCCATTGGCCAGTCGCTGATATTTTCACCGACCAAACATCTGAAAGCGGCTGGTATCGGGAAAATGCGAAATCAAGTATCGAGAAATTCGGTGAGGCGTCACTACGCGATAGAAGGTCATCATCCCGGCGCGATGCGCCAAAAATATTGACGCCATGGCGAAATGCCAGGTTCAGATAGTTCCAGCCCGCGAGACTATCATTGAGCTTATAATCCGCCATCAAACTCACGGTGCGAAAATGATCGTTGTAAAGCGTGCCGGTAGAGTCACGTTCCGAACTATCGCTGAAGCCCGCTGCCGCTGTCAGCCACAGTGACGATCGCCGCGTTTCAATAGGCACAATGCTGGCCTTGAGTTCGAAGGTCTTGGTTACGGTGTGATCGCTTAATTGTTGCCGGATATCGCCGGGTGCAACATTGCTGTAGAGCGCCATTGCACCAAGGTGCAGCCCGTCGGTTCCGACAGGTGTATCGTAGGATAACTTGCCGAACCCGAACTCGCGTAGCGCGTTCGGCGTGGCTGATGCGTTGATGCTGAGATTGTCGCCGGGGCGAAAATACGAATTGAAGGCAGTGGCCGTATACGCTTCCAACGGGCCGACGGCTGACGTGCCCATGTTATCGAACCCGAAAGCCTGGAAAATCTGCCAGGTCTTGATCCAGACGGTGAGGCGGAATTTTCCGGATGCTTTTCCAATTTCCTGGAGCGCCGTGTCCTCGATACGGACGCCGGAACTGTCATTAACAAGCAGCAACTGCCGCTCGAGAGTTTTCAGCCGCGCGGGATGCTCTGCGAGGATGGGCGCGAGCAACGCTCGAACGCCGAAGCGGTCTGCGCCCTCGCCTTTTACGTCGAGCTCCGCAATATAACCTTCGATCACTTTGACCCGAATGCGCCCGTTCTTGATATCTTGTGGCGGTACTATGGCGCGCGAGAGGTGATAGCCGGCCGCGCGATATGCATTGGTGATAGCACCAGCGATCGCTGCGAGATCGGCCTGCGATACCGTCTTCCCGATATAGGGCTGGTAAATCTCATCGACCTCATCGCGCGCGATAGAATGCATACCTTCAACGGAAACGGCTCTGAGCTTGATGAGCGGCCTGGTATCGGCGCTCGGTTGCACTGTTGGAACGCCCGGCAGTTTCACAGCCGGTTTGTTTTCGCGTTCCCGGCCAGCCTGGAGTGCCTCGAGGTTCTTTTCCGTCCGCCCCGTATCGTATCCGGGCTGGCTGGCCGCCTGCTGGGCTGTGCTCGAGCCCGATGTTGCCACCAAAATTAATAAAGTGAGTAGCAGAACGCCCGCGTGTATCGCGCGTATCCGCTCCCGCCAGAACGCCAAAAAAATCGCGAGATTCCGCGCCATCAATGGGAATTCTCGCGTGCGGTTGCGCCCCTGAGCCAAGCGCAAATCGTAAATATTCACGGTTAACGAACTATTACCGTCGCGCCCGCCCTACTCCGATCGCACTAGACTAAAAATTGAAGAATTTCCGGCAAAACCGAACCTAGAGGGACCGGGAGTCCGTCTCGACTTTTGAGACAGAGCACTACGCAGGAGGCGCCGGTGTTCGGCAAAATAACAGGTTTCTGTGCCCCGGCCCTTTTGGCGGGATTCGTCATCCTCTATCCAGGCTCACAAGTCGTCGCTGAAGACGCGGCCGCCTGGCGAGTGAACAAATCATCGGGTCAGGTCTGGATGACGACGACCGGCGTGCAGGAAGCCTCCCTCACGAACGAAGCCGTCCTCAAGCCAGGAGACACCATCCGCACAGGTTCCAATGGCCGCGTCCTGCTGGTGCGCGGCGAGGCGAGCATGCTGATCGCGCCGAATTCGGTGATTGCACTCCCCGCTGAGCAGAAAGACGGCCTCTCTACGACCATCTACGAGCAGGCGGGATCGGTTCTCGTTCACGCGGAAAAACGTAACTTCAAGCACTTCCAGGTCGAGACTCCTTACCTGGCGGCCGTCGTGAAAGGCACACAGTTCCGCGTCACTTTGGATAAGCGTGGCGCCAATGTCGCCGTGCTCGGCGGTCAGGTCGAAGTAACGGATTTCAAGACCGGCCAGAATGCACTCGTTCTTCCAGGCCAGGCAGCGCGAGTTTCGGCCACTGGGCACAGCGGTCTGTCCCTCAGCGGCTCCGGTGTCGGCCCCGTCAAGCCGGGAACGCCGCGCCCGTCTCCTTTCGAACAGATTCGCGTGCCCAAGGGCGGCCTCGCCATGCCCACCGGTCCATCGGATGGCAAGGCGGTTCACGTCCTCGGCGCAATCGACGTGGCGAACAGCAATTCGCGCGTCGACGTCGGCCACGACAAGAACGTCGTCCGCATTACGGCTCCTCTCGGCGACGTAGCGCTCGATTTCGTGAAAGCAACAGATGGTCTTGCGCACGGCGCGATCGTTACGCCCGCCGATCGGGGTAACGCTTCGAAACAAACGGTGTGGAGCAATGGCGATCTTACGCCAGGCAATGGCGCGGCCAAAAGCGCTGGCCAGGCCAGCAACAGCAATGCAGCCGCGGTCAGCAATGCCGGAGGAAACGGCAACGGTAACGCCAACGGTCTTGGCAACGGCAACGGGAATGGGAATGGGAATAGCGCCGCAAACAGCCTTGCAGTGGGGAATGGAAATGGCAACGGGAACGGCGACGGGAATGAAAACGGGAACGGGAACGGCAAAGGCAAAGGCAAGGGCAAATCCTGACACGCCAGCACGACAGCTGAATGATTCAGGCGCGTTGCCCGATGGTGACGTGTGAAAGGGATTCGGCCGCATCTCTTTGTCATATCGGCGCTGGTGGCGATTTCGCTGACCGGGCTGACCGGTGCGTTGAAAAATGCGCTGGTCGACCTGCGGTTTGGGCTGTCGCCACGTCCGGCCAGCGGCGATATCGTCGTTGTCGCAATCGATTCACCGTCGATTGAATCAATCGGGGTCTGGCCCTGGCCGCGCCGGGTCCACGCCGACCTGCTCGACAAACTGACACGCGCGGGGGCCACCGACATCGCTTTTGATGTCGATTTCAGCACGCCGTCCACGCCTGACTTTGACCAGGCCTTTGCGCAGGCGCTTGAACGCGCCGGCGGCTCGGTTGTCCTGCCGACGTTCGAACAGCTTGTTGGCTCCAACAATGGTCGAGCGATCCATCTCAATCGGCCGTTACCGAGCTTTGCAAAACATGCGTGGGCGGCGGTCGTGAATGTTGCGGCGGAAGCGGACGGCATTGTGCGTCGATATCCCTATGGCGAGACGCTCGATGGAAAGTTTTTGCCGTCGATGGGCGCCGTCATAACAGGTCGTTACGAACCGTCCAAAGGGCCCCTCTGGATTGATTTCAGCATTCAACCGTCATCGGTTCCTGTCGTTTCCTACAAAGATGTACTGAACGAAGAGCCGTCCGTTTTGAGGCTGCTCAACGCCAAAAAAATCATGGTTGGCGGAACGGCGCTCGAGCTTGGCGATCGGTTCAATATCCCGAACGGCCGCACAGTGGCCGGCGTGATCCTGCAGGCCCTGGCAGCCGAGTCGATTGTGCAAGGCCGGCTGCTGCATGGCTCATCGCAACTTATGAATTTTGCAGGTCCGATCGTCATCCTCCTTGGCATGATTATTCTATGGCCCCGCACTTCAGCCATCTCGCGCGTTGCCATTCTGGTTGCCATTGCTGTCGCCGCCGAGGCCGGCGCAATGGCCATTCAGATCAAACTGCCGATCATGGCCGATACGGCCGTGCTCCACGTCACTATCGCGGCATACCTTACGGCCATTGCGCTCGACGAAATCGACATTCGCGGCTTGTTGGGACTCATCGCCGAACGGCGCTTCCAACGGATTGCAATGTCGCTCGGCGACGGACTGGTTTGCGCGGACAGAAATGGCTTGATCACGGTATGGAACCCTACAGCATCGGCAATTTTCGGATTTCAATCCGACGAAATGCTGGGCTGTCCGTTCGACATGATATGTGCAGGCAACGCCGACCCATCGGCACCGAATTCGTTTTCAATTCTCACTTTGCCTCACGAATTACTGCAGGCACCCGGTGGAAAGACCGTCGAGCTCTTCGGGCGGCGCAAGAACGGCGAACTCTTCCCGCTCGAGGCCTGCTTTTCGGGCTGGCCGGGCTCGGACGGGTTTAACTATGGTGCGGTGCTGCGGGACATTTCGCTTCGCCAACGCGAAGCCGAGCGCATGCGCTATCTGGCGGAATATGACGCAGTGACGGGTCTCGCCAATCGCCACGCACTCGTCGCCTACCTGCAGAATGCGCTTCCCAAAGCCCAATCAAGCGCCGCAGAAGTTGCGCTCCTCGTCGTTGGCCTCGATAAATTCCAGGTCGTCACTGACATGCTTGGCCCCGCCTACGGTGAACAGGTGATTTGCGCCACGGCCGAACAACTCGTCAAAACCTGCAGTGAAGCGGCCTTGATCGCACGCCTGGATGGCGACGAATTCAGTCTTGTTATCGAAGGCAAGGATGCCGCGAGGGCGGCGATCGAGATGGCGGAAAAGATATGCCGCGCCTTTAGCGAAAGGCCGCTTTCCGTCGACACACGTCAACAATCAATAGCCGCGAGCGTCGGCATCGCGGCCTTCCCAAAGGAGTGCAGGAGCGCCGACGAGATGCTCAGCAGCGCACATCTCGCTCTCTACCGCGCAAAATCCGAAAGGCGCGGCAGCTACATCGTTTTCGAGCGCAGCATCAGGATTGAGATCGAAGTCAGGGCGAGGCTTGAAGCAGAACTCGCGCGCGCATTGGAGCGGAACGAATTCGAACTCTTCTACCAGCCAAAAGTCAGCCTTGAAGATGATTCGGTAATCGGCGCGGAGGCACTCATCCGGTGGCAGCATCCCTACCGCGGCCTTCTTGCGCCGGGGGAATTCATGCACGTGGTAAAGACGTCCGCACTCTGCGACCGGCTCGCGCGGTGGGTGTTGCAAACGGCTTGTAAACAGGCCCGGAAATGGCAGACGTACGGTTCGAACCTGCCAATCGCCGTCAACCTTGCGCCTTCCCAGCTCCGGTCGAACGATCTCGTCGCGACAATCGAATCGGTCTTGACGGAAACCGGCTGTTCGCCCTCCTGTCTCGAACTCGAAGTGACGGAGGACATTCTTGTCGACGACGAGAATGCCGTGGAGGTTTTCCGTGGTATCAGGGATCTCGGCGTCCACATTCTGCTGGACGATTTCGGCACCGGTTATGCCAGCCTGAGTTATCTGAAAAAATTTCCGATCAGCGGCCTGAAAATCGACCGATCGTTTGTGTGTCAGCTGCGGTCCGACATCGACAACGCCGCAATTGTCAGCTCGACAATCGGCCTTAGTACCTTGCTTGGGCTGTCGGTCGTAGCTGAAGGCATCGAGGATCGCGGCACGGCCAATTTGCTGGCTCGCATGGGATGCAAACAGGGGCAAGGCTATTATTTCGGCCGCCCAATGCCCGCCGCGGAATTTGAGCGAAAATTTATAAACGGACGCAACGAGTCTGACGAAGCAGATCTCGTCGCGTACACGGCGGCGTAAGACCGACTCGCGACATTCACCGAAAAGAAAAGCGGCCCGTTTCGGGCCGCTGAAAAAGTTTGGAGGTTCAGTGAAATCGGGGCCTGCCCCCGGGGCAGGGGCAGGCCTGAAGACGGTCAGATGGGCTTGAATATCCTGGCCGTCAGGCTGCCGATGGCGTGGGGACCGACCACCAGGCTAGCCAATACAGTGTTGCCGTTAGGGCCATCGACAGTACGGATGATGCCGGCCACCACCGATGCGCTGGCGAGGAACATGGTGGCAATGGCGAGAACGATGGTCTTACGCATGGTCGTTAGCCCTGAATGACGGGGGAGCAACCGGCTCCCAACGATTGTCAGACTAGGGGCGTGGCCGGCTCGCCGCTGTGATCTTCATCACATAAGGGCGCATTTTTTTGCCCAGCCGGAATCCGCCTGTTTTAGGCTCAAAATGCCCTGTTGGCGGCACGCAGCCGGCGAGTCAGCATGCCCATGACATCAAGCGCAAACGTCGGGGCGCGGCCAACCAGCGCCAGGAAATCCTTCTTCGAGATAGGAACCAGCGCAACATCGGTCTTGGCGATGGCGGTGGCGCTGCGTGGCCCCGCGTCGATCAACGCCATCTCGCCGAAGAGGTCGTTGGCCCCGAGCGTGTCGAGCAGGCGATTGCCGAGCTGAATTTCAACCCGGCCGCGTTGAATGACATAGAGTTCCTTGGCCGGTTCGCCTTCCCTGAAGATTGTCTCGCCCGGTTTGAGATACCAAACCGGAACATTCGATTCGGCCAAGAAGCTAAAACCAACGACGTCATCGTCTGACATGGACGTGAACTCGCATATGGTCTCAAACCAGCGCCGGAAGGTTAGATTTTAAGCTCCTTTTCGAGCTTTGCCTTGTTCTCGATGCAATAGTAGCCCGACAGCCGGGTGAGCAGTTTCAGGCGCATCCACTCATTGAGGATCCGGCTGACATTTTCGCGCGCAATGCCAGCCATGGCAGCGACGTCGCTTTGGCTCAATTTTTGCCGAATGACGATGCGTCCTCCGTCGACTTCATTGCCGAAGGCCTTCGCCAGATCGAGCAAGGCGCGCGCCACACGGCCTTTGACGGGCAGAAATGTTCCGGCGGCGACCACTTGATCGGTATCACGCAGACGCGCTGCAAGCATGCTGAGTAGGTGTTTGTAGATTTCGGGATTTTTCGCTGCAACGCCTTCGAATACCGTGCGGCTGACAAAACTAAGCCTGCAATCGCGCAACGCAGACACTGACGCCGACCTCGGCCGTCCATCAATCATCGCCATATCGCCGACGATCGCGCCTGGCCCGAGGATTGCGAGAATGCGCTCCGCACCGGATGGCGAGAGCATGCTGACCTTCAGCAGGCCTTCCTCGAGACGGTAGCAGCCATCACCCGGATCACCGGCTAGAAATAGAACCTCGTCAGCCGCCAATTTTACCGGCTTCGCATTGGCGAGGAGAGTGGACGACAGCCGCTCCGGAAGGTCCGAAAGCAGATCGGTGGGTCGAACTGGAGAAGCCATCGGATACCCGGCGCACTAAAACCCATGGACGCACCGGGCTTCTTTAGCAGAATTCGGCTGAAAATACTCAGTGGCCGGTCAATGCCGCACGCGCAATGGCTTTGCGGGTAAGGCCACGGCTGGCGAGATCCGGCCCGGAAAGCCTGGAAAGCTCGTGGTAGCGGGCCGCTATTTGCTGGCCTTCCCGGGCGCCATCGACGAACTGACCGCACCAGATAGCAACCCGCGTGAAAATTGTGGTGCCGTGGGCGACCATCCCGGACGTATCGGCGCGATAGGTGATGTCGGTCATGATTCCCTCCTGGCGAGTTCCCACGAGCGCACTGCGCACCCTATGATTGTGACACTAGGCACGAAGAACTCTATGCGCTGTGCCGGCCATCACAAAAAAATCGATTTTGAAGTGCTCAAATAACTTATTGATCGAATGGATTTTTCGTCACTGACTGCAATGTCGGGACGGCCATGGCTCCACTCACCCAGCAGCACACATGACAAAATGCAATGATTTGTGCCCGGCTGCCTGTACGGTTCTCGTCGGCATCCTGTTCTTTTTCGCGGCACCAGCCCTCGCGCTGGACCTCAATTCATTCCGCGCGCAGCACGGTCTGCCGGCACTGAGTGCAAGCGGATCTCTCGCGGGCGCCGCCTATAGCCATGCGCACAATCTCGCCTTGCGGCAACGGCTCGATCACAGCGGCTTCCGCCAGCGCGTTTCGCTCGCCTCTGGTGCAGCAGCCGAAAATGTTGCTTTCGGCTGCGCAACGGAGGACTGCGTCATTCGTATGTGGGCAAGGTCCGGCCGCCACCGTGCCAACATGCTGCGGCAGGATGTGACCAGCTTTGGCCTGGCCTCGGCCGACGGCGCCAATGGTCTGCGGTATTGGGTGCTCGAACTGGGAAATTGAATAAAAGATGCCGGCTTTGCCGGCGTCAGACGAACCGGACCGGCGATCCGGCCAATACGGGGATCGCTACCATCAACGCAATGCCGATCGCGAAGCCGATCAAGCGCGCATTCATCGTCAGTGTTCTGGCGGGTGCAGTGCCTTTGACGGCATAAACCGCAACGTCAAAAAGGCCGACTGCGATCAGAATCCAAAAATATGGTTTGACGGCGAAATCCTGAACGCGTGGGGCCGCGACCAGCACCGCACCGGTGGCAATGCCCACGAGCATCATGTAGCCAAAAAAGATTCGATCCAAAGACACGCGCGTCCCGACGCTTGCCGCCTCGTCAGGCGATATTAGCAGAGATCTACCGCGGGCCGCAGCCGGACAGATTGCCGCTACTACTTCTTTTCCAGCATCAACTGGCCTTTCTGTCCGATGACGCGCTGAGCCGCATGGGCAAAGCGCGCCAGCAGCCACGGCAGCGTAACCTCAAGCCGCACGCTTGCTTCATAGACGTCGATGAAACCCGAGGCGCGCTGGCCGAGTGCGGACGCGCTAAACGTCAGCCGGTCTCCAGTCCAGACCTCGTTCTCCAGCGATAGAATCCAGGCGAATTCGGTCCTGGCGCGAGCGATCCCATCCTTGATGCGACGCAGGGCCTCGTCTTTGCCGAGACGATGAGGAATGATGACGACGATCGGTTCCGACATGGCAGCAGCATCTCCTTGGTACTGCCAGGTCATGTGGGGAGCGGGTAGACGCAGATAAAGGACCCACGATCGCCAAACGCATATATGCCGAAAAGCATGTTAGGCTGCGTCGCATCATGATGAAGCGCGAGAATTTCGCGGTCGACGCCATCTACGTGCCCGTCAAGCGGCGGGCCACCCTCGATCCAAAGCGCGTTGAGGAAATTGCCCAAAGCATGCTGACGGACGGCCAGAAGACGCCCATCCTCGTGCGTGCAGATGGCGCGCGCTTCGTCCTGGTCGAGGGTCTGCACCGGCTCGAAGCTGCCAAGGCGCTGGGCGAGCAGACGATCGTCGGGTTCCGCGTCGACGCGCGCAAGCACTGACGTCAGACAAGGCGGGCTTGACCAGGCTGCCGCCATCCGACTTTGCTAGGTTCAGAGGCCGGATGCGCCGGACGGCACTTCGCATTGTTCGCCGGCATGACAGACAAGAAAGACCCCTCCTATGCCTTTTTCCGACACTCTGAAAACCCTCATCCGTAACGCATGGGACGATGGCTATCCCTGCCTCGTCGCCACACATGGGCCGCTGGGACCGAACATCACGCCGAAGGGAAGCATGATCGTCTTTGATGACACTCACCTGGCCTGGTGGGAACGCTCAAAGCGGGCGGTGCTCGAGAATCTCGGCCACGACAAGCGCGTGTGCGTGATGTATGCCAACTTCAAAGCGCAACGCGATGGCATATTGGAATCGGGTTTCCTGCGCTTTTTCGGTTCGGTTGAGCTGCACGAAACGGGCCCGGTGCGCGAGGCCATATTTGGGAAATTGTTGCCGCGCGAGCAGACCCATGTCGGTGCCGAGGCCGGCATTGGCGCCCTGGTCCGCATCGAGAAAGCCATCGACGTCCGCGGCAAACCATTCATGTGAGTTCGCGGAAACAGAAACCTTTGCTGGCGTTGGCGTTTTCAGCACCCGATCTTGCGGGCGGCCGGCAGTTACTCAAGATCACGTTGGTCCCCAAAAGGTATCCGTCGGCCCCCTCACCTTCATGAATATTGCGTGATCGGTCATATTCGGCGTCTGTGAGCGTGCTAGAGTGCAGCAATCAAAGGCCAACGCTCGAGTTGTTGCTGGAGTTTTTGTATGCGTCTCCATCATCTTGCGCTTTCCTTTGCAGCGGCATTTGCCGCGCTCGCGCTCGCCCAACCGGCGCGCGCCAACGTCATGATCATCATCGACAAGTCTGCACAGAAGATGACTGTGACGGTCGATGGCGAGCACCGTTACACATGGCCAGTGTCGACCGGACGCCCCGGCTACGACACGCCGTCGGGTGAATTCCAGCCGTTCCGCATGGAACGCGACCACTTCTCGCGGGAGTGGGACGACGCGCCGATGCCCAATTCTGTTTTCTTCACCAAGATCGGCCACGCCATCCATGGCACCTTCGAAGCGAAGAACCTCGGCCGGCCGGTCTCGCACGGCTGTGTGCGGCTCTCGAGGGAAAATGCCGCCACGCTGTTCGCGCTGGTCAAGGAGGAAGGCGTATTCAACACGCGCGTGAGACTGGTCGGCGATATCCCGAAGCCTCCCGATGTGCCGGTAGCGCGGCGCGAGCCAACGAAGGATCGCGATGCGCGCAATCGCGATAGCGACCGCGATACAACGCGAGCCAGGAATCGTGACGCAACGCGTGACACCAGCCGCGCCTATGTTCGTAACGATTCCGGCGACGATGGCAGCGACACGGCCACGAGCGCTGCGCCGCAGCGCAGCCGCCCACGGAGCTCGCCCGAATCGCGCGCGTACTATTACCCGCAGCCGCCTTACTATCAGCAGCGCTCCTACGGCCGTGGCCTGTTCCAGTCGGGTTGGTAGACAGAAGGAACGCCGCGGAACCAAAAGGCGGTGATATAGCGATGATCCGTAAACTCGCGGGCGGCAAATACCGGCTTTACTCGCGTAAGAAGAATCCGCGCACCGGCAAGCGCCGCAATCTCGGAACCTTCAGCAGCAAGAAGGCCGCGCAGCAGCACGAGCGCGAGATCCAGTATTTCAAGAGGCACTAGAGTCCGGCGCCGGTCGCAGCTAGCCGTGGTGGGCAACGCCAAGGGCTTCCTCGCCGCGGTCGAGGATAAGCGGCACGATCAGATCCTCTTCATCGTCCAGGTGGCGGATCAATCCTTTGATCAAGGCGCCACTCGAATCCGCATAGGCATCGCTGGATCGGCGAAGCGTGTCAATGTCAGCCCGCATCGCATGCAATAGCGCGTTGGCGTTTTCCGCGGTGCGTGCCATGTCGGCGTGGATGTGGTGATGGTCGCGTTCCAGAACGTCAAATCCGCGCGCCAACCGCGCGTCCGCTCCGCGAAAAATCGGAAAATAGTGCAGGTCCTCGATTTGATGATGGACGTTGAGCTGGTCGAGCAAGAATTGGAGGCGCGGCGCGAACTGGCGCGTGAATTCGGCAGGCTGCAGCGCCTCCGCGCGAAACCGCGCCGAGATCTGGGCGATCGCGATTGACAGCTCGCGAAACATTGCGTGACGGGAGAGCCAGAATCGCGCCATTTCACCCAAATTTGCGTGGGCGTCCCATTGCTCGCGCGGGTAGCGCGCGATCAAAACGCGCAGTTCGTCCGGCCAGCCGCTGCGGCGGGCCAGCCCGAGTGCCTCGACATCTGCTGATTGGGCTTTTTCGATCGTCACAGGTGCCTAAATAGCCATTGCGCGCGCCAATGCGAAGGGCGATTTTTGCGGCGCATGAACGCACCCACGACCGTTGCCCGCCTGATTTGCGACGAATCCACCGCCCGGCGGCTCGCCAGTTATCTCGGTGAATCCCTCGATTCCGAGGAAACTGCCTGTGCCGCCTTTGAAGGCGAAGACGGGCGCTGGCAACTTGCAATCCACTTCCGTGCCGCTCCGGACGAAGCGGCTTTGCGCGAATTGGTCCGGATTGCTGCCGGAGACGTGGCGGCGAACGCGCTCAGCCTTGAGCAAATCGCGGAAGCCGATTGGGTCGCCCACAGCCTTGCCGGGCTCAAGCCGGTACGCGCCGGCCGCTTTGTCATCCACGGCGCGCATGACCGCGGGCGGCCGAAGTCGAATGATATCGGCATCGAGATCGAGGCCGCGCTTGCATTCGGCACTGGCCATCACGGCACGACCCATGGCTGTCTGCTCGCGCTCACGGATCTGACGAAACGGCGCCGGTTTGGACAAGTTCTCGATATCGGGACAGGAACCGGCGTGCTCGCAATTGCGGCGGCACGGTTGATGCGTACACACGTCGTTGCCGGTGATATTGATCCGATCGCAGTGCGCGCGGCGAAATCCAATGCACGGCTCAACCGCGCAGCACCCGCGATCACATTTGTGTGCGCGCCTGGGGCCGGCGCACCCGCAATCATCGCCGCTGCGCCGTACAATCTGATCCTCGCCAATATCCTGCTTGCACCGTTGACGCGACTAGCGGTGCCGCTGCGCAAACTGTTGGCGCCCGGTGCACGCATCGTGCTCTCCGGGCTGCTTCCGGGCCACGCCAATGCGGCGCTCGCGATCTACCGCGCGCAAGGCCTCATTCTCGAAAGGCGCATTCAACGAGAGGGCTGGGCCACGTTGGTGCTCAGGCGCGCCGCAAGACAAAACCGCCCCGGGCGGGGATGACCGGGGTGGTTTCGCTGGTGAAAGCCTACGCTTACCGACCACCAGGCAGCATTTTGTCCAGATTAAAATCGATCAGCAAATTGCCGCGCTCATCGCGTGCATGCGACAACAAATGCGCGTGACGGGCAATCTCGCGATGCGCCTGTCGCAGGCGCGACTCCATCAACGCTTCCATGATGCGCGTAAGAATACTTTTTTGTGATGCAGCCATCTGCGCGTGTTCGATGGCTTCGGCTGAAGGGACGCGAGTAACGCCATAAGTAACAGCGACCATTGTGACTCTCCTTTTCGAAATAAAGGCCAGCCAACGTCCCCATACTTACGTTTGACTATTGCATCGCAACATAACTCCAGTTTGCAACCGATACCATCCGTGACACTGCATAGATGCTCTGTAAAACCGGCATAAATCGATCAATGCCCTGGAGAGATCGATGGCATCATCACGGCGAATTGATGCATTGCACAAATTTGAATCAAACAGAGGATTCGTTGCCGAATTAGCCGCCGGCGCAGCACGAATCTTTCACAAAGAAACGGCAGAACTTGTGCAAAGCGCACGCGTCATTTGACGCATGCCTGCATTGCGACATGCGTGCGGAACGCTAGAGTGAATTGATGTTCGAAGCCCGGCTCCAGTCATTCGACGATTCGAGCGAACGCGGTGAGAGTCCCGCGCGCGTGGCGGCCTTGCGCGCTGAACTCAAGCGCCGCGGCCTCGACGGTTTCGTGGTGCCGCGCGCCGACCGTCAACAAAATGAATATCTGCCAGCCAGTGAAGAGCGCCTGTCCTGGCTCACCGGATTTACGGGATCGGCCGGCGCCGCGATTGCCCTGATGGATCGCGCCGTTGTTTTCGTCGATGGACGTTACACCGTGCAGGCCGAGGCGCAGGTTGACGGGACGCTTTTCGCGATTGAGCACCTGGTCGAGCATCCGCCCGAGCAATGGCTTGAGCAAAATCTGAACAGAGGCGCCAAAGTCGGTTACGATCCGTGGCTGCATACGAGTGATCAGGCAGAAAGGCTGAAGAAAGCCTGCACCGCCGCAGGCGCTGAGCTGGTTGCGGTGGACAGCAATCCAATCGACGCCCTGTGGCGTGACCGGCCACCGCCTCCGGCCGGCGCCGTCACCTTGCGCGACCTCAAACTCGCCGGCGAAAGCGCGGCCGACAAGTTCAAGCGCATCCGCGCCGAAATGGCCCGGCTGCGCGCCGACGTGCTGCTTGTTTCTGACCCACAGAACGTCGCCTGGACATTTAATATCCGCGGCGCGGATGTCGCCCACACGCCGCTGGCGCTGGCCTATGCATTGATCCCGCTTGACGGGCGGCCGGCACTCTATGTGGACGGCAGCAAGCTCAACAACAACGTGCGCCACTCGTTGGAGGAATTCGCCGATGTCCGTTCGATGGATGACTTGACCCGCGATCTCGGCAGGCTTGCGGACAAAACCGTACGCCTGGATCAGGCAAGCGCGGCCGACGCGTTCATGCGCTTACTGGTTGACAAAGGTGCCAAGCCGCAGCGCGGCGCCGATCCGATTGCCCTCATGAAGGCCATGAAGAACCACGCCGAAATCGCCGGCAGCCGGGCCGCCCACACGCGCGATGGGGCGGCGGTGACGCGGTTTCTCGCTTGGTTCGATAAGGAGGCGCCGTCGGGCAGACTGACCGAAATCGACGCGGTTGCGGCACTCGAAAGCTTCCGCCGCGAGACCGGCGCCCTCAAGGATATCTCCTTCCCGACCATAGCCGGCGCGGGACCCAATGGCGCAATCGTCCATTATCGCGTCACCCGCACCTCCAACCGCACCATCAGGAAGAATGGGCTCTTTTTGATCGATTCCGGCGCCCAATACGAAGACGGCACCACCGATATCACCCGCACCGTCGTCGTCGGCGAACCGAGCGAGGAAATGCGTGACCGCTTCACCCGCGTCCTCAAGGGACATATCGCCATCGCCACGGCGATCTTTCCTGAAAATACCAGCGGCGCGCAGCTTGACCCGCTGGCGCGCACGGCGCTGTGGCAGGCGGGGCTCGATTTCGACCACGGGACGGGACACGGCGTCGGCAGCTATCTATCGGTGCACGAAGGCCCGGCCCGCATTTCAAAGCTGGGCACAGTCGCGCTTCGCCGCGGAATGATCCTGTCGAACGAGCCCGGCTACTACAAAACAGCCGCCTATGGCATCCGCATCGAAAATCTGGTGCTGGTGATCGCCGCGCCTGAACCGGTTGCCGCCGAAAAGCCGCTGAATGCGTTCGAAACCCTGACGCTGGCGCCGATCGACAGGCGGCTGATCGAGACCGGCATGTTGAGCTCGAAAGAGCGCGCGTGGCTCAACAGCTATCACGAGCGCGTTCACGAAGTTATAGGGCCCCTTGTCGATGCGTCGACGCGCAACTGGCTCAACGCGGCAACCAGGCCATTGACGTAACTACGAAATGAGCTTGAGCCACTCGTCTTCGGTCAAAACTTTGACACCAAATTTTTTCGCATCGGCAAGCTTGGAACCCGCGCCGGGACCGGCGACCACATAGTCCGTCTTCTTCGATACCGAGCCGGCAGCCTTGGCGCCCAACCGCTCTGCCTGCGCCTTTGCTTCTTCGCGCGTCATTTTTTCGAGCGTACCGGTAAACACCACCGTCTTTCCCGCAATCGCACTGTCGGTCTTCGGTTTTTCAGCGTCGAGGATTTTGACTTCTTTGGTCAACCGTTCGACGATGCCGCGATTGTGGCTTTCGCCGAAATAGGCTCGGATTGCCTCAATCACCGTATCGCCGATCTGATCGAGCGCATCCATTTCGGCAATTGTCTCTTCGTCGCCCTTTGCAACTTTCAAACAAGCATCGTGGAATGCCTTCCAGGAGC
>Ga0187765_10000063_pt1 | contig 36877 bp, 38 predicted proteins | sample 0216_QUI02_MP05__3_FD_133018 | JGI IMG/M metagenome (GOLD analysis project Ga0187765, IMG submission 133018) | Tropical peat soil microbial communities from peatlands in Department of Meta, Colombia - 0216_QUI02_MP05_10_MG | ecosystem: Environmental > Terrestrial > Soil > Wetlands > Peat ...
AATGAGGCCGAGGTGTGACGCAGAAACACCAGCAAGACGCCATCGGCGGCACCAGCCTGCCTGATGAAGCTTGCGGCATTTTCAGTCATATCAGTGAACCCGACGCCGGGCGTCTCGATGCGTAACGTTGCCGTGGCAATCAGCTGCGGCGCGACTTCAACAATGGCGGACATTCGACCGGGCATGGACACACGCTGAAGAACAAGGCCGCTTAGCCCTTGCGCATCATGTCCTTCTGCACGGTGTTGATCATGTCGACAAAACGGCGCCAAGTGTCATGGATCGTATCCTGGATAAAGGCGCTGGCGCGCGCCATGTCCTCGCGTGTCGGCAGTTTAATTGTGACATCGCCGCCTTTGTCAGCAGGCGGTGAAAGATCGGCTGGCGGACGTGGCGGTGGCGGCTCCTTCAGCGCCACGATTTCCTTCTTCAGTGACGATACTTCATCGCGCAAACGGACAATTTCGGTTTGCAATTTCTTCACTGACGCGACGCCGTCCTGCAAAGTGGCAATTTCCGTTTCGAGTTTCTTCAACGCGGCCACATCGTCTTGCAGCCCGGCGAGCTGGCTTTCCAGCGCCGCGTTGCCTTCCGATGCCGCCTGGCAGGTCCAGCCCCGGCCCTGGGTACTGCAATAGGCGACTTGTCCGCTGTCACTATCGAGCCGCAGGAATCCGTTGTTGACTCGGTTGAACGTGAAGCGGCCGGTCGGAACGGACTGCGGATTTTCCTGCGGCAGACCGGGAATTTCACTTGGAGGCTGAGGCGGCAGGCTCCGTTCGGGCGTCGACGGAGGTGCAGCTTTCTGGCCTTCGACGTCGATGACCGTTTGTGCCGGCGCGAGAGTTGCTACACAGACAAGGCACATGGCCAGGGCAAGCATCGAGACGCGCATGACGTATTCCTTGAGCCCAATGCGGAGAGCGCGCGAGGGTAACATCGGTTTTTCGCACACAGAACCTGAGCTCCGTTTCCTACCAAAATTCATGCTGCAGTGCATGCTGGGACCCTCTGTAGGCAACCGAAAAATTTCCCGTTTATTACCTAGTATCAAACACTTATGCCGCAGGGGCGGTTCCTTGACTCGCATAAACCCGATAAGTATGGTCCGCGCGGCTTTTAGGGCGGCGGGACACGCGAAACCTGAAGTCCACGCGGGTCGAAAGCATGGCTGACGGCACGCGCGGCAAGGGCAAAGGCAAGGAACCGCCGGACGACGAGGCTGCTCTCTCCGCGAGGCTCCAGCGACTCGGCGAACGGCTCGCAACTGCGAACCGACCATCCGAAAACGGCTCCGGTCCTCGTTCAACCGCCGATGCGTCGGCGTTCGCGCGCGGTTTCCGGCTTTCGACCGAGCTGGTGGCGGGCGTGCTCGTGGGTGCGGTGATCGGCTGGCTGCTCGACCGCTGGCTTGGCATCTCACCGTGGGGGCTCATCGTGTTTCTGCTGCTCGGCTTTGCCGCCGGGGTACTTAACGTGATGCGCGCGGCCGGTGTCGTGCGCGAAAGAAATCTGAACGATTAGCGATCATGGCCGTCGACCCAATCGAGCAATTCCAGATCCAGAACTTGTTTCCGGTCGTAAAGATTGGCGGCACTGAGATCGTCTTCACCAATTCGGCCGCCTTCATGCTGGCCGCGGTCCTTGGCATCACTTTCTTTTTGATCGGCGCGACTGCGCGCCGTGGCCTTGTTCCCTCGCGCCTCCAGTCGGCTGCGGAGATCTCCTACGAGTTTGTAGCGACGACCGTGCGGAGTACCGCCGGCTCCGAAGGCATGAAGTTTTTCCCCTTCGTGTTTTCTATTTTCATGTTCGTGCTGACGCTGAACATGATTGGCTTGATTCCCTATTCGTTCACCGTCACCAGCCACATCATCATTACGGCGGCACTCGCGCTGACGGTCTTTTTTACTGTGCTGATTTACGGCCTCATCCGGCACGGTTTTCACTTCTTCAATCTTTTCGTGCCGAAGGGCGTGCCAATCTACATCCTGCCGCTGATCGTTGCGATTGAGATCCTCTCCTTCGTGTCACGGCCGATCTCGCACAGCGTCCGTCTGTTCGCCAATATGCTGGCGGGACACATCACGCTTCAGGTGTTCGCCAGCTTCATTATCCTGCTTGGCGCCGGGCTCGGCGTCGTCGGCTGGATCGGCGGCGTACTCCCGTTCCTGATGATCGTCATTCTATTTGCGCTGGAGACGCTGGTCGCGTTCCTGCAGGCCTACGTCTTCGCCATCCTCACATGCATCTATCTCAACGATGCAATTCACCCGGGCCACTAGCGGCCCCAACGGAAAAGCAGAGGCAGAAGGAGCTTTGTTATGGATCCAGTGGCAGCAAAATATATCGGTGCGGGCATCGCCTGCATTGGCATGGGCGGCGCCGGCGTCGGCGTTGGCATCATTTTCGGCAATTATCTGGCGGCCGCGCTGCGCAATCCGTCCGCTGCGCAAGGACAGTTCGGCAACCTGATCTTCGGGTTCGCCATCACCGAAGCGCTCGGCATCTTCTCGCTGCTGATCGCGCTGCTGCTGCTGTTCGCGCTCTGAGTTCGGGCGCGTTCTGGAGCTGACGAATGGCCGAGCCGGCACACACCACGAGCACCGCGCACACTGAAGGCGGGCACGGCGGCTTCCCGCCGTTCCAGTCGCAGACCTTCGCGTCCCAGCTGGTCTGGCTCGCGATCGCCTTCGTGCTGCTCTATGTGCTGATGGCGAAGCTGGCGCTGCCGCGCGTCGGCGCAATCATCGAGGGCCGGCGCAAGCACATCGAAGATGATATCGCCGAAGCGGGCCAGTTGAAGGGCAAGTCCGACGAAGCCGCGGCAGCCTACGAAAAGGCGCTGGCGGACGCCCGTGGCCGTGCACAAGCCATTGCCAATGAGACGCGCGACCGGCAGGCCGCGGAAGCGGAAACCCGTCGCAAGGCCCTCGAGGATCAGCTCAACGTCAGACTGGCGGAAGCGGAAAAGACGATTGCTGCCACCAAGCAGGCCGCAATGAGCAATGTTCGCGCGATAGCTGAAGATGCAGCGCGCGCCATTGTTGAGCGGCTGACTGGCAGTGCGCCGGCCGACAAGGCCGTGTCCGACGCGGTCGGCAGCGTACTGAAGCGGTAACGGAGACGCCCGTGCACGAATTGCTGCAAGAGGCAGAAACATGGGTGGCACTGGCCTTTGTCGCCTTCCTGGGCCTGCTCGGCTACGTCGGCGTACATCGCATGCTGGGAAAATCGCTGGACGACCGCGCCGCGCGCATCAAGGCCGAACTCGACGAAGCGCGTCGCCTGAGGGATGAGGCAGCCCAACTGCTGGCCGAATATCAGCGCAAGCGCCAGGCCGCGGAAGGCGAAGCGCAGGACATCATTGCCGGCGCCAAAGCCGAAGCTGAGCGGCTGGCTATCGAGGCCAAGGCAAAGATTGAAGATTTTGTCGCGCGCCGGACCAAGATGGCCGAGACGAAGATCGCCCAGGCCGAAGCCCAGGCTGCCGCAGACGTCCGGAGCGCCGCCGCCGAGGCCGCCGTAGCTGCCGCCGAGAAGATCCTTACGGCGGAAGCACAAGGCAAGCTGGCCGGCGAGCTGATCGCCAAAGGCATCGAGGACGTTCGCAAGAAGCTGAACTAGCTCGCGGACTGGCTGTTTTTGCTCCAATCACCGGTAGAGGCGGCATTCCGCGTGCCATGATCCGGGCATTGTGGGCGCGCGGGCGAGTTTTCCCCACTATACATTTTGACCATGTGCAAAACGGCTGCCCCCTGGGCAGCCATCATTGCGCGTTTCAGCCCCACCCCTATTCTCCGGCTGACTGATTCGTCAGCCGTGCGTGACGTGGCCGGACATTTCCGGCCGAGGCATCGGGGGGCCCCGTGGTCATCTTCGATTGCAACGGCGTACTGGTCGACAGTGAGCCGTTGGCGACTGCCATTGTATCCCAGGAGTTCATGCGCGCCGGCTTTCCGCTCACGCCGGACGTTGTCGCGCGCTATTTCACCGGCCGCCGGCCCGCCGACATGTTCACCGAGGTGGAGATTGCCGCGCGCCGCAAGCTGCCGCCCAATTTCGCCGAAACAGTTGCAAGCGTTATCTTGCGGCGGTTTCGCAAAGAGCTGCGCGCGACGCGACACGCCGAGTACGCCCTGTCATGGCTTCGTGGGCCGAAATGCGTGGCTTCGTCGTCTTCTCATGAGCGCATTCGCGTCAGCCTCGAAAGCACCGGGCTGATCCGCTTTTTCGAGCCCAATTTGTTTTCCGCGGGCGACGTCCGCAATGGAAAGCCCGCGCCCGACCTCTTCCTGCACGCTGCCAGCAGGCTTCAGGTGAGCCCAGGCGATTGCATCGTCGTCGAGGATTCGGCGGTCGGCGTCGCTGCCGCTGTGGCAGCCGGAATGACGGTGATCGGTTTTGTCGGCGGCAGCCATGCAGGCAGTCAGCTCGACACTGTGCTGCGCTCGGCCGGCGCGCGCTCCGTGATCCCGGACTTGCGCGCGCTCAAGAGCGCCATCATCAATCTGCGCGGTTGGTAGCTTTCGCTCAGCTTTGACGTGGCTTCGCGGCCGGTTTCGGCTTCGATTTTGATTTGGGCGCGGGTTTTTTCTTGTCCTGCTGCGCGCCGGCAGGATCGAACCCGACATAGACGACATAAGCGTCGATGTCTGCGGCGCGCGCCGGCATCGGAAACGACACGTCAGGATCGATATGCGTAAACGGAGCGCGATCCTCCGTGCCTGCAATGCCAACTTGAATGCGCGCAAATTTCGAAACGATTGTTTTTGGAGTGATGCCTTCCTGAACCACTGCAATACGCAGCGGAATATCGACCGTACCAGGACCGCCCGCCGGCCCTGTAATGACTCGTCCCTCGATGCCCACTTTCATGGTCATGACGCCGGCGCCGACACGACACTCACGGGCCGTGCGAACGATCGTTCCTTGATACCGCAGGTCAAGCGCGGACGGGTCGCCCTCGCCCGGCTTGCTGCCGATCATAAGTGTCGCCGCGCCGGTCCTGACCTCAATGGCCGGACATTCGACGTCAGTGGCGGACTCGCTGCCAGCGGCAGCATCACCGGTGGTCGCTTTCGACGATGTACTGAAAAGATCCAGGGCGGAGGTGCTGAACAAATTGGTGGAACCACATCCGGCAAGCAGCAGTGTGCATCCAAACGCCATTGCCAGCGCCCTGCCCGTCAGCGTTTCCAATCCGTTTCGCACCCCAGCCATTTTCTTAGCTCGCGTTTCTCAGGGCCGCTGCCCGTGCGCGTCTTATAGCAAGTCAAGCGTGGCAACCCAAAGGCGGGTGCTCAATCGCTGTCATCCTTGATGCGCCCATAGAGCAAATGATCCTGCCAGGCGCCGTTGATGCACAGATAGCCCCGAGCGTAGCCCTCGCGCGTGAAGCCGGTCTTTTCCAACAGACGGATGGATGCGGCGTTATTCGGGATGCAAGCCGCTTCGAGCCGATGAAGCCGCAGCGCAGTAAAACTATATGGAATCAAGGCGCGCACGGCCGCGGTCATATAGCCTTTTTTCGCGAACGGCGCGCCAATCCAGTATCCAATGCTCCCGGCCTGCGCCACACCGCGGCGGATGTTGGCAAGCGTGAGGCCGCCAACCATCGCGTTATCGTCATTGCGAAAGATCAGAAAGGCATATGCGGCGTCGGTGCGTTGATCTTCCGCATATCGCTTGAGCCGCCGGCGAAATGCGCTGCGCGTGAGATCATCGGACGGCCAGGTCGGCTCCCAGGGCACCAGGAAATCGCGGCTGCTTTCTCGCAACGCCGACCACTCGGCATAGTCGCCGCTGTGTGGCGCACGCAGCGTGACGCCAGAGCCGGCTACACCCGGCATCGTTTCGTTAAAGCTGACGGTCCGAAAGAACACCATGAACTATATTTGTCAGGCCGCGCGCCGGACCAGACTTTCAGCGATCGCGGCGGTGCTGGCAAGACCGCTTCCGGGGCCGAGCGCGGCGATCGCAGGCTTTGCGCGCCCAATCAAGGCTCGGCCGGCAGCACGAGCACTTTCGACGGAGACGGCATCGACTTTCGCAACAATCTCCTCAAGCGGAATAGGCCGCCCATAAGCCAGCATCTGCCGTGCGAGCTGGCCGACACGCGCTTCGGAGCTTTCCAGTGCCATCAGTAATCCAGCCTTCATCTGAGCCTTCGCCCGGTTGACCTCGGTGTCGTTGAGCGTATCGGTCGTATTGCCGATCTGATCGATCACGACGCGCATGAGCTCGGGCGCGTCGGATTCATCTGTGCCCGCATAAAGCCCAAATAATCCGGTGTCAGCATATGGCATGTGGAATGCCTGGATGGTGTAGCAAAGCCCGCGTTTTTCACGTACTTCCTGGAACAGACGCGAAGACATGCCGCCACCCAGGACGCTGGTGAAGACCTGCAGGTTGTAGAGCTGCTCATCGCGCACCGGCACACCTTGCAGCGCCATCGCAATATGCACCTGCTCGAGGTCGCGTGTTTCCACACGGGTTCCGCCGCGGAATTGCGCCGGTTCCGGGGTCGGGGCCGCCGGCCCTGCAAAGCTGGCAAAACGTTTCTCGACATCGGCGACAATTGCGTGGTGATCGATCGCGCCGGCGGCGGCCACGACCATGCCGGGGCCGCGATAGTTGCGCGCGAGGTAGGCGCGCAGGCGTGCCGCATTGAACGAGCGAACCGTATCGGGCGTGCCCAGGATGGAGCGGCCTACCGGCTGCATCGGAAAGGCCGTTTCCTGCAGCCGGTCAAACACGAGATCATCGGGCGCATCCTCGGTGGCGCCGATTTCCTGCACGATGACATTTTGTTCGCGCCGCAATTCCTCCGCGTCAAAGGTCGGCTCGGATAGAATGTCGGACAGGACATCGAGCGCTAACGGCACGTCAGCTTTGAGGACACGCGCAAAATAACCCGTGGTTTCCACGCTCGTGGCAGCATTGAGGTCACCACCCACCGCTTCAATCGATTCCGCGATCTGGCGCGCGGTACGGCGTGTGGTTCCCTTGAAGGCCATATGTTCAAGCAGATGAGAAATACCGTGTTCATCCGGATTTTCGTTGCGGCTTCCTGAACCGATCCAGACACCGAGAGAAGCGGTTTCCAGATGTGGCATCCGGTCTGTCACCACCGACAGCCCGGAGGGAAGACGAGTCACTTCAACGCTCATGCCGCTGCTCCTTCACGCGCCGCCCGCGACGCCGACATCACGAATTTTTCCACCGCAGCCTGGTTCGCGGGCAGCACTGTGATGCGCTCTTCCCGTTTTGGCAGGTCTGCCAGCCATTCCGGCAGCGACGGCGCAATTCCGCAGGCGGCCTTGACCGCATCGGGGAACTTCGCCGGATGGGCCGTCGATAACACCACCATCGGCACTGCAGGATCGCGCGTTTCCTTTTCGGCCACCGCCAGAGCAATTGCAGTATGGGGATCGACGCAATAATCAGCTTCGCGCATCCAGGCACGGATTTCGGCGGCGGCTTCCTGCTCATCGGCGCGGTCGGCCGAGAACAGCGCACGCATCTCCTGCAGGGGGCGTGCCGAAATCGCGAAGCGGCGCGACTGCGCGAGCGATCCCATCAGCGCGCGTATGGATTTGGCGTCGCGGCCATAGGCATCGAATAGCAACCGCTCGAAATTCGAAGAAACCTGAATATCCATCGACGGCGAGGACGTTGCGACGACATCCCGAATTTCATAAGTGCCGGTGGCGAACGTACGGACGAGAATGTCATTGACGTTGGTTGCCACTACAAGGCGATCGATGGGCAGCCCCATGCGCGATGCAACATAGCCCGCATAGACGTCGCCGAAATTTCCGGTCGGGACCGTGAAGGCGATTTTCTGACGCGGCGAACCAAGTGCCACGGCTGCGGTGAAATAATAGACCGCCTGTGCAACAATGCGCGCCCAGTTGATGGAATTGACACCGGACAAACGCACCCGGTCACGGAAGGCATGATGATTGAACATCGCCTTTACCAAGGCCTGACAATCGTCAAATGTTCCTTCGATGGCCACCGCATGAACGTTGGCGTCATGCACTGTCGTCATCATCCGTCGCTGCACTTCGGAGATGCGGCCTTGCGGGAATAACACCACAACGTCGACTTGCGCACGGCCGCGAAAGGCCTCGACCGCAGCGCCACCGGTGTCGCCTGACGTCGCAACCACAATGGTCGTCCGTTCTCCTCGCTGCTGCAGCACGTGATCCATAAGCCGGGCGAGCAGCTGCATCGCCAGGTCCTTGAAGGCGAGCGTCGGCCCGTGGAAGAGTTCGAGCACGAACAAACTTGGATTTAACTGCGTGAGTGGCGCAACGGCCGGATGGCGAAAGGTGCCATAGGCTTCCCGCGACATGCGCGCGAGATCCGGCTCCGAAATACTGTCGCCGACGAAGGGACGAATGACCTCGACGGCCACTTCGGCATAAGGCTTTCCGGCGAACCCTTCGATCGCAGCGCGGCCCAGCGAGGGCCATGTTTCCGGTACGTAGAGGCCGCCGTCGCGCGCCAGGCCTGCGAGCATCACCTCGACAAAATCGAGCAAGGGGGCCTCGCCCCGTGTTGATACGTAACGCATTGAATCTGCTATGCTTTATCGTTTGAGATCGGCGGCCTTGTCGGCCGCACAGTAGCCTCGGGCGCCCGCTTTCACAAGAAACGCTCAGCGCTTGGCGGCAACGCGGCGCGCGAGCCAAACGATGTAAACACCGGCAAGCGCCAGGGCGAGACCAAACCATGTGATGGCGTATTGCAGGTGGTCGTCCGGCAAGCGCACTTCGAGCTTGCCCGGTTTTGGCCAGCCGCCCGCCGGCGCCGGCTCTTCTTCATCGATATAAAATGGCGCCGCGGTCGCCCATTTCTTGAAGTCGGCGATCGATTTTGAATCACGCAGGAACCAGATATTTTTTTTCGGCTCGTCGGCCGGCGTGAATACGCCCCTCGCCTCGGGCCAACGCATGACACCGACGACATCGACAACGCCGTGTGGGATTCCATCGCTGCGTTGCGCCGGATCCTTACGCTCGGGGGGCACAAAGCCGCGATTGACAAGAACGATGCTGCCGCCGGCAAGACGCGCCGGCGCAAAGACCCAGTAGCCGGGACCCTTCACGTCGGGGCGCAAGGGCGAGCCCGCTGTGTAGACAAGGGCTTCCTCCCCATCGAGAAATTCCGCAGGAAAAACTACACGGCGAAATTCTTCACCATCTTGATGGAGCTGCGGCCAGCTCGAACGCGGGGGCAAGTCCTGCGGCGCATGGGAGAGCCGCGCATTAAGTCTGGCGATCAGATCTTCTTTCCAGGCTTTGCGATCAAGCTGCCAGACGCCGAGGCCGCAGAGAATCACGATCCCGGCGAGCGCGAATACCGTCGCATCAAGCACGGTCGATCGACGCTTGCGTGGCGCTTTGCTCAAACCTCGCCCCGTCGCTCAAGACGGCCTTCCGCAGCCTTGTGATGGTATTGCAGCGCAATCAACAAGCCTTTGATCAACCGGAGCGGAGCAAGAGTCACGATCAGGATCAACGGCAACCATAGTGCGGCGTGTAGCCAGTATGGCGGCTGATAAACCACTTCGGTGATCAATGCCGCAAATACGACAATGGCTCCACCAATCAAAATCACGAAGACCGCGGGGCCATCGCCCGCATCGGCGAAACCGAAACTTAGCCCGCAACGTTCGCACGCCGGCCGCACCGACAGGAAGCCCTGAAACAGCCGGCCATCGCCGCACCGCGGGCAGCGGCCGCGCAAGCCGCGACCTATCGGCAGTTTGTCAGGCGATCCCGGGACATTCATGAATACATCTCACAATGAAAAAAGGGCGGCGCAGTGACGCCGCCCTTTTCCCATGAACCATCCGCGTTGGTCATTCGGGGTGCGGCACGCCAGAACCCCAGACATATATGCAGGCGAACAGAAACAGCCATACCACGTCGACGAAGTGCCAGTACCAGGCGGCAAATTCGAAGCCGAGGTGCTGCTTCGGGTTGAAATGGCCGGCCAGCGCGCGCGCCAGGCAGACGATCAGGAAGATCGAGCCGATGATCACATGCGCGCCGTGAAAGCCTGTCGCCATGAAGAAAGTGGCGCCGTAGATATTGCCGGCGTAGTGAAAGGCGGCGTGCGAATACTCGTAGGCCTGCACGCAGGTGAAGGTGAGGCCCAGCAAAATCGTGAGGATCAGGCCCCACTTCAGCCCCTGCCGGTCATCTTCCAGCAACGCATGATGCGCCCAGGTCACCGTTGTGCCTGAGGTGAGCAGGATGAGCGTGTTGAGCAGCGGCAGGTGCCACGGATCAAACGTTTCGATTCCCTTCGGCGGCCAAACGCCACCGGTCGCGGCGAGGCGCCCGACATCGTGCACGTCGCCAGGAAACAGGGCGGTATTGAAATAGGCCCAGAACCACGCCACGAAGAACATCACCTCGGACGCGATGAACAGGATCATCCCGTAACGATGCGAAATCTGCACAACGCGGGTATGGAAACCTTCGAATTGGGCTTCGCGGATGACGTCACGCCACCAGGCAACGAACGTGTAGAGCACGCCAAGAACGCCGAGGCCGAACACCAGCGGGGCCGCGGCATACATGTGATGCATCCAGCTGATGGCGCCAACTGCCAGAATAAACGCGGACACCGCGCCGACCGCCGGCCATGGGCTCGGATCGACCAGGTGGTAGTCGTGATGCTTGGCGTGAGCGTCGGCCATCGTCTTCGTCTCCGTTTAAAGTTGGCCCATGATCTGAGCCGAGTATCTGTTTCTGTTTCTCGGGATCATGTGCACTAAAGCTTGCTCGAATTTGTTTCCGGCGCCTCGGCGACCGGCCGCTCCGGCTCGCGCAGCCGGTAAAAAGTGTAGGAGAGCGTAATGGTGTTGAGATCGTCCTGGTCGTGATCTTTCACGATCGACGGATCGACATAGAACACCACCGTCATCTCGCGTGTTTCGCCTGCCTTCAGACGCTGCTCCGTAAAGCAGAAGCAGTTGATCTTGTCGAAATACGCGCCAACGGTCGGCGGTGAAACGTTATAGCCCGCCTGCCCCGCGATCTCGCGCGCCGCTTCGTTGACGACCCTGTAGTGCACCGTCGCCACTTCGCCGATGCGGACCTGAATCTCGTTTTGCTCCGGCTGGAATTTCCACGGCAGGCCGGGCGTGACGTTCGAATCGAAACGAATCGTGAGCGACCGGCCGAGAATGTGGTCGGGCGCCCTTTCGGCAACCTGTGTGGTGCCCCCAAAGCCGGTTGTCTTGCAGAACCACGTGTAAAACGGCACCGCCGCGTAGGCCGCGCCGACCATGCTCGCAACAAGCGCGCCGCAACAGGCCGCCACCACGACGTCGCGCCGCAACGGCTTGCTTTGGCGATGGTGATTTGGTGCGGTCATTGCGTCTCGCTCAGATCGGCCGGACCAGAACGCCCGGTCCCTTCACCAACGTCATGGCGTAGAACAAAACGACAAGCGCCGCGAGCGCCAGAGCGATCGCAATGGAACGCGAACGCCGCGCCCGTTTTTGCGCTTCGGTGAGGACGATGCCGTCGTCATCAGGTTGCTCGTTCATGGCGATCTCGACACTCACGCTGCCAACCGGGCGATCAGCCCGCCCCAACCGCGTTCTACCAGCAGAACTGCAAACAACAGGAAAAGATATAGAATCGAGAACGCAAAAAGTTTGCGGCTGGCGCCTTCGGCGGGTGCGCGTTCACGCAGCACCTGCCAGCCCAGCAAGATCATGATCGCACCGGCACCAACCGCAGTTATGCCATAGAGCGCGCCCGTATAGCCGAGCAGCCACGGCGCAATGCCGAGCGGCACCAGGATCAAGGTATAGAGCAGAATCTGCCGCCGCGTTGTGACGTCGCCGGCAACCACAGGCAACATCGGAATGCCGGCACGGGCGTAGTCGTCAGCGCGGTAAAGCGCCAGAGCCCAGAAATGCGGCGGCGTCCAGAAGAATATGATAAGAAACAACAGCACAGGCTCAAGAGACAGCGAGCCGGTCACAGCCGCCCAGCCAATCATCGGCGGGAAAGCGCCGGAAGCGCCCCCGATGACAATGTTCTGGGGGGTCGAGCGCTTGAGCCAAACCGTATAGACAGCGACGTAAAAGAAGATTGTGAAGGCCAGCAGCGCCGCGGCAACCCAGTTTACCAGCAGCCCGAGCGTGACGACCGCAAAGGAACCGAGGGTCAGTCCGAAAGCCAGCGCCTCGCCCGGGCGCACGCGGCCCATCGGCACGGGTCGGCGCGCGGTGCGCGTCATCACTGCATCGACATCGGCGTCGTACCACATATTGAGAGCGCCGGCTGCGCCGGCGCCCACCGCAATGCAGAGCAGCGCGGTGAACCCGGTGACCGGATGCAGCGAACCCGGAGCAACCGCAAGTCCCACCAAAGCAGTGAACACCACAAGCGACATCACGCGAGGCTTCATCAGGGCGATATAGTCGCCCACAGTCGCGAGGCTCGGCTCAGCGATGCCGGAATCAGCGGCGAGATGACCGCGGATGTTTGCGCCTTCGCTGACGAACGACATGGGGTTGTGCGGCTTTCCGCCCTATTTGATGCGCGGCAACGTTTCGAACTGATGAAACGGCGGCGGCGATGACAGCGTCCATTCCAGCGTCGTCGCGCCGGCGCCCCACGGATTGTTGCCCGCGACCCGCTTCTTCGCGAAAGCCTCGATGACGCCGATGAAGAAAATGACCACGCCGAAGCCTGAAATGTAAGAGCCGTAGGATGAGATCATGTTCCAGCCATGGAACGCATCCGGATAGTCGACGTAGCGGCGTGGCATGCCGGCAAGGCCGAGGAAGTGCTGCGGGAAGAACACCAGGTTCACGCCGATGAAGGTGACCCAGAAGTGCAGCTTGCCGATGGTCTCGTTGTACATGTAACCGCTCATCTTCGGGAACCAGTAGTACCAGCCGCCGAAGATGGCGAAGACTGCGCCGAGCGAGAGGACGTAGTGGAAATGCGCCACCACGTAATATGTATCCTGCAGCACGCGGTCGACGCCCGCATTGGCCAGCACCACCCCGGTCACACCACCGACGGTGAACAGGAAGATGAAACCCATCGCCCACAACATCGGCGTACGGAACTCGATTGAGCCGCCCCACATCGTTGCGATCCACGAAAAGATCTTCACGCCGGTCGGCACCGCAATAACCATGGTGGCGGCGATGAAGTAAGCCTGCGCGCCGGTCGACATGCCGACGGTGTACATGTGATGGGCCCAGACGACGAAGCCGATGCCGCCGATCGCGACCATGGCATAGGCCATGCCGAGATAACCGAAGACCGGCTTGCGGCTGAAAGTAGCGACGATCTGGCTGATCATGCCGAAGCCGGGCAGGATCAGGATGTACACTTCCGGATGACCGAAGAACCAGAACAGGTGCTGGTACAGAATCGGATCACCGCCATTGTCCCCCGAGAAGAATGTCGTTCCGAAATTTCGGTCGGTCAGAAGCATCGTGATGGCGCCTGCCAGCACGGGCAGCGAAAGCAGCAGCAGGAAGACGGTCACGAGGATCGACCACACGAACAGCGGCATCTTGTGCAACGTCATACCGGGCGCGCGCATGTTGAAGATCGTCGTGATGAAGTTGATCGCGCCGAGGATCGATGACGCGCCGGCCAGGTGCAGCGACAGAATGCCAAAATCAACGGCAGGCCCGGGATGGCCGCTCGTGGAAAGTGGTGCATAGAGGGTCCAACCCGCGCCGATACCGTTGGAGCCCGGCTCACCCTCGACGAACATCGAGGTGATCAACAAGGCGAAAGACGCCGGCAACAGCCAGAACGAGATGTTGTTCATCCGCGGGAAGGCCATGTCGGGCGCGCCGATCATCAGCGGCACAAACCAGTTGCCGAAGCCGCCGATCATTGCGGGCATCACCATGAAGAAGATCATGATCAAGCCGTGCGCCGTGACAAAGACGTTGAATTCGTGCGGCGTCGGAAAGATCTGAATGCCGGGGTTCTGCAATTCGAGCCTGATCCCGATCGAGAGGAGCCCTCCGATCACGCCGGCGGCCAGCGCGAACACCAGGTACATCGTTCCGATGTCCTTGTGGTTCGTCGAATACACGAAACGCCGCCACCCGGTCGGATGGTCGTGGGCCTCATGTGCGCCGTGTGCAGCAGCCGTGTTGCTAGCCATCGTTATTGTCCTTCGACCTCGTCGTTGTCGCCCACGTATTCGTCAGTTCACGCCGTCCGCGGCAGCCACAGCAGTCGGATGGCTGTCGTCGATCGCATACTTCTTTTTCGCCTGCTCGATCCATGCCGTGTAGTCCTTGTCACTCACGACACGCACCATGATCGGCATGAAAGCATGGTCCTTGCCGCAGAGTTCGGAGCACTGGCCGTAATAGATGCCTTCACGTTCCGCCTTGAACCAAGTTTCATTGATGCGGCCCGGAATCGCGTCGATCTTGATACCGAACGCAGGAACCGCAAATGAGTGGATGACATCTGCGCCCGTGGTGAGGACATGCACGACCTTGTTCACGGGCACGACCATCTCATTGTCGACCGCAAGCAACCGCGGCTGACCGGGCTTGAGGTCCTTGTCCTGCACCATCAGGGAATCGAATTCGAATTTGCTGTCCGGATAGCTGTAGCTCCAAAACCACTGTTTACCGGTTGCCTTCACCGTGACGTCCGCTTTCGGCGCATTGAGCTGATAGAAGAGCAACCGGAATGAGGGCACCGCGATCGTCACCAGGATGAGAACCGGAACGACCGTCCAGATCACTTCGATGGTCGTGTTGTGGGTGGTGCGTGAGGGTGTCGGATTGCTGCGCGCATTGAACTTCACCATCACGATGATCAGCAGCGCCAGCACGAACAGGGCAATCGCGGTAATCGCCCACAGAAGGAAATTGTGGAACCAGATGATGTTGTCCATCACCGGCGTGGCGCCCTGCTGCATGCCGAGTTGCCATGGTTCCGGATGGCCGCTGGCGGCGAGCGCCGCGCCTGTGCCAAGTACCGTCACGCTCATGACGATGAATGCGATCAACCGCTTGAGCACCAGCATTGTCCAATGCGCTCCTTCGACGAGAAAAACGGCCTTGCCCAGGCCCCTTTTGCCGCCCACCACTGGCATGATGTTCGGCGCGGCCCCGCTGAGCACGGCATTTGCCACGGGCGTGGCAGCTTGGGCGGTGCGGCGGGACGGGGGAAAATCCCGGCCTCTCAAACCATAATTCCAGCCCTGCCGCAATGCACCTCATAGTCTGCACCATGCGACAATCGGCGTACCCAAAAACACCTCTGGCACCGTCTATTTGGCCGCAGCCCACGCCCAAGGGCCCCTTCCCGAACATGCCTTGCTTGACAAGGCCCGACCGGGCATGAGTCAACGAGGATGCCTAAAATGCCAAAGGAACAGCGATTCGCCGGCCTGGCGGCGGTGTATGGGCTGCGATGACCCGCTTCCAAGGGATCGAATGATGCGAATTTTCGAGCAACGCAGGCTTATTTTTAGCGGCGCGAAAACGCTCGCGCTGGCGGCGCTGGTTGCAACATTGGCGATCGCACCGCTCGCCCGCGTGCTCGCACAGGGCGCCGTAAAGTCTGTGCATAAAGACTGGCAGATCCGCTGCGATACGCCACCGGGCGCCAAGGCCGAGCAGTGTGCGCTGATTCAGAGCGTGACGGCCGAAGACCGCGCCAATGTCGGTCTTACCGTAATCGTCCTCAAGACCGCCGATCAGAAAAGCCGGCTGATGCGCGTGGTCGCCCCGCTTGGTGTCCTGCTGCCGTCGGGCCTCGGCCTGAAGATTGACCAGGCCGATATCGGGCGCGCCGGATTTGTCCGGTGCCTGCCGAATGGCTGCATCGCCGAAGTCATCATGGATGATGAGCTGCTCAAGAAACTGCGCACCGGCAAGACGGCGACATTCATTATCTTCCAGACTCCGGAGGAAGGCATCGGCTTCCCGATGAGCCTAGCCGGTTTCGGCGAAGGCTACGACAAGCTGCCGTAAGTCCCAACCTGCCCATCCTCGCATTCACCGCTCGATCAGTAGATACTGTGCGCACGATATAACGCGCAGGAGACGTGCGAGTGGAACTGGGTTTTGTCGGCCTCGGCGCCATGGGCCAGCTGATTGTTCCGCGGCTGATGGCAGCCGGACATGAAGTCACAGGCTGGAACAGATCGCGCGACAAAGCGGAAGCGCTGATCGGCTCCGGCATGCGCTGGGCGGATACGCCGCGTGCGGTGGCTGAGCAATCCGAAATTGTCTTTTCGATCGTGACCGACTCCAAAGCCGTCCGCGCAGTCGCGCTGGGCAAGGACGGCATCGTTGCCGGACTGCGCAATGGCGGCATCTACATCGACATGAGCACAATCGAACCCGACGAAAGCCGCGCCGTGGCGGCCGAATTCACCAAGGCTGGCTCAATCATGCTGGATGGCCCGATTTCCGGCTCGCCGGTCACAGTCACGCAAGGCAATGCTTCGGTGATGATCGGCGGCGACGAACGGGCTTTCGAGCGTGCCAGACCTGTGCTGCTTGCGATCGGTCCGAAGGTGACGCGCATCGGCGCAAACGGACTCGCCTGCCAGATGAAGATCGCCGTGAATCTTTTGCTTATGGTTGAAGTTATCGCTTTCGGCGAAGCCGTCGCGCTGGCAGAAAAAGGCGGCGTCGCGCGCGATGTTGCACTCGATGCCATCCTCAAGAGTGTCGCGGCGTCACCCGTGCTCGGATATCGGGGACCATTTATCCTTGAAGGAAAAATGCCTGCCGTACCACTGGCCGACGTCACTTTGCAGCAGAAAGATATGATGCTGGCGCTCAACCTCGGCCGTATGATCGGAAGTCCGGTACCGCTCGCCGCCGCCGCCAACGAGATGATGAACGCATGCCGTGGGCTTGGCATCGACGGCAATGATTTTGTCGTCGCACATCAAGTTTACCGCCGTTTGGGAGGACAAACATGACAACACAAGGCGAAAGAATCGGCGCCGCACTGGCGAAGGCCGTGAAAGGCGCGGCGGCGCAATGGAAGGAAGGCGATCCGGCCCCGACCATGTATCGCACCAACCTGCGCGACGTCCCGAAGGTTGAAGGCCTGAAGCGCGATGACGGCTGGGTGGACATGCAGGTTCAGTTCTTGATCGACAAGAAGTCCGCGGGTGCGGACCACGTGGTCGGCTGGACCGTGCTCAAGCCCGGCGCGCGCCACGAGAACCACCGCCATCACAATTGCGACGAGTTCTTCATCGTGCTCAAGGGTCAGGGGCACATATACACCGACAAGGGCGAGGTCCCGTCGGGGGAAGGCGACGTCGTCTATTCGCCGCGTGGCTGCTGGCACGGGTTCAATAATACGTCGAAGGACGATGTCGTTCTCGTGTGGGGATGGATGGACGCGGGCTCTATCGAAGCATCCGGCTACCAAGTGCATCCTGAGAGCCACAAGTGAATCCCTGGGACGCGCCCCTCATTAAAAAGGGAATGACCGCGCAGTTCGCCAAACGGCGTGCACGCATTGCCGCCGGCGAAAAACCGCTCGGCTGGAAGGTCGGGTTGGGCGCGCCAGCGACCATGCAGAAATTGGGACTTGCCGCGCCGGTCGTCGGCTTCCTGATGCAGCGCGCGCTGCTTCTCTCGGGAAGTAAGGCATCCCTGAGCGGCTATACCCGCCCTGTGGCGGAGCCGGAAATTTGCGTGCGGATGGCGCGCGATCTCGCGCCCGGCACTTCGGCTGCCGAGGCAGCGGCCGCGGTCAAAGAGATTCTTCCGGCGATCGAATTGGCCGATCTCGATCCCGTGCCGACGCCGGACAATCTCGATGCGGTGCTGGAAGGCGACATATTTCAGCGCCATGTCATTTTGTGCGGGAATACCCGGGCAGGCGCGAGCACCACAGGACTGACATCCCGGGTGCTCCGCCGTGGTGTGGAGACAAACGCCACCACCGATCCTGAAGCCCTCACAGGCAAGCTACCTGACATTGTTGCCCACGTCGCAAGCACCCTCGGCGCGTTCGGGGAGAAGCTCGCCGCCGGTGACGTGATTATCATCGGATCCATCACCCCGCCGCTCATGATCGAGCCGGATGAAAATGGGCTGACCCATGTGCTCGAACCGATCGGCGACGTTTCGGTGGGGCTCACACGCGATTAACCTGATGTAATTTGTGGTACTCGCAGAATCGCCACGGTCGCCTTATCTACTGCGGCAAGGGAACTTCATCCTGGAGTGACGAATGGACCCCGCGATTTCCTCGCTGATCGACCGCGCCGGGCTCGACCGCGGAAAAGTGCGCCAGTTGATCGGACGGGGCCTGGACGGCGCCGACGACGGCGAACTGTTTCTGGAATATCGCCAGGCCGAGGCACTCACTTTCGACAATGGCCGGCTCAAGCAAGCGACCTATGACACCGCGCAGGGGTTTGGCCTGCGTGCCGTAAAAGCCGAAGCGGTTGGCTATGCCCATGCGTCCGATCTGTCGGAGGGAGCGCTGGCACGCGCGGCGGAAGCGGTGCGTGCCGTGAATGGTGGCCACAGCGGCACCTATTCCGAGGCGCCCGGCCGCACCAACCGCAAACTCTATGGCGACGACAATCCGCTCGGAACGCCTGCGTTCGATACGAAGGTGAAGCTTCTGGAATCGATCGATGCCTATGCGCGCGGCAAGGATGCACGCGTGCGGCAAGTCACCGCCAGCATTGCCGCGAGCTGGCAAGTGGTGGAAATCCTGCGCGCGGACGGCGAAATTTATCGCGACATCCGTCCGCTCGTGCGTCTGAATGTTGCGGTTGTCGCCGGCGAAGGCGATCGTCAGGAAACCGGCAGCTATGGCTTTGGCGGGCGTGAAGGCTTTCAACGCTTTATCGCGCCCGATGCCTGGCAAGGTGCGGTCGACGAGGCAATCCGGCAGGCGCTGGTGAATCTCGATGCCGTCCCCGCACCGGCTGGCGAAATGGATGTCGTACTCGGTTCCGGCTGGCCGGGCGTGATGCTGCACGAAGCGGTCGGGCATGGCCTCGAGGGCGACTTCAACCGCAAGAAGACGTCCGCGTTCGCCGGCCTGATGGGCAAGCAAGTTGCCGCGAAGGGCGTGACCGTCGTTGACGACGGCACCATGCAGTCACGGCGCGGTTCATTGTCAATCGACGATGAGGGCACGCCGACCAACCGCACCGTCCTGATCGAGGACGGCATTCTCGTCGGCTACATGCAGGACCGCCAGAACGCGCGCCTGATGAATATGAAGCCGACGGGTAATGGGCGGCGTGAATCGCATGCCCACGTTCCCATGCCGCGCATGACCAACACCTATATGCTGGCCGGCAAACACGACCCGAAAGAGATCATCGCCTCTGTGAAAAATGGTCTCTATGCCGTCAGCTTCGGCGGCGGCCAGGTCGACATCACGTCCGGCAAATACGTGTTCCAGTGCACCGAGGCCTACAAGATCGAGAACGGCAAGGTCGGCGCTCCCGTAAAAGGCGCGATGCTGATCGGCAATGGGCCAACCGATCTGCATCGCATCAGCATGATCGGAAACAACTTCGCGCTCGATCCGGGGATCGGCACGTGCGGCAAGAACGGACAAGGTGTTCCGGTCGGTGTCGGCCAGCCGACATTGCGCATGGACAAGATCACCGTCGGCGGCACGGCGTAACGGAGTTAATTGACGTGCGGGAAAACATGCGCGGCTGGATCAAGAATATCGCCGATATTGCCGTCATTGTGCTGATCGTGCTGGCCGCAAAGACCGCAATCGCCGAACCTTTTTATGTGCCTTCCGGCTCGATGGAACCGACCTTGCTGATCGGCGACGAATTACTGGCGACAAAATTTCCCTATGGCTACAGCGGCGCTTCGCTGCCGTCGTTTCTCGTACCGCTGCAAACACCGCGCGTCCTGTCAGCATTACCCGAGCGCGGTGATGTCGTGGTTTTTCGCTGGCCTGGTGACCGATCGCAGGTCTGGGTCAAGCGCGTGATCGGGCTGCCGGGCGATCGCATCGGGCTGCGCAATGGGCGCGTATCCATTAACGGCACACCGGTCGGCATTCGTCCGGCCGGCATCGGCGAATCCGAGGTCGAAGACGGCAGCATGGTCGCGGCCGCGCGTTTTATCGAGACGCTGCCAGGCGGACGCGAGCATCCCATTTTAAAGCTGGTCGACCGGGGCGAACTCGATAACACGTCCGACGTCGTGGTGCCGCCGGACCATTTGTTCGTGATGGGCGACAATCGCGACAATTCCGCCGACAGCCGCGTACCCGTTCGCGCGGGTGGTGTTGGCCTGTTGCCAATCGAAGATCTCGTCGGCCGCGTCGATGCTGTTGTTGGTTCATGGGATCTCGCTGTGAAACGCAAGCCGCTGAAGGAATGGCCGTCCGGATTGCGGCTGTCGCGGTTTTTTACCGGCGTGCACTAGCACAGCTACCGCACGACTCCCGAAATACAGCACGGCTTTTGCCTCGGCGGCGTAATCCTTTCCTTGAGATAACAGCGAGCCGCCGGCGAAATATAGCCCGGACGCACGTAGGTCCACGCGCGGCATTTGTTCTCCGATGCGCACGCCGCCATGCAGGGCGCACCGGCGGAATCCGGGGGAGTGTCAAAATTGCGATAGTCGCCGCCAATACGGTCGATGGAATATTCCACCGGTCCCCTGCGCGGCTCGACGACACCTGCGCCACGAACGCCGGTGATACAACATTTGTCCGCAATGCGCGGCGCCACGCGGTTCTTGAGCCAGCAGGCTGCCGTCGCGTTTTCTGTTCTCGGATAGGAAAAGCTCCAGGCATGGCAGCGCGCGTCCTGCTCGCAACGCATCGCGCAGTCCGCCGGATCTCCGTTGCGAAGTTCAAACCTGAGATAGTCGCCACCGCGACGGTCGTAGCCGACCTGCGCTTGAGCCGAATTGGCCAGTGCAAAAACGGACAATGCAAGCGCCATCCAGAACCTGATCGGAAACAGCATGCGCGCCCGCTCGCAAACCGGGAGTCGGTGAAGCTTCGCCCACGCGCATGCTAACGTACCGGTCAGCGAATGTGCAGCCGCTCAAACGGAAGTGTTCAGAGCACTCACGAGATTTTTCGGACGAAAATTGAGCGCCCGCCGGAGGGGCCGGCGGGCGCTGGATCCGGCCGCGAGAGGGGAATTCGCGGGTGTCGGATCGAGCGGCCGATGAGAGGGATCGGCCGTTTGCCTGATTTGTCAGGGCATCAAAGTCCGCGACCGTTCGTCCAGGTAGCGTCCCCGTAGCGTCCCCCGCCGAATTCGGCGCGCCTGACCGCATGGCTGATACGGCGCTCAAGTGCCCGTTCGCGCAGAAGCGCAGTTGGGTCGTCCCAGAAGGGCTCCGAAAATGCATCGCGCACATCGTTACGCGTGATGCCGATATCGGCGAGCATCCGGCGATCAAGGCCAGCCAGCACATTGGCCTGGCGGCGGTGACGGCGCGCACGCGCAAATTCCTTCAGCCAATGGGTGACCACGGCCAGCAGCGAGGCAAAAACCCGTAGCAGGGCGCCGCCGGCAACGGGCAAAACGGGGTAATTGGCACTCATAGCAGTCTCCATTCCGTTCGTTACCGCGCCAAAATCGCGTCCGGCGCGGCCCAGAACCACCCGAAATCCCCACCCGATTCCTCTGGAAGCGGTGGTATATTGCACTGCGGGGATTGATTAGTGAAACGAATGTTTTTAATCTGATCGATAAGAGATACTGATATTGCCTCCCCGGCCCAAAAAGCCGGCCTTTTCAGGGACCCGCACCCATGACCGCCATGCTGGACATCGATCAGTTGCGCACCTTCATCGCCATTTCAGAGACCGGCAGTTTCACCAAAGCCGCCGAGGTGGTGAACAAAACTCAATCCGCCGTGTCGATGCAGATGAAGCGACTCGAGGAGCGGCTGGAGCGGCCGATCTTTTCGCGCGACGGACGTGCCTCAAAGCTCACGGAAGATGGTCAACGCCTGCTCGATTACGCGCGCCGCATCGTCAAGCTCAACGTCGAAACACTCGCGGCATTTTCCGACGCCGAACTTTCGGGCCGCGTGCGACTCGGCGTGCCGGACGATTATGCCGACCGGTATCTTCCGGAAATTATGGCGCGCTTCTCGCATGGCTATCCCGCTGTCGAGCTGTCAGTGCTGTGCGAACCGTCGATCGATTTGCTTGAGCGCATCGACGCCAACGAGATCGATCTTGCCATCGTCACCAATTGCGAAAGCAAGCGCGCGTCGGAAACTTTCCGGCGCGAGCGCCTGCTCTGGGTGACGTCGAACCGGCATTCGACGCATCTGGAAGAGCGCGTCCCGCTCGCGCTCGGGCGTCCGAGTTGTTCGTGGCGGCGCATTGCCATCGATCGGATGGAATCCGTCGGCCGTCCATTCCGCGTGCTCTACTCAAGTTCGAATGCCGGCGCGGTCGCGGCTGCCGTGCTCGCGGGGCTCGCTGTCTCGGTGCTGCCGGAGTCGGGTTTGCGTCCCGGCATGCGCGTACTCTCCGCGTCCGACGGCTTTCCGGATTTGCCGAGCTGCCGGATCGGGCTGGTGCGCAACGCACACGAAACTTCGGCACTGGCGGATGCGCTGGCCGAGCACATCATTTCGTCGCTCGACAACCTGTCGGAAGCAGCGCAGGCGGCGGAGTAGCCTGTGGCCTCATGGTGAGGAGCGGCCGAAGGCGGAGCTTGTCATCGGGCCGCGCTTCGCGCGGACCCGTTGGCCCGCTCAGGATGAGGTTGATCAGTACGCGTACTCTTCAAAAATCGGCTCGACCGAGTCGTTCCACTCGCCGTGGAATTTTTCCAGCAGCTCTTCCGCCGGCGTAATGCCGCGCGCGATCGATTCTTCCAGCGGCCGCAAATAGCGCGTCTCGTCGCGGCCGTTGCGATCAAGCCGCTTGCGGCGGGCAAGTCCGCGCGAACATAGCCGTAGGGTCTCCTGCGCGAGCGTGAAGATATTGCTCTTGCGGATTTCCGTCTTGAAGCCGAGCTTCGGCACGTCGTCACGCAGCTTTTGCCGTTCCTCCGCGCTCCAGCCCTTCACCATGTCCCAGCAGGCATTGAGCGCGTCATCGTCGTAGAGCAATCCGGTCCAGTAGGCCGTCAGCGAAGGCAGGCGCCGCCACGGGCCGCCATCGGCGCCGCGCATTTCGAGATAACGTTTGAGCCGCACTTCGGGAAAGATTGTGCTCAAGTGGTTGGCCCAATCGGAAATCGTCGGCCGTTCGCCCGGCAATTCCGCCAGTTTGCCCGCGAAGAAATCGCGGAACGATTTGCCCGACACGTCGATATACTTGTCGCCGCGCTTGATGAAATACATCGGCACGCCCATGGCGTAATCGACGTATCGTTCGAAACCCATGCCATCCTGAAAGGCCCAGGGCAGCATCCCGGACCGCTGCTTATCGGTGTCGCGCCAGATTTCCGAGCGAAATGACAGAAAGCCGTTTGGCTGGCCTTCGGTAAATGGCGAATTGGCAAACAATGCGGTCGCCACCGGCTGCAGCGCCAGTGACACGCGCAGCTTCTTGACCATGTCGGCTTCCGACGAGAAGTCGAGGTTCGCCTGCACGGTGCACGTGCGATACATCATGTCGAGACCGAGTGATCCGACCTTCGGCATGTACGCTGTCATGATCTTGTAGCGGCCCTTCGGCATCTTCGGCATGTCGGCGCGCGTCCAGTTCGGCGTCATCCCCAGGCCGAGAAAGCCGATACCCAGCGGCTTTGCTACTTCGCGCACCTGCGCCAGATGCGCCATCAGCTCGGCGGCCGTCTGGTGCACATTGTCGAGCGGCGCGCCCGAGAGTTCGAATTGTCCACCCGGCTCGAGCGAGATCGCCCCACCGCCGGTCACATCGAACATGCCGATGATGTTATCCCCCTCCATGATCGGCTCCCAGCCGAGCAGATCGCGCATGCCGTCGAGGAGCGCGCGGATGCTGCGCTTGCCGGCATAGGGTACCGGCCGGTGGTAATCGACCGTGAAGGCGAACTTCTCGTGCTCGGTGCCGACGCGGAACTGCGTCTTCGGCTTGCATCCCGCTTCGAGCCAGGCGACGAGTTCGTCGCGGGTCTCGATCGGGGTCATGTCGATCTGGTCACGAGCCATGCAGCCGTCCGGGTCAAAAAAGGTCGCGACCTTAAACATGGGAACCGGCAAAGGGCAATGTGAGACAGCCCATGCGAAATTTGCGGGCCTCGCGGGCTTGTTCTAATGATTCGTGCCCCATGCCCCAATTCACCCCCCAACAAGACCAGGCGCTGGGCGCTGTTGCCGCCTGGCTCAAATCCAAGCCTGGAACCACCGGCTCGCCGCAGGTATTCCGCCTTTTTGGTTATGCTGGCACCGGCAAGACCACGCTTGCCACGCACATCGCGGACGACGTCGGTGGCGACGTGAAGTTCGCGGCCTTCACCGGCAAGGCTGCCTCCGTGATGCGCGGCAAGGGCTGCCACGGCGCCTCGACGATCCATAGCCTGATCTACCGTGCCCGCGAGAGCGGCGAAGAACTGCCGAGCTTTGATCTGTGGGATGAGGCGCCCGCATCCAAGGCCGAGCTCATCATCATCGACGAATGCTCGATGGTCGACGCCGAGCTTGGCCGTGATCTGCTTTCGTTTGGCGTCCCGGTGCTGGTGCTCGGCGATCCCGCGCAGCTGCCACCGATCCAGGGCGGTGGATTTTTCACCGAGGGCGAGCCAGATGTAATGCTGACCGAGGTGCACCGTCAGGCACAGGACGACCCGATCGTACGCCTCTCGATGGACATCCGCGCCGGCGAGTATCTCGAGCCCGGTCGCTACGGCGAAACCGAGGTCATCCGCAAAGACGACCTCGATCCGCAACGCGTGCTCGATGCCGACCAAGTGCTGGTCGGGCGTAACGCCACGCGCCGGTCGTACAACAAGCGTTTGCGCGAGCGGCGCGGTTTCGAGGACGACATGCCTTCGGCCGGCGACAAGCTGGTATGCCTGCGCAACAACCGCAAGAAGGGTTTGTTCAACGGCGGCCTCTGGTCAGTGAAGGAACGTGGCGCGCGCAAAACCGGCATCATGACCATGCGGCTGTTGCCTGATGACGAAATGGCGACTCGCGGTGTGAAAGTGTCGGTGCGCCCGGAATGCTTCACCGGTGGCATCGAGCAGGTCGATTGGCAGCGACGCAAGCCGTATGACGAATTCGACTATGGCTACGTGCTGACCGTGCACAAGGCGCAAGGTTCGCAATGGGACGATGTCGTATTGTTCGACGAAAGCTTCGCGTTCCCGGACAGCCGCGAACGCTGGCTCTACACCGGTATCACGCGCGCGGCGAAGAAGCTGACGGTGGTGGTGTAGGTGAATGCCAATTGGCAATTTCACCTCGGCCATACCTGGATCCCCGCTTTCGCGGGGACGAACGGAAAAGTTTTGACATCGTTCAATCCGAGATGAGCGGTGGTGCAGACGGGCGGTAGTTAACCGTTCGTCCCCGCGAAAGCGGGGACCCAGTGTCCGAACCGCGGCGAGCCGGAGACGAAGAAGAAGCTTAACGTCGAACCGCCTTCCTGTGCGCAAACGGCAGTGCCACAAGCGCAACTGTCGTGATCAGCGCGCCAGCGAAAAATGTCCCGTTTGGCCCGATCATGTCCCAGAGCGCGCCGGCCAAAATGCTGGCCGCCAGCAGCGCAACGCCACTGACCAGGTTGAACATGCCGAATGCGGTGCCGCGCAACTCGGCGGGTGCCTTATCGGCAACCAGCGCTGACAGCAGTCCTTGCGTCAGCCCCATATGCAGGCCCCATAGCGCAACCCCGATCATCACTGTGGCTACGCTGTTGCCGAACGCCAGAACGAGATCGGCGATAATGAGCAGCCCGAAACCGATCAAGAGAATGGTATAGCGGCCATTGTTGTCGGACAGCGCACCGGCTGGCCAGGCCGAAGCCGTGTAGACGATGTTCATCACCACCATCACGACCGGCACGATGGTGACGTCCATGCCGACCGACTGCGCGCGCAGCAGGAGAAAAGCTTCGCTGAAGCGCGCCAGCGTGAAGATCGCCGACACGCCCACCACCATCCAGTAGTGGATATCGAGCCGCGCAAGCTCAGACCGCGAAAACGGCGAATGCACGGGGCGCGCGTCCGTGTGCCGTTCCGGCTCGTGTACTAAAATCACGATAATGGCGAGCGAGATGAAAGCCGGCACGACCGCGATCCAGAACACGGTCGTGAAACTATCGGCGAACGCCGCCATGAAAACGATCGCCGCCAGCGGTCCGAGCACCGCCCCGACGGTATCGAGCGATTGCCGCAGGCCGAAAGCGGTGCCGCGCAAATCCGCCGGCGTGAGATCGGCAACAAGCGCGTCACGCGGCGCGCCACGGATGCCCTTGCCGATCCGGTCGACAAAGCGTGCCGCCGTCAGCCAGGCGATACTTGAGGCCAAGGGGAACACAGGCTTGGTGAAGGCGGCCAGGCCGTAGCCAAGCGCCGCCAGCAGCTTGCGCTTGCCGAGATAGTCGCTGAGCGCGCCGGAAAAGATCTTGGTGATCGAGGCCGTCGCTTCCGCAATGCCTTCAATGAAACCGACGGTGAGCGTGGAAGCGCCGAGCACGGTTACCAGATAAAGCGGCAGCAGCGCATGGATCATCTCGGAAGAAAGATCCATGAACAGCGACACCAGCCCGAGCGCCCAGACGCTGCCGGGGATTTCGCGCCAGCGGAAAAGCGAGCGGGAGGCGGGGGACATATTCCTTACTCAATCGTTGTCGTCCCCGCGAAAGCGGGGACCCATAACCACCGCGCCATCGAGAGACTGCGGAGTATGGGTCCCGGGTCTTCCTCGCTCCGCTCGGTCGCCCGGGACGACAGCAAAAAATTACGCCGCTTCTTTCTTCTTCGCCGGCGCGAAGCGCTGGTAAAAGCCTTCGTCGTGGCTGGCGAGATCGATGAGCAGCTTGTTGGGCGCAAACCGCGGGCCGTATTTCTTCTCAAGCTTGCGGCAGAGAGCGACGAACTTCTTCGTGCCCATCATGTCGATCCACGACAGCGTGCCGCCGGAGAACGGCGCAAAACCGAAACCGAGGATCGAGCCGACATCGGCCTCGCGCACGTCGGTGAGCACCTTCTCCTCGAAGCAGCGCGAGGTTTCGAGCGCCTGGATGCCGAGCAGCCGCAACTTGAGTTCCTCGATATCGATTTTTTCCGGAACGAGCATCTTCTTCGGCTGCAAATCTGCAAGGCCGGGCCACAATCTTTTCGGGCCGTTGGCCGGATAGTCATAGAAGCCCTTGCCGTTCTTGCGTCCGAAGCGACCGCGCTTCTCGACCATTTCCTGCAGCAGCTTCTTTTGCCGCGGATCGATCGCCTTGGCGCCGAGATCGGCTTCGGTCGCCTTGAGAATTTTCCATGCGAGGTCGACCGCCACTTCATCATTGAGCGAAAGCGGACCGACCGGCATACCCGCCATGCGGCCGACATTCTCGATCATCGCCGCCGGCACGCCTTCCGTCAGCATCAGATGGCCTTCGCGGATATAGGTGCCGACCACCCGCGATGTGTAGAAGCCGCGCGAGTCGTTGACCACGATCGGTGTTTTCCGGATGGCGCGCACATAATCGAGTGCCACGGCGAGCGCCGTGTTGCCGGTCTGCTTGCCGAGAATGAGCTCGACCAGCATCATGCGGTCGACGGGTGAGAAGAAATGGATGCCGATAAAACGCGCGGGATCCTTGAATTCGGACGCCAGCGAACTGATCGGCAGCGTCGAGGTATTGGAGCCCAGGATCGCCTTGTCGCCAATCACCGCCTGGATCTTCGCCATCACGTCGAATTTGATCTTGCGATCCTCGTAGACCGCCTCGATGACGAGGTCGCAGTCCTTCAGCGCCGCATAATCGGGCGTTGGCGTGATGCGGCCGAGTAATTCATCTCGTTCCGCGCCTTTCATCCGTCCCTTCATCACGCGATCGCTGAGCGCCTTGTGCAGGCCGGCCTTGCCCTTGTCGGCAGTTTCCTGGTCGCGGTCGATCATCACCACCTGCAATCCGGCGGCGGCGCTGACCTGCGCAATGCCGGCGCCCATGAAGCCGGCACCGACCACGCCAATTTTTTTCAAGGATGTCGGCGGCTCGTTCGGCGGGCGCCGCGCCCCTTTGTTGAGATCCTGCATCGACACGAACAGCGAGCGGATCATCGCCGCTGCTTCCGGCGAGCGCAGAATCCTGGCGAACCAGCGCGATTCCACGCGCAACGCGGCGTCCATCGGCAGCTGCAAACCTTCGTAGACCACCTGGAGAATAGCGCGCGCTGCCGGATAATTGTCATAAGTTTCGCGCCGGTAGATCGCGTTGGCGGCCGGGAACGTCATCATCCCGGCCTTGGAATAGACCGGCCCGCCCGGCAGGCGGAAACCCTGCACGTCCCACGGCGCGACGCCCTTGCCGCCGGCCTTGATCCAGTCCTTCGCCGCCTTGATGAGTTCAGCCGCCGGCACAATATTGTCGATCAGCTTCATCGCCTTGGCGCGGTCGACCTTGAGCTGATCACCCTTGAGCAGAAATTGCAGCGCGTCGGCAGGCAGGATCATGCGCGCAACACGCTGCGTGCCGCCGGCGCCGGGAAACAATCCGATCTTGATTTCGGGGAGGCCGAGCCGCGTCCTGGGGTTGTCGGCGGCAATGCGGTGATGGCAGGCGAGCGCAAGCTCGAAGCCGCCACCCATCGCGGTGCCGTTGAGCGCGCAGACCCACGGCTTGCCGCAGGTTTCCATGCGCCGGTACAGCAGCGACAGCTTGCGGCTTTCCTCGAACACGAAAGCGGCGGCCGCTTCCTCGCCTTTTGTGCGGACCATGTTCGCAAAGATCGTGCCCATGCTTTCGAGCATGGCGAGATCAGCGCCGCCGCAGAAGGCATCCTTGCCCGAGGTGATCACCGCGCCCTTGATCGAAGCATCGCCCGCGACCTTCTCGACGGCCGTACCGAGCTCCTCGATGACGCCCATGGTGATGACGTTCATCGACCGGTCGGCCATGTCCCAGGTGACCAGCGCAATGCCGTCGGCATCGACGTCGAGTTTGAAGTTGGCCATGAGCGTCGTTTCCTATTTCGGGTAAGGCTCGCCGGATTTTCTGGTGTAGGTGAAGGTCGTGCCGCTGCGCACGGCCACCATGTCGATTTCCGAATATTGCGCGCGTTCGGTCGGCGCGCGCGAGCCGACCTCAATGATGACGGCGTCGCGATCGGAACGGTTGACGATGCAATGACCGTTCGCAACACCAGCCTTCCAGGCCGCGGCATCACCTGCCTTCAGCACAGCTTCGCCCTCGTCCTCGCGCAGGACGACCTCGCCGGACAGTACGTAGACAAGCTCATCTTCATTGTCGTGCCAGTGGCGCTGCGAGGAGGCCGCGCCCGGCTTTAGAGTGCAGATATTGACCCCGAATTGCGATAGGCCGGCTGCGCGAGCAAGTCGTTTGCGCGAACGTCCCTCTACCACCTTGTTGAACGGCGGCGGATAGCCGGTCGTGACGTCTACTGGAATCTTCTCAATGTCGATCTTTGGCATCAGACTCGCTCGATGATCGTCGCCGTGCCCATGCCGACACCGATACAAAGCGTGACCAGCGCGGTCTCCTTGTCGCGGCGCTCGAGCTCGTCGAGCACGGTGCCAAGGATCATGGCGCCAGTCGCGCCGAGCGGATGACCCATGGCGATGGCACCGCCGTTCACGTTCATCTTGTCGTGCGAAATGTTCATCGCCTGCATGTAGCGCAGTACCACCGAGGCGAAGGCCTCATTGAGCTCCCACAGGTCGATATCCCGTTTGGTCATGCCGGCCTTTTTCAGAACTTTTTCGCTGACAGGGATAGGTCCGGTCAGCATGATCGAGGGCTCGGAGCCGATATTGGCAAACTGACGGATGCGCGCGCGTGGCTTGAGGCCTGCGGCCTTGCCGGCAGCCTTGCTCCCGATCAGCACCACGGCGGCGCCGTCGACGATACCGGAGGAATTGCCTGGTGTGTGAACGTGGTTGACCGCCTCGACTTCCGGATAGCGTTGCACCGCGACCGCGTCGAAGCCCGCCATGTCGCCCATTTGCACGAAAGAGGGCTGCAGGGCGGCGAGCGTCTGCATCGTCGTCGCCGGACGCATGTGCTCGTCCTTGGCCAGAATCGTGAGGCCATTGGTGTCCTTAACCGGCACAACCGAATTCTTGAAACGTCCCTCGTCCCAGGCCTTGGCCGCGCGCTTCTGGCTTTCGACCGCATAGGCATCGACGTCATCGCGTGAAAACCCGTACTTCGTCGCGATCAGATCGGCGGAAATGCCCTGCGGCAGAAAATAGGTCGTCACGGCGATCGAGGGATCGACCGGCCAGGCGCCACCGGAAGCGCCGATGCCGACACGGCTCATGGATTCGACGCCGCCGCCGATCGTCATCTCATGCTGCCCGGACATGACTTGCGCGGCAGCAAAATTGACCGCGTCGAGCCCGGATGCACAGAAGCGGTTGATCTGCACGCCCGGCACCTCATCGCCGAACCCGGCAACGAGCGCCGCCGCGCGCGCGATGTCGCCGCCGGCTTCGCCGACCGGGTCGACGCAGCCGAGCACCACGTCATCGACCAGCGCGGGGTCGAGCTTGTTGCGGTCCTTGACGGCAGCGAGCGTCTGGGCCGCCAGATTCAGCGCAGTGACCTCATGCAGCGATCCGTCTGCCTTGCCACGCCCCCGCGGCGTGCGGACGGCGTCGTAGATAAATGCGTCGGGCATTGTTCGCCTCCAGTCTTTCCGCGGTCGTCCCCGCGAAAGCGGGGACCCATACTCCGCAGCCTATCGAGAGACTGCGGAGTATGGATCCCGGGCCTCGCGCTTCGCGCTCGCCCGGGACGACGGCAAACGATTACAAACTCCTCGCGATCAGCAGCTTCATGATCTCGTTGGTGCCAGCATATATGCGCAAAACGCGCGCATCGCGATACATCCGCGAGATCGGATATTCGTCCATATAGCCATAGCCACCGAACAATTGCAGGCAGCGGTCGATCACTTTGCCTTGCGTCTCGGTGAGGCGGTATTTCGCCATCGAGGCGGTAATAGTATCCAGCTCGCCCTTGACGTGTTGCCCGATGCAGTAGTCGAGGAAGACCCTCGCGATGGTCGTGTCGGTCTTGCATTCGGCAAGCTCGAACTGGGTATTCTGGAATTCGATAATGGCCTTGCCGAAGGCCTTGCGCTGCTTGACGTAGTCAACGGTGAGCGCGAGTGCCCGCTCCATCATCGCCACCGCGTGCACGGCCACGATCAGCCGTTCCTGCGGCAGTTCCTTCATCAGCTGGTAGAAGCCCTGCCCTTCTTCGGTGCCGAGCAAGCTCGTGGCCGGCAGCTGCACATCTTCGAAGAACAGCTCGGAAGTGTCGGCGGAATCCATGCCGAGCTTCTTGAGCTTGCGGCCGCGCCGGAAGCCCTGCGCATCGTCGGTCTCGACGACGAACAGCGAGACGCCCTTGGCGCCCGCTTTCGGGTCGGTTTTGGCAACGACAACAATCAGGTTGGCGTGCTGGCCGTTGGTGATGAACGTCTTGGATCCGTTGAGAACATACCCATTGCCTGATTTTTTCGCCGATGCGCGCACACCTTGCAGATCGGAACCGGTGCCCGGCTCGGTCATCGCAATGGCGCCGACCATTTCGCCGGTCGCAAGCCTGGGCAGCCAACGCTTCTTCTGGTCCTCGGTGCCGTAATGCAGAATGTAGGGCGCAACAATTCCGGAATGCAGCGGCGCGCCGAATGTGTCGAACCCGGCGAGCGCAAGTTCACGATTGATTACTGCCTCGTGCGCGAACGTTCCACCCGCCCCGCCATAGTCCTCCGGCATCGAAGCGCAGAGCAGACCGGCCGCGCCGGCCTTGGTCCAGACATCCCGATCGTACATGCCGGCTTCATGCCAACGGTCGAGATGGGGCACAAATTCGTCCTTGATGAAGCGCCGCGCCTGCTCTTCGAGCAGGACAAGGTCTTCGCTCATCCAGGCCGGGCGCGGGAGATTGAGGGCGTCCATGGGCGAATCTCTCCTCTGCACCATAAAGCCCGCCGGACCTCGCGGCGAGGCCCTCACTGAAACGTTGGTAGCCGCGGCCCGGGCGGGGTGCTAGGAGCGGGCCGCGTAACAGCCGGGTTTGTCATCACCATGACTTCGTTGCAACGGGCCGTCGGCGAGGGCGGATCGCCGACCGATTCCACAGCCGCATGGCTGCGCCTCGCCGTGGCTGTGGTGCTCTCCACTGTGGGGGGCGTCGGCATGTGGTCGGTCATGGTGGCCCTTCCGGCCATTCAGACCGATTTCGGCGTCAGCCGGGCCGATGCCTCCCTGCCCTTCACCATGGTGATGTTTGGCTTTGCGGGCGGAGGCGTCCTCATGGGGCGGGCCGCAGACCGCTTTGGCATTGCGGTGCCGCTGGCCATCGGAACCCTGGCGTCGGCGGCCGGCTATCTGGCGACCGGAGCATCGTCGAGCCTCTGGCAGGTCGCGCTTGCGCACGGGCTCATCGGGCTCGGGTGTTCCGCCACATTCGGCCCGGTGATGGCCGATATCTCGCATTGGTTCCTGCGCCGGCGCGGTATTGCGGTTGCGATCGCGGCCTCCGGAAATTATTTCGCCGGCACGATCTGGCCACCGGTGGTGCAACACTTCATCGCCACGACTGGCTGGCGCACGACGCATATCTGGATCGGAGTGTTTTGCCTCTGCACCATGCTGCCGCTGGTGCTCCTGCTGCGGCGGCGCATCGAGGATCATCACGGCGAGGCTGCCGGCGTGGCCGCGGCACAGCGCCAGGCCGAGGCACCCTTCTCGCCGCTGACGTTGCAGATTCTGCTGTGCATTGCCGGCGTGGGCTGCTGCGTGGCGATGTCGATGCCGCAGGTGCATATCGTCGCCTATTGCGGCGACCTCGGTTACGGTGTCGCGCGAGGCGCCGAAATGCTCTCGATGATGCTCGGCTTCGGCATCATCAGCCGGATTGTCTCCGGCTTCATCGCTGACCGTATCGGCGGCGTGCGCACATTGCTGCTCGGCTCGCTGCTGCAAGGCACTGCATTGTTTCTCTATCTCTGGTTCGACGGTCTCATTTCGCTCTATGTGATCTCAGCGCTGTTTGGATTATTTCAGGGCGGCATCGTGCCGAGCTACGCCATTATCGTGCGCGAATACTTCTCGCCGCGTGAAGCCGGCACCCGTCTCGGCATCGTCTTGATGGCGACGCTGCTCGGCATGGCACTGGGCGGCTGGATGTCGGGATTGATCTTCGATCTCACCGGCTCCTACCGGGCCGCATTCCTCAACGGCCTCGGCTGGAATCTGGTGAACGTGTCGATCATGACCTGGCTGCTGCAACGATCGCGCAGCGGCGGCCGGCTTGCGGCCGTCTAAAATAGTTCGCTTTCTCTCGATATCCGTTTGTTCCCGCGAAAGCGGGAACCCAGTACTTGAAAATATATAACAGTGCGCCCTGGGTCCCCGCTTTCGCGGGGACGAACGGACAACGAATTCAGAACGCGTCGTCCGGCAATTCCATGGTGGATGCCGCGCCCGCCTGGATGCGGGCAAGCCGCGTTGCCGTCTCCGGCAACATCCGCTCCATGAAGAAGCGCGCGGTGACCAGCTTTGCCGCCATGCGCTGCGCCGAGCCATTGGCGTTCTTGGCCATCGCGGCTTCCGCAATCCGGCACCACATGTAGCCGAGCGCCACGAGGCCAAAGAGGTGCATGTAGTCGTATGAACCGGCCCCGGCATTGTCGGGCTTGGCCATCGCGTTCTGCATGAACCACATTGATGCCTGCTGGAGGTGCGCCAGCGAAGCGCCCAGCGGCTTCAGATAGACATTCATCGCGTCATTATTGACGCGTTCCTTGAGATAATTCTGCACTTCATTGAAGAAGGCCATGATGGCGCGACCGCCATCCTTGCCGAGTTTGCGGCCGACAAGGTCGAGCGCCTGGATGCCGTTGGCGCCTTCGTAAATTTGTGCGATGCGCGCATCGCGCACGAACTGCTCCATGCCGTGTTCGGCGATGTAACCGTGGCCTCCGAACATCTGCTGCGCCATCACCGCATTGGCGAAACCGCCATCGGTCAGGACACCCTTGATGACCGGCGTGAGCAAGCCCATGTGATCGTCGGCGCTCTGGCGTTCCTTTTCATCTTCCGAGCGATGCGCGATGTCGCTCTTGAGCGCGGTCCACAAAACCAGCGCACGCGCGGCCTCGTTGAATGCGCGGATGGTCAGCAACGTCCGGCGCACGTCGGGGTGCACGATGATCGGATCGGCCGGCTTGTCCGGATATTTGGCGCCGGAAATCGCGCGGCCCTGCAGGCGCTCTTTTGTATAGGTTGCCGCATTCTGATAGGCGACTTCCGATTGCGCCAGCCCCTGCACGCCAACGCCGAGGCGCGCTTCGTTCATCATCGTGAACATGGCGTTGAGTCCGCGGTTCTCCTGGCCGATCAACCAGCCGGTTGCACCGTCATAGTTCATGACGCAAGTCGAGTTGCCGTGGATGCCCATCTTCTCTTCGATCGAGCCGCAGGTAACCGCGTTGCGCGCACCAAGCGAGCCGTCATCCTTGACCAAGAATTTCGGTACCACGAACAGCGAAATGCCTTTGGTGCCGCCGGGCGCACCTTCGATACGCGCCAGCACGAGATGAATGATGTTCTGCGACAGGTCGTGCTCGCCGGCGGAAATGAAAATCTTGGTGCCGGAAATCTTGTAGCTGCCATCTGCCTGCTTGACCGCCTTGGAACGCAACAGCCCGAGATCGGTGCCGCAATGCGGCTCGGTGAGATTCATCGTGCCGGTCCACACGCCTTCGACCATCTTCGGCAGATATTTTTTCTTGAGCTCGTCGGATGCATGCACGAGCAAGGCCGCGATGGCGCCCTGCGTGAGACCCGGATACATCGCGAACGCCATGTTTGCCGAGCAGAGAAACTCATTGACCATCACGGTCATGGTCGCCGGCAGGCCCTGCCCGCCGAATTCCGGCGGCACTGAAATGCCGATCCAGCCGCCCTCGACAATCTGCTTGTAGGCATCCTTGAAGCCGACCGGCGTCGTCACGCTTCCGTCAGCGGCGCGTTTGCAACCCTCCTTGTCGCCGACGCGATTAAGCGGGGTCAGCACTTCTTCGCTGAACTTGGCCGCCTCGCGCAGGATTGCCTCCACCACGTCGGGCGACGCATCCGAAAAGCCGGGCAGATTGCCGTAGTGATCGAGGTGGAAGACGTCGTTGAGCAGGAACAACGCATCGTCCACAGGCGCCTTGTATGTCGGCATAATCCTCTCCCCGGCAAAGCGCCGCGATGTTAACAGAATCTGAAGCGAACGGTTTCCGCTTCCCCGAAAGTACTCCGGCCCAAGCCCCAAGTCAGAACGTCACCGAGGCCCAGCCCGAGGCGACCTAGCGGTCACTTCAGTTAGTATTATGGCGAAGCCGGTTTACGCCTGCGTTAAGGGCTATGGAAACGGTGGTATCAGCGCATTCCAGGCATGCGGGCGGGGCTCGAGGTGTCGGAATCCGTAAGCATCCTGGTATAGATCTCGCGCAATTCGGCGATTGCCCGGTCGATGTCGCGGCGCTGGCGCTCCAGCATATTGATCTGATCAACACATTTGCGACGGCCAATCGGCAAGACCTTCGCAGATCGACTCGCCGGCACCGCAAGCAATTCGCGAATCTCGTTCAGTGTGAAGCCGAGCCGCTTCCCCTGAAGGATGAGTGCGAGGCGGTCGAGGTCGGCCTGGCTATAGACGCGCGCGGCGCTTCTGCCGCCGCAATGACCGAGCAAGCCCTTGCTTTGATAAAACCTCAGCGCCCGGGGCGTTACGCCCGCCTCCCGGGCAAGCTCGCCGATCGTGAGCCCTTCGCACGCATTGGGCTCTCCTGCGGAATTCGTATTGCCGGCAGGTAGATCAGTACCGTCGTAAGTGCGCGTGCGGTCCTCGTTTGCCATCGCCGCCAACTCAGATCCCACTATCTCGAATCGAGTATATTTTATTCCTGCAACCTGCAGGGGGTGGCGGCACTCAGGTAATCCGCCTCGAAAAAATTACAACTGACGGATCGGATGACCCTGTTGCCCGGAACCGGCGCGCGCAGGAATTCGCCGGAAATATCGGGCCATCTGCGAAACGTTAACGGCTTGTTTACTACAACCGGCAAAAAGTCGGTGCGTGGACGAAGGACCGAGCCCCGTATCCACCCGCTGTTAACGCGCGCTGGTTCCTCCGAGAGTCAATCCGACTCTTCGCGTCTCCACCTCGGACGTGGGTGTGAGCATGAAATTTGGCTTCCCGTGGAGCGTCAAAGATATCCGGCCGGATGCCCGCGACACCGCGCGCGAAGCCGCGCGCCGCGCAGGCCTGCCTCTGAACGAGTGGCTCAACGCCGTCATTCTGCAACACGCGACTGGGCAAACGGCCAACGCGCTTGCGCATGGCAACGACGGCGCTTCGAGCGATCAGGATTTGCAAAATTATTCGCAAGATTATTCGCAAGATTATTCGCAAGATTATTCGCAAGTGGAACTGCGGCTCGACAATCTCGCGCGCCGCATGGACCAGGTGACGCGCGGCGGGCCGGCGGCCTACGCACCCAGGCGTAGCCGCGAGGAGGCCGACCAGGTCGCTGAGCTGATTACCCGCCTCGAACAACGGTTTGATCAATTTGCCGCGGCGCGTCCTCCGGCAAGCCCCGCTCAAAATACGCAAGTGCCGCCAGGTCTCGATCGTGCGGTTGCCGAAATCAGTGCACGCCGGCGAGCGCTCAACGGCGAGGGCGCTCCGGCGCAGGTACCGGTTCCGACGCAGGA
>Ga0187765_10000064_pt1 | contig 36659 bp, 37 predicted proteins | sample 0216_QUI02_MP05__3_FD_133018 | JGI IMG/M metagenome (GOLD analysis project Ga0187765, IMG submission 133018) | Tropical peat soil microbial communities from peatlands in Department of Meta, Colombia - 0216_QUI02_MP05_10_MG | ecosystem: Environmental > Terrestrial > Soil > Wetlands > Peat ...
GAACAGCGACCATTCAACCCCATTGGCCATCGGCGTGACCAGTCCGGCCAATTCCGGTGTGACTCCGTCGGGGACATGGTGGAGGACGGCATTCCACGGCAGGTAGACGTAGTGGGCGAAACCGCCCCAAAGATACGGCGCCTTCTCTGCCGATGTGTAGCCGTACCGGATAGCGTCGGGGTTGTAGCGCCAGTCGGTGTTCTCGCAGTGCCGGTATTGTCCGGCATGGCACCACTCGCACTTGCCGCACATCACGTAGTGTTCGACAAACACCAGGTCGCCCTCCCTGAAGCCTTTGCGCGCCGTGAACTCGCGGCCCGCCTTGGCGATCACGCCGATGTTCTCGTGCCCCATGATCACCGGCGCGTTCGACGGCGGCGTCTTGTAGAGCTTCACGTCGGTGCCGCAAATGCCGGCGACCTCCATCTTCATCAAGGCGGCGTCCGCCGGGATATCCGGCATCGGGAAATCGCGGATTTCCGTTCTGCTTGGGCCCACCCGCACGGCCGCCAACACTTTCTCTGCCACGATCACCTCATCCACATTTGCCCGGCGCGAATGTAGAGTGTTGCCCATGCGCATCCAAGAGCGTGGCTTCAGAAAGCGCGGTCCCGAGCACATGGCGGCCATCGACCGGGTGCGGGACTGGACGCGCGCGCGTTTCACGCTCGCCGAAGGCACCGCGGTCCTGGTCTCGGAGGTGGCCTGCGCGCTGCCCGGCTGCCCGCCGCTCGAGACCGTGATCGCGTTCTGGGAGGGCGGGCAGCGCTACCATTTCAAGGTTTTCAAGCCGGTCGCGGAACTCACCGCCGACGATCTGCCCTATGCCTGGCAGAAGGAATCGCTCTCCGTGCCGCCCGATTTCGTCTGCGACTGCTGCTGAATCGCGTCACGCGCTCTGTGTGACGTCTTCATACACGTCGATCTCGACGCCGCCCGGGAACAGCGTGCGCCACGCCTGCACGAAGTTCCGCGTCATCGGGTCGCTCGCCAGCCGCTGCCGGTTGAGTTCAAGCGCCTGTTCGGTCTGGTATTCGACGATCTGGATCAGCTCGGTCGGCGCATCGACGTTGCGCAGGAGCCGCATCTTGGCGTCGTGCGAGGCCTCGTAGAACGGCGCCGACGATTTCATCATCAACGAGATCGATTTGATGGCTTCCGGCGCGGGCAGCTTGATTTTCATCACGAGGATACGGCTGACCCTCTTTGGATCTGCGGGCATGGCATTTCGTCCCTTGTCCTGACTTGCAACGTCAACTGACGCGCCGCTCGTCGTATAGAGCAACTCCCGATTCGCGACCAGTGGCCTGCAGCTGCAGTTGGACGCCTCGCGGTAGTGCGCTAGGCTTTCCGCCCCCGCGCCCCAAGGCCCATCCCATGCCTGAGCAACGACTGAAAACCGTCACCCGCACCCAAGGCAACAACCAGGCGCTGAAAGACGGCACCGTGAAGCCGAAATCCTTCGCCTTCGATTTCGTCGAGGTCGATCCGCTCATCGCCGCCTTCCGCCGCATGGTGCGCGGGCTCGAATTCGACGTCTGCGAGATGGCGATCACTACCTACATCTGCGCCCGCGCCTATGGCAAGCGTATGACGGCCGTGCCGGTTTTTCTGGTGCGTGCGTTCCATCACGGCGCCATCCTCGTCAATGCCAGGGCCGGCATCGCCAAGCCTAAGGAGCTTGAAGGCAAGCGCGTCGGCGTCAACCGCGGCTACACCGTGACCACCGGCGTCTGGGCGCGCGGCGTGCTCGCCTCCGAGCATGGCGTTGATCTGAAGAAAATCACCTGGGTGCTGTCGGGCGACGAGCACGTGGCCGAATACCGCCCGCCCGCCAATGTGGTGCCGATCGCGTCCGGCAAGCAGATGGCCGACATGCTGATTTCGGGCGAGCTCGCCGCCGCAATCGGCGTCGAGATCGATCACCCCGATGTCAAACCGCTCATCCCCAATGCGCTCGAAGCCGGATTGCAGGCGTTGCGCCCCCGCGGCCACTATCCGATCAACCATCTCGTGGTGATCAAGGACGATTTGCTCGCGCAAAATCCCGCGCTCGCTGCGGACGTGTTCAACGCCTTTGCCGAGGCCAAACGGCTTTATGTCGAGCGCCTGAAGGCCGGCAAGATCGAAAAGCCGACCGCCGTCGACAGGGTCCACCAGCGCGTGATGGAAATCACCGGCGATCCGTTGCCTTACGGGATCGCTCCCAACCGCAAGGTTCTCGACGAGCTGATCGGCCACGCGCTGTCGCAAGCCATCATCACGCAGCCGGTGACGCCGGAAGAATTGTTCGCGCCGGCAACGCGCACGCTCGTGGGATGAATCGCCTTTATCTTGGGGCCGGCGGCGGCTTCTTGTCGGCGGCAGCAGCTCCCGGCATTGGCATCGGGCCACCCATCATTTTGGCGCCGGCGCCGGGCGGACCCGGAATCATGGTGGGCTTGCGTTCCGGCTCGCGCATCCACGCCGATGTCAGGACCCAGAGCACGGCGGACACCGCGAACGTCGTGTTGCAGATGATCGCGAACGCGAAGCAGACATTCGCCAGCTTCGAATGGCCGGTGGTGCCAAGGCTGAGATAGAGGTTCGCGGCCAGGAAGATCAGCCCCAGCAGCAGCGCGGTCAGACCCACGTTCCGGATCGATTGTGGTCTTGGCATTCGTACCTCGCGCGCGCAGGAGCCGGCGGCGGCCCGTACCAAGCACTAAACGCCGTGCTGCGCCAGCCCGATACGCGGAATCGCGCGCCCCCTGCCTAGGCTGGATGCGCGGCGAGATGTGCGAGCAGGAGCGCATTGACCTTGTCCGGCGCCTGGTCGGCGGCGAAGTGGCCGACGCCCGGCAGCACCTCGAACCGATACGGGCCGGTGATGAAATCGATCGTGCCCTCGGCCGCCGCCCGCCCGACCGTGTCGTCGGCATCGCCCCAGATGAACAGCGTCGGCACGCTGATTTTCCCGATCGGCGCGCGGATCGCGCCGCGCGCGCGGTACCACGTCAGCGCCGCTTCCATCGCCGCCGGGCTGCCGAGCACGCCGACATAGTCGGCGATCGCCGCCGCCGGCACCTTATTCGCGGCCAGCCGCTCGCGCAGCCAGCGCGTATCGTCCGCCAACACGCGCGACGCGGCATCGGCTTCGAGGAAGAACCAGTGATGCGCCGAGCGGCGCTTCTGCTCGCCGTCGGGTGCCGCGAGCGCGCGGTTGAACGCGTTGGGATGCGGCCGCGACAGCACCGTGAGCGAGGCGAGCCGCCCCGGATGACGGTCGGCGATGCCCCAGGCGATGCTGCCGCCCCAGTCGTGACCGACGACGTGGAAGCGGCGATGGGTGTTGCCGCACGCGGCCGCAATGGCGAGCGCGTCAGTCAGCAGATGGTCAAACGCGTAATTTGCTGGCTCGCGCGTATCCGGCCGCGCGCCGGGAGAGTAGCCGCGCTGGCTCGGCGCCACCGCGCGATAGCCGGCGGCGGCAAGCGCCGGCAGTTGCGCCCGCCACATATGAAACGATTCCGCGAACCCGTGCAGCAGCAGCACCAGCGGCGCATCCGCCTCGCCGGCGACCATGACGTCGAAGGTAAGGCCGGGCGCGGTGGTGATTTTTATGAGTTCGCTCATGCGCTGGATGCACACAGGATTGCCGGATCGGAAGGGCCAATCAATAGCACTTTACGGAAACTTGACCTGCTCACCGATGAATGGCGCGGCGACAGAAGAAAACTGTCCCCGCGCGAGCAGGGTACGCGGAGAAGCATGCCGCTTCACATCGGCGCGACGCGCGCTTGAGAACGCGGGCGCACGTGCCTATGTGGCCAAAAGGGGCCGAGAAAGGAACTTGTCATGCGCGCATTCAGTATTGCGGTTGCCGTCGCCGTCCTGTTGGCCGTCGGCGCGGGATTTGCTCTCAACGCGTTCCAACAGACTTCGGCCTTGGCCTATCGCGACGGCGCGACCACGCGTTTCAATCAGCAGGAGACCGTCGACAATTACGGCCGGCAGGGCTGAGCGGCGCTGATCAGGCTTTCGCCTTCTCAAGGAACTCGATCACGCGCGCCGGAACATTCGCTTCCGTTTGCTGCTCAACCGGCACGTCGAAATAATCCGCGCGCGGCAGGCATTCCTGCAGATAGCGCGCCGCCGACATCGCGTGCGACGCATCCTGCCCGGGCACGATCAGCGCCGGAATGTCGACGCGGAACAGATCTTCGGGCTCCGCGCCCGGCGCCGTGTCGCGGTCGAAGAGCGTGCGCGCCATGGTTTCGACGATTGCCTTGTAGAGCACCACGTCCTGCTTCACATAGGCGTCCGCAAATGCCCGGTCGTGCCTGAGCACGGAGGCCCACGGACCGCCGCGCGGATCGGCGCCGAACGGTTTGCCCTCTTTCTCGACCAGCGCCGCCACGGCCTTGAGTCCGTCGCGCGTGACAAAATTCAAATGCTCCGAAAAGCGCGCGTGCGTGCTGATGCGATATTTCGCGCCGCCCACCGGCCAATACAGCACCAGGCTGGCGACCGTTTCGGGATGCGCCACCGCAAAGGCCGCCGCCGGGCAGCAGCCCATGCAGCCGCCGAGCAGATGCGCGCGCTTGATCCCCAGATGCTCCAGCAGCCCCTTGCCCTGAACCACGTAATGGGCCCAGGTCAGCGCCTCGACGCGCCCGCCCGATTGTCCGCATTCGCGGCGGTCGAACACGATGCAGGTAAATGTCTTCGGCAAGTGATCGAGCAGCTTGATCTTCGCGTAGACGCCCTGCGTGCGCCAGGTTTCGATCGTCGCGTTGAATCCCGCCGGCGCGTACATCAGGAGCGGCGGCCCGTCGCCGATCACCTCGTAGCGCGTATTGATGCCGTCGATCACTGCGAACGCCATGCGTCAGCCTTTGATCTGCCGGCCCGCGCGCACGTCGTCGACCAGCGCGCTGAAGGCCGCAAGGCTTGCCTTCGCGGTGTTGCTGTAGGTCTCGGTCTTGCTGTCGAGCCATTTCGTGCCGTAACCGATGGCCGTATGCGCGAGCCGCACGCGCCCGTCGAGCCACGGGCCGCCGCCGAAACCGCCGATTACCGGGATTTTCACCGCCGCCACCACCGCCGCCCCCGCCACCGGCCCCGAATTGGTGAAATCGAGCAAGGCGGCGCCGCAACTTTCCAGGAGCTTCGCCTGTTCGACGAGATTTGCAGTCATCGCCGGAGGAATCTGCGCGCCGGGCGCGTTCTGCGCGGCATAGGGAATGCCGTGTTGCGCGGCGGTCTGCGGCGTGATGCCGAATTGCGCGAACACCGGAATACCGGCCGCCACGATCGCGCGCACCGCGTCGGGGAAATCCGCCGCCGCGTCGAGTTTCACCATGTCGGCGCCGCCTTCGGTGACGAGCCGCCGCGCCGCGGCGAGCGCGCTTGCGACACCTTGCTGCAATGGGCCATACGGAAAATCGCAACTGACCAGAGCGCGCGCGACCCCGCGCCGCACCGCTTTGCACACCACCAGTATCTCGTCCATCGTGATGTCGAGCGGATCGTCGCGGCCGTAGAGATTGACGCCGACCGAGTCGCCGACCGACACGAAATCCACGCCTGCACGGTCGGCGATCGCTGCAAGCGGCGTGTCCCATGCCACGACGCCGACGGATTTCTTGCCGTCGCGCTTCATGTGCTGCAGGATTTCGACGGTGACTTTCACGCTTTCGCTTTCAGCATCACGGCAAATGGCACATCCGGATCGGCGAGCGCCGCCGCGTCGACCGGAATGCGCCGCTCGATCAGCCGCCGTACTGCGGCCAGATCCTTCTGCGCATTCACGCCGACCGCATAAGACAGAAGCGCCCCATCCAGTTCAAGCGACAGCAGGCTCTTTCCCGCCATCGGTCTCTTCACCCGCCGCGGCCTGTCAACCATCCAGCCGACCGCCTGGATGTAAAGATCGTACTGTTCGGTCCAGCACGACGGCACCGCGCGGTAGGCATCGTTTGCTCCCGCCGCATTGCGGCCCGCGATCGCGCCATGGTCCTGCCCGTGCCGCCAGTTCTCCAAGCGCGCCAGGCCGTGGGGTCCGGGAAAACGCGCGACGTCGCCGGCCGCGAAGATCGCCGGATCGGACGTGCGGCATTGCTCGTCCACGACGATGCCGTCCTGCACTGTGAGACCGGCGGCGGCTGCGAGCGCGTCGTTCGGCTTCACACCGGTGCCGACCACGACCAGATCGGCGGACAATTCGTCGCCCGCACTGGTCTTGAGTGCGATCCGCCCGTCCGTTTGCGGCGCGACCTGCGCGATCGCGGTGTTGAGGCGAATGTCCACGCCGCGGCGCCGGTGCTCCGACTGCACGAAGCCGCCGGTCTCCTCGTCGCACATGCGCGCCATGACGCGCGGCGCAAGTTCGATCACAGTCGGCTTGACGCCAAGCTCGATCGCCGACGCTGCGACCTCGAGTCCGATCAGGCCGGCGCCAATCACCACGAGATGTTTGCAAGTCGCGAGGTCGGCTTTGAGCGAAAGCGCGTCCACATCTGTGCGCAGGTAATGTACGCGTTTCATTCCGATCGGCAGCAGCGGCATCTCGCGCATCAGCGAGCCGGTCGCGATCACGAGCGCGTCGTAGGGCAGGGCGCCCGCAACGGTGATGACCTTGCGGCCCGCGCGGTCGATTGCGTTGCATCGCGCGTTGGTCTTGAGCGCGACATGATGCGCGGCGAGCCCGCTTTTTCCCGCGATCAGTGCGTCGTCTGGCCGCGCCTTGCCGAGCAGCACCGTCTTCGACAGCGGCGGTTTCTCGTAGGGCTCGCGGGCCTCGTCGGTGACGAGCACGACTTCTGCCGTGGCATCGCGCCGTTTGGCTTCGATCGCGGCCCAGACGCCGGCCGGCCCGCCGCCGATCACCACGATGGTTGTCGCCATGAGTCCCGCATCCGGCGGCCGCAACGGCCGTTGATTGACACCCCGACACCCGCCCGCCTAGAGTTTGCGGAACGCCGGTCCACGTAGCGGAACATTACCGTGCCGCCGCTCCCAAATCCACCGACTGCCCGCGCGCCCATCGTGCAAGGCCGCCTGTCCTCCGTGGCGACCGCCATGCGGTTGCTGAAGGCATTTTCCGAACAGGAGGTCGAGATCGGCATCAGTGACCTCGCCAAGCGCCTCGGCGTCGCCAAGAGCACCGTGCATCGGCTGGCGGTGACGCTCGTCTCCGAGGGCATGCTCGAGCAAAACCCCGAGAGCGGAAAATACCGCCTTGGACTCGCATTGTTCCGCCTCGGCGCGCTCGTGCGCCACCGCATGGACGTGTCGATCGAGGCGCGTCATCTGTTGCGCGAATTGCGCGAAAAGGCGAACGAGACCGTGCATCTTGCCGTGCTCGACGGTTCCGAAATCATGTACGTCTACAACCTTGAAAGCACGCAAGCGATCCGCATGCGCTCCGACATTGGCGTGCGCAAGCCCGCCTATTGCACGGCCGAGGGCCAGGTCATGCTCGCGTTTCAGCCGCCCGAGGTGACCGACCGCGTGATCCGCGCTGGATTGCCGGCGCGCACGCCGCAGACCATCACCGATCCGGCCGCGCTCCGAAAGGCGCTTGACAATGTCCGCCAGCGCGGCTGCGCCATCGAGGACGAGGAAAGCGAGATCGGCATGCGCTGCATCGCGGCGCCGATCCGAGACGATTCCGGCGCGGTCATCGCGGCCATCGGACTTGCCGGTCCGGTGTCGCGGCTCACCAAGAAGGCCCTTGCTTCATTCATCCCGCACGTGATCGAAACGTCGGCGGCGATTTCGGCCAGGCTCGGGTTTCGCGCGCGCGCTGTCGGCTGACGGCCTTTCGAATATTCCGCGTACATTGCTGCGACGTGCTACCGCAGATTTGGCGCGCGTTCGCCATTGCCAGCCTCATCGAAACCGATCATGCTCGCGTCAATCAAAATATGCGGCCGCTGAACAGCTCGACCGGCGCATCCAGGGGGAAGAGTTCAATGACAATACTTCGTAATCTGTGCGCTGGCATTGCCGGCGCCATTCTCATCGCCGGCGCCTCGGCTTCGGTCGCCGAAGATTGGCCGACGCGCAACGTTCAGGTCATCAGCATGTTTGCCGCGGGCAACGCGAACGACATCGTCGCGCGTATCGTGCTTGATCAGGCGTTCCGGCAGATGAACGGGTCGTACGTCATCGAGAACCGGCCCGGCGCGGGCGGAACGATCGGCGTCGGCGAAGTCGCAAAAGCGGATCCGGACGGCTACAAGCTCCTGCTCAATTCATCCACGCTGAGTTCTCAGGTCGTGCTGCACAAGTCGCTGCCATACGATCCGGCGCGCGATTTTGCTCCCATCGCCCTGTTCGGCTTTCAACCGAGCGTGCTGGTCACCACGCCGCAGAAAGGCTACAAGACGGTCGCGGAATTGGTCGCCGCCGCCAAGGCGAATCCTGGTAAACTGAATTTCGCCTCCGCCGGCATCGGCGCCGCGTCACACATGGCGGCCGAGCAGTTCCGCCTCGCCGCGAAGATCAACGTTCAGCACATTCCGTTTCGCGGGCCAACCGAGGCCTTCACGCAGCTGATCGCCGGGAACATCGATTATTACTACCTGCCGATTGCTCCGGCGCTGCCGCACATCAAGGATGGCAAGCTGGTCGCGCTCGCCGTGAGCACGCCGAAGCGGGCGGCCCTGCTGCCTGACGTGCCGACCATCATCGAGGCCGGTTATCCCAGCGCCCAGTATTTGTTCTGGGGCGGCATCGTCGGGCCGGCGAAGCTGCCGCGTTCGATCATCGACAAGCTGCACGCCGAGATAGAGAAGGCCCTGACCGCGCCGTCGGTGAAGGAAAATCTCTCCAAGCAGGGCGTCGAGATCCAGCTGATGAGCGTTGACGATTTTGCCAAGTTCGCGCGCGACGATATCGCGGCGACTGTCAAACTCGCCAAGGAGATCAATCTCGCGCCGACCAATTGAGTGATGCTTGACGGACGTTCATGTCGCCTCTCCCGGTTGCGCGGGGAGAGGCAAATCGATTACGCCCGCAGTGCCAGCAGCATGTCCTCGATGTATTCCTCGGCGTTGGCGATCACCAGCATCAGCGACCAGGGCCGCAGCTGCGCCAAGGTTTTCGACAGCGTCGCGTCCGATTTGCCGGCGGAGCCGACTATCAACCCGGTCGTCATCACCCGTTTGAGGCTGCAGGCCTCGCCGATCAAGGAACCGGCCGGCACGTCTTCTCCCGCCGTCGCAATCATGACCACGAGGTCGGCTGTGTTGACTTCGTCGACGAGGTTCTTGGTGCGGCCGGCCAGATCGCTCAGCCAACCCGAAAAACTTTCGCCTGTGCGCGGGGTCGCGCCGAAAGCGGAGGCGGTGAAGAATGTCGCGCCGTTCCAGCGCGACTTCGACAGACGCTTGACCACGCTCTCGCTCGGCTGATCGAGCGCGATCACCTTGACTGCGCGCGGCAGCGAATTCGGCGCATTGATGCGAAAGCGCGCCTCCTGCGCGCTGCTCATCCGGGTGCTTTCGCTTTCCATTGCGGACCTCTAGACCGATACGTGCGCCTTGCCGGGCTGCACGATCAACGCTTCCTTCGCCGCATCCTTGTAGGGCTTGTCGGGCGGCAGCACGACGGCGGCCGAACGCACGCGCTGGTGCGCAAGATCGATTCCCGGCGGCGTTTCGCCTTTTTCCATGGCCTTCAGCGCGCGCAGCAGCCGATGCCGCGCCATGATGATGCCGTTGTCGGTGGAGACCAGGTTCTCTTTGCTGCGGTCGACGATCGGACCCATGCTCTCCTGCAACGATGCGTCCTGCATCGCGATGCCTTCGACGCCGCTGTAGGTCTTGCCCGCCTTTTGCGCGGGGCGGTCCATCAGGTAGTCGTTATCCTTGTTGGCAAGCGGTCGATAGCCGCCGGGCGTGTATTTGACATGCACGCCCTTGCCCTCGCGCATGGCCTGGACTTCCTCGTTGGTCAGCGGTCGCGTGACCTTGTAATCGAAGCTCCACGTCCAGCAATTGTCGTCATCAATCGGTACCCAGAAATGCCCGTGCACCGGATGATCCGCGCGCGGCGGAATCATGGTGAACGAAGGCATCACCCATTGCGTGACGCGCCAGTAGTAATTGCCGTTTTCCGCGTTGCGCCGCGCGCCGATGTAAAGGCCGCCGGGGCTTTCCACCACTTCGAACACCGGCTTCATGTCGCCGAGATTGTATTGATTGCCCTTCGAGCCCTTGAACAAGGGATCTTTGTTGAGCTCGCCCGAATGCAGAAACGACACGTGGCTCGAGTCGATGCCGCCTTCCAACGCCTGCAGCCAGTTGCACTCCTGCAGGCGCTTGGAGGTGAAGGTGCGATCGGCCGGCACCATGGCAAATTCCCATTCCGGCAGCGGCGGCTTCTTGTCGGGCGACCCCATGTAGGTCCACAGCACGCCGCCGCGCTCGACCAGCGGATAGGATTTCAACTTAATCTTCTTGCAGTAGCCGCTTTCCTCCGGCTCCGACGGCACTTCGATGCACTGACCGGTGTGGTCGTACTTCCAGCCGTGGTAGGGGCAGCGCAGTCCGTTTTCCTCGTTGCGGCCGAACCACAGCGACACGCCGCGGTGCGCGCAGAATTCGTCGGTCAGCGCATAGCGGCCTTGCGTGTCGCGCCAGGCCAGCAGCCGTTCGGATAAAAGCTTCACGCGTACCGGCGGGCATTCGGCTTCCGGCAATTCCTCGCTCAGCAACGCCGGCAGCCAGTGCCGCCTGAACATCTCGCCCATCGGCGTGCCGGGACCGGTTTGCGTCAGCAGATCGTTCTGGTCTTTCCTGAGCATCGTCAGGCTCCGGGATGTCTTGTTGGTCGTCGTTCTACTTTATGTAACGTCGTCCATCTCGATTGCTCAAGCCTTACCGGCTGGCCGGCGTTGACCTGGATCAAAGCCCGTGGTCTATGATGGATCGCGAAGTTCTTCTATACGGAACATCGTTCCGGCATCAATCCTACCTGTCCCCGCGCCACAAGAGAAGCCGTGCCGACACGTGTAGAGCTCTGCAAGATCGAACAAATCGCCGCCGGCAATGCGCTGAAAGTGGAAGCTGCCGGCCTCACGCTCGCGGTCTTCAATCTCGACGGCGAGTTCTTCGTCACCGATGACGCCTGCACCCATGGGCCGGGCTCGCTGTCGGAGGGCTTCATCGATGGCGACGTGATCGAGTGCAACTTCCACAACGGCCAGTTCAACATCAAGACCGGCGAGGTGGTGTCGCCGCCCTGCATGATCCCGATCAAGACCTACCCGACGGTCGTCGAGGGCGGAAAAGTATTCATCGAAGTGGATTGAATCCTTTTTCCCCGTAAGCAATAAATCGTAAAAGCGCATACCGCTTTCCGTTCTGCCATGAGGAACATCATGCCCCGTCGTCCGGTTGCCCGAGTTTCACTGTTCGCCGCTGTCGTCACGCTCGCACTGACCGGGCTCAATTCTGCGGCGCTCGCCCATGTCGGCGATCATTCGCACATGAGCTTCGCCCAAGGCCTCGCGCATCCGTTCACCGGGCTCGACCACGTGCTGGCGATGGTGGCCGTGGGCTTGTGGGCGGCGCAGCTCGGTCGGCCGGCGGTCTGGCTGCTGCCGGCGACCTTTCCCGCCGTGATGGCGATCGGGGCCGCAGTCGGCATGAGCGGCAGCGAGATGCCATGGGTCGAGATCGGTGTCGCCGGCTCGGTGGTCGCGCTCGGTGCCGCAGTCGCATTCGCCTACCGGCCATCGCTGGCGGCAAGTGCCGCGCTCATCGCGTTGTTTGCATTGCTGCACGGCTATAGCCACGGCGTCGAACTGCCAGCTGATGCCTCCGGACTGATCTATGGCGCGGGTTTTGTCGCGGCGACGCTCACGCTGCACATGATCGGAATTGCGATCGGCCTGCTGGCAAATCGGATACCCGTGCGCTACGGCGCGCGCGCCGCAGGCGCGGCCATCGCCGTGACCGGCGCGGTTCTGCTGCTGACGGCCTGAGGGCCGGGGAAAATCAGCGACTTGATGACGACGGGCACGGCGCCAGAGCTTTCCAGCATGGCGCCGATGTCGATATAGTCGAATTCTTTCAGCTCCAATCCATCGATCGACACGATCGGATTTTTGATCCGCATGTCCTCGCGCAGATGGATGCCGAGCAGGCCGCCCACATCGCCGTCGCCCGCGAGCAGGAGCGGATGGCCGCGCGCGAGCACGCTCCTCAGCCCCTCGACGACGCCCCGGCAGAATGCATCGAGCCGCTGGTACGTGGCCGAGCCGCGCCACGGCACGAATACGGCCACCGGGCTCTCGCCTTCCGCCAGATCGAGCCGCTTGAGCATGCCGGTAATCGCGCGCGCGATCGCGGCCGGCTCGATCGTATCCTGATCAAGCGGCAACGCCGGCGCGATCACCGGCACGTTGCGCAGCGGCAGCGCATCGAGCGGCGAGACGTAGATGGTGCTGCCGCTGAGCTGGATGGTGTATTGCGATGCGCCGATCACGGTGGCGCGGATGCCTTCGTTCGAGGGCTCGAGCCGCACGCCGGCAGCCCCCACGCGGGCGCGGATTTCGTCGGCAAGCTGCGCGCCCAGATCGCCGAAGGCCGCGGTCTCCCGGCCATAGATGAACTCGGCCACCCCGCCGGAAAAAGTGACCTGGGCGATCGGCAGGCGAGACGTCAGCGGGTCAAGGCGAAGCAGGCTCACGCCGTTAGCCTTGGGCGCACCGCCACGCATGGCCTCGAACAGGCAGTCGGCCATTCGCACCGCGAGCGCGCGTGCCGCGTCAGGCTTGAGCGTAACACCGGGCGTGACGTTGATGCCGAGATCCTTCGCAAAATGCCGTCCGGCCTCCTCGACGCGCGTGATACGGCCGGCGGCATCAAGGCAGATCAGCCGCGCGCCGACATCGAGCGCCGTGAGATCGACCACCTTGCCGTCCGCGCAGATCGCGATTTTCGACGTGCCGCCGCCGACGTCGACGTTCATCACCGCCGCCTGTTCGCGTATCGAACGCGCGGCCGCGCCCGAGCCATACGCGGCCATCACGGTTTCCAGGCTGTCGCCGGCGCTGACCGCAACGAGCTTGCCGGCCTCGCGCGCAAACAGCTCGCCGATCGCGCGCGCATTGCGCCGCCGCACCGCGACGCCGGTGAGGATCAGCGCGCCGGTGTCGATCTCATCCGGTTCGACCTGTGCATCCTTGTATTGCCCTGCGATGAAGGCGCCGAGCGCATCGGCATCGATTGTTTCTTCGGCCGAATACGGCGTGAGCAGAATATCGGATTGATAAAACGTTTCGCGCGCGGTGACCACGTAGCGCGCGTCGAGCCGCTCCAGCAGAATGCGCGAAAACACCAGATGCGACGTTGACGAGCCGATGTCGACGCCGACGCTGAGCAGGCAGATCTCGTCGTCCTCCCCGAGCGAGCGCCCCGTACTGGAGAAGAAAACGCGGCCGCCTTTATCTTCGCCGGCGCTCATCGCGTCAGGTGGCCTTCAGCTTCAGCAGCGCGTCCGCATTGCCGTGCGTGAGTTTGGCCATGTCGGCTGGAGAGAGTGCGACGCCGTCGAGAAATTCGCGGCCTTTTTCGTTGAGCGCATAAGGATAGTCGACGGAGAACATCAGCCTGTCGATGCCGAACGTTTGCAGCGCCGCGATGAACGGCGGCTGGCTGAAGATGCCGCTGGTGGTGATCCAGACCTGGTCGAGGATCTGCCGGCTCGGCGCCCGCTTGAGGTGATCGACGTCAAGCACCGAAGTCTCGTCGATCCGAACCAGCATCACCGGCAGCATTTCGCCCATATGGCCGATGATGAGCTTGAGCTTCGGGTGCTTGTCGAGTGTACCGGCCAGCACCAGGCGCAGCACGTGGATTGCCGTCTCGGAGTGCCAGCCCCAGGCGGCGCTTTCCAGCACGCGGCCGGCGCCCTCTTTGAGACCCGAGTAATAAGCCTGCCGCACCGGCTCGGGCGGCAGATGCGGATGAATATAGATCGGCACATCGAGCTGAACGGCCGCGGCCAGCAGTCCGTCGTAGCTCGGATCGTCGAGGAAGCGGCCTTCGGTCGTGCCGTTGATCAATCCGCCGAGGAAGCGCAATTCCTTCACCGCCCGCACCAGTTCGGCCGCGCAGGCATCGGGACTCTGCATCGGCAGCACCGCGAAGCCCTTGAAGCGGTCGGGATGGCGCGCGCAGGCCGCCGCCAGATGGTCGTTCATCTCGCGAGCCATGGCGACGCCGTCGGCGCCGGGCACGAGATCGGGACCGGGGCCGGTATTGGAGAGCACCTGCACCGTGATGCCGGTCTCGTCCATCGATTTGAGTCGGCGCTCGCCTATTTCGGGCAGCATCTCCATCGGATTGGGCCGGTTGGTTGGCGGCTTCCTCGGCTTGAAGCCGCGGCGGCTGATGGCGGCCTTGTCGATCCGCTGGACCACGGCCGGTACCGTGAAATGCTCTTCAAGTGCGACGACACGCATCAACATTTTCCTCCTGATTGGTTGGTCAAGCTATTGCATTGGATTGCCGCGGTTCCGCCGGATTCACGAGGCGAGTATCATTCCTTCGGCAGCTCGCCCTTGTAGTTCTTGTCGTAGTATTCCGGCTTCATCCGGTTCTCGACGCCTTCCCGGACGAGCTTCGCGTCGTATTCCTTCTTGATGAAAGGATCCTCCATCCAGTACGGAATCGCGCTGCCGCCTTCCGGAATGTCCATCGCCGTGTAGTCGATGTGCTTCTCGCCCGGCGGTCCCGGTTCGCGGCCGGGATTGTGCGGCCCGAACCACGCGGTCAGCCGCAACGGCTCCTTCGATGCGCCGAAGTGCTGGTGGAACCAGCGCGCACCGCCCGGCGCCGCCGACACCATGCCGACCGGTTCGTAATCGACGCGTTTGATCTCGTCCGCCTTGCCGTCCTTCCACGGCGTGACGCCGTTCCGCTCCGGCCACGTATAGGTATAGCCCTTGCCTTTGATGCAGATCAGCACCGCGGCCGAGGTGTGCGCGTGCGCCTTGGAGTAGCGGCCGTTCTCGTGCTGGCCGACCCAGAGATAGAACGTGTTGCCGGTCATGAACGGCTCGATGCGGCGGAAACCGGGCGAGCGGCGGTTGTCGAGCGGCAGATCGCAGTTGACGATGTCCGGCACGAAATTCGTGCGCCGCATCGCAAGCCCGCGCACCGGATCGGGCTCGATATCGTCCTTGTATTTGTAGAAATCGTCCGCGCCCGAAAAGCGGTCGCGGAACTGATAGGGGCAATTGAAGATCGCGCCCACGTTGTTGATGAGATTCATCAGGTTCGGTGCGGTGGTGCCCGACAAAAGCAGTGCCGGCGCCGAGCTGGCGTTCACCAGTCGGTGCCAAGCATTCACCGGGATGGAGAACAGCGAGCCCTTCTGCCATTCGAATACGTGGCGTTTTGAATCGCTGTCGAGCCATACCTCCGTGGTGCCGCGACCTTCGACCACGAAGAAGATTTCCTCATAAAGGTGCTTCTCCGCGTTGATCGCGCCCGCACCCGGCACCTCGATCACGTAGCAGCCCCATTTGCCTTCGGTGCCGTGAAGCTGAATGTAGGTGCCGCGGCCGCCCGTGCGCTTCCACGGCGCGAGCGGCAGGTTCTGCACTTTGCTCACGCCGATGTCGCGGAACACCGGGATGCCTTCCGATTCCATGAAAATGTCGTATGGCGTCTTCGGCCGGCCGAACTTGCCGAATCCCGCGCGCTGGCCGGCGCTCGGCTCGTGCCAGTGCACCTGGCCCGGAACGTCATGCATGGGTCTTCTCCTCTTTATTTTCCCCTTTCCCCGCTTGCGGGGAGAGGGTGGCGAGCCGCAAAGCGGCGAGCCGGGTGAGGGGGACTCTCGAAAGGAATTCGGCGTCGAAATGCCCCCTCACCCGACTTTCTCGCTGCGCTCGAAAGTCGACCTCTCCCCGCCTGCGAGGAGAGGTGAAGAAATTACGCATGGGCCTTCTCCTCTTCGTCTGCGGATCTTGCCGATGGCAGATCGGCTTTTTCCGCCGCATAGGCCTTGTCCATCTGTGATGTCAGCCCGTGCTTGGCCAATTCCTCGGCGAACAACTGACGCGTCGCCGGATCCTCGTCGGCGTAGTCGATCTGGTCGCCGCCCGTGCGCTTGCTGATCCAGGCCTTCGGCACGCCTTGCGCGTTGCGGATCGCGACGCCCTCGTGCTTGAACGCCAGATAGCGCGCAGGCGTCGTGCCGGTGTTGAAATGCTGATGGAACCACATGTTCGGCGGCACGATCATGGTGCCGACGTGCCACTCGTAGCGCCGCGGCGCGTCGCCTTCCGGCCACATCAGCGAAAAGCCTTCGCCCGACAGGATGATGACATGCGCGCCCGGCCCATGCGCGTGCGCCTTCTTGTAGGTGCCGATCGGAAACTGCGAGATGTGGCTGTTGAGCGAGCTCTTGGCGAAATTGAACCGGATATGTCCGCCGCCGGCGCCGCGCTCCTTCGCGGTGATCAGCGGCAGGTTGACCGCGTCCGGCACGAAATTGGTCGCGAGCAGGAAACCCTTGTGTTCGTTTTTGGCGGCGAAATAATCCGGCTCGCCCGAGAAGCGACCTTTGAAGTCGTATTTTGTGTTGAAGATGAAATCGATGTCCTCATAGAGGTTGATCACCACCGGCGCATTGGTCACCGCCACATAACGCGCCGGCTCGCGCCCCGAGCCGTTGAAGTGCTGATGCCAGCAGTTGAGCGGGATCGCGAACAGCGCGCCGGCCTTCCATTCGAACGTGATGCGCTGGCCGGCATCGTTCCACACGGTGGTTGAGCCGCGTCCGTCGAGGATCATGATCGTTTCCTCGAACAGTTGCCGCTGCGGTTCGAGCTTCTTGCCGGGCGGGATTTCGCACACATAGCAATCGTTCGATGTGCGTGATGCCTCGTGGTTCATGAACACGCCGAAGCCGCCGCGCCGCGCCCACGGCTTCAGCGCGACCGTATGCAGATTGGGCACATAGAGCGAGCTGATGATGTCGAGTCCCTCGCTCTTCACCCAGCGCGTATAGGGCGTTTCCTTTTCGGTGGCGAATTTCTTTGCCAGCTCTTCCGAAACGACGGCGTCCTTGGCCATTTTCATCTCCTGCATTGCATCAATTCATATTGTTCGGAATGGCGATGCACTTTTCGGCTTTCATCCGGATGTGGATCGGATCGCCGACCGGCGTGCGCAACGACGGATGCGCGCGCGCGAGCAGCACGCAATCGCCGACGTTGACCTGAAAATCCAAATACTCGCCGAGAAAGGCCTTTGCCGCGACCGTGCCGGCGCAGACATTATATCCATCCTCGTGATTCTGCGGCCGCTCGGAAAGTTCCACATCCTCCGGCCGCACCGAGATGACAACGGCATCGTTCTTGCGAACCATGTCGTCGCATTGCACGTCGAGTGCGCCGAATTTCGTCGTCACCTGGCAGCGGCCGTTGCCGCCGTGCGCCGACACGACCGTGGCATCGAGGAAATTCGTGGTTCCGACGAAATCCGCCACGAACCGGTTGCGCGGCCGTTCATAGATGTCGCGCGGCGTACCGATCTGCACGATCCGGCCTTCGTTCATCACCGCGATCTCGTTCGACAGCGCCAGCGCCTCGCTCTGGTCGTGCGTGACATAAACGGTAGTCAGTTTCAGCTCGCGCTGCAGCCGCTTGAGCTCAAACCGCATGCGCTCGCGCAGCTTGGCGTCGAGGTTGGACAGCGGCTCGTCGAGCAGCAGCAATTGCGGTTCCATCACCAGCGCCCGTGCCAGCGCCAGGCGCTGCTGCTGTCCGCCCGAAAGCTTGGTCGCATCGCGATCCGCAAGCTGTTCGAGCGCGACCGCACGCAGCACGCGCATGACTCGCTCGTCGATGTCCTTCCGGCTGAGCTTCCGCTTCCGCACCTGCAGCGGAAACGCCGCGTTCTGGAATACGTTCATATGCGGCCAGATCGCGTAGGACTGAAACACCATGCCGAAATTGCGTTGGTTGGGCGGAACGAAAATGCTATCGTCCGCCGAGAACATCACGCGCCCGCCCACCGAAATCTCGCCGGCATGCGGCCGCTCAAGCCCCGCGATCGAGCGCAGCGTCGTGGTCTTGCCGCAGCCGCTCGGGCCGAGCAGCGTGAACAGCTTGCCCTCCGGCACGTCGAAGCTCACGTCCTGCGCGGCCTTGATCGCCTGGCCGCCGGAGCCGGGATATTCGGTATAGAGCGCCTTGACGCTGAGCATGGTCAGGCTTCCGCCACTCCATATTTCTTGGCCACGAACTGCGCGAGCATCACGAAGCAGAACAGAGCCGCGATCAGCATCACGCCGAGCGCGGACAGCTCGACATATTGCCCGTTCTGCCACAGCTCCCAGATCATGATCGACATCACCTCGGTGCCGGGGCTGTACAGCAGGATCGAGCTCGACAGTTCGCGGATCGACACGATCACGATATAGATCCAGCCGGCGAGCAGGCCGGGCTTGAGCAGCGGCAGCACGATGCGCCGGAACGTCATGCCCCAGGACGCCCCGCTCATCGCCGCCGATTCCTCGAGCTCCTTGTGAATCTGCAGCATCGAGGTCGAGCAATAGCGCATGCCGTAGGGCAAAAAGCGCGTCACATAGGCGATCAGGATGATCCAGAGCGTGCCGTAGATGCCGATCGGCAGGTACAGATAGCAGATCATGATCGCAAGCCCGAGCACCAGGCCCGGAAACACCAGCGGCATCGAGGCAAGATTGTCGATCAGCCAGCGGCCGGGCAGCCGCGTCCGCGTCACGATCCAGGCGATCACGGCGGTGACCAGCATGATCAGCGTCGCGCTGCCGAGCGACAGCAGAAGGCTGTTCCACACGGCGGTGCCGAACGCGGGTTCCGCCAGCACCGAGCCATAGGCGCTCAGCGAGAGATTCTGCAGCGCGGCCCACGACGGTGCGCTGTAGTATTTCTGCAGCGATGACCACAGCAGAACGCAAAATGGCAGCGCCACGACCACGAAGAAATAGAGAATGAACAGGCCGGCCGTGACATAGCGCCAGCTGCCGAGGTCCATGGTGCGCGGACGGAATCCCTTGCCGGTCACCGTCGAAAACCGGTTGCTCTGCGCCGACAACCGCGACTGGAAATAGATGCCGAACGATGTGATCGCGAGCAGTGTCACCGCGTAGGTCGAAGCCAGCCCAATCTGGCTCGGATAGCGATGGATCGCCTGATAGATAGCGGAGGTGTAGACTTCGATGCCGACCGGCAGACCGAGCAGCGCCGGGACCTCGAACGACTCGACCGCGCGCACGAACAGGATGAGCAGCGAGGCCAGCACCGCCGGCCAGGCGAGCCTCAGCGTCACGCGCGTGAAAACCTGCGGCACGCTCGCTCCGCTCATCTGCGCTGATTCCTCCAGCGCCGGGTCCATCGCGCGGAACGCTGCCGTCATGAGCAGGAACGCCATCGGCGAATAATGCAATCCGTCGACCCAGATCATTCCGGTCATCGAATAGATGTTGACGAAGACGAAGTCGGTGTCGAACGAGTTTTGCAGCAGCGTGTTGATGATCCCGATCTTCGGACTCGCGAGCAGGATCCACGACACGGTGAACAGGATGCCGGGGATGATCAGTGGAATGATCGAGAGCGAGAAGAACAATGCCTTGCATGGCGTATTGGTGCGCTCATTGACCCAGGCAAAGAAAGTCCCGAGCATGAACGAGACCAGCGCCGCGCCGGTCGCGAACCGCAGGGAATTGAATAACAACCGAAAGGTCTCAAAGCCGGTATAGGCCTCGACATAATTTTGCAGCGTGAACGCGGCCGGCGTGGTCGCCGTCTGCGGCGTGAGAAAACTCTGCCACAGCAGGAATCCGAGCGGCAGCAGCGTGAGCCACGCCACCAGCGCAACGGCGCCGCCGATCACCAGCCACTTCGCATCGATGCCGACGCTCGGCCGCGGTGCGGCCGGCACGTCCAGCACGGCAGCGTTCATCGGATCCTCTGGGCTTCGTTCTTCTATATGGAACGTTGTTCCACTATGCGATCTGACGGTATCACCCTCCGCCGCGCCTGCAAACTCGTGTCCCTCCCGCGAATTATCGCGCCTTACTTCAAAAACAATTCATTCCAAATCTTCTGCCACTTGTCCTGCTCTTCATTGACCGCGGCGACGTCGAGCATGATGTATTTCGTGCTGTCGAGCGGCGTCTTCACGTTCTTGCTCGTCGGGACACGACCCATCGCGCCGAGCAGCGCCATGCCCTCCGGCGAGAGCACGAAATCGGCAAACAGCAACGCCGCATAGGGATGCGGCGCGTATTTGGCCACCGCCAATCCTTGCGGCCGTCCCACCAGCGGTTCGACCGCGGCCCAATCGACCGGCCCGCCTTTTGCTTTGATCGAATCCATATTCGCGCTGTAGGCCGAGAGCCCGACCGGGATTTCACCGGCCGCGATCAATTGCGCCAGCAGCACATGCCCCTTGCGCAGATCGGGCTTCTGCGCCGCGAGCTTCTGGAAAAACTCCATGCCGCGTTTCTCGCCCCAATATTTGATCAGCGCGCCGAGCCATTCCTGGTCGGTCGCCTCGATCGCCAGCTTGCCCTTCCATTTCGGATCGAGAAAGCCCTCGTAGGTGGCGGGGATTTCCTCTCGCTTCACTTTTGTTGTGTTGTAGCCCACGACAAACAGGTTAACCCGGTCGCTGATCCATTTGCGCTGTGGCGCCACTGCAAACGGCCGCAAGCTCGCCACGTGCGGGCTGAAATATTCGGCGACGACGCCTTCCTTGGCGAGCGCTTCGATCTCGGGACCATTTGTTTCGACAACATCCACGCTGTGGCGCTTCGCCTGCGCCTCCGAGAGCGCGCGTTGCAGCACCGCTTCGCTCAAGTTGCGCCAGATCTGCACCTTGACGCCGTATTTCTTCTCGAACGCCTGCCCGAGCTGTCCGGATTCGGACGGCGCCATCGAGGTGTAAAGCAGCAGCGTTCCTTCTTCGCGCGCCTTCGCTACCATCCGCGTTTCACGGTCGGCGCCCTGGTAGAGATAGATGGCGGACGCGTCTTCTGCAGTCTGCGCCATGGCGCTTCCTGCCGCAACCAGCCAGGGCAATAAGAGCAGAGCGCGCCAGGACATCGCAAACGAGGACTTCGCTGAAAAGGACATCGCTTCCTCCTGTTACCCGATCATAACCGACCGCCTGTGGGCTTTTGCAGCCCCAGTGTCGTAATGCCGCCCCCTGACTGTCGGCGACAATTCATTGCCCCACATGAACCGCCATGCCAAAATCAATTTTATTGGAGCGAAAAATCGCGATCAGGACTTGAAAACAGCGGAGGTCCCAATGGCCAGCCCGACCGCCAGCCAGTCCACGAGCCGCACGCCCGGCGCCAAGCGCGCAGGTCCCGGTGAGCATGTTTTCGATCTCGGCAGGGTCAATCACATCCTGGGCGGCCCGGACTATTCCACCGCCAACGGCGCCTGCGTGGAAGGCGACCGCATGATCGTCGGGTTGATGCGAATGCCGGCCGGCACCGGTGCGGCACCGCATTCCCATCCGAATGAGCAGTGGATCTATATTCTCGAAGGCACCTTCAAGGGCGAAGTCGGCGGCAAGCCGTTCGAGGCCAAGCCCGGCACGGTGCTCTACATTCCGTCCAACATGGTTCATTCCGGCCAGGCAACCAAGGACGCCGACGTGGTGTTCTTTACCGTGAAGGACGCGTCACACGGCCTGCACGGCATCAAGGCGGCTTGAGAAATCATACGAGCAAGCCAATCAGGCTCATCGTGCCTTATGCGCCGGGCGGCGCCACCGATAACACGGCGCGCATATTCGGCGAACAGCTGAAGAATATCGTCGCCTTGGCGGCCATCCGCAGCAGGCGCGAAGAGGGTTTCAAGAAAGCTGACACAATAGCGGTATAGGATTGCTGCCGATTGTGGCTTGCCACGCCCACGGATGATAGACACATTAGGCTTCGTTCGGGTCCTTATGGCCGATGGATAAACCGAATCCTCTTTTGCTGTCGCGGCGTTTTGCTCCGCTGTTCTGGTGCCAGTTCTTCTCGGCATTCAGCGACAACTTTCTCAAGAACGCGCTGGTCTTCCTGATCCTGTTTCATATCGGCGGCAAGACCGGCGAAGCGCTCATCAATATTGCGGCGGCGATATTCATCGCGCCGTATTTCTTTTTGTCGGCGCTCGGCGGCGAGGTTGCTGACCGCTACGATAAGGCCTTGATCGCGCAACGCCTCAAGCTTGCCGAAGTCGGCGTGGCGATCATCGCCGTCACCGGCTTTGTGTTCCATGTGATCCCGCTGCTGTTCGTCGCGCTGTTCTTGTTCGGGATCATCGGCTCGCTGTTCGGACCGATCAAATACGGCATCTTGCCCGATCATCTCGCGCGCTCCGAATTGCCGGCCGGAAACGCGCTGATCGAAGGCGCGACCTTCATGGCGATCCTGCTCGGCACCATGGTCGGCGGGCTGGCCGCCAAGGGCGGCGGCGACCCGGCATCCTTCGCCGGCCTGATGATGATCTTTGCGCTTGCCTGCTGGGGCGCGAGCATCTTCATCCCGCGCACCGGCGAGGCCGCCCCGGAGTTGAAAGTCTCGCGCAATATCTTTGCTTCGACCTTCGATTTGCTCTCGCATCTGCGATCCGATGATCGCCTGTGGTGGGGCGCGCTTGTCACCAGCTGGTTTTGGCTTGTGGGCGCGGTCGTGCTGTCGCTGCTGCCGCCGCTGGTGAAATCGGCGCTCGGCGGCAACGAGGAAGTCGTCACCGTCTATCTCGCGATCTTCTCGGTCGCGGTCGCCGTTGGCTCGGGACTGGCGGCCTGGCTCGCCAGCGGCCGCATCGTGCTTTTGCCGACCCTCATCGGCGCCGTTCTGCTGGCGGTATTCTCGCTCGACCTCGGCTGGGCCACCTACGGTGTGCTGCCGGCTGCCGCGCCCCTCGGCGTCAATGATGTGTTCTCCTCGATCCAAGGCTATCGCGTCATGATCAGTCTTGCCGGTCTTGCGATCGCCGGCGGTCTCTACATCGTGCCGGTATTCGCCGCCGTGCAATCCTGGGCCGGCGCCGATCGACGCGCGCGCGTCGTCGCTGCCGTTAACGTGCTCAACGCCGCCTTCATGGTCGCCGGCTCGCTGACGGCGGCCTTGTTGCAGGCGTGGCTGTCGGTGAGCACGCCGATGCTGTTTCTCATCATGGGCGTCATGACCATCGGTGTCGCCGTCGCCATTGGGCGTACCATGCCGGCAAACGCCTTCAGCGATTTCCTGTCGATCGTATTTCGCGCCTTCTATCGCATCGAGATCAAGGGTGCCGAGAATCTTCTCAATGCCGGCCCGAACCCGATCATCGCTCTCAATCACGTGAGCTTCCTCGACGCGCCGCTGGCGCTGTCGCTGCTCGGCAAGGAGCCGGTGTTCGCCATTGACAGCGGAATCGCCAGGCGCTGGTGGGTGCGGCCGTTCTTGAGTCTCACCCGCGCCATGCCGCTCGATCCCACCAAGCCGATGGCGACCCGCACGCTGATCAATGCGGTGAAGGGCGGCGAGCCGCTGATCATTTTCCCCGAGGGGCGCATCACCGTCACCGGCAGCCTGATGAAAGTTTACGACGGTGCCGGGCTCATCGCCGACAAGTCGAATGCCTTCGTCGTGCCGGTGCGCATCGATGGTCTCGAGCAGACGCCATTCAGCCGCCTGTCCCGCGGCCAGGTCAGGCACCGCTGGTTCCCCAAGGTCAAGGTGACCATCCTCGCTCCGATCAAGCTGACGATTGATCCGGCGTTGCGCGGCAAGCACCGGCGGCAGGCGGCAGGTGCGGCGCTCTACGAAATCATGTCGAACCTCGTTTTCCGTACGACCTCGACCGACCGCACCGTGGTGGAAGCGCTGATCGAGGCCGCGCATGTTCACGGGCTCGGCCGCATCGCCGTCGAGGATCCGGTCACTGGCGCGCTCAGTTATCGCAGGCTGCTGACCGGCGCAGCCATCCTCGGCCGCAAACTCATGCCGTTTGCGCAGGAGAGCAAGGCGATCGGCGTGATGCTGCCCAACGCCAATGGCGCCGCGGTCACCTTGATTGCGCTGATGTCCGCGGGCCGCGTGCCCGCCATGATCAATTTCAGCTCGGGCGAATCCAATATCCTCGCCGCCTGCAAGGCCGCCGAGCTCGACACCATCATCACCTCGCGTGGCTTCGTCGAGCGCGGCCGGCTCGACGGACTCGTCTCCGCGCTCGCGCGCACGGTTCGCATCGTCTACCTCGAGGACATCCGCGCGACCGTGACCTTCGGCGACAAGCTCAAAGGCTTCTTCGATGCCAAGAAGTCGCTCGTTGAGCGCCACGCCGACGACTGGGCGGTCATCCTGTTCACCTCCGGATCGGAAGGCGTACCCAAGGGCGTTGTCCTCTCCCATCGCAACATGCTGGCCAATGCCGCGCAGGCCGCGGCCCGCATCGATTTCGGCCGGCAGGACAAGGTGTTCAATGTGCTGCCGGTGTTTCACTCGTTCGGCTTGACGGTCGGCCTTGTGCTCCCGCTTGTCTCCGGTGTGCGCATCTATCTTTATCCCTCGCCGCTGCACTACCGCACCGTGCCCGAACTGATCTACGGCGTGAATGCGACGATCCTCTTTGGTACCGACACGTTCCTCAACGGCTATGCGCGCGCCGCCCACGCCTATGATTTCCGTTCGCTGCGCTACATCCTCGCTGGCGCCGAGCCGGTGAAGGAATCCACGCGCAAGACCTATTTGGAAAAATTCGGCCTGCGTATTCTCGAAGGCTACGGCGTCACCGAGACCGCGCCGGCGCTCGCGCTCAACACGCCCATGTTCAACAAGTTCGGCACCGTCGGCCGCATGCTGCCGGGCATGGAGGTGCGGCTCGAAAAGGTTCCCGGCGTCGAGGATGGCGGTCGCCTGTTCGTGAAGGGGCCGAACGTGATGCTCGGCTACCTGCGCGCCGAAAATCCGGGTGTGCTCGATCCGCCGTTGGATGGCTGGCACGACACCGGCGACATCGTCTCGATCGACAGTCAGGGCTTCGTGACCATCAAGGGCCGCGCCAAGCGCTTCGCCAAGATCGGCGGCGAGATGATTTCACTTGCGTCGGTGGAGGCGCTCGCCGCCGAACTCTGGCCGGACGTGCCGACCGCGGTGGTCGCCGCGCCGGATGCGCGCAAGGGCGAGCGGCTCGTGCTCGTGACACAGAACGAGAAGGCGACGCGCGCCGAATTCCAGACCTATGCCAAGACGCACGGCGCATCCGATCTGATGATCCCATCCGAATTCATGATTGTGCCGAAGCTGCCGCTGCTCGGCTCCGGCAAGGTCGACCTGGTCGCGGTCGCGCAGCTCGTGCGCGAACGCGCGTCGGAAAAACCCATCGCCGCGGAATAGCAACGTTGCTGCCCAGGCTCGCGGTTGCTACCGTCTCTCGCAAGACAATCCGGGAGCACGCCATGACCGCGATGACCAAGCCGCAACCGACCTTCAAGCTCGAAGCCGTCCATCCCGACCCCTCGCAGGCCCACAAGATGCCGTACGCGCCCGCGATCCGGATCGTCGGCGCCTGCGATCTGTTGTTTCTGTCCGGTGCGACCTCGTCGCCGCTCTACCACAATCACCCGCATCAGGATCACGAGCATGTCCATCCGCATTCCATCGAGGAGCAAACCAGGAATGCGATGAACGCCATCAAATCGATCCTCGATGACGTCGGCGCGACCTGGCGCGACGTGGTGAAGGTGACGAAATATCTCACCGACTTCCGCGACGCCGATGCCATGCACAAGACCATGCACGCCTATTTCGGCGACTGGCTGCCGGCGAGCACGACCGTATGCATCAATCAGCTGAGTTCCCCCGGCGCCCGCGTCGAGCTCGACATGATCGTTGCCTTGCCGAAATCGGCCGCCAAATGATTGCGCGCGGCTGATACTTGGCCCGGGCCGTTCATCCTTCGAGACTCGCTACGCTCGCGCCTCAGGATGACGGATCGAGACCGAACACGCATGAACCGACTTCCTTCTCACCTGCAGGATCTGCTCGCTGCCGAATATCCGAAGTTTTCGGCAGCCGAAATGGCGCGCCGTCGCGCCGCGGTTGAAGCGGCGCTGGCAGAAGCTGGCGCCGAGCATCTGGTGTTTTGCGGCTACAATCGCGCCGGCTCGGCGGTGCAATGGCTCACGCAATGGCCGGTGACCACCGAAGCCATTGGCGTGTTTTCGCCCGGCAAGCCCGATGCGCTGTTTGTGCAATACGTCAATCATGCGCCGCTCGCCCGCCGCATCGCCGATCAGGCGGAAACCGTGGAATGGGGCGGCGAGTCGTCGATCAGAAAGGCAATCGCCGTGCTGGACAAGCGCGCCGCCAAAGCGGACCGCGTCGCCGTCATCGGGCCGATGCATTTCGAGCAGTACACGACGCTGTCGGCGAGGTTCGGCAAGGTCATCAATCTCAATCGCGCTTACGTCAGGCTGCGCCGCGTCAAATCCGCCGAGGAACTCGATTGGCTGCGCATCGGCGCGGCCTTCAGCGACGCCGGCATGGCGGGCCTGCGCGACGCCATCAGGCCCGGCGTGGATGAACGCCAGCTCGGCGATGCGATCGAGCGCGCCTATGTCGGCAAGGGCGGCGCCACCGGCATTCACTTCATCGGCACGACTTCCATGCATGATTCGCGACTGGCGGTGCCGCGGCAATTTCCTTCGACGCGGCGCCTTGCAAAGGGTGACGTGGTGGTGGCCGAGATCACGGCACATTTTTTCGACTACGGCGGACAAGTCCTGCGCAGCTTCACGGTCGCAGAAGAGCCGACGCCGCTTTATCGCGCGCTGCATGACGCCGCCAATGCGGCTTTCGACGCCATCGCGCGCGTGCTGAAGGCGGGCGCAACGCCCGCGCAGGTGATCGCGGCTTCGCGCGTCATCGAGGATGGTGGCTTCACCATCATCGACGATCTGCTGCACGGTTACGGCGGCGGTTATCTGCCCCCGATCCTCGGCTCGGGGAGCCGCCCGGCCGGCGCTATTCCTGAGGAGCCGTTTGAGGCCGGCCAGACCGTCGTGATCCAGCCCAATGTCGTGACCCGCGATCATGCCGCCGGCGTGCAGACCGGCGAGCTCGTCGTCATCACCAAGGATGGAATTGAATCGCTGCACGCTTTTCCGCGCGGCTTCCAGCGCGTGGGCTGAGTTCAGTCGGCGGCTTCGTCGCGCCGATACCACGGCAGGAATCGCCGCGTGCCCCCGTTGACGAGCCCCTCGAATGCGACCCCGAAGGCGGCGAGCAGCAGCACGCCGACGAACGCTTCGTTGTGGTGGTAAGTGCGCGACTGATAGAGGATGAAGTAGCCGAGCCCGCCGATGGCGGTGAAGAATTCCGCCACCACTGCGCCGATCAGCGCGCGCCCCGCCGCAAGCCGGAAGCCGGCGAGGAAATACGGCGTCGCTGCCGGCACCACGATGTCGATCATCGCCCGCAAGCGGCCGGAGCGGAACGCGCGCGCCACTTCGAGATATTCGCGCGGCACCGATTTGGCGCCGTCGGCGACGTTGACGATGATGGAGAACATCGCGGCGAATACGACGGTCGCAAGCCGCGCCGCACCGGTATATCCGAACCACAGCGACACCAGCGGCAGAATGATGATCATCGGCATCGCATAGAAGCCGTTGATGTAATGCCGCAACGCCCGCTCGACGATCGCGCTGCGCCCCATCGCGAGCCCGATCACGGTGCCGACGACAAGCGCGATCGCCAGGCCTTCGGCCACGGCCAGCAGCGTTGCGCCGGTTGCTTCGAGAAATGCCGCATCAACGATCACTTTTGGTATTGCGACAAGGATGCCGCTCGGTTTTGCCACGAAGGGCGGCGCAAAAGCACGCACGACGCCTTCCCACAGCAACATTATCGCGAGACCGGCCGCGAGCCGCGGTGCCAGCGTTCCGAGGATCGCCGGGCGGGGTCGCGTGAGCGTATGGAGAGCGAGGTCGGCCATGGTCACTGCCGCCAGCGCGCGAAATGCTGCTCGATCATCAGGCCGACGCGCATCAGGCCGATGCCGATCAGGCTGATCACCAAAATCATGGCGAACACGCCGGCGGTGTCGAAGCTCTGCGACGCCATCATGATGATCTGGCCGAGTCCGTTGGAGCTGAGGAAGAACTCCGCCGCCACCATGCCGACCAGCCCGCGGCCGATCGCCTGGCGCACGCCGGTCATGGTGAAGGGCAACGTGTACGGCAGCATCACCTCGCGCCACAGCGCCCATTCGCCGGAGCGGAACGAGCGCGCGACCTCGATCATCTCCCGCTTGATGCTGCGCGCGCCTTCGACCGTGTTGTAGAGGATCGGAAACACCGCGAACAAAAACACCACCAGCACCTTCGGCACGAAACCGAACCCCATCAGCGACAGGATAAACGGTATCAGCGCCACCATCGGGGTGGCGTAGAGGATCATGATGTAGGGCTCGAATGCCACGCGCGCGGCCGGCACGCGCGCCAGCACCAGCCCGAGCGGCATGCCGACCACGAGCGCGATCACCATGCCGGTCAGGAACAAGATCGCCGAGTCCAGAAACTGCGCGAGGAAATGACCCTCGGTCACCAGCTGCCACAGCCGCAGCAGCGTTTCGGAAAGCGGCACCATGAACGCCGGGCTGGTGTTGCGCCCGACGACTTCCCACGCCACGGCGCCGACGGCGAGGCTGACGAGGAACGGCACATGCCGTTCGAGGCGGTGTTGCAGGTCCTTCATGCTTCCTCGCGCCGGGTTTTGGCCGCCCGCGCTATTTCTTCGTCATCGCGACCGCATCATTCCACACGCTGGCGTCGACGAGGCGGTCGAAGGTCACCGGTTCCTTGTCGGCCTTGATGCCGCCGGTCTTCTTCAGTACTTGAGTCAGCGCTTCGAGGCGTTTGCGGTCGAGGCCGTTGTCGTTCACCGGCCAGTAGTCGATATCGAGCAGCGGCTTGATCGTCGCCTTGGCGACGGCCTTGTCGAGACCGGTCGGTGCCGCGTCCTCGGCGACTTTGTCCCAGTTTTTCGGGTCGTGGATGAATATCGCCGCCTCGTGCAGCGCCGCCATGACGCGCACGTATGCGTCGCGATTTTCCTTGAGCTTGTCTTGGCGCACGATCCACACCAGGTAATGGTTGTTCGGGCTGGTCTTGTTGACGGTGAGAAGCGTGTTGACCTTCTTGCCCTGCAACTCGAGCGTCGCCACGTCATCAAGATGAAGCACGCCGAATTGCAGCCGGCCCGCAAGCATGGCTGCGCCGACATTCGAACTGAGCGCGACCTGTTGCACATTGTCGATGGTCAAACCCGGGCAGCCGTTCGCCAGCATGATCCGAAGCGCGATCGAGCGGGCTCCGCCGACGGTATCGACCCCGACGCCTTGTCCGGCCGCATCCTTGCACGACGTTTTGCTCGCGTCGGTGGTGGCCAGTAGGAAATCGGTGTTGGTGATGCCGTAGATCGCCACCACCGGCGCACCCGTGTTGGAAATCTGGTTGATCAGCAGCGCCGACGGCGAGAGCGAAATCTCGATATCGCCCGCAATGACGGCGCGCGATGCCGTGGCGCCGGTGTCGAAGGGCTTGATCTCGACGTCGACGCCGTATTTCTTGAACATGCCCTGCTTTTCGGCAACGTAAAGAATCGTCGATGCGAACACCGGCGGTATGCCGGGCGCCGCGATCACGATCTTCTTGCCCTGCGCCATGGCGGGATTTATCGGCGCAATGGCCAGTGCGGCGGCGAGGATGGCGGCACATCCGATCAGCGGGCTCTTGCGGATCATCGGTTCCTCCTTGGATAGGTTTTATTATGTCCGGGCGTCATGCGGGTCGCCAAGCGTGAATTCGGCCTTTCGGGCCTCGCTCATCAGAGTACCCCAAACCCGCTCGCGTAGTTCGGCAAAACGCGGCTCGCGCAAAGTGTCGCGGGTACGCGGGCGCGGCAAATCGACGGTAATCGTTTCCTCGATTTTGCTCGGCCGCCCCTTGAGCACCACGACCCGGTCGCCCATGAGCACGGCTTCTTCGATCGAATGGGTGACGAACAGCATCGCCATCGGCCGCTGCTCCCAGATTCGCAGCAGTTCGAATTGCAGGATTTCCCGGGTCTGAGCATCGACCGCCGCGAACGGCTCGTCCATCAGCAACACGCTCGGCGTGACCGCGAGCGCCCGCGCAAGCCCGCAGCGCTGCTGCATTCCGCCTGACATTTGATAGGGATATGCGTGATCGAAGCCGGCAAGCCCGACCAGGTTGATGAACGCCGGGACCCGGGACGCGATCTCCTCCTTGGAAACCCCCGCCATGCGCAGCCCATAGGCCACGTTGTCGTACACCGTCTTCCACGGGAACAGGCCAAAGTGCTGAAACACCATCGCGACGCCCGGGATCGGGCGGGTCACGCGGTTCTGGTCGACCCAGATTTCGCCTGCGTCGACCTCGATCAGCCCGTCGATGCAGCGCAGCAGTGTCGTTTTGCCGCACCCGGACGGGCCGACCAGCGTGACGATTTCATGCGCCCCGATTGAAAAATTGATGTCGCGAAAAACTTCCAGCGCGCCGTAACGCTTGCCCAGTGCCCGCACGCGGATGCGAGCGGCTGTTTGATCTTGCCGAGTTGTCCGATCGGCCTCACTCGCCGTGACGCTCGCCTGCACCTGCATCCGTCACTCGGCCGCCTGAACTTTGGAATTGCTTCTTGCCCAGTAATCGGCCGATTGTTTGGAGCGCTTGAGCGCCTGCTCGGTTTCGAAGCCGGGCGCCATCGATGCCGACGTGCCGGCAAGAATTTGATGATGCTCGATGTTGAGCGTGCGCAGCCAGCGCTGCTGGCCCATGGTCAAGGCGACGAAATTACCGATCTCGACCAGTTCCGCTTCGCTGAAATGCTTGTGCAGCCGCGCCCAGAAGGCGTCGTCGGTCTGCAGATCCCAGGTGATGGCCTCGGCATACGCCAGCGCCGCCTTTTGCTTGTCATCGTAGCGCGTCGATTTCTCGAAATTGATCAGGTCCATGTAGTCGTCTTCGATCAAGCCTTGCCGCGCTGCCTTCATCGACCGCTGATTGCCGCAATATTCGCACTTCACCGAGCGCGACACATAGATACGGCACAGCTCCTTGATGCCGTGGTCGGCGACGCCGTTCTTGAAAATGTCGCGCCATGCATTGGCGAATGCCCAGAACACCGCCGGCACATGCGCGCGCACCGCTTGGCTCTCCGGCCGCGGCGTGCCCTCGACGCGGCAGCGCTCGAGTTCCGCGAGCATGGCCGGATCCTTGATGCTGGCCGGATCGACGTAGCTGATGCGAGGCTTTTCGGCGGGCATTTCGTCTCCTCCGGGACCGTCTCTTATTTCTATCACCGCACGTTATGAACGGTACGACTGGTTAAGGTTTATCATTCCTTCGCCGGCCATTCAAGGTTACGGCAAAGTTGAAGCAATCGCGTCACCATTCGTAAAGAATACGACTTCAATCAAACTTCAGCATACCTGAAGAACACGTACGCACTTCACCAAATCAATACTATACGGCCTCGATATTGGCCGCACGATACAGCCGTAAAAGTGCGGCTATCATTTTAAGGAAGCAACGGTGCGCGCCAGTACGATCATCATGATTGCCTTTGCCGTCGTGTTCGGCCTGCTCGCCGTTTTTGTCGCGCAGTCTTGGCTCAACAATCAGGCGGCGTTGCGGATGCGGAATTTCGAGACCGCGTCGAAGCCCGTCACTTCGCGTACGATCGTCGTTGCCAGCAAGCCGCTGCGCTTTGGCACCGAACTCTCCAAGCAAACGCTGCGTGAAATTGGCTGGCCCGAGGATGCGCTCCCGGGCGGCGCGTTTGCCACCATCGATGAAATCATAAATGGCGGCCGCCGCGTCGTGCTCACGGCCATCGAACAAAACGAGCCGATCTTGAGCTCGAAGATTACCGGCCCCGGTCAGCGCGCCACGCTCTCAGCCGTGATCCGGGACGGATTGCGGGCCGTGACCGTACGCGTCAATGACGTCGAGGGCGTTGGCGGCTTTGTGCTGCCGGGCGATCGCGTCGATATCATGCTGACGCGCCAGGTCGACAAGAATTCCGCTTCGACCGACGTCGTTCTGCAGAACACGCGCGTGCTCGCCATCGATCAGATCGCGGATGAGCGGTCCGACAAGCCGGCGGTCGTCAAGGCGGTGACGCTCGAGGTCGACACGATCGGCGCGCAGAAATTGTCGCTGGCCGCATCGATCGGCACACTTTCGCTGATGTTGCGCAAAGCCGGTGAGGCCGATGCCGGGACGACGCGCCGCATCACCATTTCGGATCTAACGACGACCAGCGCGCCGGTTGCGCCGGAGCGCAAGGGAAGCGGAGCCTCCACCGTCGAGGTCGTCAGAGGCGTCAATCGACAGGAATACAGCGTGCCGACGGAGGGCGCGAAGACCGACCGCACAAAGACCGACACGAAATCTGAAACAAAGGCGAACGATACCAAGCTGCATTCATCTGAATTCAGCGAACCTCGGACCGCGGCCGAAATCGGGGAGTCGCGGGCCGTGGGCAACTGACTCGTATTGGGGAATATCCAACCAAAGGTGGGGAGGATCACGTGAACAAGTGGGAAGCGTCTCGATTCATGGCCGGCGATCGGCAAATGGACCGGAGCAATGAGGTCGTAATGACCGCTCGGCGGCAGCGCTTGCGCTGCCGCCCATTCATTCGCGCGCTGATGGTTTCGCTGCTGTTCGCAGCCGGAATGCTGATGCATGTCAACGATGCGTCGGCGCAGCGTCAGATCGAGATCGGCGGCGGCAAACGCACCGCGACGGTCCCCGTCTACGTCGGAAAATCCGAAGACGTGCGCACCGATACGAGTTTCGCCGAAATTGTCATCGGCGATCCCGAAGTGGCCGACGTCAATCCCTTGACCGATCGCTCGCTCTCGATCCTCGGCAAGAAGATCGGCACGTCCCGCGTTTCGGTCTATGGCGAGGGCAAGAAGCTGATCGGCGTCTTTGACGTTGAGGTCCGTTACGACACCTCGATGCTCGCGTCCGAACTGCGGCGCCGCTTTCCCTATGCCAAGTTCAAGGTCACGGCCGTCAATAGCCGCATCTTGCTTTCGGGCACCGCGCCCGACGGCCCGACCGTCGACAAGGCCGTGATGCTCGCAAAGGCGTTCGGCCCCGACGTCATCAATTCGGTGAGCGTGTCGCAGCCGCAGCAGGTCGTTCTGGAGGTCCGCTTCGTCGAGGCCTCGCGCCAGGCGAGCCGCGAGCTCGGCGTGCAATGGAACGTGTTCGGTCAGAACACGCTCGCCAATATCGGCAACCGGCTGCCGGCCTCGCAATTGCCGGTGACGCCTGCCGGCGGTGTCGGCCGAGATATCCTGGGAGCCGGTACCACGACATTTTCGCAGCCGACCACCAACCCGACCGGGCTGGTCGGAGGTCCCAACGTTCAGGCGTCGGCGGCCACGATCTCGCCGATGGCGGTTGCCGGCGTGCTGTCGGGCACCGCCCCGTTCGGCGTGATGGTCGGCCAGATGGTCAGGGCCGGCCTGCAGACCGACGTCATCATCAACGCGCTTGAGCAAAAGGGCCTCGCCCGCAGTCTGGCCGAGCCCAATCTGGTCGCGCTCTCGGGCGACACCGCAAGCTTCCTCGCCGGCGGCGAGTATCCGGTTCCGGTTCCGGGCACGCTCGGCCAGGTATCGATCGAATACAAGCGCTACGGCGTCGGCCTTGCATTCACGCCGACGGTGCTGAGCGAGGGCCTGATCAATCTCAAGATCGAACCCGAGGTCAGCCAGCTCGATCCCAGCCACCCGGTGCAGGTGGCGGGCATTTCCGTGCCGCCGCTGATCGTCCGCCGCGCCCAGACCACGGTGGAACTGCGCGACGGCCAGAGTTTCGTGATCGGCGGATTGCTGCAGAGCGACGGGCAGAATTCGCTGTCGCAACTGCCCTGGGTTGGCGATATCCCCGTTCTGGGCGCGTTGTTCCGCAGCACGTCTTACCAGAAGAACGAAACCGATCTCGCCATCATCGTGACGCCGCGGCTTGTGCGTCCGACCCGTCCCGGCGAGGTCATCGGAACGCCGCTCGACGGTTCGCAGCCCGTCAACGACATCGACCTGTTCCTGATGGGACAGATCGAAATGCCGCGCGCTCAAACCCGCGCGCTGGACGCGGTTCCGACCCGAGAATTCGCCGGCCACGTGCTCGATTTACCCAAAGGAGCCACCAATGTCTCGATCAAGAATTGATTGCGGCAAACTTGTCGTCGCGGCTGTCCTGCTGGGATCGGCCCTCGCCGGCTGCACCGACCTCTATGTCGATCGCCGCGAGACGATTTCGCCGCTGGCCGGTGACGCCTTGAACGTCAATCGCGCCGCGCAAATGGTCGATCCCTGGTCGCGGGCAAGCGCGAACAACAACATCGCCTACAACGGCGAGAAGATGCAGACCGCATCCGAGCGCTACCGCACGGGTCGCGTGATCCCGCCGGTGAACGCAACCACGAGCTCACTGACCTATTCCCAGGCCGCGCAGGCGGCGCAATCCGCCGCCAGCACCCAGGCGTCGACGGCGCCGTCCAGCACGCCGATCAAATAACCGAATCACGGGGCGACAACAGAAGGCATGACGCCAACCATGAGTGCAGATCGATGCTGATGAGTCGGACAACGACCGCGGCGGTTAAGACCGGCATAGCGTTACTGACCAGGGATCCCGAGGTCGAGCAGGTGGCGCGCTCGACCTTTGGCGCAAGCCCCCAGATCGATCTGCGCATAGTCTCGGACACGCTCGCCGGTGCCGCCGACTCCTTTGATGCCGACGGCATCACCGTTGCGGTCATCGACCTCGATGCCGGTCGTGAGGAAGAGATCCAGGCACTCGGCCGGCTGATGTCGCGCATCGGCGCCTGGCCGCCGGTTGTTGTGATCACGAAATCGTTCGATGAAGCGGTCGCGCGTCGTCTGTTGCAGATGCGCGTTGCCGATTTCATGGTCAAACCGGTGCAGCCGGTCGAGCTGGTACGCACCTGCGCGCGCGTCGCGGCCGCGCCGGCCAGCAAGGAGACCACCGAAGCGCAAATCACCACTTTCTTGCCGGCCGTTGGCGGCGCCGGCGTGACCACGCTGGCGATCCAGTCGGCGCTTTTACTGCTCGGCAGCGGTCAGCGCGGCCGGACCTCGACCTGCCTCGTCGACCTCGACTTCCAGCACGGCGCTTGCGCCGACTATCTCGACCTCGAGCCGCGGCTGGATTTGAAGGAGATCGAACCGCGGCCGGAACGGCTCGACCGCCAGCTGCTCGAAGTCATGCTGTCGCACCACAAATCGGGCCTGGCCGTCGTGGCCGCGCCGAATCGACCGGCCGAAATGCGCTCGTTTGATCCCGACATGGTGACTCGGCTGCTCGATCTTGTTTCATCGAACTTCGACTACGTGGTGATCGATATGCCGCGCACGTGGTTCTCCTGGACCGACAATGTGCTGCTTGGCTCCAATCGATTGTTCATCGTCAGCGAAATGACCGTTCCGAGCCTGCGTCAGGCCAAGCAGCTCGTCGCCGCCATTCGCGAACGTCTCGGCGACGAGCCTCAGCCGAAAGTCATCGTCAATCGTTTCGAGCAGCCGCTGTTCGCGACCGGATTGACCCGCGCCGACATCAAGCAGGCGCTGGGCGACGATTTCGTCGGTGCGATTCCAAACAACTATCGCATCGTGCGCGAAGCGATCGATCGCGGCATTCCGCTCGATGAGGTCAAGCCGGGCAACAAGATCACGGCTGAGCTCAAGAAACTGATCATTTCGCCGGTCGGTGCGAAAGCAGCCCCCGTGCAGGAGACGAGTCCTGCGAAAAGACCCGCAGCCGGGTCGCGGTGACCGAGGCAGAACGCAATGATTAGCCGCTTCACCACGCGCCGTTCGGTGGCGCCCGAGAGCCCGGCGCCTTTAGCCGACACGTCCGCACCCGTCGGCATGACATGGACGACGCATCCCGAGCCGGATTCGGCGCGCGAACAGACGCCGGCCGATACGTCCAATCCGCTGCTGAGCGACAAGTTGCTCGACGCCAAGGTGCGCCTCCATCGCCGGCTGATCGAAGAGATCAATCTCTCGGCGCTGGAGAAGCTGCCCGAAGAGGAGATGCGCCAGCAGATCCAGCAGCTCGTCACGCAATACATCATGATGGAGCGGCTGGCGCTCAACGCGCAGGAATTGGCCGAATTCGTCAACGAAATCCTCAACGAGATGACGGGTCTCGGCCCGCTCGAGCCGCTGCTCAAGGATCCCTCGATCAACGACATTCTGATCAACGGCCACGAATGCACCTATGTCGAGCGCGCCGGCATCCTCGAACCCGTGGCCTGCCGCTTCAAGGACGAGGCGCATCTTCTGCGCATCATCAACAAGATCGTTTCCGCGGTCGGCCGGCGCGTGGATGAATCGCATCCGCTCTGCGACGCGCGCTTGCTCGACGGTTCGCGCGTCAACGTCGCCGTGCGCCCGATCGGTGTCGACGGCCCATTGGTCTCGATCCGCAAATTCTCCAAGAAGCCGTTCAATCTGAACAAGCTGGTCGAGATCGGCGCGCTGAAGCCGCAAATGGCCGAACTGCTCGCCGGCTCGGTGAAGGCCCGCATCACGA
>Ga0187765_10000065_pt1 | contig 35826 bp, 37 predicted proteins | sample 0216_QUI02_MP05__3_FD_133018 | JGI IMG/M metagenome (GOLD analysis project Ga0187765, IMG submission 133018) | Tropical peat soil microbial communities from peatlands in Department of Meta, Colombia - 0216_QUI02_MP05_10_MG | ecosystem: Environmental > Terrestrial > Soil > Wetlands > Peat ...
AGGTGCCGGTTTCTTGGCCTAGAGCGACATAGTTTATTGCGTCTCTGGTTTTTTGCGCGGCAAACCTAGTTCTAAAAATTCCAGCGTTTTGCGCGCGCATTTAGCGTCAGTCCCCCTGCAACCCCTACCCCGATGACATAAACCCACCCCTGCACGAAATCGAAGAGGTGCGAATTAAAAAATGACCCGACGATGTTCTGCGTGACGATGACAAGGCCTATCCACGCAGCCAGACCATTGCCGTGAAACACAAGCAGATGAGCGATCCACATTGCCCACAGCACAGCGGCTCCGATCAGACCTAGCTGGATCGCAACGGCCAATGTCTGATTATGCGGATTTGCCGCGGCGACGCCTGCGGTACCGGCCTGCCCGGCGGCGGCTTTTTCAAACAGCGCACGAATCGATCCGGTCCCATGCCCGAGTAACGGCGATTGCCGAACGAATTCGACCGACTTCTTCCAGAATTCGATGCGCTCACCCGAAGATGTTCGTGCATTGGTCGCTTCGTACACCTGTATTTCCAACCAGATGTCGTCTACTCGTTGGCGCAGATAAGGCGATGTGTACCAGGCTGTGATTCCAACCAGCATCGAGAGTGAAATCACAAGCGCGATGCTTTTGGCGCTCAGCCTTTTGATTGCAAAAAGCAGCAGAAGCACGATGGCGACAGCGAGGGCCGTCCGGCCGGTCGATGCATAGAGAATATTGGCAAGCATGGCGAATATGGTCGCTATCGAGGCGATTACCCACCGCCAGTGCCGCCTCTCAATCGCTTCATGCGCAACATACAGCAATGCGAAAATACAGGTGACAAATTCGCCACTTTGGGTCGGAGCATTTTTCACCAGCACATTGCCAAAACGCAGCAAAGAAATGGCCAGTGAAGGAATCACCATGACAATAGTCGTCACCGCCAGCAACACGATGCATGAGAAAAGGTAGCCGGCAAATACCCAGTGTCCGCGAGCTGACCGGCGAAATTGGGCGAACAGCAATGGAATTGCCAGCAGCTTGAAAAATGAATCGAAACCTTTCCAACGCTCGACCAGCGTCACATCGGCCCACAGCATTCCCACAACACCGAAAGCGAAGAGCAGGACCGGCAGCCCCCCGGCTGGTGTCGCAATTTCACGCCTAATATCGACCCATGACAGGGTCGGAATCAGCACCAGCAGCCACAGCACCACGAATATCGCGGTAGCGGACGTCGACCAGGGAAGTGACACCGCCGCAGCCACGATAAATCCGTCCGCGAGAGGCGCAAGCTTCGCCTGGATGGTGTTGGTTTCGGTCACGGGTCCGGTCATTGTTAGCTCGCGACCATCGCTAGCTCGCGGTCATCGTCGCTTCGGATACATCGTTAAGTGCGGACATGCCCCGCTGTGCGCGGACGCGATCACAAGCAATCACCTTGCCAAGTTTGATCTCGTTTTCGACCAGTTGCGAGCGATCGGCCCCGGCATGCCACAGATGGATTACGCCGGTCGCAAATGTCCCATCCTTGCGACGGACGCCCGCATGCAACAGGCGCACGATAATATCGGAATCTTCCTTGCCCCATCCGCTGTAATCCGCGTCAAACCCGTCGACACGATCAAGGTCCGACCGCCAGATGGCGAGATTGCACGAGCGCGCGCCTTGCCAGGCGTGCTGGCGGATCCGGCGCAGAAATCCCAGTGGCAGGTGCAACAATGCCGACAAGCGATTGACGCCCCCGCGCCAGCGTTCGGCAAGCCAGCGTGCCGCACTCCAGGTCTCCGGTGCCTGCTTCTCGCGCAGCACTGCCTTCGTGAGATCCGGCGAGAGGAGCACGCGGTTGCCCGTGACGAACCCGCCGGGCTCGGCCAATCGGCGATGCATCCCGACAAAATCAGGTCGCACGATGCAATCGCCATCCAGAAATATGCAATAAGAGCCGCGTGCTGCCATTATCGCGCGGTTTCGAATTTCTGCTGCGCGGAAACCGCGGTCGGCATGCCATACGTGCTCCAGACGAAGCCCAAATTTCGGCTTCCAGCTGTCGACAAGCCTGGCCGTGCCTGCACCAGACCCGTCATCGGCCACGATCACCTCAAAATCTCTATCGATCTGCCGCGCCAGTGATCGCAAGACCGCGTCAAGCGCGTCTTCGCGGTTAAAAGTCGTAACGATAACGGAGATCAGCTCAGCCACGGGCGTCCTCTCAAAGACGCTTTAGCCGATGTTGCGCATGCCGACAAACCCCTAGGGTCCGCACGCGCCATAATGATAACTTGCCCGCAACTCCTGAAGTCTCAACGGGCATCCACCGGCATGCAAAAAATATCAGCCTATATCCTCACCTATAACGAGGCGGAAAAGATCGAGGCCGCCGTATCCAGCGTGCTGTGGGCCGATGAGGTCGTTGTCGTGGATTCGTTCAGTGTTGACCGAACTCCACAGATCGCACGATCGCTCGGCGCGCGCGTTGTAGACGTCCAATTCAAGGGGTTCGGCGATCTGCGAAATCGCGCGATTGAAGCCTGCAATTTTGACTGGATCTTCAGTCTGGACGCCGACGAACGCTGCACTGAAGCCGTCCGCGATGAAATCCTCGCTTTGCTTGCCGACGCGCCGCCGCATGAGGTCTACATGGTGCCCAGGCGGAGCTATATGATGGGGCGGTGGATCCGCGGTTCGGGCTGGTATCCGAATTTCCGTCAACCGCAGCTCTTTCGCAAAGGGAGTATCCGCTACACGCTCGAACCGGTGCATGAAGGCTTCGAGGTCCTCGGCGAACGCTCTGTCGGCACCCTGCGGAATGCAGTCTGGCAGTTTCCGTTCCGCAATCTGGAGGAAGTCATCAACAAAATGAATCGCTATTCTACGCTCGGTGCAACGAAGCTCGCGAGCAAGCGCGTCTCGATGGCAAACGCATTCGGCCACGCTGTGTGGTCTTTCATCAAACACTACGTCTTTAAACTGGGTTTCATCGACGGCTGGGCCGGCTTCGTCATCGCGTTCGGTAATTTCGAAGGTACATTTTATCGCTACGCGAAACGCTACGAAGGTTCTCAGGCCTGGCAGCCACCGGCGAGCAAGCCTATCAAGCGCACCGCTATCCAGTGACCGGCTTACGAATACGGCGGGAAAAGTTACGCGCCATCCTGAACGGCAAACCGAGATAATATTTGCGGAATATTTCCCAACGATCTGACCATCGGCAAGTGACAGCGGAGTGGCCTGGCACGTACCAGCCGTTGTTTTCGTAGCGCCTTATGATCCGATATCCGGCATTTTTGAGATATCGATGCTTGGAAAGATCAGCGACGTGATCTTCAAGCAAGATCAGCCGCGGCCGCCAGCGCGCGATGTCGAAACCCCGCAGCACTTCAATTTCATGACCTTCCACATCGATCGACAGGAAATCGAATGCGACCGGTGCGCCAGCTTCCTCGAGAACGGCATCGAGAGTTCGCACCGGAACATCAATGATGCCCGCCGGCGTGCTTCCGGGAGCCATACTGTGACGATTGAGTGAGGACAAGGGCCCGGCAACATGCAGCGGCAATGTTCGACCGGCATTTTCCGGTGAGGAGCATGCAACCGCAAAAACTTTGGCCTTTCGCCGACTACGAAGTTTGTCCGCAAGATCCGGTTGCGGCTCGATGAGAACGCCGCGCCAACCGGCCTGCTCGAGGTGCCAGGTTTGCGAACGCTCCTGTGGTTCGTTGGCGCCAACTTCGACGAAATAGCCTTCGCTCTTGCCGAAGAATGCGGCAACCAACCGCATCTCATGGTCGGATGAAACATTCGTCACAGGTGACGGTTTCAATGGGACGACCGCGCCTTCGGTTCGCGCGTGCGTTCGACCATCGAGCTCGTCGAATGGCCCGGGACGAGATCAATCAGGACCACTTCGCCGCCAAGCGCCTCGACGATTTCGCGACCAACGACCTGATCGCGACTGTAGTCGGCGCCTTTGACCAGGACTATGGGTTTCACGCGCGCGATTAATTTGTCCGGGGTGTCCTCATCAAACACTGCAACAAGATCGACTGCTTCAAGCGCCGCCAGAACTTCGGCACGTGCCTGGACCGGCTGGACCGGACGGCCGGCGCCCTTCAGGCGCGTGACCGAAGCGTCGCCGTTCAGGCCCACCACAAGACGGTCGCAGGCTGCCCGCGCGCCAGCCAGCAATTTGACGTGACCGGGGTGCAGCAGGTCGAAGCAGCCATTTGTAAAGCCCACCCGAAGACCTTGCCTGCGCCACTCCGCTAGCTGTTCGTCGAGTATTGCCCAGTCGAAAACGATCTTTTCCTGCGGCGCGAGCGTCGATGATGGCAGGATGCGCGCGCGCAGCTCGGCAACGGACGCAGTCGCAGTGCCGCGTTTTCCGACCACGACAGCGGCCGCAGCATTCGCGGCCCGCATCGCGGATTCAAAATCCGCGCCCATCGCAAGCATTGCGGACACCACGGCCACAACGGTGTCACCTGCGCCGGACACATCGCGCACGCGCACGGGATAGGCCGGGACGTGCACCGGAGCACCCTCTGCCGCCAGCGTCATGCCCGCTTCACTCCTGGTCACCAGAACGGCCTTGGCGCCGAGTTCATCGCGAAGCCGCGCCGCGGCCTCGGCGATTTCCTCATCAGTTTGCGCCGGGCTGTGCGTGGCATCGGCCAGTTCCTGCCGATTCGGAGTAATGAGGGTTGCGCCACGATAGATGCTGTAATCCCGGCCTTTCGGGTCGACCACCACCGGCTTGCCGTGCTCGTTGGCGGCGGCAATCACGGCACGCGTCACGCGCGGCGTAAGGGCGCCCTTGGCGTAATCGGATAGAACCACGGCACCGACGCGGGACATTGCCTTGACGACATGGCCGATCAGCGCGTCCTCGCTGCCGGCATCGATGGCTGACGCCATTTCCCAATCGGCCCGCAGCAGATGCGTCGAATGATGCTCCGACACGAAGCGAACCTTGCGCGTGGTCTTTCGCGCTCCATCGACCACCAGATGGAATTCTATCGATGGATGGGTACTCAGCGCCTTGGTCAAGGACCCGCCGGCCTCATCATCGCCGACCACACCGATAAAAATACAGCGCGCGCCAAGCGCTACCAGATTACGTGCGACGTTTCCGGCACCGCCGATCATCAGCTCGGTACGCTTGACGGCGATGACCGGCGTTGGCGCTTCCGGCGAGATGCGCGAAACATCCCCGTAGACGAATTCATCCAGCATCAGATCGCCGATGCAGAGCACAGTCTGCCCGGAAAGTGCGGCCAAATGCTTGTCGAAATCGTACATGGCGTTACCGATAGCGGTCTTTGCGGTCGAGATAGCTGGTCACGTATTGACCGACGGCAACCTCGAGCGGCGTGAACCCGCCGTTATAACCGGCGCGGCGCAAATTCTCGATCCGCGCCCGCGTGAAATACTGATATTGGCCGCGGATCGCATCGGGCATGTCGATGTATTCGATGTTGGCGGGCCGCCGCAGCGCTTTGAACATTGCGCCGATCATATCGCGGAAACTTTCCGCCTTGCCGGTGCCGACGTTAAAGATGCCGTTGACACCCGATGCCTCCAGAAGCCAGCGCAGCACGGACACGGCATCATCAACATAGATGAAATCGCGTCGCTGGTCTCCATCGGCAATGCCCTCACGATAAGACTTGAACAGTTTCACCGGATTGCCGGCTTTTGCGCCATCGAAGACTTTGGCGAGGACGCTGGCCATATGTCCTTTGTGGTACTCGTTCGGCCCGTACACGTTAAAGAACTTCAAGCCGGCCCAATGCGGCGGCATTATTTCTTTTTTCATGTGGCGTTCGACCAATGCAAGATCGAACAAATGCTTGCTCCAGCCATAAAGATTCATCGGCTTCAGTTTGCGCAGGGCGTCGAGGGACCAATCGTCGTCGAAGCCCTGGCTGCCGTCGCCATAGGTTGCTGCTGATGAGGCATAAATGAATGGCGTGCGTGTTGAGCTGCACCAGTCGAGCAGTCGCATCGACAGCCGGAAGTTGTTTTCCATCACCAGGTCGGCATCGGTAGCGGTGGTGTCGGAAATTGCCCCCATGTGGATCACGGCATCGAGCTTGCGGCCTTCGAGCCACCGCATCAGCTCGGCCGGCGGCAGCAGGTCGACAATCTGGTGTCTGGCGAGGTTGCGCCATTTTGCGTCGCCGTGACCCAGCAGGTCGCTCACCGCAATGTCGGTCGTCCCCGCCTCATTGAGGCTGGCGACAACATTCGACCCGATAAACCCGGCCCCGCCGGTGACCAAGAACATCCCTGCCCCTCGCGCCTCTGGCTTGGGGCAACCTTTGCCCCAGACCGGTCAGCGGCGCAACGATAGGCCACCATTCACCCGCATTTGGCGCTGGGCACGGTAAAAATTGCGGCTGGACAGTCCGGCGTAACGCGGGGTAACCGCTGTCTGGCAAGGCCGAAACAGGTGACAGACGGACGGGGCGGCCGCAAATAATGAATACCGATTCAACCTACGCGGGTAGACCCGTTCTGATCGTCCCCTACGTCTGGATCGGGGATTTCGTCCGCTGTCATTCAGTCGTGAAGCTTCTGCAAGCCGAGGCGCCCGGGCGCCCGGTCGATATCGTCAGCAGCACGCTTTGCGCTCCACTCGCCGACTACATGCCCGGCATCCGGCGCGCCATCGTCATGGATCTGCCGCGTGGGCGATTGGGTCTTCCTCGCCAGCGGAAACTCGCGGATCAGTTGCGACAGGCCGGATACGGCCAGGCGCTGGTGATGTCGCGCAAATGGAAGGCGGCGCTTGCGCCATGGCTTGCCGGCATTCCGGTGCGCACGGGCTTTGCCGGCGAGCTTCGTTTCGGTCTCCTGAATGATGTGCGTTTCGGCGAGCGCCGGCTGCCGCGCATGATTGATCGCATGGGCGCCCTGGCGCTGCCGAATAATGCGCCGCTTCCGGCCGAATGGCCGTTGCCTGAATTGAAAGTACCGCCTGCGGAACTGGAATCATGGCGCAATCAACGCGGACTCGCCAACGAAGCTCGTCCCGTCATTTCACTTGCGCCCGGCGCGGTGGGCGCCGGCAAAGCTTGGCCGGCCGCTCACTATGCGGAGCTGGCGCGCGCACTTGCAGAAGATGGCGCGTCGGTGTGGGTCGTCGGCGGCCCGGACGAAACGCCGTTGGCTACGCAGATTGCGATGGCGGGAGGCGCGCACGTCCGCAATCTCACCAGCAACGATCTGCGCAATGCAATTCTCGCACTCGCCGCCGCCGATGTCGCCGTCACCAACGATTCAGGATTGATGCATGTGTCGGCGGCACTCGGAACGCCGACCATCGCGGTTTTTGGCCCGACCAGCCCCTGGCACTGGAAACCGCTCAATCCCGTCGCCGCGATCCTCGAACCGCCCGGCGACGACAGCGCACGTGCACGCGCGCGTACCGAAGGCAACGACGCCGTGCGCCATCACCGCACCGATGACGTCAGCGTTGAAACGGTGCTCGCGGCAGTGCGGCGCGTGCTGGCGAAGCCAAAAATCCGCCAGAAATAACCGGCTGACACGGCCAAAATGGCCCAGGCCCGTTAACGAATTTAACGCCGCAAGCCTGACGCAAGGCCCTTTCCGTGCTATCAGAACGGCCATGGCCCAGCCGAAACCAGCGCCTGTGACCAGCGATCGCGCGCAAGCCGCCATCGCGTCGGCCCTGCGCACGCTCGAGGCTGAGGGCAGCGGCGTCGATGCGCTCGCCGCCGCGCTGAAAGACGGTCTCGGCAGCGCTTTTTCCGCTGCGATCGAGTTGATCCGCGCCGCAAAAGGCCGCGTCATCGTCACCGGCATGGGAAAATCCGGCCATGTCGCCCGCAAGATTGCATCGACTTTCGCATCGACCGGCACGACGGCATTTTTTGTCCATCCGAGCGAGGCGAGCCATGGCGATCTCGGAATGATCGCCAATGATGATGTTGTCCTCGCGCTGTCGTGGTCGGGTGAAACCGCAGAGCTGAAAAATATAACCGATTATTCGCGCCGCTATGGCATCAAGCTGATTGCCATGACTGCAATTCCGGACAGTGCGCTCGCCAAATTGGCGGATGTTGTCCTGACGTTGCCGCAGGCACGCGAAGCCTGCCCGCACAATCTTGCGCCGACAACATCATCGTTGATGCAGCTTGCCCTCGGCGATGCGCTGGCCATCGCCCTGCTGGAAAGTCACGGTTTCACGGCCGTTGATTTCGGCCTTCTGCACCCAGGCGGCAAACTCGGCACGCTCCTGAAGACTGTCCGCGACGTGATGCACACCGGTGCGACAATTCCGCTCGCGCCGCTGGGCACCCGTATGTCCGAGGCGATCCTCGAGATGACCGCCAGAGGTTTCGGATGCATCGGCATTACGGATAAGCGCGGATCGCTTGTCGGAATAATCACGGACGGTGACCTGCGACGGCACATGCGCAATAACCTGCTCGATGCCCGCGTCGACGATGTCATGACCCGCGCGCCGAAGACTGTGCGACCGGACCAGCTGCTCAGCGAAACACTCGACATCCTCAATTCGACGAAAGTCACGGCGCTTTTTGCCATCGAGGCCGGAAAACCGGTGGGCATTGTGCACGTGCATGACTTGCTGCGCGCGGGCGCTGCGTAACAATCAAGCTGGCCGGGTGATTTTCGCGACCGCGTCGACAGCCGCGTCAACCGACGGCGGCGCGCCGGCAGCGCCGAGCACTGTCAGCCTGCCGTTTCCGACAGGACCAGTCAGACCAGGATTGCTCCCGGTAAAGATCGCGACGAGCGGAACACCAAACGCAGCTGCCAGGTGCATCAGGCCGGTATCAACGCCGACGACATAGTGTGCACCGGCGATCAGTGTCGCGACATGATCAAGCGGCGCTTTTTCGGGAACGCTCGCGCCCGGCACGGCGGCGGCGATGCGCTCGCTGCGCGCGCGCTCGGGTTCGCTGCCCCAGGGGAGCACCAGCTTTGTCTCCGGACCAAGTGCCCTTGCGAGGGCGATCCAGTGCGCTTCCGGCCATTGCTTTTCCGGTCGCGCGGTCGCGTGCAAGAGCACGGCGTATTGTGAAGCGCTGTTCGAAAACCGCGCACGGTCGAGACCGAAATCTGCGGTTCCCTGCGGCGTATAACCAAGCGAGAGTCCGCTCAAAATGCGGTTACGCTCGACCGCGTGAAGGTCGCGGCTGACACGGTGGCGGACATCGTAAAAGCCGGACGCCAGGGGCTCACGGATACTTGACGCATCATAGCCGTGTCGCCGGCCGTTCGCGACGCGCGCAATGACAGCGGAGCGCAACAAACCCTGACTGTCGACAATTTCGTCAAATTCGCGCGCTCGGATTCTTTGAAAACTCTCCCTGATCTCTGTGATCGTCGCTGGCGCATATATCGATTTTCGCCAGCGTCGCCATGCGACTGGAATGACCTCATTCACCGCAGGATGCAAACGCACCAGCGGCGCAAATGCCTCCTCCACCAGCCAGGTAAATGTCGCATCTGCCCGTGCCTTTCGGGCATCCACCAGGGCCGGCATGTGATGAATCACATCGCCAAGCGAAGAGGTTTTGATAAAAAGAATGTTGGCCATCGGTCGCTTATGGCTCGCGTGCGGCATCCATATACCGGTCATTAAGCATGATCGCCATATGCATGCCACCGCGCCACGCGATCAGGGTGTGGTTTTTTACAAACATGCGGCACATTTGCCGAACCACGAGGGGCTTTGGGAATGACGATCCTGGTCACAGGCGGTGCCGGCTACATCGGCAGCCATATGGTGCACGAACTGACCGACGCCGGCGAAGCCGTCGTCGTGCTCGACAACCTTTCGACCGGGTTTCGCTACTTGATACCAGCGGCTGTTCCGTTCGTCGCCGGCAGCACCGGTGACCGAACTCTCGTTGGCGAGATGATCGCCCGCCACAATATCACCTCCATAATTCATTTCGCGGCTTCGATCGTTGTGCCTGAATCAGTCGCCGACCCGCTCGCGTATTATGGCAACAACACCATGAATACGTGCGCGCTACTGGACGTCGCAATCAAAGCCGGCGTGCAGCACTTCATTTTCTCCTCGACCGCCGCGGTCTACGGCGAGACGAGCGATGCTCCGGTCCGCGAGAACGCGCCGACCGCGCCGATTTCGCCATATGGCACTTCGAAGTTGATGTCGGAAATCATGATTCACGATGCCGCCAAGGCTTATGGGCTGCGCTTCGTGATCCTGCGCTATTTCAACGTCGCCGGCGCAGATCCCAAGTTGCGTACGGGGCAGGCGACACCGGCCGCGACTCATCTGGTCAAAGTCGCTTGCGAGACGGCGGTGGGGAAGCGCCAGAAGATGAATGTGTTCGGCACCGACTATCCCACGCCGGACGGCACCTGCGTCCGCGACTACATCCATGTCAGCGATCTGGTGCAAGCGCATTCGGTGGCGCTCGCCCATCTGCGCAGCGGCGGCGCAAGCGCGACATTCAATTGCGGCTATGGACGCGGCTCGTCGGTGCTTGAAGTCATCAATGCCGTGCGCCGCGCCAGCGGCCGCGATTTCCCGGTCGAGATTTCGGGCCGGCGGCCCGGCGACGCCCCGGCGCTGGTCGCTAATGTCGATCGAATTCATGCGACGCTGCCCTGGCGGCCGCGATTCCAGAATCTTGACACCATCGTCTCGCACGCGCTCGCGTGGGAAAAGCAGCTGGCCAATCGGCGCAAGAGCGCCGTGGCCTGATAAAGCGCAAAATCGGCGCCTTTTTGCCGCCCGGACGGTTTTTGGCTTGAAAATTTCTCCCGGCGCGGGCAAGGAAACGGCCACCCCTGCCCGATATGCCTTTTTAAGCCCAACAGAGGGCAGATGAGCGACCATAGTTTGCACGCGGCCGACGATGAGCGCTATAGCGCCTTTGCCCTGATCCGGCGATTGCTCACCGAACAGGGCCTGACGCATTGGCGCAAATATATTCTTGCGTTCATCATGATGGCCGTGGCCGCCGGCTGCACGGCTTTCAGCGCCTATCTGATTGGCGACGTCATCAACCAGGCTTACGTGAATCGCAATTTGCCGGGCATCATTACGCTCGGCTTTGTCACCGTAGCGTTGTTCACTGCAAAAGGCATAGCCACCTACGGCCATAGCGTCATGCTATCGCGCATCGGCAATCGCATCGTTGCTGACAATCAACGTGCAGTGTTTGCGAAGCTGCTCAACGAAGGCCTCAGCTTCTTTTCCGATCGGCATTCAACAGAATTCATCGCACGCCTTTCGACCGGTGCATCTTCGGCCACGCAGGTCATTAACCTGCTCATCACGTCGGTCGGTCGCGACTTGCTGTCGTTGATCGGCTTGGTCATCGTCATGGTGGTGCAGGACCCGCTGATGTCCTTTTTCAGCTTCGTCGTTGCGCCGCCGGCCTTTTTTATCTTGCGCAAGCTGATACGCCGTATCTACACGATCGCCCGCACACAGTTTCACGGCAGCACCCGCATCATCGAGACGCTGCAAGAGACATTGCAGGGTATCCGCATTGTGAAGGCCTTTACGCTCGAAGACATCATGCGCGAACGATTTGACCGAAACGTTGCCGCGGTCGAGCATGAAGCCAACAAAATGGCGCGCGTATCCAACCGCGCTAGCCCATTGATGGAGACGCTTGGCGGCTGTGCTATTGCCATTGCGATCACTTACGGCGGCTATCGCGTGATCGAAACCGGCGCAACGCCCGGGCAGTTTTTCTCCTTTATTACTGCCTTTTTGCTGGCCTATGAGCCCGCCAAGCGGCTTGCGCGCCTGAATATCGAACTCAACAGCGCGCTGGTCGGTGTCCGCATCCTGTTTGAGATCATCGACAGCCCGCCGAGCGAGCCGTCGGACGACAGCAAACCCGCCCTGCAGATCAAAGTGGCCCGCCTTGAATTCAAAGACGTGCAATTCGCATATCGGGGCGAGGAGTCGGTGCTGCGTGGCATGTCGTTCGTAGCCGAGCCGGGAAAAATGACCGCGCTGGTCGGACCTTCCGGCGGCGGAAAATCGACGGTATTTAACCTGTTGTTGCGATTTTACGAAGCGGAGCGCGGTAATATCATCATTGATGAGCAGGATATTGCGCAAATTTCGCGCCGCTCGCTGCGTCAGCACGTCGCTTATGTCGGGCAGGACGTGTTTCTGTTCCGGGGCACTATTCGAGAGAACATTGAATTTGGAAAACCTGGCGCCAGTGAGGATGAAATCGTTGCTGCCGCCAAAGCCGCATATGCCCACGACTTTATAATGTCATTTCCCCGCGGATACGAAACGCCGGTTGGCGAGCATGGCTTGCAGTTGTCCGGCGGGCAGCGTCAACGCGTCGCGATTGCCCGCGCACTCATCAAGAATGCGCCGATCATATTGCTCGACGAGGCGACCGCCGCATTGGATTCTGAATCTGAATTGCAAGTGCGCGAGGCGATGGAGCATCTCTGCCTGGGACGCACCACCCTTGCGATCGCGCACCGGCTACATACCGTCTCGCATGCCGACCGCATCTATGTGGTGGAAGACGGCCGTGCGGTCGAGTCCGGCCGCCACGAAGAGCTGCTGCGCAAGGGCGGGCGCTATGCATCGTTCTACCGCCTGCAGCTCAAGGAACAGGAAGCCCGCAGCCCCGTCGCGGCCGTCGGCACCTGAACGGCGCGCGGTTGACGGCGGCGCATTACACCTGATACGCACTGCCATCTTTCGCCGGCCGCATTTTCGCGCAACCGGTCATTTCTCCACTCAAAACGATATCAAACGGCCAACACATCATGACCGACAGCCGCTACGTCATCCCACCTGCACCACAAGCTGCCATCGCGGTGGCAGGCACCGACAAGGTCTTTCCGGTTCGCCGAATCTGGTGCGTCGGCCGTAACTACATCGAGCACATTCGCGAAATGGGGCAGGACGAACGATTGCCGCCCTTTTATTTCGCCAAGCCTGCGGACGCGATCGTCCCGGATGGTGGCACTGTGCCCTACCCGTCGCTGACCAAGGATATGCACCACGAGGTCGAGCTCGTGGTCGCGCTGAAAAGCGGCGGCCGCAACATTCCAGTCGGTAAGGCCAATGATTGCATCTACGGTTATGCCGTCGGCATCGACCTCACGCGCCGCGATCTGCAGATCGCCTCGCGTGACCTCAAGCGGCCATGGGAAATCGGCAAGGCCTTCGACCATTCTGCGCCTTGCGGCGCGCTGGTACCGGCCAGCAAGATCGGTCATCCGACCAAAGGCAAGATCACGCTGAAGTGCAATGGCAAGATCCGTCAGGACGGCGATCTCAATCAGTTGATCTGGAACGTGCCTGAAATCATTTCCAATCTTTCGGAAATGGTTGCGCTGGAACCCGGTGACATCATCATGACCGGAACGCCTTCCGGCGTTGCGGCAACCGTCGCCGGCGACAAACTCGAGTGCGAGGTCGAGGGCGTCGGCAAATTGACAATCAGCATCGGTCAGCCGCTGAAATAGCGCTAAAGCCCGAGATACGCCTGCCGCACCCGGTCGTCTCCCAAAAGTGCATCGCCGGAGCCCGAAAGGGTTATGCGGCCATTCTCAAGCACATAGGCGTGGCTCGCGAGCTTGAGCGACACGGCTACGTTCTGCTCTACCAGCACGCACGTTAGTCCCTCGCGATTAAGATCGCGCACACATCGAAGCACGCTTTGCACGATGGCTGGCGCCAAGCCAAGAGACGGCTCATCGAAGAGCACCAATTCCGGATCACTCATGAGGCAGCGACCAATGGCAAGCATCTGCTGTTCGCCGCCTGACAAGGTTCCGGCCGCTTGTTGCCGTCGCTCGGCAAGAACCGGAAAAAGTGTGAAGACCTTTTGCAGGTTTTGTGCACGTCCGCCGCGCGCGCGCGGCAACATTGCCCCCATCGCCAGATTTTCCGCTACCGAAAGCGAAGGAAATACCTGGCGGCCTTCGGCGACCTGACCGATGCCGAGATCGCAGACCTTGTGGCTCGGCCAGCCCGCAATATCCAGGCCGCGGAAAAATACGTGACCGCGCGCGGGCCTGTGCATTCCGGCAATGGTGCGGATCAACGACGTCTTACCGGCCCCGTTGGCGCCGACAATAGCAACAATCGACCCCTCCTCGATCTCGAGCGAAACGCCGTCGAGCGCACGCGCATCGCCGTAAAACACGTCGAGGCTGTCCACTTTCAGCATCATGCGCTTTCCTTTCTGCGCATGATCTTTTCCAAAAACCGGCATCCATCCCCGATCGGGGTCAAGGACCTGCTTTTCGGGATCATGTGCCGATAGCCTCCGCGCCGAGGTAACTGTCGATCACCGCACGATCGCGGACCACCTCCTCCGGCGCACCTTGTGCAATGGCCGCGCCGTGATGCATTACCAAGACGCGTCCCGCGAGCGCCATGACGGCGCGCATCACATGCTCTATCAGCAGGATCGTAAGGCCCGTGTCACGGTTCAGCTCTTTCAGGATTGCGACAATGCGATCGGTCTCGGTCGGGCGTAGCCCCGCCATCACTTCATCGAGCAGCAGCAATTTCGGATCGGTAGCCAGCGCACGCGCCATTTCGAGCCGCTTGCGGTCCGGCAACGTAAGCGCCGAAGCGCGCTGGGCTCGCTTGTCATAGAGGTCGAGCCGACGCAGTACGTTATGCGCATGCGCGCGTGCCGCACCGATATCGTGACGGTGCAACAGCGCCCCCACAATTACGTTGTCTTCGACAGTTAATGCCGGGAATGGCCGCACAATCTGGAAGGTGCGGCCGATACCACGCCGGCAAATCTGGTCCGGCGTGAGTCCGTCAATCCGTTGGTTCGCAAAGCCGATGACGCCGCTGTCGGGCGGAAACACTCCCGCAATCAGGTTGAACAGAGTGGTTTTGCCAGCACCATTCGGTCCGATTACCGCAAAGATCGCGCCCTCCTCAACTTCGAAGCCAAGGCGGTCGACCGCGACCAGGCCGCGGAAGCGCTTGCTGACGTCGGCGAGTGACAGCAGCGCGGTCATTTTTTGCGCTCCAAGCCGATGCGTCGGCTCAGCCACGGCCACACACCTTCGGGTAACGCCGTGACCACCAGCAGCAGGCAAATGCCGTAGAACACCTGTTTGGCACCCGGTAGATCGATGCCGAGCGCGGCGAGCGCTGTGGTAAGCGTTTCTGCCAGACCCGTCAGCACAAACGCGCCGAGAATAGGCCCGAATAACGTGCCGACGCCGCCGACGATCGGTCCGAGAATGATTTCGATCGAGCGCAGGATGTGGAACACCTGCTCGGGAAATAAATTGTTGTAATAAAATGCATGAATTACGCCCGCGAAAGATGTCATTGCGGCGGAGATAACCACAGCCAGCATCTTGTAGTGGAAGGTATCAATACCGACTGAACGCGCGGCTTGCTCGTCTTCGCGGATAGCCTGCCAGAAATAGCCAACACGGCTCTGCAGCAGCGCGCGACAAAGAAGCAAGGCGAGTACGGTCGCTGCCAGCAGGATGTAATAGAACATCATCGGGTGGCCGCGCAGCCGCCATAGATCGTTGTGCGTATATTGAGCAACTGGCAGGAATAACCCACTCGAGCCTCCGGTCCACGGCAAATGATCCAGGCCAACACGCGCAAACTCGGCAAACGCAATGGTAAGAATTGCAAAATAGACGCCAGCGACACGGAAGCGGAAAGCCAGGAAACCAATGACAGCGCCAATCAGCGCAGCGAGCGGCAACGCGGCCACTAGACCGAGCCAAGGGCCGATGCCGAAATGCACGAAGAGTGAGGCTGTCGTGTAGGCGCCGATGCCGACGTAAAGCGCGTGGCCGAGCGATAATTGCCCGGCAAATCCCATCATGATGTTCCAGGCCTGGCCAATATAGGCGAAGTAAAGGATCAGGGTCAGCACCGTGAGCACGTAGTCACCGGCAAACAACGGCGCCAAAATCAGGACTGCCAGCAAAATTACCAGCAAAACCAGGCCGCGGCGTGGAGCTCCACCCAGCAGACGCCCTATCATGCGGCCCTCTTGCCCATGATGCCCTGCGGCCGGAACAACAGCACCAGCACCAGGATCGCGAAGGCGAACATGCTTTTCGCGGAAGGCGTGAACAGCAATCCCGCCATCGCCTCGGTGAATCCGATCAACACACCGCCCAGCAATGCTCCCGGCATCGAGCCAAGACCGCCGGTGATGACAATGACGAAGGCGAGCAACGTATAGGCCGGCCCGGCCGTCGGCGTGACATCGAAAATCAACAGCAACATGCAGCCGGCCGCGCCGACGCATGCGGCGCCAAGACCGAACGTGAGCGCGTAAAGATGCTTGACGTCGAGCCCCACAACGAGCGCGCCCGTGTAGTTGTCGGCGCAAGCGCGGATTGCGGTGCCAAGCCGCGTATACTGAAAAAAGCCGAATAGTAAGCCAGCAACCGCGATTGCGGCGAGCGCAGCATAGAGCTTGGTGGCGTCGACGATTAGCCGACCGAACTGGAAGCTGTCATAGCCATAAGAGACCTGCACGTTCCGTGCGTCGGGGCCGTAAATGATGAGAAGGCCGTTGACGATAATGATCGCGATCGCGACCAACAGCAGGAACTGCATGTAGTCGGGCCGCGTAACGAACGGATTTATCAGTCGCGCCTGCAGCACATAGCCAAATGCAAACATGACCGCGGCAATCGGCACCATCATAACGAGCGGATCGAGGTGGAAAACGGAAAAGAGCGTCACCGCGATATACATCGCGAGCGTCATCATTTCGCCGTGCGCGAAATTGACGACCCTCACCACACCGAAGATCACCGACAGGCCGAGCGCCATCAAACCGTAGACGAGACCGGTCAATATCCCGCCGATGGCGACATTGAGGTAGATATCTGCCGGCACAAGTTTTTCGCGTCAGGTGCGCTTGTCGTAAGGCTTGAGCGGCCATTCCGGCTTGCCGTTGGCCGCCTCTTTCGGCGCCACCGTCAGCAGCTTGCCACCACGATTCTGAATGGCACCTCCGACAATCTTGTCGTTCTGGCCCTTGGCATCGAACTGGATGCCCGGCCCGATGCTGACATTGTCCTTGATGTTGGTCGTGCGAACCGCTTCCGCGAGCGCCTTCGGGTCCGTTGAGCCGGCGCGCTTGTAGGCATCGGCGGCGATCAGCAGTGCCTCGAAGGTGTAGACATGGTTGGTGTTGAGATTGACACCGGGACTTGCCTTGGCAAGCGCGGCCTCGAGCTGCTTCGACATCTTCTTGTTGGGGTCGTACCAGGGCACAAAGCTCAACGGCCCGTCTGACAGCTTGCCGAGCGTCTTAAGATACTGATCCTCATACCAGCCCGGACCCATGCTCAGGATGGCCATCGGCGTCCAGCGCTGCTTGACCAATTCGCGCGTGAGCAGAATGGCATCGTTAAGACGGCTGACCATCAGCAATGCGTCAGCACCGGTCGCCTTGGCTTTGGAGATTTCCACCGAAAGGTCTCGGGCCGCCGGATCATAGGCAATCGTCTCGACAATCTTGTACGGCATGTCGAACTTCGGCATCACCGCGCCGATACCGCCCTTCATCGCAGTGCCAAAGGTGTCGTTGACGTGCATGAACACCGCCGTCTTTGGTGCCGCGCCGCTTGCCGCGAATACTTCCTTCTGATCGACAAAGGCGTCGCGCAGGATCATTGGCGCGGTTGGGAAATTACGGAAAACAAATTTGTAGCCCTGCTCGGTGATAGGCGGCGCAGCGGCGATGTTGATGATGTAAGGAATGCCTTTCTGCTCGGCGACCTGCGCGATGGCGGAGGACTGGCCGGAGTCGAAGGCGCCGACGAGAAGCTGGGCGCCCTCGCCGATCAATTTTTCGGCCCGTGCCCGGGCCACCTCAACATTGGTTTCGGTATCAGCGTTCATGATCTGAAGCGGCGGCAGTCCGAGGTCCTTGAGAATCCCAGCCGCGATATCGACGCCGCGCTGGCAATCCTGGCCAATACCGGCCTGGTAGCCAGACTTCGGCAACAGCACGCCGACTTTCAGGGCCGCGCCCTGCCCGCGCACGATATTGAATGGCGCGGTCCCCGCCATGATGCCGGCAGCGCCGAAACCGGCGCTGAAGTTTCGGCGGGTTATCCACGCCGCCTTCGACTGTGAAATGCGTTTCATTGGATTTTCCTCCTTAGCCTACGCGCGGCTCTTGTTCCGGATGATGCCGGATTTGTTCCAGTTCTCACAAGCTCGAAAAACCACGGCCGCGAGGGATGTCCTAAGCCTGGTCGGACGCTCACCCCACGGATTTCGGATCATATTGTTGACGTGGACAACAAATTTCGTCAACACCGGTGGGGAGGCTATTCCGATGTCCGTGGCCAGACGCCAGTCCAAACCGGTCATTCCGCTTCGTAAGGCGGCGCAATTGCGCCAGGCCAGCCCGCCGCTCATAGACCTCGGCGTGCTCAACGAGCGCCTCGGTTACTTTGTGCGCCGCGTCCAAGTCTGGGTTTTTCAGCATTTCATCCGTCGTCTCTCATCTATCGACGTTAGTCCGGCGCAATTTTCCGTTCTGGTCGTGATCGCCGCCAACACAGGGCTGTCGCAATCGCAGCTGGCTGTGACCCTTGGAATTGAGCGGGCGCGCCTGGCACGCCTGCTGCATCACCTCGAACGACGTGGGCTGATGCAGAGGCTGCCGTCCTCCGCCGACGGCCGCCGTCATGCGCTGCGGCTTACCCGTGACGGGCGAAAACTGCTAGCGCGTGCGAAAACGCTCGCGGCGCAACACGAGTCCGCGCTAAAGGAAAAATTCGGCAGCGACCGCTACCGCCTGCTGCTCGAGGCCCTGCGGGAGTTCTAGCGGCTACGCCGTGAAGAACCTTTCGACCGCCGCGGCGATGCGGAACAACCGATGATCCTGGCCATTGCGCGCGATCAGCATGAGGCCGGTCGGCAGGCCACCTTCGCGTGGGACCGGCAGTGAAATGGCGCAAAGATCAAAGAAATTCGAAATCACGGTGTTGCGCAACAGCATGGCGTTCTTGCGCGAAAAATCGTCCGCTCCCGCCACCTCCTGCTTGGTCGGCGCGACCAGCGGCGTGGTCGGCATGGCCAGCACGTCAATGTCGGCCATCCGCGCATCCATGGCACGGATCAGCCGCGCACGTTGCCGCACCATGTCGATGTAGTCGGCGGCACTGATGTTGCGGGCCCGTTCGAGACGCGCACGCACGTTCGGATCAATGGCGTCGGCGCGTCGTGACAGAAGATCGCGATGCACGGTGAATGCTTCTGCCGGCTGCACGCCGCCTTTGCCGTTGACCTGCACCATGTCGCCGAGGAGCGAAAGCGTTTCCTCCGATATTCTCGCACCGGCCTGTTTCAGCCGGCCGATCGCATCAGGAAATCGTTTCGCGACCGTATCGTCGAGATTCTCCAATGGAGCGCCTTGCACGATACCGATACGCAGGCCGGCGAGGGACAGGGGCTCGAGCGGTACATAGTTTTCGCCCGCCATAACGGAGTCGGCCCTGGCGCAGGCTTCGACCGAACGTGCAATTGGTCCGATAGAGTCGATGCTGTAGGACAACGGAAAAGCGCCATCGGTTGGAATGCGTTGCCGGCTGGGCTTGTAGCCGACAATACCGCAGAGCGCGCCGGGTATGCGGCAAGAGCCGCCGGTGTCAGTGCCGATCGCGATCTCGCACATGCCATCAGCGGCGGCCACCGCCGCACCCGACGAGGAGCCGCCTGGAACGCGCTTGCGGTCGGCCGGATTTCCGGGCGTGCCGAAATGCGGATTGGCGCCAATGCCCGAGTAAGCGAATTCGGTCATATTTGTCTTGGCGACAATCACCGCACCAGCTGCGCGCAGGCGTCGGACCACCGGCGCGTCGGCCGCGGCCGGTTTTGCTTCCTCAGCCAGCGCTTTTGAACCCGCCCGCGTGACCTCACCGGCGACATCGAACAGATCCTTGATGGTCATGATCGTGCCGTCGAGCACCCCGAGTGAAATACCGGCTTTGGCGCGCGCATCGGCCGCATCCGCAGCGGCGGTCGCCTGCTCGCGATAGACCGTCAGGCAGGCACGCGCGCCCTCACCTTTCTGGTCGTCGATGCGGGCGAGCGCGGCCGCAAGCCGCTCGCGAGCGGAAACTGTCTTCATTTGCAATCCTGAGCGTTCGGACAAAACGACTTACATGCATAACCCGTGTCGTCATATTTTGCACGGGCGCCGACTCCCTGCCCTGATCCGGCATCGGGACCCGTTGGGAATTTTTTCAAAAAATGACCGCCGTATTTCATCCCCGCATTTATCAACAGCGTTTTCGCCGGGCTTGCCTTGGCGAGCGGCGGGCGTAGGCTTTCACGCAGGTCATCCATCTTCGGCTCTGCCGGACACGGATGACCGCCATGGCCGAACGGGCGTGGGACGTGGGTGCTGCTTGCAGTACTTGTGGTCCATGGTTGCCGGTCCTGGCTCTCAGTAACTGGTACCAGCGCTGAGCTCACGCTCGCACTGGAAATGGATCCGAGAGCTTGTAACGGGTGGACGACGGTCCGCCCGTTATGGCTTTTTGGGGACAGTGGTGCCGGTTTACAAACTGGCACCGTCGAATTTTTTCACCTCGAACTGATCCACGTCGACACCGTCGAGGCAGCGTACGTTGAGCATTACCATGTCTCTGCCGCCCGGACCCTTGCCGTAGGCGTATGACTCAATCCCGCACGTCTTGCAGAACGGGTGGTGGATGGCGCGCTTGTTGAATTGATAGTCTGTCATCTCGTCCTGGCCAGAAAGCAGCTTGAAGTCCGACATCGCAACGGCGGAAAGCAACGGTCCCAACTTGCGACAGCGCGAACAGTTGCACGTGATTAACGTGCCAATCTCGGCCTGAACTTCATAGCGGACCTTTCCGCACTGGCAGCCGCCAGTATAGGTTCTTTTCATCGTCCACTCCTTTGCACGCTGTCACAAGGCAAGATCTGTTTCGATTGAGCATAACAGGACATCGGCAGGTCGAGTCATCGCAGTTGGCGAACGTCACGCTATGCCCGCGCGGCCATTTGCCATTGTGAGAGACCGCCAAGCCGACGACTTGACCTCCGGGTGCTCGACCTAGTTTAACCTGACGGCACGGGAATGGGAGTTCTTATGTCGGATCAGAAGACGGGCCTCGTCGTCACCGCTCATCCGGGTGATTTTGTCTGGCGCGCAGGGGGCGCGATCGCGCTGCACGCCAAGCGCGGCTACAAGATGAAAATTGTCTGCATGTCCTTTGGCGAACGTGGCGAAAGCCAGTTCGCCTGGAAGGAACCCGGTGCAACGCTTGCGAAGGTGAAAGCCGGCCGCAAGGACGAGGCGGAGCGCGCCGCAGCCCTGCTCGGCGCCGAGATCGAATTCTTTGATTGCGGCGATTATCCGCTCAAACTCAACGAACAGCATTTCGATCGCATGATTGACATCTACCGCGAGACCAACCCCTCTTTCGTGCTCACTCACGCGCTCGAGGACCCATACAATTTCGATCATCCGAACGCCGCGCACTTTGCGCAGGAAACCCGCGTGGTCGCACAGGCGATGGGCCACAAGCCCGACGCCAAATACAAATATTCGGCACCGCCAGTATTCCTGTTCGAGCCGCACCAGCCGGAAATGTGCAACTACAAACCCAATCTCATTTTGAAAATCGACGATGTGTGGGAGACGAAATACAAGGCTTTCCAGATTCTCGCCGCCCAAAAGCATCTTTGGGCTTATTACGAACGGGTCGCGCTCAACCGCGGTATTCAAGGCAGCCGCAACACCGGCGTGCCGATGACCTATGGCGAGGCTTACCAGCGCCTCTTCCCGACCGTCGAGGAGATCCTGAAATGAGGCCTGTCGTTGTCCGCAACATCAAACGCGCCGACAGCAATGCCATCGGCACGCTCGGCGCCGTCGGAGTCTCCACTGCCCATGAAGCGCTTGGGCGCTCCGGTCTGATGAAGCCCTATATGCGACCCATCTGGACCGGTGCGCAGATTGCAGGACCCGCTGTCACCGTGCTGGCGCAGCCGGGCGACAACTGGATGATTCACGTCGCGGTCGAGCAGTGTCAGAAAGGCGACGTGCTGGTGGTCGGCTGCACGACAGACAATACCGACGGCATGTTTGGCGAGTTGCTGGCGACCGCCTTGCGCGCACGCGGCGTAATCGGCCTTGTCATCGACGCAGGTTGCCGCGACGTGCGGCCGCTTTCCGAAATGCAATTTCCGGTCTGGTCCAGGGCGATCTCGGCCAAAGGCACCGTGAAGGCGACGCTGGGCTCAGTGAACGTACCGGTTGTTTGTGCCGGCGTGAACGTGGAGCCCGGCGATGTCATCGTCGCTGATGACGACGGTGTGGTGGTTATCCCGAAAAAGCTCGCGGTTGAAACCGCGCAAAAAGCACAAAAACGGAAAGACGACGAAGACGGCAAGCGCAAACAGCTGGAAGCAGGCACGCTGGGTCTCGACATGTACAAGATGCGCGAGCCGCTCGCGAAGGCAGGATTGATCTACGTAGACCGCCCCGAGGATGTCTGAACGCCGGCGAGCGGGTATGGCGCCGCGCCGTTCCGCGGAACTTCAGGAACTCTTATGGGCTTGGATAACACCGCGTTAATAACCTGACGCCTCAGCGCGTCCGGGTCGCAGGCCGCCACTCGCTAGACGGCACAAACCCAATAAAAAGGCCCTTTATTTGTGGGCCTTATCCGCCGAGCGTCCGGATTCCGGCGTCAGCTCTATCGCAAAGATTCATAAAATTTGAATCAATTGTATCGAGACTTTGCGCGAACCGCCGAAGCTTCTTTTTAACGGGCCGACGGTACGTTGCTGCCGTCATCCATCTGGATGGCGTCTGCAGATTGAGTTTAGCCACATGGAGGATGCGTGATGTCTAAGGTTTTTGCGTTTCTGAAGGACGAGTCCGGCGCGACCGCGATCGAATACGGTCTCATCGCTGCTGGCATTTCGGTCGTGATCATCGCGGCTGTTAATGCGATCGGCTCGAGCCTGAACGCGAAGTTCGACTACATCTCGAACCAGCTTAAGTAATCGCCGCCTAAACCGGTCAAAATGGTGGAAGCCGCCGGCGACGGTGGCTTCTTCCCTTTTTTGGGGGCTTATTGCGGACCGTGGGCCGGGCTTGTGCGACTAAACTGAAATTGCGGCCGGACGAAATCTCAACGCCGCCATAATGCCGAGCGCAAGGAAGCCAGCCAGCGCCGCGCCCTGCGCAATCAGGAAGGGCGGTTCGGACTGGGTCGGCGCCAGCGCATGCAGGGCAGAGATCTTCTGGAACGACTGCACGATCAGCACGAACACGTTGAACCAGAGCACGGTGACGGCGGTGGCCACATAAATCCAGCGCCAGGCTCCAGCGAGATGCTTGCTGTAAAGCGCCCGCAGGGCGATCGCCAGAATAACAAGCGAGATGATCCCGACGCCGAGCGCGGGCGTGAAGCCGTGAATGGGAAACATGAATCCGGTCACGCTCGTAAGAATAGTGGCCACGAGAAACACCGCCGTCCAAGCCGGAAGCCGGTGTGCGCCAAGCATCCCGAACAGAACAACTACGCCGCTTGCGATCGCGACCAGCGTGATGGCGACGTGCAACAGCGTGAAATCGTGAATCGAAAGGCCGATAATCATGATGCGGCTCCGCCGGCTTTGTCTCAAAGAGCAGGCGCGCGCAGTGTTACGCAGCGAAATGACAAAAACAATATGGCTGCGATTGTAACAGCTTAGCGGTTGGCTGCGCTCCAGGGTGCCACGCGACGTCCGACCCATTTCAGCATCGAAGTCAGCGATACACCAAGCACCATCAGCACGATCACGGGTACGAAGGTTTTGTCCATTTCGAACACGTTGGCGTAGCGTGTGATCATGAAGCCGAGGCCGGAAATGGTGGTGTAGAATTCGGCGATGATCATGCCGATAAGCCCGCGGCCGATTGCAAGGCGCACCCCAGCGATGATGTAGGGCACCGCAAACGGCAACAGCACGTCGCGCCACACCCGCCACTCGCTCGAGCGGAACGAGCGCGCCACTTCGAGCATATTCTTGTCGCACTCACGTACGCCCTGATAGGTGTTAATCAGGACCGGAAATACTGCGAACAAGAACACGACAATGATTTTAGCTTTCAGATAAATTCCAAACCAGAGCACCAGCAGCGGCACCACCGCCACCAATGGCATTGCGTAAAGTGCGTTGATCGGCAGGTCGAGCGCCCAATCGAGCCAGCGTATGCGCGCCATTCCGATTCCCAGGGGAATGCCGACCAGGATGGCGATGCTCAGGCCGTAGACCATGACCTCAAGGCTTTGCCCGAGGAAATAGGGCAACTCGCCGGAAACCGTCGTTGCATAGAACGCCTCGGCGATCTTGGTCGGATAAGTAAAGAAAATCGGATTGATGAAGGGGCCGACAATTTGCCAGATGATCAGGATCACCGCGACGAAGCCGTAACGAAACAGCGCCGGCCGATCCCACCAGGGTGTCTTGACCACAGCCGGATCCGGCCGTGCGCCTTCTGCGACGGCGCCGGTGTGAACCTGATGGGCAACACTCATCGTGGTTTTTCCTTCGCGACTTTGCCGGCTGTTTAGTGCGACGAGCGCCACCACGCAAGGCGGCGCTCGCCTCAACGTTCAAACAGGACTAAAAGGCAGCCGTCGGGCAAACCGGGCCTTTCCATTCGCCGACCTGCTCGATCGCTTTTTTCGCGAACGTCGTATCGACGATCTCCTCGTATTTCGGGGTTTTGCCTTCTTTTATATTTCCCACCTTGGTCATGAGATCGGCAGTGAAATTGATGCGTTCGGGGCTTAACCCGCTATTGGCGTCCCAGATGCATTGCTGCACGAGAAAGTCGAAGCTTTCCGACAGAATTTTTTCAGGGTAGCCCGTCTGCTTGACCAGGATCGGCATGATCTTGGCCTTGTCCGTGTACATGATGCGGGTGGCCTCGATATTGGCGGTAACGACCGCCTGCACAACCGCGGTCTTGTCCTTGATCGTCTTTTCGGTTGCCGACAGGAATGTGTAAAGCGTCTTCGGCTGCAGTTCCCACATGCGTCCGATGGCGTGCAGATCCGGGACCTTGCTCTTCGCCAGCATTTCCTGCTCGACATGCAGAATCGCGGTATCGACCTGGTCGGCCACCAGCGCCGGCACGTCCTCGCTCGCTATGCTGACAAAGTTGACTTCTTTGGGATCGATCTTCGCCGCGCGCAGAACGGCGCGGCTGAGAAGATCGGCGAAACCGCCCGGCTCCTGGATGCCGATCCGCTTACCCTTGAGATCTTCCATGGTCTTGATGTTGGCGCGCACGATCATTGATGCTTCGAATTTCGGCAGATTGGCCGAGAGCGCTTTCACCTCAGCGCCATTGGAGCGGCCGATGATGGTCGGGGCGCCCGGCGTCAGGCCGAAATCGATATTGCCCGCGAGCAGCGCGCGATAAACTTTCACGCCGTCACCGAGCGAAACGATATCCACATCGAGGCCCGCCTTTTTGTAGAGGCCGAGCTCCTTCGCAACGATGACTGGCATGTGAACGATATTGGGTGGCGAGGTCGGTATACCGATAACGATTTTCTGTTGTGCACTGGCCGCACCGGGCAACGCCATCGCGATGACCGCAAGCGTCGCCAGTGCCGGATTAAGTTTCCGCATTTGATCCTCCCAGATTCATTATTCCGCCGGTCCATTACGCATGGGCGTCGAACCGAGCACGGCTTGGCCGCAGATAGAGAATTTTGCCCGATCGTACCCATAAAAACAACGAAGCCGGCGGCAAAGTCCGCGTTTCGCCCTCCAATCCGCGTCAAATGCGCCTTTGACCACGGCTTGCGGCCATGCCTAATTGCGCATTCGCGATGCGTCCGGGCGCAACCATGGTCAAATTCGTCGTCGAATATGGCAAGGACACTGCGCCGCCGGCGCCTGACGGTCGGCTGGACGCGCCGACCTTTCACCGCAATCACGAGGCGATCTGGTCGGCGATTGCCGGATTTCTGAACGGGCAGACCGGAGACGTCCTGGAGACCGGCAGCGGCACTGGGCAACACGCCGCTACCTACGCGCAGCGCACGCCGCGGCTGACCTGGTGGCCCAGCGACATCTACCCGTCACATCTCTCCAGCATCGCTGCCTGGCGGGATCACGCGGGCCTCGCCAATCTGCGCGCACCGCAATGCATCGACCTCACCGATCCCGAGTGGACCTGGCATGCCGACGGACGCAGCGCCGGCACGCTCGCTGCCATGCTTTGCATCAATGTGCTGCACATTTCGTCCTGGTGCGTGGCGCAAAATCTGCTGTCCGGCGCCGGACGCCTGCTGCGCGCTGATGGACGCCTGTTCGTCTACGGTCCGTTCATGCGCGACGGCGAACATACCGCGCCGAGCAATGTGGAGTTCGATGCGACTCTCCGGGCGCAGAACCCGCAATGGGGCGTGCGCGATACCCGCGACCTGCGCACGCTCGCCGACGGCGCCGGCCTGACGCTCGCCGAAATCACGCCGATGCCTGCAAACAATCTGGTGCTGGCGTTCACGCGCGCCATTCGGCAGAATTGATCGAACGACAAACATAAGAAACGGACCCAAAAAGGACCCAAAAAGAAACCATGCCAACCGAACCGATTTACGATATCGCCCATCTCGGCCACCTCGAGATTTTGACGCCGAAATTCGAGGAAAGCCGCAAGTTCTTTATTGACGTCATGGGCATGACCCAGAGCGGCGAGAAGGGCAACAGTGTCTATTTGCGCGGTTGGGACGATTATGAGCGTTACTCGCTCAAGCTAACCGCGTCGAAAACATCGGGCATGGCTCACGTTGCCTTTCGCACAAGGACGCCGCAGGCGCTGGAGCGCCGCGCGGCCGCGTTAAAAGGCTCCGGCTTCGATGTCGGCTGGAGCGACGGCGATCTCGGCCACGGCAAGACCTTCATCTGCAAGGATCCCGACGGGCACACTATTGAACTCTACTACGACACAGAATGGTACGATCCGCCGCCCGACAAGAAGCCAGCTTTGAAAAACCAGGCCCAGCGCTATCCGGCGCGCGGTTGCAATGTGCGGCGCATCGACCACTTCAATGGGCTCGCCGCCGACATCAAGGCCAACCGCGAGTTCTTCGAAAAATATCTCGGTTTCCGCCTTACCGAGCAGATCGTGCTCGACGACGGCACCGAAGCCGGAATGTGGATGACGGCGACCAACAAGAGCTACGATTTCGCCTACACGCGTGATCACACCGGCACCAAGGGCCGCTTTCATCATGTGACCTACGCGCTCGATGCGCGCGAGGATATCCTGCGCGCTGCCGATATTTTCCTGGAGAATGGCGTTTACATCGAGACCGGTCCGCACAAGCACGCCGTGCAGCAAACATTCTTTCTGTACGTTTATGAGCCAGGCGGAAACCGTGTCGAGGTGGCGTGTGCCGGCGCGCGGCTGGTTCTGGCGCCGGACTGGAAGCCGATCGTATGGACCGAGGCCGAACGCAAAAAGGGCCAGGCTTGGGGCCTGCAAACCATCAAATCGTTTCACACCAAGGGAACGCCACCGGTTCCGGGCGTTCCCGAATCTTGATGGCCGACCTGCACATGACCCGTCGGAATACACCACGCATTTCCTTCATCGGTTTCGGCGAAGCCGGCCAGGCGATTGCCTCCGGCCTGCGCGAGGAAGGCATCGAGCGCATCGCCGCCTGGGATATCCTTTTTCCCGAATCCACCGGCACACGTCTCAAGGCCGCCGGCGAGGCGATCGGCGTGCGGACCGCGGCGTCGGCCGCGGACGCGGTGCGCGATACAGATATGGTCATTTCCGCGGTGACGGCCGCATCCAGCCTTGAGGCGGCGCGTTCTGTCGCGCCGCATTTGACCGGCAATCCCTATTATCTGGACATCAATTCGGTATCGCCCGGCCGCAAACAGGAAACCGCAAAACTGCTGGGCGAGCGGGCGCGTTATGTCGATGTGGCGGTGATTGCGCCCATCCACCCGGCCCGTCATCGAACCCCATTGCTGATTTCCGGTGGGCAGGCCGAGGAAATTTCGCCCCTCCTGCGTGAGCTGGGCATGCAACTCACCATTGTCAGCGACCAAACCGGCTCCGCGGCGGCCATCAAGATGATCCGCAGCGTGATGATCAAGGGCATCGAGGCACTGACGCTCGAATGCTTCCTCGCCGCCGAGCGGGCCGGTGTGCTGGAAGAGGTTACGCAGTCTTTGAAAAACAACTATCCAACGCTCGATTGGACCAAAATTGCCGACTACAACCTCGAGCGCATGGCTAGCCATGGGGAGCGCCGGGCTGCCGAAATGGAGGAATCGGCCGCGACCTTGCGCGAGCTGGGGCTTGAGCCCCTGATGGTGGAGTCAACGGTCAAGCGGCAGCGCGAGATGGGCACGCTCGGCAAGCAGGAAAAGGTGCGAAAAACGCTGACTTCCGGGCGTGCGGCAATGCTTGGCGCTATCAGTACCGCAGCCAAGGACCGGACTTAGCGGGGATGCTCGTATGAATACATGTTCAGAATTGCGACGCTGTAAGCTGTAAAATTCTTGTAATTGTCGCGTGTCACCTCCTACTATGTTTCGTCAAATTGTCGGGAGGAATGACATGACAATCAGAAACGTTGCCTACACTGCACTTCTGGGGGTTGCCGCCGTCGCATTCATTATCGGCTCGGCTGTGCCCAGCGAAGCGGCCAAGAAGAAGAAAGCCGCGGCGGCTCCGGCTCCCGAGCCGGTGAGCTGCATAGGGTCTCCTCCGGGGCCGGTTTGCGCGACCAAAGGCGGCCTGAAGTTCACATATAATAATGCGTGCTTCGCGGCGAAGGACGGCGCGAAGTCCGCGAAGGCGGGTGCGTGTAAAGAGGCGAAAGCTAAAAAAAGCGGCGGCAAGAAGAAAGCCGCTAAAAAGTAAGTCGTCTCGCAAGAGGCAACCGATAATCAAACGGGCCGCTGTGACAGCGGCCCGTTTTCAATTTGGCGCGTGAACGTTCAGTCTATTTCTTGCGCGGCGGAATCTGAATCAGCTCCGCGAGCTGTTCTTTGGTCAGCGGCTTTTCCAGAAACTTCAACGTCACCGCATCACGAACGGCGCCGTCAAGATCGGCCATCTTGTCAGTCTGCAGCGCTTCCTTCGGCTGGAACTTGGCCATTGACTCTTTGAGCATGTCGACCGGCCGATGGATTTTGGCTGAATACATTTCGACCGCCTTGGGATCCGAATACATCCAGTCCACCGACTCCCGATAGGCATCCATGAACCGCAAGATGGCATCATGCTTCGTTTTGAGCGCGTTGGCATTGACGATCAGCACGCGCACGGTCTGGCCGCGCAGTGACGGCACGTCGCTGCCATGCGCGATGATGCGGATCTTGCCGTCCTTGATTTCCTGCAAGCCGAACGGCGGCGCCGCCCAGCCGATATCGACCTGGCCCGACATCACCGCGGTCAATGTGGCCGGAGGACCGCCCGTCGCAGTGGGTTTGGCTTTGGCGCCGAGCTCGTTGACGAATGCGACGACAATATTGTTCGAGCTCGAACCGTTGGTCGAATATGCGATCGTGTTCTCGGCTGTGGCATCCTTCAGGCTTTTGATCTTGGAATCTGCCTTGACGTACCAATATAGATCCCCCGTGCCGGTAAAAGCCGGCGCGAGAATGCGCACGGGTGCACCCTTGGAGAATGCACGCATCACGCCGGCAACACCGACCCCGGCGCCGATATCGGCGCTACCGGAAATGACCGGCTGCATGGTTTCGCCTGCGCCGGCCGTGCCGGTGTTCTCCAGCACCAAACCGTGTTTCTTGAAGATGCCGGCGTCCTGGCCGAGCGTCGGCGCCTGATTTTCCCAATTGTTGATCTGTCCGATCGCGACCTTGAGCGTATCTTCAGCCGGAGCCGCTCCGGCGCTCAACGCCAGCGGCACGACAAGGCCGACTACACCGACCATGCCTTTAAATGACTTCATGCGGTTCCTCCCAATATGGCTTTGTAAGCTTGTTGTCGCCCTTGCCAGGCAGCATTCAACACCGGGACCAGCGCGGGTGAAAGCCCATTTTATCAGTGCCGGCTTTTGCGGGTGGCACGCTTGGCTTTGGTGCGCGCCGGCTTGGCTTTCCTGGCGGCAGTTTTGGCGACTGGTTTAGCAGCAGCCTTGGCAGATCCAGCGGCGCCGGCCTTGTTGGCCACCCGCATCGACCAATATTCCCATGAACGCGTCAGCCCCGTGGTCTTGGCGCTGATCTGGCCGGCCAGGTGCGTTTCACCCGGGGACAGCGAGGCAATGTTGGAGCCGACCGACATCGAGCGCACCTGATATTCGGCGTTGCGCGCGGAAAATACCGAGCGGAATACGCAATCGCGCACGCTCGTGCCGGCCACGGTGACGCCGTGGCGCATCATCAACACCATCCAGTGCTTGCCAAGCGCGCGCGCGAGCGAGGCGCCCTCCTCCGGCTTGATCACCAGCATGTTGGTATCGCCGAATTCGTCGCGCTGATCCCAGAATGGCGGACGGATGCCTCCGACCGCGCCAAGGTGAAAGATCGGCACATAGTCGGTGCCGGTGGCTAGGAGCGGCATGAAAGCAGGACAGTGATGGTGACAGACTGAGTTCACCTCCGGCCGCGCCTTGTAGATTTCGCCATGAATGACGCGCTCGGAATATTGCCCTACCCCGGGATCGCGCAGTGGCTGTGACTCTATGTCGTATTCGATGAAGTCCGCCGGCGTCACCAATTCGGGCGCACGCGAACGCGACAGCAGATAGCGGTTCGGATGATCCGGATGCCGCATGCTGACATGCCCGAAAGAATCGATGATGCCTTCGTTGGCGACGATGCGGTTGGCGAGTGCAAGCTCGCGGCGGGCTTCGACAAGCGTATTGGCCACTGAGATTCCCCTGAAAACGCTGATGGATTGATGTCCCGCATTATAGGACAAGAGCTGTGCCGAGCCAGTGCGCGGCGGAACTTGACAGACGGCGGCCATTGGGCACGCATGTTGCAATGACTGCAAGCGCGCAAATCGTTGTCGACCGCGTGAATCACCTTTATCGCCCGCCGCGCGGCCGCGAGGTGCTGGCGCTTGACCAGGTTTCGCTCGAGGTCGCCAACCGCGAATTTGTGGCGCTGCTGGGCCCTTCCGGCTGCGGCAAATCCACCCTGCTTTATCTGATCGGCGGCTTTCTGCCGGTCGAAACCGGCTCAATCCTCGTCGACGGCCAGAAAGTAGCGGGACCCGGCCCCGACCGCGGCATCGTGTTTCAGCATTTTGCGCTTTTCCCATGGAAAACTGTCCGCGGCAACATCCTCTACGGTCTCGAACGGCAAGGCATGACAAAAGACGAGCGCGAAAAGCGGGCAATGGATTTCATCGAGCTCGTCGGACTGCACGGATTCGAGGACAGCTACCCCTCGCAATTGTCCGGCGGCATGAAGCAGCGAACCGCAATCGCGCGTACCCTCGCCTTCGATCCGAAGATCCTGTTGATGGACGAACCGTTTGGCGCGCTCGATGCACAGACACGCGGTCTCATGCAGATCGAATTGCTGCGCATCTGGCAGCGCACGCCAAAGACCGTCATTTTCGTCACGCACGATGTGCAGGAAGCGGTCTTTTTGGCTGATCGGGTGGCGGTGATGTCGGCGCGGCCGGGCCGCATCAAGACCATCGTCGACACCAAATTCGACAAGAACGATCCGGATATCTTCAAGAACAAGTTCTTTGTCGAGAAGGTCGACGAAATCTGGAACCTCGTGAAGGAAGAGGCGATCAAGGCGCAAGGCAAGCGTACGTGAATTGATTGGACGCCGGGCGATGAAGCAATCGTTGATCCGTTATCTGCCACTTCTGCTCCTGGCCCTGGCCTGGGAGGTTACGGCACGTCTCGAATTGGTCTCGAGCACGGCGCTCCCGTCTTTATCCGACGTGGTCCGTTCCTGGTTCGACATGATCAAGGATGGCGAACTCATCAGCAACGGTGCGGCGTCGCTTTACCGTGCTGCTGCCGGACTCGCATTGTCGATCGTGGTCGGCACGCTGCTCGGCATCGGCATGGCCTGGTGGAAGCCGGTGAATGTCATCGTCGCGCCGATCGTGGAGATTTTCTATCCGTTGCCGAAGTCCGCCCTCATTCCGGTGACCGTAATCTGGCTCGGCTTTGGCGACGGATCGAAAATTTTGCTGATTTTCCTCGGCTGCATGCTGCCGGTTACACTCGGCGCGTTCAATGGTGCGCGTTCGAGCGAACAGGTGCTGGTGTGGTCAGCCCGGAGCATGGGCGCCAGTCGCCTGCGCATGTTGTGGGATGTGGTTCTGCCGAGTGCCATGCCGGAATTGCTCAACGGCATCCGCACTGCGCTTGCACTGTCGTTCATCCTGCTGGTGTCTTCTGAATTGATCGTGGCGCAGAAGGGCTTCGGCTACCTGATCGGCTTTCTCGGCGCCAATGGCACTTATGACGCGATGTATGCGGTGGTGTTCAGCGTTGCCTTCCTGGGTTTCGCGGCCGACCGCATTTATCTGCTGATTACAAAGCGGGCGTTGGCATGGCGCGAATAACCACAGATGCGGTGCCGAACGGCTTGCCCGAAAAGGCGGCGCGGCTTGCCGTCTCCGTTTCCTGGATGGGAGCGCGTGTCGCTTCCGTAGTCGCGCTTTTGGCAGCGTGGGAGTTTGTAGCGCGCAGTGGCGTTGTGACGCCGTTCCAGTTGCCGGCGCTGAGCAAGGTGCTCGAGCGCATCTGGAGCGATGCTCTTTCCGGCGACCTCGCGCTCAACACGGCTGTCACCCTCTACCGTGCGATGGTTGGGTTCATCATTGCAGCCGTCGGTGGCGTAGTATTGGGCCTTGCGATGTCGCGAAGCGCCCTGACGCGATGGTTCTTCGATCCGATCGTTTCCATCGGCTTTCCGATGCCGAAGATAGCGTTTCTGCCGGTGGTGATGTTGTGGCTTGGCGTGTTCGACATTTCCAAGATTACCATGATTGTATTCGACGCTATTTTTCCTGTCGTGGCGGCGACGGTCATTGCCATTCAGGGTGTCGAACGCGAGCTGATCTGGTCGGCCCGCAACATGGGAGCCGGCGAACGCGAGCTGTTATGGCAGGTGGTGCTGCCGGCGGCGCTGCCAACAATCATGACGGGCTTACAGGTGGCGCTCCCGCTCTCATTGATTGTTGCGGTTGTGACTGAAATGCTGATGGGCGGCTACGGCCTCGGCGGCGCGATGATGACCGCCTCGCGTTTTGCCAATTCGGTGGGCGTTTTCGCCGGAATCGTCGAGATTGCCGTCGTTGGCTATGCCTTGGTGAAGATTATGGCCCTGACCCGCCGCCATCTGTTGATCTGGCACCAGGAAGCCAGCGAGCCGACCACGGCGTGATTTTAAATCATTGCGGATTGCCCACTAATCCTGTGAAATCGCCGCGTGGGCGATAAAAAGAATAAGCGCACGCCAGGGGAAACGGTTTGGGCGAGACAGCAACGCTGCTGCAAGGCGCGGTGCGGGAAGGGCATGTCGGCAAAAGCCGCAATGTCCTTGCCACTGCCTGGATTTGGCTGCTGCTGGCTATCCTGACCTTCCTCGTCGTCTATCCCGTTCTCACCCTGCTCCTTGGCGCCCTTACCGACACCAACCCTGTGGTCGAGGGCTTCAGCCTGGCGCGACTGTCGATTGCCAATTTCCTCACGGTGCTTCTCAATCCGAACGTCGGCGAAGCGTTGATCAATACGTTGCTGGCCTGCGCGGGTGGAACCGCGATTGCGGTGGCGATCGGGCTTGCATTTTCATGGATCGTCGTGCGCACCAATACACCGTTCAAGCGCTTCATCGCGGCAGCCGGCATTCTGCCGCTGTTTGCGCCGCCATTGGTTGCCGGAGTTGCCTGGACGATCCTCGGCTCGCCCAAGACCGGGCTGATCAACACGATGTTCAAATGGGCCGGGCTCGACTGGCACGTCGATTTCTATTCGCTGGCCGGTTTAATTTTTGTGTTCGGTATCTATTACGCGCCCTACGTCTATATGTTTACCGCATCGGCGCTCCGCAACATGGATCCGAGCCTGGAAGAAGCCGCCGAGATCGCCGGCGCCAGCGCGTTCTCGACGCTGTTTACGGTGACATTTCCGCTGATCATGCCGGCGATTGTCTCCGGTATGCTGTTGTCATTCATCGTGATGCTCGGCATCTACGGCATTCCGGCAGTGCTCGGCGCGCCGGCCAATATCAACGTGCTCACCACTTACATCTTCAAGCTCACCAACTGGTCGCCACCGCTCTACAACACTGCTGCGGCCGTCGCGATCATCCTGATGGTGGTCACCGGGTTGTTGGTGTATCTGCAACAGAAAGTGCTGACGGGACGCAGCTACACGACTGTCGCCGGCAAGGCCTACCGCCCGCGCAATCTCGATCTCGGACGCTGGCGCTGGTTCACCTTCGGATTTGGCGCGCTCTATTTGCTGGTCGTCGTCATCCTGCCGACACTCGCTCTCATTGTCGCGGCTTTCCGCAAATTCATGTTTATCCGCGATGCCGCCAGCCTGTTCGACATGCGTCAGTATTCGTTGATGCACTTCCATAGCATTTTCGACAATCCGCTCACCGTAAACTCGATCTACAACGCGGTGGAAGTCGGAATCATCACCGCGTTTTTCGGCGGCGTTCTCGCCTTCGCGATCGGCTACACCATTCACCGTTCGTATCTGCCGGGACGGCGGTCGATCGATCTGCTGTCGACCTTGCCGGTGGCGATCCCCGGCCTGGTGATCGGCGTTGCTTATCTGTGGGCATGGATCGGCATTCCGGGCGGGCTCTACGGCACAATCTGGATTCTCGCGCTTGCTTTTATCGCGCGCTTCCTGCCTGACACGGTGAAGTCGCTCTCGACGTCGTTTCTCCAGATTCATCGCGAACTTGAGGAAGCGGCCTGGGTTTGCGGCAAGGGCATGCTCGGTACCATCCGCACCGTGATGCTGCCGCTGGCAAGCCCAAGCGTCATCGCCGCGATGACGCTGCTGTTCGTCCTGTCGATCCGCGAACTCGGATCCTCGCTCTTTCTCTACACCAGCAACACCATGGTGATGTCGGTGTTGCTGCTCGACTACTACGAAGGCGGCAATCTCGGGAAGACCGCCGCGTTCAGCCTGGTGCAAATGGTTCTGCTTGGAGTGCTGATAGGGGGCGCTAACTGGCTATCCAGGGGCGCGGCGCAAGGGAGCGTCGCGCGGACGGGATAAGAAAACATGGGAGGATTGGTCATGATGAGAAGGATCGTCGCCGGCTTTGCCGGTCTGGTCGCGCTCGCTATTGTGCCAGCGCAGGCGCAGGAATTTGGCTCGCCTGAATTGATCGCGGCCGCCAAGAAAGAAGGCAAGCTGGTCTACTACACCGCCAACTTCGCCGAAGTCGAACAGCAGGTCATCAAGGCATTCAATAAACGCTTTCCGGAAATATCGGTCGAAATGGTGCGCGCCCCCGGCGGCCAGCTTATTACTCGCGTGAAGACCGAAGTCGCCGCCGGCAAGCTTGCCGCCGATGTGATCGACCATTCCGACCGCGCGTTGATGTTGCCTTTGGTCGACCTGTTCCAGGATTATGCGCCGCCCAATGCAGCCGATTATCGCAAGGACGCGCAGGTCTCGCCCAACCTGTGGCCGCGTGCCACGCTTGTATGGTCGATCGCCTACAACACAGAGCTGGTGAAAAATCCGCCCAAAACCTGGATGGATCTGACCAAGCCGGAATACGACAAGATGACGGCGCAGGTGTTTGCACAATCCGGCGGGACCACCTGGACCCGCATCATGTTCGAACGGCAGGTGCTTGGCGAA
>Ga0187765_10000068_pt1 | contig 35290 bp, 27 predicted proteins | sample 0216_QUI02_MP05__3_FD_133018 | JGI IMG/M metagenome (GOLD analysis project Ga0187765, IMG submission 133018) | Tropical peat soil microbial communities from peatlands in Department of Meta, Colombia - 0216_QUI02_MP05_10_MG | ecosystem: Environmental > Terrestrial > Soil > Wetlands > Peat ...
ACGGTGAGAGCCTGCTGGAGCACCAGGGTGTCTTCCTGCGCTGGCTGCTGGATCAGGCGGTCACCCGTCAGGTGGACGCCGTGCTGGTCGCGGGCGACGTCTACGACCGCGCAATACCCTCGATCGACGCGGTGCGGCTGCTGGACGAGACCCTGGTCGCGTTCTTCCATGCGCGCATACCGGTGGTCCTCACCAGCGGGAACCATGATTCGTGGGTCAGGCTCGGATTCGCATCCAGGCTGAGCGAGGCCGCAGGTATCCACCTGCGCACCCGGGTGGAGGACATTGCCCGTCCGGTTATCCTGCGCGACGGGCATGGCCAGGTGGGCATCTACGGCATCCCCTACCTGCTGCCGGACGCGGTCATGGCCGACCTTGGCGCCGAGCGCTCGCACGCCTCGGTGCTGGCCGCCGCGCGTGAGCGGATCCGTGCCGACGCCGCCGCCCGTTGCCTGTCCCGCACCGTTGTCATCGCGCACGCCCTCATCACCGGGGGGCAGACGTCGGACTCCGAGCGCGACATCCGGGTGGGCGGCGTCGGGGACGCACCGGCCAGTGCCCTGGCCGGATGTTCCTACCTGGCCCTCGGTCATCTGCACGGCCGGCAGCGGGTCGACACCGGCGGCGCCACCACCGCCGGGTACTCGGGGTCGCCGCTCGCGTTCTCCTTCTCCGAGAAGGACCACCACAAGTCGGTCACGCTGGCCGAGATCGGCGGCGACGGGACGGTGGTGACGCAGTGGCTGCCCACGCCGGTGCCCAGGCCGCTCCGGGAGGTGCGCGGCCGGCTCGACGACCTGCTCGCCCGGGCCGGCACCGACCTGGCCGATCTGGCCGGCGCCTGGGTCAAGGCGGTGCTCACCGACCAGGCCAGGCCCACGGCGCCGATGGAGCGGCTGCGCGAGAAATGGCCGCACACCATCGCCCTTGACTTCCAGCCCGAGGGCGGGCTGACCGGGCCCGATGCCGACCTGACGCGGCTGGCCGAGGCGGTGGACCCGGTCGAGATCTGCGGGCTGTTCGTGGACTACGTGGCGGGGGCCCCGCCCGACGAGGCCCAGCAGGCGGTGCTGCGGCAGGCCGTGGAGGCGGCCCAGCACGGCGAGGCGGCCGCCTGATGCGGCTGCACACCCTCGAGCTGCAGGCGTTCGGCCCCTACGCCACGCCACAGCGGATCGACTTCGGCCGGCTGGCCGCCAGCGGCCTGTTCCTGCTCGAGGGGCCCACCGGGGCGGGCAAGAGCACGATCCTGGACGCGGTCACGTTCGCGCTCTACGGCGGGCTGGCCGGGGAGGAGTCCGGCGAGGACCGGCTGCGGTCCCACTTCGCCGGCCCGGCCGCGGAGCCCTCGGTCATGCTGGAGTTCTCCCTGAACGGCACCCGCTACCGGGTGACCCGGGTGCCCGAGCACCGGCGGCCCAAAAAGCGCGGCGAGGGCTTCACCACCGAGGCCAGCCGCGTCCACCTGGAACGGCAGGAGGCGGGCGCCTGGCGCAGCCTGACCTCGAACAAGGCCGAGGCGGGCGAGGTGATCACCGAGGCGGTCGGGCTCAGCCGCGAGCAGTTCACCCAGGTGATGCTGCTGCCGCAGGGGGAGTTCGCCCGGTTCCTGCGGGCCCGCGACGACGACCGGCGGGAGCTGCTCACCAAGCTGTTCGGCACCCAGCTGTATGACCGGGTGACCGCCGAGCTCGACCGGCGGCGTTACGACGCCGCGCGGCTGCGGGACGAGGCGAAGCAGGCGGTCTCGGCGGCGGTGTCGGCGGCGGCGGAGGCGGCCGGGCTCGACGAGGCCGGCCGCACCGAGCTGCTGTCGCTGTCCCGTGCCGACCGCGAGACCCGGCTGAAGGAGGAGAGCGCGGGCCTGGCCGAGACCGTGGCCGTCACCGGCGAGGGGCTGGAGCTCGCCGTCGCCAGGGTGGCGGCCTCGCGGGCGGCGGCCGGGCAGGCGGAGCAGCAGGCGGCGCTGATGGCCCGGCTGACCCAGGCCCTGGCCGATCTCCGCGAGCACCAGGGCACACGCGCCGAGCACGACCGGCGGGCCGCCGCGCTGGACGCCGCCCGGCGGGCCGAACCGGTCCGGCCGCTGCTGACCACCCTGGCGGAGGCGGACGCCATCGCCGGCCAGGCCCGCGGCGAGCTGCTCAGCCTGATCCCCGGGCCCAGTGCGGACATGCTCGCCGGCCACGGCGGGGCCGGGGCCAGAGACCGGGCCGAGACCGCGGAACGCGACGCCGCGGGGCTGCAGCACCTGGCCGACGTGGAGGACGGCTTGCCCGGCCAGGAGGCCGGGCTGGCGGCTCAGGAGGAGGCAGCCAGGGAGGCCTCGGCCCAGGTCGCGGCCCTGGAGGAGGCGCGCGGCGGGCTGCCGGCCCGGATTGCCCAGCTGGAGGGCGAGCGGGACCAGGCCACCGCCGCGGCCGGGGGGCTGGATACGGCCCGCGCCCGCCTGGACGAGATCACGGCCCGGCGCGATGCCGCCTGTGCGGCGGCCGGGCTTGCGCCGCAGGTGGAGTCGGCGCATTCGGCCATGCAGGCGGCGGTGGATGCCCACCAGGCGTTGGTGGATGCTCACCAGGCAGGCGTCAGCGCGCTGCTGGGCGGCATGGCCGCGGAGCTGGCCGCCCAGCTCACCGACGGTGCGCCGTGCCCGGTCTGCGGCTCGCCGGAGCACCCGGCGCCGGCGCACCCCCAGGCGGATGCGGTCTCGGCCAGCGATGTCGCCGGCCTGGCGGAGCAGCGCGACGAGGCGGAGCTCGGGCGCGCGCGCCTGGAAGAGGAGTGGTCGCGGCTCGACCGGGAACGGGCGGATCTGATCGCGGCGGCCGGTGGCCGGTCGATGGAGGAACTGGCCACGGAGTCGGAGACGCTGGCCGGTGCCATCGCCACCGGCGAGCAGGCGGCGGGCGATGCCGGGCGCCTGGCCGGCGAGCTGGCGAAAGCATGGGCCGAACTGGAGGCCAGCGCCGCCGGCCTGCGGGACGCCGCGGCACGGGAGGCCGCGGCCAGCCAGCAGGCCGCCATGACCCGCGCCGCCCTGGGCGCGCTGCGGGCCGACCTGGCCGGCGCCGCCCAGGGCCACCCGTCGGTCGCCGCGCGCCAGTCCGCCCTGATGGAGGCGGCCATCCGGGACCGGGCCGTGGCCGACGCCCTGGACAAGCTGTCGGCCGCGCTCGCCAGCCAGGGCAAGGCCCGTCATCAGGCCGAACGTGAGGCATCGGCGCAGCGGTTCGCCTCGCTGGACGAGGCGCGGGCGGCGGTGGTCGAGCCGGCCGGGCAGGCGGTCCTTGCCGCCGGCGTCGAGTCCTGGACCGGCGCCCTGGCCCGCCTGGAGGCGGCGGCGCAGGCCGGCGACCTGGCGGGCCTTGACCCCGGCCGGGCGGCGGAGATCCGTGCCCAGGCTGACACGGCCGCGGCTGCGCTCACGCGCGCCGAGGAGGCCGAGCAGGAAGTCAGGGATGCCCACATGGCCGGGAAGGCGAAGGCCGGCCGGCTGCAGGAGCGGCTCGCCGAGGTGCGCAAGGCCGAGGATCATCTTGACCGGCTGGCCGAGGAGACCGAGCCGGTGATCCGGCTGGCGGCCCTGGCCAAGGGGACCGAGGGGCACCGGCGGGTCAGCCTGACCACCTACGTGCTGCGGCACTGGTTCAGCCAGGTGGTCGCGGCGGCGAACGTCCGGCTGGCGGCGATGTCGTCGGGGCGTTATGAGCTGCGGCGGACCGACGAGGGCGGCACCAGGCGGGAACGCGCCGGGCTCACCCTGGCGGTGACCGACCGGCACACCGGGATGGACCGCGGCCCGGCGTCGCTGTCCGGCGGGGAGACGTTCTACACCTCCCTCGCGCTGGCCCTCGGCCTGGCCGACGTGGTCAAGGCGGAGGCCGGCGGGGTCAACCTGGACACCCTGTTCATCGACGAGGGGTTCGGCTCGCTGGACGCCGCCACCCTCGACGAGGTGATGGCGGTCATCGACGACCTGCGCGACCGCGGCCGGGTGGTCGGCATCGTCAGCCACGTGCCCGACCTCAAGGACCGGGTGCCCGAGCGGCTGGAGGTGCGCCGCCTCCCGGACGGCTCCTCGGCCACCAGGGTGGTGGCCTGACACCCGCCGCATCCCGCCGTGGCGCGGGCAGCGTGACCGGGCTCCTACAGTGGGGTATCACTCCACGGGGGAGGGAGCACCGTGAAGAGGAACGTCGCCGTCGCCGTGGCCGCGGCGGTGCTCGCGGTGGGCGTGGGGCTGGGCGCCATCGCCATCAGCAGGGCGGCGAGCGCGGCGCCCGCGTCGGCGCCGCTGCCGGTCGCGTACAACGGCGCGGACGGCTGGCACCAGGGCCGGGCCCGGCCGCCGGTCATCTACCTCGGTGAGTCGAACGTCTTCGTGCGCACCCCGCACTGGTCGGCGTGGTCGGGCTCGTCCGCGCGGGCCAGCGGGACACTGTTTGTCAACACGTGCACGCCGACCTGCGCGGCCGGGCATTACCGCACCTACCGCGCCCAGGTCAGCTTCTGGCGCGTGGCGGTGCGCGACGGCGTCCGGTACTTCTCCCGGATGAGGCTCCGCTACTGGCACGGCGGCCAGCGCGACTACGTGTTCCGCTGGGCCGTCCTGCCCGGGGCGACGATCCCCGGCTGGAACGGCGGGCCCTCGGCGTAGCCGGGCCGGCGGGCCTCATGCTTAGAGGCCCCGGCAACAGGGACTGCTGGGCTCGCGTTGACCCGCTCCCTAATCCAGCGCCCTGTTGCCAGGGCCACTAGCCGGACCGGGCCGCGGCCCCCGGTGTGCGCCGCCCGGTCACTGAGCTGGGATGGATCCTGACCCAGAAGGGGTGCTCCACGCTGGTCGCCCAGGGGTGCAGGTTGAGCCGGTTGAGCCGCTTGACCTCGGCTTCGTCGTACACGACCGTGGCCCGGCCGGTGACCAGGATGCTCCACCCCGACCGGGTCTGCAGGTCGTAGTCGTCGGCCTCGAAGGAGATCAGTTCCTGCTCCTGGGCCGCGGTGAGCTTGGATCCGGGGGCCGTGCGGAAGACCACATCCTGGCCGTCCACCGCGTGGTTCACCGGCAGGAGCACCACCTCGCCGTCCGCGTAGAAGCCGACACGCCCGATCGGGACCGAGGCGAGCAGCCGCAGGCAGACATGGAACGGCAGGGTCTCCAGCCCCGCGTGATCAGTCGGTTGATCGGGCATGTCGCACCCCCGGCCGGATTCTGCTGGCGGCCGCCCGGCAGCTCCTATCCCGCTGCCCGCTGCCCGCCTTTGCCTGCAGTGTTTACCCGGCCGTCACACCGTCGGCAGGGCCAACCGCCCGTGCCTGGTCGCCGAAGGTCCCTGCGGTTGACGGGGGCCGATAGCGCGGCATTAGCGGGTGGCTGGCGCCGACGTTGGCGGATGACGGAGCCGCCCGCTCCGGGCGGCGGGGCTGGCTTCGTCATGTGCACGAGTCACCGGCCGGCCTCGCCGCCCTGCCAGCGGCCGGTCGTCACCGGTGGTGAGATCAGCCGCCTGTCCAGCAGTCCATGATCGCCGCCGCGACTTTGATCGCGACGTCCGCCCGGGTGTAGGGCGGCTTGCCGAACTGAGCGGGCAGCCCGGAGATATCGACGAGAAGGACTTTGTAGTCCTTGCGGACGACGACCGAGAGGTTCCTGGTGGTAAAGAAGGCGCCCCGGGCGATGGCCTGGGGCCGTTGGGCCTGGCCGAGCCTTTGCGCAAGGGAGGCGAAGTAGCGGTCGGTGCCGGTCTTGCCGGAGAGCTCTTTGACGGAGAGCACCATGAAGGCGTTGTCATAGGTGTACCGGCAGGAGTACAGGTGGTCGGTCCAGGTCGGGACCACGGGCTGCGTGGTGTGGACGCCGAGGACCGCGGCGAGCTCGGTTTGGGTTTCGTGCGCACAGATCATCTTGGCGGAGGCTGATGGAGTGGCGCGCGCGGGCTCCGCAACGTGCACGGTTGCGTTCTGGGAGCTGGCCGGCGGCGTGGCCGGCTTCGAGCCGCCACAACCGGTCATGCCCAGCATGCAGGCGAACATGGCCAGTGCAAAGAATGTCCCGTGCGGGCGCATCGCCGCCAAAGTAGCCTCCGGGCTCACGGTGTCACGGTGGGATGGTCTGGGAAAAGTACCCGGACAGCGGCTGCCCTCCGGGCGGTGTGGCATTGATGCGGAAGGTCCACCGCCCGGGTGTGAGGCTCAGACTCGCCACGAAGTGCCCGCGGGCGAGGCGGATCAGCTTCAGCGGCTGGCTGGCCCCTGCCGGGGTGATGGCCGTGGCACTGGCGGAGGTGATGGGTTCCTCCTTGCCCGAAGACCGCACGAACGTGAAGTGAACCCGGCCCTGGCCCGGCAGCGGCTGCTGCACGTACGCTTGGAGGCTGCGGCCGTTCCCCAGCTGGATCGTGTACAGGGTGGGCTGGCCTGGCTGCCTCGAGACGGTGGCGTCCTCGGGCGGCAGCCGGGTGCGCAGCCGCAGCGAGACGTCGGCCGCGGTCGCCGCCTGCTGAACCACCACGCCGATATCCCACTGGCCGTCGATGGAGAGGTTGGTGCCATGCCCGGTCCACGTGCCGCCCGGGCCCCGCGCGAGGTTGAGGCTGGAGGCCACGTTCGGGTTGCTGGGCAGCGAGAACTCCAGCCGGACGCTGCGGGCGGAGATGGAACGGCCTGAGTCATAGCCCAAGACATGAACCGTGAACCGGTTGGGCCCCACGGTGCCCGGTGACGCCGTAAGGCGCACTCGCACCGTGGTGGCGAAGTCGCTGCCCGTCACGGTGACCGAAGGCGGGGCGGTCTTCTGCCCTGCGGCTTGGACGAAGCTTGCTGGGGGGAGCTCACTGAGTACCGCGGCTGCCACCAGCACGATGGCGGCCAGGACCACCTCGGATCTGACCGACCGCTGCAGCGAGCGGACGGCCCGGGCGGCCGCACCTCCCGGCGGCGGAGCGGCAGTCCCGGGCGGGTGGCCGCGAGCCTGGGAGACCTGGCTCTTGGTGTCGGCTTCCCGCTCCGGGGTGTCCGCGGGCGCGCCATCCATGACCGGCGAGGGCCCCGCCGGTGCCGCAGGAGCAGACCCCGCGAAACTTGGCACCAGCCGGTAACGGTTCCGCCAGGCTATTCCCATCAGCGCCACGAAGAGGCTGGACTTGATGAGCAAGGTGACGCCGAAACTGGTCGACACCAGCGCCCCGGGACTGCCGACCTCAGGCACCGCCCGCAGCACCCCCGTCACGGCGATGACGGCCACGGCTACGAACGCCAGCTGCGAGAACCGGCGCACGGCCGCCGCCCTCGCCACTCCGTCCAGACTCCGGAGCCCAAGCAGAAGCCAGACCAGGCCGCCGACCCATACCGCGGCCGCGAGCATGTGCAGCCACTCATCGGCCACGTTGAGCAGCCGAACCGAGGACTGCGTCTCGGCGTGCCCGGCCTGGGCGTGCACGAACAGCGCCCCCGCGGCAGCCGCTCCCAGTACCGCCAGTGCCGGGCCCGCCAGGCGGCGCGCCGCGAACAACGTGGCCACCCCGCACACGGTCACGGCGGCGGCCTGAGCCAGCAGCGACCGCCCGGTGGCGGCGCCGAACAGTTCCCCGAACGGTACGCCCGCCGCCGCCTGCTCGGCGAAGATCACGGTAAGGATGCCGACCGCCGCATACACCCATCCGGCCGCGATCAGGAGCCGCCCCCCCTCCGGCAGCCGCCACCCGAAGACCAGTGCGCCGGTGGCCCCGGCAGCGGCGAGCAACGCCAGGCCCCAAAACAGCAGCCACTGGCCAATGACGGTGGCACGGGACGGGATAGTGCCTGCCGAACCGCCGTTTCCGGTCTGAGCTGTGGAAGCCTCCGGGGGGGCCGGGACGCCGATGCCGAAGGCGAACGAGCCGCCGGTGATGTGCCCATCCACCTTCGACACCGTGCGCCAGTTGACCGTGTATACACCATCGGCGAGATGCGGCAGCCTGACCCGTAGCTCCCGCGCGTTACCGGGCACCACGATGGGCTTGCCGACCCCGGGAAGGGTTCGGCCAGAGGAATCCAGCAGGGAGACCGTGGACAGGCTGGGCTCAGGTGCCTCGGTGAAGTAGAGCAGCATCGCGTGGGGCGCACGTGGCAGCGACGTGCCAGCCGCCGGATAGGACCGTTCCAGCAGGGCGTGCGCATCCGCGGGCGAAGCAAGGGCACCAACCCCGGCCAGTGCAAGGACGGCGACCACCAGCACCGCCCGCAGCGATCTCATTCCACGCTGGCCGGATGCTGGCTATCCGCCGCCACACCCTGGGATCGCGACCTGCTGCGGGCCAGGGCCAGGCCGCCGACGCCCAGCCCCACCGCACCCACGACCAGCCCGGCGATCCCGACCGCCAGCGCCGCCGAGGCCGAGGACGCCTTGGCGTCGGCGGCCTGAACCGCCGCGGACAGCCGGGCCGACTGAGCATCCAGACGCTGGGCCAGCTGCAGGTTCGACGGCGCCTGCTGCGGGAACTGGATCCCCACGGGGTCGTGCGCGCTGTCGAACGTCGTCGGCGACGACTTCACGGTGATGTTCACCTTGGTTGTGTGGATGGTGCCGGAGAAATGGAAGGTGTAATCCCCCGGCGCGGTCGGGATGAAGTAGGCGTTGTACACGCCCTTGGTCCCCTGCCCGCTGTCCGGGTCAAACGATGACTCCAGCGGCAGCTGCTTGGTCTGGGTCCCAAACCCCACCGTCACCTTCAGCGTGTCCCCGAGCCCCTCATCGACGATCGGCGCGCCGGTCTTGGCGTCGGTGAGCAGCAGGAAGACCGAGTTCTGGGCCCCCGCGTACGTGGGCTCGTTGCCGAACCCGATCAACAGGTGATAAGGGCCCACAGTCTCCAGCACATGCGCCGATGCCGGGCTCGCGGCCACGGCGATGAACAGCGCTGGCAGCCCGGCCATGATGGCGAGCGCCACAAGCGCTCGCATCATTAGCACTCTGGCTCGCATCAAACCTCCTCAAGGTTCGCGGCTCATTGCCTCGTCGGCCGCCGCTCAGGCGCGCTGAGCTGGCCCGCGGCGGCCCCAGGGCAGATCCCGCTGGCATGGGCGCCAGCAGGTGCCGCCGCCCAGGTAATCTATGCGTCAACGGAAGCTATCTTTACCATAAAATGGCCCCGTAGGCGATCACTATTCTCGCCCCAATACCCCACCGGGGTTTTGAGGGATACCACCCTGGGGTTTCGGGAATACCCTGGCGGGGTTTCCCGGGCCCTGTGGCGGGTATCCGAGCGTGGTTTCCACGCTTTCCCAGGCCACGGCCCGCCTATTAGCCTCATGGCGCCATACGCCATTAGGAAATCCCAGTCCCGCCGGGCAGTTCTGCAGCACGTGTCCCTGGCCGACCAGGACGGCCATCGCACCCGCCTAGGCCCGTCATGGCCGGGCTGGGCACTCCTTGCCTTGCCGTTACTGCGGCTGGGACGCCGATATGGCGGGAGCCGCTTCAGGGCTGTGGGGGTGATGAGCCGTTATGCCGGCGGGCCGGACAAGCGGCAGGTCTCAGCCGTCGCTGACAGGCACAAGCTCAGCGCCGCAGGCGCACCGGTACGACGAGCCTCACCCACTCCGGGGCAATGGCACTCCCGCTGGATGACGACCCGGCAGTGGCAGCCTGCATGAGTGCAGGTAAGGACCATTCCCTTGGTATTCGCCTCCATGAGCTTTATCTCCTGTTCCGACGCGTCGAGTAAAGCGGCAACTTTTGCAGGGCGCGCCTGGCCTGTCCGAGAAGCTTACCGGCGAGCGGCTTGGTCTTGTCGCCGGCCATCACGGCACTGGCACCGGCCTTAACATTCTCGATGGCTCGCGGCCGGTGCGCTTTTGGCGACACTACCGCCGCTACACCATGATCCTGAGCTCAGCTCTTGGCTGTCGGCCCGCCGTGAGTCATTGTTGAGAGGTATACAGCTTTATCCCCGATCCACGGAGCGTCTGTGCCCGACCTGATTGCTGGCCACGGGCGTGCCGCGTGGCCAGCCACCGGGGAAGAGTCCCGTGCTGGCCCGTGTGGTGACCGGCCACCGGGCCCGTTGCCTGCGCTGGCCCGGGATGAGTTCCCGGCGCTGCGGGCGGAGCCGGGGGTGGCGTACCTGGACAGCGCCTCCACCACGCAGAAGCCGCAGCGGGTCGTCGATGCGGTGGCTGCGGAACTGGCCGCCGAGACGGCCAGCCCGGGCCGGGGGGCCTATCCGTGGGCCAGCCGGGCTGCGCGGCGGCTGGCGGAGGTCCGGGAGCGGGTGGCCCGGTTCATCGGCGCGCAGGATCCGGACGAGATCGTCTTCGTGCCCGGGGCGACCGCCGGGCTGAACGCGGTGGCGCTCTCGTGGGGGATGGCGAACCTGGCGGACGGGGACGAGGTCCTCTTCAGCCCGCTGGACCACGCCTCGGCGGTGTACCCATGGCTCCAGCTGCGTGAGCAGCTGGCCCGGTCCGGGACGCGGATCAGGCTCGTGCCCTACGCCGTAACCGCAACGGGCGAAGCGGCCACCGGGGACATCCTGGCCAAGCTGTCCACCCGCACCCGGCTCATCGCGGTGACCCACGTGCACAACCTGTTCGGGTCGATGACGACCCTGGAGGAACTGCAAGGCCAGCTGGGCGCCAGGGTCCGGCTATGCTTCGACTGCACCCAGAGCGCCGGTCACGTGCCCGTCGACGTCGGCCAGCTCAACGCCGACTTCGCCGTATTCGCCGGGCACAAGATGTTCGGGATCCCGGGCACGGGGGTCGTGTACTTCCGGCGGCGGGTCCATCCAGAGTTGGTGCCCTTCCTCCCGGGGGGCGGCTCCGCCGTCCGCATGGCCGACGGCCAGCTCGGTGGGATGCGCATGCCCGATGGCATGGAGGGCGGGACGCCCAACCTCCCTGGGATCGCCGCGCTGGGGGCGGCCATCGACTTCATCGACGAGCTGGGCATCGACCGGATCGCCGCGCACGGCCAGGCCCTGACCGGCCGACTCATCGCCCGGCTGCGGGAGATCCCGCACCTGACGTTGCTGCCCGGGGTGGCTTGGGGTGACTGCCCAGCCGGGTACGGCATCGTGTCCTTCCGGCTGGACGGGGTCCGCTCCGACGATCTCGGGTTCGCGCTGACCAGCCAGGGTCTCTACGTGCGCGCGGCCCGGCACTGCCTGCCCGCGGGGAGCGGCTATGAGGACTCAGTCCGGGTGAGCATGCACGTGTACAACTCCGGGGCGGAGCTGGACCGGCTGGCCGATACCATGGCCGGCCTGGCCGGGGAGGCGGGCTGACGATGCCACCAGACCCGGTGGAATCCCCGGTCGAGGGGTACGACCGGAGAGCCGCCTCGGCCATCCTCGCGGGCCTGGCGTTCCCGGGCCTGTTCCCGCCCGACGCCCCGGTGGAGCCCGCCGTCCTGGGCGGGCCACGCCAGATCGCTTACCGGGTCACGCCGCTCATCCCAGAGCCGGGCAGCCACCTGACCGCCGCCCAGCAGCGCTACCTCGCCTCGTTCATGCGTCCTTGCCCGGCCGCGCTGGTCACCAGCGCTACTCACCGGGTGACGTGGAACGACAGCGACGGCATCCCCAACGTGGCGCACGCGGGCCCCAGCTCGCTCGGGCCCGTCGTCCCGGTCGTGGCCCGGGAGGCCACACTCGCGCTGTGGCGGGCGCTGGCCGCCGACCGGGCGCTGGCCGCCCGGGTCGCGCGCCTGAACTCGGGCGCCGGCCGGATCCTGGCCGCAACGACTACCGACCAGGAGCCGCTGGAGATCTTCCGGATCGGCGTCGAGGCCACCGCCCGGACCCTGGTCCAGCACGCCTACCTGGCCGACCAGACGCCCTACCGCGGCCCGGCCGAGTTCGCCCGCGGACTGCACTGCAGCGGGATCTTCGCCCTGGTGGCCAGCACGTGGTATTGGGAACTGCAGGCATCCACGTTCCGCCGGGGGATGATCCCAGTTTCGTTCGAGACCGGCCCCGGCGGGGCGGTTCGCTATCCGGCCCGGGTAACGGCCATGCTCCGGGCGATGAAGGACGCCACGATTGCGCAGGCCCACGCGGTGATGGCCCGTGCCACCAGCGAGGAAGGGCTCAGCGTCGCGGACGCGGTGCGGAAGTACCACCACGAGCTGGACCTCATCGCCAAGCAGTACGCGCTGCTCCCAGACGGGGAGCAGCCGCGGTGCCTGGGGCAGATGACGCATACCGTGGGCGGACAGCGCTTCAGCGTCCAGCCGGGCGTGGTGTCGGCCTTCATCGAGACATTCGCGGCGCTGCTGGGCCTGATCGAGATCGCCGAGGTACCCGGTCCCGGTGACGAGGAGATCACCGACCCGCAGCAGCGGACCTTCCATGTCCCCGACATGAACTGCAAGCACTGCCGGGCCACCATCAGCGGGCTGCTGGAGTCGCTGGGCAGCCCGGTAACCGAGATCGACCTGGTGACGAAGCGCATCGTGGCGGGCTTCCCCACGGTCGCGGCCCGGGAGCAGGCCTTCGACGTGATCCGGGATGCGGGCTACACGATCGTCCCCCCGAGGACCTGATGCTCCGGCTCCCGCCGCTGATCCACCCGCTGGTGCGCTCCTTCCTGGCCCGCGAGGATGTGGTGGCCGACGTGCTCAGCCGGTACGGCTCGCCGCTGCATGTGGTGTTCCCGGACATCTTCGCTGAGAACGTGGCCTCCTTCCGCCAGGTGCTGGACGGCCGGGGGCTGGAGTACCGGATCTGCTACGCGCACAAGGCAAATCAGTCCCGGGCGCTGGCCCGGGCCGCGCTGGATGAGGGCATCAGCATCGATGTAGCCAGCCCGGGCGAACTGGCCAGCGCGCTAAACGCTGGGTTCCCGACCGGCCGGGTCGAGGTGACGGGGCCCAAGGGGAGAGGCTTCCTGGCCGCCCTGGCCGGTGGGGGGGTGACGGTTAATGCCGACAACGAGTGGGAACTGGCCGAACTCATCCGGCTGGCCCGGGCCGGGCCCGGCGGGCGAGTGCCGGTGCTGGTGCGGGTGAGCGGATTCGGCGGCGGTGGCCGGGCGTCGCACCGCACCAGCCGGTTCGGGGTGCCGGTGGCGGGCTTCGGCGAGGTGGCCAGCCTGCTCGCCGCGGCCCCGGACGCGGTCGACTTCCGCGGCTTGTCGTTCCACCTGGACAGCAGCGACGTAGGGGAGAAGGCTCAGGCGGTCGAGGAGTGCCTGGAGCTGTTCGAACGGTGCTGGGCTGCCGGGCTGGCGCCCGGGGTGCTGGACATCGGCGGTGGTTTCCGCCAGGCCTTCAGCGCCGACCCGGCGGCCTTCCAGGAGTATGCCCAGGCGCTTAAGGATGGGCTGACGGGCCGAGGGCCGGGGCTGACCTGGGACGGCGCCATGCTGGGCTACCGCTACGACAACGGCGAGGTCCGGGGTGTGCCGGTGTTCCACAAGTACGCCAACGCCTCGTCCGGCCACGGCTTCCTGCGCGACATGCTGGACTGCGCGCTGTCCGGTCAGGGTGGCCGGACGGTGGCCCAGGTGCTCCGCGAGGCCATGATCGACCTCTGGCTGGAGCCGGGCAAGGCCCTGGCCGACCACGCCGGGCTGACCCTGGCCAGCGTCGAGTTCGTCAAGCCGGTGCCGGGCGGGAACCTGCTCGTGAACCTGGACCTCAGCCGGGACAAGATCTGCCCGGCCGACCAGGAGGTGATGCTCGACCCGGTGCTCATCTACCGGTCAGCGCCGCCGCCTGCCGCCCGGCCCGGCCCGGCCCGGGTCTTCTTCGGCGGCAACCTCTGCCTGGAACGCGACATGATCTTCAACCATCTGACGTTCCTGGACCGGGCGCCTGGGCCGGGGGACATCGTGGCGTTCGTCAACACCGCTGGTTACCAGATGGACCTGTCCGCATCGACCGCGCTGCTGCAGCCTGAGCCGGGCCGGGCGGTGGTGCGCGGCGGCGCGGCCGGGTTCACCGTCGGCGCGGACCGCGGCGGCCCGGGTGAGGAGGCGCCGAGGTGCTCTATCACGACATCACCGAGCTGATCGGGAACACGCCCCTGTTGCGGCTCGACCCCCGTCGGCATGGCCTCGACGGCACCGAGGTGTACGCGAAGCTGGAATTCTGCAACCCATTCGGCTCGGTGAAAGACCGGATCGCCTGGGGCATGATCCGCGCCGACCTGGCCGGGATCACCCGCCGCGGGCAGACCCTCATCGAGGCGTCCAGCGGGAACACCGCCAAGGCGCTGCAGGTGCTGGCGGCCATGCACGGGTTGCGGCTGCGGGTGCTCACCAACCGGGCGAAGGTGCCCGAGGTGCGGGACATGCTGGAACTGCTCGGCGGTGAGCTGGAGGAGCTTCCCGGGCTGTCCGAGTGCCCCGACCCCACGGTGCCGAACGACGTGTTCTCCACGATCGAGGCACTGATGGCCCAGCACCCGGGGGAGTTTTACCACACCGCGCAGTACACCAACCCGGGCAACGTCGAGACCCACCACGACACAACCGGGCCCGAGATCGCCGCCGACCTGGGCCGGGTGGACGTGCTGTTCGGCGGCCTGGGGACCACCGGTTCCACCCGCGGCGCTGCCACGTTCCTGCGGGCCGCCAACCCGCGGCTGCGGACCGTTGGCATCGTCTCCACGCGAGAGGACTTCATACCCGGTATCCGGTCCGAAGCTGAGCTATGGGAGGTGGGCCTGTTCGAGCCCGCCTTCTACAGCGAGATCATCCCCGTCCGCGCCGCGGATGCCATCGAGGCCACCCTGGATCTGGCCCGCACGCACGGCATCCTGGCCGGGCCGACCACCGGGGCCACCTGGTGGGCCGCGCAGAAGCATCTGCGGCGTGCCCCGGCGCACGCGGGCCGGCCGCAGCGGGCCGTGCTCATCGCCTGCGACCGGCTGGAGCCTTACTTGTCCTACCTCCGGCAGCGCCGCCCGGACCTGTTCGGCCGGGCCCGGCGGGCCATGCCCAGTGACCTGACCGAGGCCGAGGTGGCGGTCGGCGCGGAGCTGTCACCGGCTGAGCTGGCCGCGCTGGACAGCACGGCGGGGTTGCTGTGCGTCGATACCCGGGGCGCTTTGGCGTACCGGATCGGGCACGTCCCGGGCTCGGTGAACATCCGAGACGACTGCCTGGAGGACATGCTTCGGCACGGCACCCCGTTCCCGGCGGCGCGCAAGATCGTGCTCATCTGCCCAGCGGGGGACTATTCCCGGCGGCTGGCCGCGTTCCTCAGCCGGACCGGGCACGATGCGGCAAGCCTGGCCGGCGGCATTGTGGCCTGGCGCGACGCGGGCCTGCCGCTGGAGACCAGCCTGGACAGCCAGGCCTCACGGTAACAGCCAGGACGGCACGGGAACCATTTCCACGCTTCCGGATCAGCCGCAGGCAACGGCGGCTGTCCTGGCGCGCGGAAGGGGCGCTATCGGGGACCACTTTCCCGCCGTATCCCCCTACGCGTTTACGTACAGAGCCGTATGTGCACCGGTCATGGCGCACCGCCCATGTTCATGGATCCGGAACCACTGCCTGAGCCGCCGCCCTGGGAGGAGGTGGAGCTCGTGGTCACGGGACCGAGATAGGCGCCGACCGCATATCCCACGACGAAGATCACTATGAGCAGCATGATGAACCCAGCCAGCTTCATCCCGGCGCTGCTCAGTCGATCCACGCCGGGATCGGTCACGGCCTTCACGCCGGTACTGCTCACAAGGATCACCGTCACCTGGCCCAGGCAGGCCTGCACCTCGCCGCGGAGTTCGGCTAAGAGGCCCCAAGATACCCGCTGCGGGGTTCCGTAGTGTGGCAGAGTTTCCCACCTGGGGTGTGTTCTCCGCGGTCATGTAACGCGATGCCCGGCGGCCGTCATTCGGCGATGCTGACGCCTCGATCAGCACAGGCTGACAAGACAGTGCTGAGGACGGGCGGGGTGTGGCCAATCCAGGCCCGGGAAGGATGGGCGTGCTGCGCAACGTGAGCGAGACGGCGGCTCGCGCGGGTGAGGGGTTCATCGAACTGGCAATCGGCGGTATGAGCTGCGGCGCCTGCGCCGCGCGAATTGAGCGGGGGCTGAATCGGCTCGACGGAGTGGCGGCCACGGTGAACTACGCGGCCGAACGGGCCTACATCACCAGCACAGGCGGCCGCGACGCCGCCGAGCTGATCGGCGCGATCAAGAACATAGGGTACACGGCAGTACTTGCCGGGGCTGCGGCGTCGCAGGACGGTGAACCGCCGGGACTCCAGTCCGGCCAGGCCCTGCGCAGGCGTGTACGGGTATGTATCCCGCTGGCCGCCGCGGTTATCGTCATGTCCGCCGTGCCCGCCGCTCAGTTCCGGGGCTGGCAGTGGGTGAGCCTGCTACTGACCGCTCCGGTCGTCACCTGGGGCGCATGGCCGTTGTACCGGGTGGCCTGGCGCGGTCTGGGCCACGGCACCGCCACCATGGACACGTTGGTCAGTCTGGGCATCGTCGCGTCGCTCGGCTGGTCGCTTTATGCATTGCTGTTCGGCGGGGCCGGTGCTCTCGGCATGCGCATGCAGTTCTCGCTGAGCGCTGGCTCGGCTAACGGCGACACCATCTACCTGGAAGTGGCGGCCGGTGTCACGGCCGCGATCCTGACTGGCCGCTACCTGGAGTCGCGGGTCAAGCACCAGGCGGGGACGGCCCTCACCGCACTCGCCGAGCTAGGCTCCAAGACGGTGCTGGTTGTCCGCGATGGCGTCGAGCACCGCGTCAGCATCGGGGAACTCGCCCGTGGCGAGCAGTTCGTGGTCCGGCCGGGCGAGCGTATCGCGACCGATGGCATCGTCGTCGAGGGGCGCTCGGCCATAGACGCGTCGATGATCACTGGGGAGTCCATGCCGGCCGAGGTCGGCCCGGGCGACGAGGTGGCGGGGGCATGCGTCAACCTGAGTGGCAGGCTCGTGGTGCGCGTGACGAGGATCGGCGCCGACACGATGCTGGCCCAGATTACCCGGCTGGTCAGCGGGGCCCTGGCGAGCAAGGCCTCCGCTCAGCGGCTGGCCGACCGGATCGCGGCCGTCTTCGTGCCCTGCGTAATCGCCATCGCGGTCGCGGCGCTTAGTTTCTGGCTGGGCGCCGGGCTGCCGGCCGCGGCCGCCTGGAGCGCTGCGGTCGCCGTCTTGGTGGTGGCGTGCCCGTGCGCGCTGGGCCTGGCGACGCCCACGGCGCTGATGGCCGCCATCGGCCGCGGCGCGGAGCTGGGCATCCTGGTCAAGAGCGCACAGGCGCTGGAGAGGGCCGGCCGGGTCCGCGTCGTGGTCCTGGACAAGACCGGCACGCTGACCACCGGCACCATGACACTGCATGACATCTGGCACGTGGATGGTACCGACGAGCAGGAAGTCCTGCGGCTGACCGGCGCGGTGGAGGACCTCTCGGAGCACCCAGTCGGCCAGGCCATCGCCGCAGCGGCGGCCCGGCTGGGTCAGCTGGAACAGGCGACCGATTTCGTGAGCGTGCCCGGCGCTGGCGTTCAAGGCACCGTCGGGGACCACCAGGTCGTGATCGGCAGTCCGCTGTTTTTTTCTGAGTTGCCGATCAGCTTGCCCGTCAGTCTGCGCGATGCCGCCGAGGCCGCGCACACGGCCGGCCGGACGGCGGTCGTCGCCGGGTGGGACGCGCAGGCCCGCGCCGTGCTATCGGTAGGTGACGCCATCCGGCCTGGCTCCGCGGACGCGGTGGCCCAGATCAGTGATCTGGGATTGTCTGCAGCGCTCATGACCGGGGACAGCCAGCTGGCCGCTCAGGTGATGGCGGTCCAGCTGGGCATCCCGCCGGAACGTGTCATGGCGGACATCAGGCCCGATGGCAAGATGCAGGCCATCCGGAACATGCAAGACGATGGTCTCGCAGTCGCGATGGTCGGCGACGGCGTGAACGACGCCGCCGCGCTAGCCCAGGCGGACCTGGGCATGGCGATCGGCGCCGGGGCCGACGCGGCAATCGGCGCAGCCGACTTGACCCTGGTCAGCGGCGACCCCCGGTCCATCACCGACGCGCTTCAGCTCGCCCGCGCCACCCTGGCCGTGAGCCGGGCCAATCTCTGCTGGTCGTTCGGCTATAACGTCGTCGCGATCCCGCTCGCGCTGCTGCGCGACCTGAACCCGCTGTTCGCCGGGGTCGCCATGTCGGCCAGTTCCCTGTTCGTCGTGTTCAACAGCCTGCGGCTGAGGCGCTTCCGGCCGCGTCGGCGGTGACGGACCGCATGGCATCCGGAGGAAGCGGGGTGCGCCACCTTGTGCGGGCCGCTGTGGGCCCGGTCATCTGCGCCGGGGTGGCGCTCGGGCTGATGGCTGCCTGGGTCAGCAGCGGCGGAGCAGGAACCATCACCGTCACCAAGGTCCCCCGGATCACGGTCACCCTGGCCGCGATTCCCATGCACTCGCTGCATCCCGGCCCACCCCATGCTCATCAGCCGAACGCGCCCTGCTACCTGACCATCCGCAACCTGTCAGATACTTCCGATGTCCTGACGGGCCTGAACAGTCCCGTCGCCAGGAGGGTGATCTTGACTGGGCACCCCGCCGCGGGCTCCGTCGGCGGGGCGGGACCGGTCGTGACTGGTGTGGCTATCCCGGCCCACAGCACCGTGAGGCTCACCCCGTCCGGCGATGACGCCGTGCTCATCGGTTGCCCCCTGCTGCTCGCGGGTCAACAGGTGCCGCTGGTGCTGACGTTCCGCCATGCCGGCCGGGTGATGATTGAGGCCACGGTCACGATACCCGGCGCTCCCTAACCGATAAGCCAGCGGACATGCTCCGGCATGGGAACCCCTTCCCGGCCACCCCGGTAGATCGTGCTCGTCTGCCCGGCGGGGGGTTATTCCCGGCGGCTCACCGCCTTCTTCGCCCGAGCGGCATCGTCGCCCTGCGTGACCTGGGCCCACCGTTGGAGACCAGCCTGGGCGGCGGCCACGCCGCCGGGCAGGAGCCGGGGTCAGCCGACCAGTTCGTAGCCGGCCTCGTCTACGGCTGCGCTGAGCGCCGCCCGGTCCGGCGGCTCGTCGGCGGTGATCCGGACGGTGCCGGTCTCCAGGTTCACCTCAACGCCGGTCACTCCAGGCAGCTTGCCGATCTCACCCTGCACGGCGCTCACGCAGTGCCCGCAGGTCATGCCCGCGACGGTAATGACAGTCTCAGTCACAGCAGTGTCCTCACAACGACGGCGCCTCGCTGGCCGGGCAATCGCCAGGCCTGCCTGACGGCGCTCGTCCTGGCGATGCCCGTGCCGCGTCCGGCGGCCCAGGTGGCTATCTACGATTATGGGCTCATGGGCCGTTGTTTGTCCCATTGCTGCCCGGGTCCGCCGGGCGCCGGGCCATAGACAACCGCTCATTCCGGCCGTCCCGGGCGCGCCCCGGGAGCCCGGGACGCCTCGCCATATACCCCTGGATGGTAATTCAGATACCCCTCCCGGGTTTCTGCGGATACCGCCAGGGGGTTTAACGGCAACGGCAGCACGGTAAAGGAGATGCAAATTATCATGCCGATAACATGCCTTCCTACCTGCGGGTTCATCGAATTTACAGCGCCTCATGGTGGCACTCAGGCTGGTTCTGCTTGCCTGCGTTGGTGACAGCCATCTACTGTTTGTTTGCAATAGTCGCGGTGCGCTGGATAGAGATGATCGGCCGCGAGGGCTTCTTCATCTATTCGGTCAGTCATAACGAGGAGTATGAGCCACGGCTCCACCTAATGGGCGCGTGTAACAATGCCCGGTCAGGCAGCCGTTGCCAGGCTGGGCCTGGGGATGCTGATGCTAAGGAGACATCCGGGATGAGTAACATTGCCGTCGCGGGTGGCCGGGCCACGTGGCGGGGACGGCTGAGGGCCGAGGGTGTGTGGCAGCCGCCCGACACCCGGCGGGTGCTGCAGTTGGCGCTGGCGGCTGTCTGGCTGCTGGACGCTGTGCTGCAGTATCAGTCGTTCATGTTCACCAAGGCGTTCGGCCAGATGCTCGCCGGGACCGCTGCGGGCAACCCGTCGGTGATCGCCGGGCCGATCGGCTGGGACGCCCGCCTGGTCGAGCACCACGCGGTGCTGATCAATACCATCTTCGCCACGACCCAGCTGCTGCTGGCTCTGGGGATCGCCTTCCGGCCGACGGTGCGGGCCGCTCTGGCCGCGTCGATCGTCTGGTCGCTGGGCGTGTGGTGGTTCGGTGAAGGGCTCGGCATGGTGCTGACGCCCAGCGCCAGCCCGGTCAACGGCGCTCCCGGTGCGGTGATCATCTATGCGCTGCTGGCCGTGCTGCTGTGGCCCTCTGACCGCCATGCCGCCACGGCCCCCTTCACGGCGGCCCGGGCGGTCGGCGTGCAGACGGCCCAGGTGCTGTGGCTGGTGCTGTGGGGCAGCCTGGCCTACTTTGCCCTGCTGCCGGGCAACCGGGCGGCGCAGGGCCTGAGCGGCATGGTAGGCGGCATGGCCGGCGGCGAACCAGGCTGGCTGGCCAGCCTGGACAACCACGCCGCATCGCTGCTGGCTCATCAGGGGCTGGCCGCGTCCATCGTGCTGGCGATAGCCCTGGCAGTGATCGCGGTCGGCGTCTATCTGCCGGCCCCGGCCGCCCGGGCCACCGTGGTGCTGGCCATCGTGGTGGCCGCGCTCATCTGGATCTTCGGGGAGGCATTCGGCGCCATCCTGGCTGGGGGGGCGACCGACCCCAACTCCGGCCTGCTGCTGATCGTGCTGGCGCTGGCTTACTGGCCGGCCAGGAAGGTACCTGCGGCCACGGCGCCTGCGGCAGCGGGGCCGGCCACCCACGAAGCTGCTGAGGAAGGGGCAACGCCATGATCGGGATCCCCGGCTTTATCCTCGATTTCTTCGCCGCGCTCATGCTGCTGGTCGCCGCCGTGAGCGCGGCCCGGCTGGCCCTTGACCGGCCCTGGCACCGCGGCCTCATGAACGCCGACGTCGACGGCGCGCACGTGCTGATGGGCATCGCGATGGCGGGCATGCTGGTGACCAGCCTGAGCACCTTGCCCAACGGAGTCTGGACCGTGATCTTCAGCGTCCTGACCGCCTGGTTCGTCTGGTGCGTCTACCGGGAGTCGCGGGGTGGGGGTGTCCGGGTGCTAATGGACAGCCACCACGCGCCGCACCTGGTGCACAGCGCCGCCATGGTCTACATGTTCGCCGCGATCACCACACCCGCGGCCGGCCACGGCTCGGGGATGGCCGGCATGGGCGGCGCCGGTGGGGCGATGCCAACGCTGGCCGTACCGGGACTGGCGTTCATCTTCGCGATCCTGCTGGCCGGCTACGCGGTGGTGGACCTGGACCGGCTGTCGGGGCCCGCCCTGCACGCCAGCTACTTGCCCGCGGTCAGCGCCGCACCCGCCGGTGTCCCCGTGGCGGCAGCCGCGACTGGCAGCGGGATCACCAGCCCAGGGCCGGTGCCCGCCGCCGCCACCCGGCCGGAAGGCGTGGCCACGCTGCCGGAACAGGCTGCCAGCCCGCCCCCTCCCGCCGGTGCCCGCGGCCACGGCGGCGGCCCGTTCCGCGACCTGCTGCTCAACCCGCGGACCGCGGCAGTCTGCCGCATCGCCATGGGCGTAACCATGGCCTTCATGCTCGTTATCATGATCTGACCCAGCCGGCGACCCTCCAACACTGCGGCAATGCTTGCTCCGGCCTGAGCGTGGCTGCTTCGGGCAACGGGCTGGTTGCTCCGGCTTCAGGCCAACGGGGCTGGTTCGCCTTCGGCGGCGGGGATCCTGGCCGGGCGGGTGGCGGTCCCGGGCGCCACGGTCCGCCTCCGCCCGGACGAGGGGCGGCGCGGGCCGGGGGGAGCCCCGAAGCGGCGCAGCCGGACGCTGTTGCCAACCACGAAGGCGGAGGACAGTGCCATCGCCGCCCCTGCGATCAGCGGGTTGAGCAGGCCCGCGGCGGCCAGTGGGATGGCCGCGATGTTGTAGCCGAAGGCCCAGGCCAGGTTGCCGCGGATCACCGCCAGCGTGCCACGGGCCAGCCGGATCGCGTCCGGCACCGCGCCCAGGTCGTCGCGCAGCACCAGCAGGTCGGCGGCGCTGATTGCCACGTCGGTGCCGGTGCCCAGCGCGATGGCCAGATCGGCCGCGGCCAGCGCCGGGCCGTCGTTGATACCGTCGCCTACCATGGCCACCCGGTGCCCCTGGGTCTGTAGCCCCCTGACCAGGGTGACCTTATCCTCGGGCAGCGCCCCGGCGATCACCTTGTCGGTGCCCACCTGGTTGGCCACTGCCTGGGCGGTGGCCTGGCTGTCCCCGGTCAGCAGCACGGTGCGCAGGCCGAGGTGACGTAGCTCGGCGACCGCCGCCGGGGCCGACGGCTTGACCAGGTCAGCGATCGCGATCGCGCCCCGTGCCTGCCCGTCCCAGCCGGTCAGGACCACGGTGTTGCCCGCCTCCTCCGGTCCGCGGCACGCGCGGGCCAGCCCGGCCGGAACGGTCATCTCCAGGTGGGTGAACAACCCAGCCCGGCCGATGATCACTTCGCGGCCGTCCACCGTCCCGCGGGCCCCTAGGCCGGGCATGGCCAGGAACCGCTCGCTTTGTGGGAGCATAGCCAGCTCGGCCTGTGCCGCTTCGACGATGGCGGCCGCCACCGGGTGCTCCGACGCCTGTTCCACCGCCCCGGCCAGACGGAGCAGCGTCTCGCGGCTGGTGCCGTCCGCGGTCAGGACCTCGGTCACAGCCATCAACCCGGTGGTGACCGTTCCGGTCTTGTCCAGCACCACGGTGTCCACCGTCTGGGATGACTCCAGGGCCTGGTACCGGGAGATGAAGATGCCCAGCTGGGCGCCGCGCCCGCAGGCCACCATGAGGGCGGCCGGGGTGGCCAACCCGAGGGCGCACGGGCAGGCGATGATCAGGACCGCCAGGGCCGCGCTGAACGCCTGTTCCGCCGGGCTGCCCGCGAGCAGCCAGCCAGCCAAGGTGAGCCCCGACGCGACCAGCACCGCTGGGACGAACACCGCACTGATCCGGTCGGCCAGCCGCTGGATGGCCGCTTTCTGTGACTGCGCCTGTTCGACCAGGGCCACCAGATGGGCCAGCTGGGTGTCCCGGCCGACCTTGACCGCCCGCACCACCAACCGTCCGGTCACCACGACCGTGCCCGCCGCCACCATGTCACCCACCCCGGCATCGGCCGGGACGGGTTCCCCGGTCATCATGCTGCGGTCCACCGCCGACTCGCCGAATTCCACCTCGCCGTCCGCGGCGATCCGTTCTCCGGGCCGTACCACGAACCGGTCTCCAGGCCGCAGCTGGGTGACCGGGACCCGGTGATCCGTCCCGTCCGGCGCCAGCAGGCTCGCGTCCTGGGCCCCGGCGGCGGCCAGTTCCCGCATCGCGTCCCCGGCGTCCCGCCGGGCGCGGGCCTCATACCACCGCCCAGCCAGCAGGAAGGTCGTCACCGACGCCGCGACTTCCAGATAGATACCGCCGCCCGAGGCGTGCAGCAGCATCTGCCCAACGCTCATCCCGGCCTGGTCCTGGTCCAGAACGAACATGGCATACAGCGACCAGGTGCAGGCGGCCGTGATGCCCAGCGACACCAGCGTGTCCATGGACACGGCGCCGTGCCGCGCGTTGCGCAGCGCCGCGGCGTGGAACGGCCACGCCGACCACAAGACGACCGGTGCGGCCGTCGCCACCAGCACCCACTGCCAGCCCGGGAACCGGGACCAGGGACAGAGCGACAGCAGCACCGATAGGTCACTCAGCGGGATGAAGAAGACCAGTGCCACGATCAGCCGGTTCCGCAGATCACGGACCCGGGCCGCCTCCGCCCCGTCCGGTGCCGCCTCCGGCTGGACATCACCGGCCTCGGCCATATCCGGAACCTCAGCCTGGTAGCCAGCCTGGACCACCGCGTCGATCAGCCGCTGCACCGGGACCGATCCCGGCGCCGAGACCACTGCCCTCCCAGTCGCGTAGTTCACAGTGGCCGTGACGTGCTCGATGGCGTTGAGCTTCTTCTGCACACGGGCAGCACAGGCGGCACAGGTCATCCCGCCGACCGTGAACGCTAGTTCCCGGGGCGCGGATGACTCGTTCCCGGTCACGGCCGCTGCTGACACGCGATCCTGCCCTCCAGCTGCTGGTGCCGCTCGTAGCCGGAATCTACACCGTTCCCGAATTTACCGAACACCTGCGGCGAACAGCCCTGCTTCGGGTATCCAGCGCACCGAGCTGGCCCTAGCCAGGGGTGCCAACGGCCGGTGGCGGCTACGCTAACCACAAGGAGCGGAGCACCCGGAAGGATGAGGGACCGCCGTCATGGATCTCCCCGGCTGGGCGCCCAGCCACATGGGCGCCCGGGGCAGCCAGGAACCGGGCCATCCCGGTCGGACGGCCATGCCCGTGAGCGCGGCCGTCAAGCTGGGCGGTTTCCTGCTCCTGCTGGTGGCGATCTTCTCCGGAGCATACGGGATGGGCGCGCACCTGGGCCCGGTCAGCAGCACCCAGTCACCGTCCGGCGGCGGGAGTTCCATGAACATGGGCGGCTCAGGGCCGATGGACATGGGCGGCCAGCCGGCCCAGCAGGCCCGGCTCCGGGGTGGTCGGCCGTGAGCGACACCGGTGAGCTCATAGGCGAGCCGATCGAGTTCGTTGTCAGCGGGATGAGCTGCGGCGCCTGCGCGGCCCGGATCGAGCGGCGGCTGAACCGGCTGGACGGCGTCGTGGCCATGGTGAACTTCGCGACCGAGCGGGCCTACATCACGAGCACCGGCGGCCGGGCCCCGGACGAGCTGATCAGCGTGATCGAATCGGTGGGCTACCGCGCGGCGCGGCCTGCCCCCGCCACGGGGGAGCGGCCGCCGGACGACGAGACGGCGCGCGGGCTGCGCCAGCGGCTGGCCGTGTGCGTGCCGTTGGCGGTGGCGGTCATCGCGATGGCGATGCTCCCGGCCGCGCAGTTCCCGGGCTGGCAGTGGCTAAGCCTGGTGTTGGCCGGTGTCGTCGCCATCTGGGGTGCCTGGCCGCTGCACCGGGCCGCCTGGGCGGGCCTCGGCCACGGCACGGCCACCATGGACACCCTGGTCAGCGTCGGCGTGACGGCGTCCTTCGGGTGGTCGCTGTACGCGCTGCTTTTCGGCGGCGCCGATATGCCTGGCATGAAGATGTCGTTCTCACTTGCCTTCGGCGCGGCCAGCGGGCAGACGCTTTATCTGGACGCGGCGGCCGGGGTCACCGCGGCTGTGCTGGCCGGGCGGTATCTCGAAGCGCGGGCCAAGCGGGAATCCGGTTCTGCGCTCACAGTTCTGGCCGGCCTGGCCGTCAAGACGGTCGCCGTGCTCCGGGACGGCCGGGAGCAGCGGGTACCGGTGACCACGCTCGCCGCCGGGGACAGGTTCGTGGTCCGCCCCGGGGAGAAGATCGCTGCCGACGGGGTCGTCCTGGACGGCCGCTCGGCGGTCGATGCGTCGCTGGTGACCGGTGAGTCGATGCCGGTCGAGGTGGGACCGGGCGATGAGGTAATCGGCTCATGCGTCAGCATGAGCGGGCGGCTGGTGGTCGAGGCTACCCGGGTTGGCGCAGACACGCTGCTGGCGCAGATCGCACGGCTGGTCAGCCACGCGCAGACGAGCAAGGCCGCCGCGCAGCGGCTGGCGGACCGGATCGCTGCGGTCTTTGTGCCTGCCGTCATCAGCATGGCGGTCGCGACGCTGGGTTTCTGGCTCGGGGCCGGCCTGTCCGGGGCCGGCGCGTGGAGCGCGGCCATCGCCGTGCTGGTAGTGGCCTGCCCCTGCGCGCTGGGACTGGCCACGCCGACCGCGCTGCTGGCCGGGGTGGGCCGCGGAGCGCAGCTGGGCATCCTGGTGAAGAGCATGCAGGCGCTGGAATCGGCCCGGCGGATCAACATCATCGTGCTGGACAAGACCGGGACGCTCACCACCGGCGTCATGACCGTGCGGGACGTCGTGCCCGCCGCCGGCCCCGGCGGCGAGCCGGAGGCTGATCCGCTGGAACTGCTGCGGCTGGCCGGGGCGGTGGAGGATGCCTCCGAGCATCCCATCGGCCAGGCCATCGCGCGGGAAGCCGCGGCCCGGCTTGGCCCTCTGCCCGCCGCCACCGATTTCACTGGCCTTCCGGGCGAAGGCGTGACCGGGAAGGTCGACGGCCGCGAGATCACCATCGGCAGCCCCCGGCTGTTCACCGGACCGGAGCTGCTTGTGGACGCCGGGCTGCGGCAGGCAGTGGACGCCGCCGAGTGTGCCGGCAACACCGCCGTCCTGATCGGCTGGGCCGGCCGGGCCCGCGGCGTGCTGGTCGTCGCCGATGTGCTCAAGCCGGGCAGCCCCGAGGCGGTCGCCCGGCTGCGCCGCCTGGGTCTGCGCCCGGTCCTGCTCACGGGAGACAACAAGCGCACGGCGCTCGCCGTCGCCGCCCAGCTGGACGTACCTGCGGAGAACGTGATCGCCGGGGTCAGGCCGGACGGGAAGGCGGCGGTCGTCCGTGACCTGCAGGGCCGTGGGAACCGGGTCGCGGTGGTCGGCGACGGGGTCAACGACGCAGCCGCGCTGGCCCAGGCCGACCTGGGCATGGCGGTCGCCTCTGGCGCCGATGCCGCCATAGGCGCTGCGGACCTGACCCTGGTCGGCGCCGACCCCGCCAGCGCCGCGGATGCGATATTGCTCGCCCGGGCCATGCTGCGGGTCATCCGGGCCAACCTGGCCTGGGCGTTCGGCTACAACCTGGTGGCTATCCCGCTCGCCGTGCTGGGGTACCTGAACCCGCTGTTCGCCGGGATCGCCATGTCCGCCAGTTCCCTAATTGTCGTGGCCAACAGCCTGCGGCTGCGCCGGTTCACGCCCCGGCGGTACGCCCGCCCGCAGCCGGGCCCGGCCACCGCTGAGCCCGCGCCCGCCGTCCAGGCGGTGCCATGACGGCCATCGTGCCGACTGGTGCAGACGCCCTGCCCGCTGCCCGCCCGCGCCCGCCGGGCCGCGGCCGGGTGGCCGAGCTGCTACGGGCCGCGGCCGCCCCGGTGATCTGCGCCGCGGCGGTGACCGGGCTGCTGTCGGCCTGGGTGATCACCGGGGGCGCGGGGTCCGTGACCCGGAGCCAGATACAGGTCAGCCTGGCCGCGGTGCCGATGCGCGCGTACCTGCCCGGCGCGGCCGCCACCATCCACCGGGCCACCACCTACCTCACCATCCGCAACCTCAGCGGTGAGCCGGACGAACTGCTGTCCGCCCAGACGCCGGTCGCCCGGCGGGTGATCCTGATCGGCCCCGGCGGGCCGCACGGCACCCGGCCGGTGGTGACCGGCCTGCCGCTCCCGGCCCACGGCCGCATCACGCTCAGCCCGCTCGGCGCGGACGTGGTGCTGCTGGACCCGGCGCGGTACGAGACGGACATGACGGTGCCGCTCACCCTCACCTTCCGGCACGCGGGGCAGGTCCACGTCAGCGCCGCGGTCACCGCCCCCGGCGCCCCCTGAGCACGGCTGCCGCCGGGCCGGGACTAGGCCGTGGCCGTGCGGGCTGCCGGGTCAGCCGGCCGCCGCCCCTGCGACGGGGCGTTTGTCCACCGCCCCGCTAGCCGACAGGAGCCACCACAGCCCCATGTCTTCGGCCTGGCCGGTGGCCTGCCCCGGTTCGTGATCGCTCTCGTACAGGTAGAGCGGCCATCCGTTGTAGGTCACCTGGCGGGCGCCGTCGGCCCGGCGTACCGTCCCCAGCAGCGCCGTCCGCACCCCCGGGCCGGCCATCGGGCGGCCCACGCCGACCGGCAGGGTCAGCGGCGGCCAGGCCTGGGCGCATACCCCGTAGCACCGGGACCGTCCCCGGTGGTCGGGAACGTAGATGTAGAGCGTGTAGCCATGGCCGTCGGCCAGTACAGGGCCCACCCCGGGTACCATCCGGGCGCGGAGCTGGTAGGCCGGGGAGCCAGCAGTGGCGGGGCGGCTGGCCCCGCAGCCGGTCACGGCGACCGCCACGGTGCAGGCCAGCAGTACCGCCGCCAGGTGAGGGCGGGCGGGCATGTCAGCCAGAGGACCCGTAGGGGATAGGGACGTTGACCACCTGTTTCCTGACCCATCCGGCCGGGCCCTGGCCCCGGGCCCAGACGGTCATCTTGGTCTGGTGCCCGGCCAGTGCCTCGATGCTGGTCCCCGGCCCCAGCGCCAAGGCCTGGGTGTCCGCAGGGAGCGTGGCCAGCGGCCGCCAGCTCGCCCCGGGACCAGTCACGATCTCACCCTGGCTTCCGGACAGCACCAGTCCCACCGAGCCGTCCGGGCCGAGGGACGCTGACAGGACGCGCTGCCCGTGCGTGCGAAGGACGGGGGTCAGCACCCATCGGCCGGAACGGCCGGTCCAGCCGGCCACCACGGTAGCGGCACGCTTGCTGCCCACCGCCAGCAGGGCCACCTCATGACTCCCGGCCGTGCTCAGTCGCAGGACCGTCACCGGCTGCCCGGCCAGTGCGGCGGGCAGTGTGGGGCCGGCCGCCTTCCAGCCGTCGCCCGAGTAGGCAAAAATTCCGGTGGCACCCGGCCGGGTGCAGGCTGCCGCGGCCAGCGGCGTGCCCCCGGGGCTGAACGAGGTGGCGGTAAACCTGGCCGGCCTGCACTTCCGGCCCGCCGCCGTGGCCGCGAGGGAGGCCGGGGTGGCCAGGCTGGCCCACCCGGACCCGCCGTCCCGTGACAGCTCCACACCGTGTGCTGTCAGCGCGAGGAGACTGCTGCTGGCCGGACCGGTGGCCAGCGCATCGGGGACACCGGCCAGGCCCGCGGCAACCTGCCCAGTGGACCAGTGGGCACCGTTGTCGGCCGAGCTGACCAGCGGGGAATACGTGATGTTCTGGCTAGGCCGGAAGGCGGCCAGGAAGGACCGGCCGACCGGCCCGGCTAGGGCGAAGCCGCCGTTGCTGGCCATGCCGGGCGGTGTGACTAGCTGCCACGTGGCCGCCCCGGGCCGGCGCGCGAACAGCTGCCAGAAATTATTGAAGTCGGCGGCCGACCCGCCCAGCTCCAAGCTGGCCCAGGTCGTCCCGGACGCGCTGGCGGACAACGCGAGGGTGGGGGGCGGCGGGAAGGTGACGGCGCTGCCTGCTTGGGTGTGCCGCGAACCGCAGCCCGCCGCCAGGGTGACCGCCGCCAGGGCGGCCGCCGCCAGGAGGGGCGCAGGCCGCCGCCACCGCCGCGTCATGACCGGCCCAGATACTGCCGGGCAGCGTTGGCCAGCAGAACGGCGAAGGAGGCCTTGGTCGAGGCCGTCCCGGGTCCCGGGTCGTCCTCAAACTCCTCACGGACGTGCCCGGCCCGATCGATCACGTACGCGACCTCGGTGTGCCCGACCATGGAGCCGGCCGGCTCGACCTCGGCGGCGATCGCGTAGTTCTTCCAGACCTGCCGGAGCTGGGCCACCGGCCCGGTCAGGAACAGCCAGTTCGGCACCTGGCTCATGCCTTCCTGGCGGGTGAAGGCCCGGGTATAAGACAGCTGGTAGAACACCGGGTTGGCGGCCACGGCCACCAGCTCGACATGCTGCGCGTTAGGGCCGAGGATCTGGCCTGCGGCCTTGAACTCCTGGGCGATCAGTGGGCAGTCGCTGGTACACACTGGGTCAAGAAAGGTCAGCAGCACTACTTTGCCGCGCAGGCTGGCCAGCGTGACGCGATGGCCGCGCTGGTCGGTGAGCTGGAAGTCCTTGGCGGGGAAGTTCATCGGGGCTACCGAGCCGGCCAGCGACTGGGCCAGGATCGGCGCCGCGTTCGGGTTGGCCTGGGCCGCAGCCATAGGTACGGCGCCCAGCAGGACCACCCCCAGCGCGCCGACGGAGGCGACGGACCCTATGGTGGCGGCGGCGACCGACCGGTGCAGTGCGGCCGGCCGCATCCATTCCGGCCACCGGCCCTGCGTGGTGCCACCGGTGGGGGCCGGTACGGGAACGGGACCGGCGCCCGGCTCGGCCGCCGCCCGGGCTGCGGGCCCGGCAGCGGGCTCCGTCACCGGTACGGGCACCCGGGTCAGCGCCAGGTAGCCGCCGACCGTCACCAGCATCACCGGGATCATGCTGTTCGGGTCGGTGCCGAGGCCGCCGAAGATCCCCATGTCCTGGACCAGCACCCAGCCGGCCAGGCAGAGCACACCGAGGGCAACGACCGCCGGGAGCAGCACCGGCCGCCATGCCGTCAGGAAGGCCACGCCGATCAGCGCCAGCGCGGCCACCACGACCAGGTTCACCGCGAATCCGTGAGTCACGTCGAACGAGGTGAACGCCCTGACCAGCGCGGCGATGGAATGTGGCTGGGAGGTCTGGGCCATCGACTGGGTCATGCTCGCCAGCGTGCCCGGCCTGCCGTGCGCGGTCCCTTGCCAGAACCCGCGGCCCGGCCAGGCCTGCAGGAGTGCCATTCCGGCCAGGAACGCCCCCATCCCGGCCAGGATGGCCCGGCCCAGCCGGGGGGTGCGCCAGGCCGCGTCGGGCAGTGCGATCAGCGCGCCGGCCGCACAGTAAAACAGGGCCGCGCCGGGAGCGCCGAACAGCCAGGTGAGTCCGGGCGCGAAGATACCGCCGAACGACTCACCGAAGACCCAGACCACCAGCCCCCAGCCCACGCTGGCCAGCCCCGCGGCGCGGGACCACCAGCCGCTGGGCGCCACCAGCAGCCAGATCCCGATACCGACCTGGATCCACACCGCCGCCGAGGCGGCCTGGATGGGGTGATAGGACCAGCTCGCGCCTGCCCAGTTCACCAGGTGCTGTACCCAGGCTGGCGAGCTGGCCGCCGTAGGTTCGATGACCTTGGACGGCAGGCCCACGGCCATGGCCGGCTGGGCCTGCAGCAGACCGTCGAACAGCCACAAGATCCCGAACCCCACCCGGAGCAGCTGCAGTCCGGCGGGCTCCATGGGCCGCCCGGGGCTGGGCTGGGCGCCCTGCCCCGGCGCTGACGATGTGCCAGTCGGCAGCCACGCCTTGGCGCCGCCCCAGACCAGCGCCACCAGGAGGAAGAACGCGAGGGCGATCATCCCCTGGTGGGCCAGCGCTGCACGGAACGCGGCGACGACCGTCGGGTCGTTCGCGTTGATGCCAGAATTCATCCCTGGCACGAAACCGGCCGCCTTTCTGTGCTTCAGCTGTGTGGTGGCATACCGGCTGGGTCAGACAACAAGGTATGCGCCGCGCCCAGCACGGGGCTGTGGCGCTTCCCCAGGTACCGGGTGCGCACTGCACACCATCTAACACCCCCCGTGGCCAACAGGCCGCCCCTGGCACACAGATTGTTGCCCAGCCTTAATGCGCAAGGGCAGCGATCGGCAGCTCCACACCTTCAGTCCCCGCCCCTGTTGTGCCAGGCTGGCCGAAGCGGCGCCATCACACCTGCCACGAGCACCGGTCACGCGACACTGGTCCGGTCGTTAACAGTCGCAGGCGAGTACCAAGATCGATGTGCCGGCTGGATCGGCATGACCGATGGTGATGCCCACACCGGTGGTCCCGAGCATGGCGACCATGTCGACGCTTCCAGCGTTCTTACCGTCGGAGAGAATGCGCCAGCCCCTGCTCTTGAGGGCATTCCTGTAGAAGCTGGCCACCTTGCTCACGGGGTCGATTGAACTCAGCTGGATGTGTCCGGCTGCTTCGCTGATGACCTTCGAGGGCTGGTAGCGGGGCAGTGAGCCCACCACGCTGCCGGCCCGCGCGACCGTGCGGACCGCCGCTGATGGCGTGGCTGAACTGGAAGAGTGAGCCCGGATCGCCGGGTTTCCCCCGCTGGCGCCGCACGCAGCCGTCCCAGCCACCAGCATCAGGGCCAAGACTACCCAGATCCAGGTCCTGCCCATTGCCGTGCCCCCTTGTGATCAGCGGGCCACAGAGTGAAACCCACCTCACTAGGCCGATGGTAGAGAAACGTAATGGGAAGAGGCAAGTTCAAATCACGCCAGCCCGGCGTCCGGTTGGACGCCGTCCGCAATGGTGCCTCTGCACCGCATGATCCCACCACAGCACGGGCCGGTGCTGACGCCCGCAGGCTGAGCGAGATATTCATGTGCTCCAGGCCCACGGGCCGGTGGTCCCGGTGTCGTGCCGGTCAGGTGGCGGGATCCGTGCCCGGCCGGGACGTCTGGGCCGTCACCGGCGCGGGCGCTGCGGGCTTCTCGGGTAGAGGCGCCGGGACGGCCGGGAGCAGCACCTCGAACAGCGAGCCCTGGCCGAGCGTGCTGCTGGCGCGGGCCGAGCCGTGGTGGGCTTCCGCGATCGCCTGCACGATGGCCAGGCCGAGCCCGAACCCGCCGGCCTCGCGAGTCCGCCGCGGGTCGGCGCGTGCGAACCGGTGGAAGATCCGGTCGAGATCGGCCGCCGGGATACCGGGGCCCGAGTCGGCGACCGACAGGATGACATGCCCGTCTTCCCGGCGGGCGCCGAGCTCGATGAGGTCGTTCGCCGCGGTGTGAGCGATGGCGTTCTCGAGCAGGGCGTCGAGCGCGAGCCCCAGCCGGTCACGGTCGACCAGAACGGTCGAATCGGCGTTGGCGGTCAGCCGCCACCGGCGGGGCGCATGGCCCCATCGGTCGAGCGCGTCGACCGCCACGGAGTCGAGCGCAACCGGCTCGAGGTGCAGGAAGTCCGGGCTGCCCGCCGAGGCCAGCAGCAGCATCCGGGTGGCCAGCCGCCGCAGGCGCATCAGCTCGTCGGTGACCACGTGGGCGTCCCCGGCGACCTCGCTGTTGGTGACGGCGCGCTCGATCAGCTCCGCGTGCCCGAGCGCCACCGTGATCGGCGTGCCGAGCTCATGGGAGGCGTCCTGCAGGAACCGCTGCTGCTGTTTCAGCAGGCGCAGGTTCTCCTGCGAGACCCGCTGCACCTCCTCCATCGCCGCCAGCCGATCCTCGGTCGCCGCCAGCCTGCGGCGGCCGTGCCAGACCATCACCAGGAACATCAGCGCGATCAGCGGGACTTCGGCGAGGTAGTCGGCGTCCTGTTTGCCCTTGAGGACCTGCACGGCGATGATGCCGCCGGTCGCGACGGTCACGGCGGCCAGGGTGAGGATCGTGGGCTGGAGCCGCCACAGCCGGAAGCCGTAGATCACGGTCAGGCTCACCCAGATGGCCAGGAATGGGACGGTCCCCCAGGCGGGGAACAGGCGCATCGCGGCCAGGTTGAGCCCGACGAACCCGACCCAGGCAATGTCCACCCAGGACAGGTGGGGCCACTGCAGGACCCGGCGGGATGCCGGGGCGGCATCTCCCGGCCGTGTGCCGCCGGGCTGAGACCCCGCGGATCCGGGGCCGGCTGATCCCGGGACGGCATCGCTGTGGCCGGCCGCGGGATCGCCATTGGCGGGACCGGCATCGGGGGAGCGGCCAGTGGCGGGGTCGGCAAGGGGCGCCGCCCGCCAGCTCAGCGGCACACGCCTGGACAGGCGCTGCGTGGACACGATCTCTCCCCACCTGAGACGCCGACGCGGGCACACAGCGCTCACCACGCTGCCGCCCGCACCAGCGTAACCTCCGGCGGCCTGCTCAGGCCGCCTTCAAGCCTCTCGCTCCAGCCGATGCGAGTCAACGCCGACCCGGGTCCCCGCCGGGGGACTCCGGCCTTGCCAGATGACCTCCGGCTGCCTCAGTCCGCCGGGGCGGGCGGCAGCGGGGGCATGGCAGACGAGGTCTTCGGGGCCAGGAGCTTCGTCACATCAAGCTTGGTGCCGACCATCTGCTTAAGCATGAAGTCGTGATTGAGGTCGAGAATAGCGCGGGTCTCGGCAGCGATCACCGCGTTCCGGCTGAGGGTGAGCTCGTTGTCCTGCTGTTGCTCGCCCGACAGGGACCAGTTAGTGGAGCCCTTGACGGTGTACACGCCGTCGACGATCACGATCTTCAGGTGCGAGATGGCGTTGTGCACCGAGCTGGTGCCGATGGCGATGCTGTTGCCGAAGGCGTCGTTGTTCCAGCTGGCCAGGATCTGCTTCTCGTGCGCGCCCGTGGCCTGGCTGCGGTCCAGGCTCATCTGCACGTAGACCTTCTCGTCGGCCAGCTTGCCCTGGATGATCTTGTTGAGCTCGTCGTCGTCGTAGCCGAACATGTTGACCACGATGGAGTGCTGTGCGCTGCCCAGCACCGCCACCAGCAGGCCGTGGACGTTGTCCCGGGGAGCGAAGAACGTCCGCTCGTCGTCGGGATAGCCGTCCAGGAAGCGGCCTTCGGCCTTGTACTGCGCGAGGTCGTCCCATACGAATGGCGTGTCAGCCATGACTCGATTCCCCCCTTGTTCGGTTACACGCTGCGTGTGCGAGCGTGCCAGTGCACCTCCAGGTTGTGGACCAGCGCCGGACTCAGATGGCAGCTCGCCTGATCGTGAGCGTACGTCGCCATGTATCCGCGGAAAAGGTCGAGCGGCTCCTGGCCGGCCCGCAGGGCGCGCCGGTTGGCGGTCGCGTTGGCGAGCCCGGAGTCGGTCAGGGCCGCGACCCGCGCCTCGATCGCCCGGTCCATCTCCCCGGGTTCCACCACCTCGTCGCACAGGAGCGCCGCGTCCGCGTCACCGGCGGTCCATTCCCGGCCCGAGAGGATCGCCTGACGGGCGGCGCGGTCCCCGACGGACCGGGGCAGGCGCAGGTTGGACGCCCCCGGGATGATCCCTTCCTTGCGGGCGGGCAGGAACAGGCGCGATCCGCGGGTCGCGATCACGTGGTCGACGACGTGCAGGAGCTGGCACGCCCCGCCGATCGCGAAGCATTCCACCGCCGCCACCCACAGCTTCTCGGTCCCGCCCGCCGGCGCGGTGCCGTCCGCCCAGGCGCCCAGGTCCGGCGGGGCGGGAGCGAGGCCCCGGTAGATCTTGTTGACGTAGCCGAGGTCTCGCAGCAGGTAGAACAGGAAGTCGATGCGCCCGTGGTAGAGGTGGGTGAGGTTGATGCCGGCCCCGAAGACCCGCATGTCCCGGTAGCGCGGGTGCTGCGTCACACCGCCGCGGAACACCCCGACCTCGATGGCCGGGTCGAGCAGGATCAGGTCGACGCCGCACTCGGTCGCGGCGAGCGTCGTCCCGTCTTCGGCGTTGAGATGCCGCGGGTTGCTCAGCTCGAGGATGCCCGCCCGTCCCCGGCGCGTCACGCGGACGGGCCCGAGGTCGGCCGTGCCGCTGTCCCGCAGTTCCCCGAGGTGCTCGAACGCCGCGGCGGTGGGCTGGAGCATCGCGCCGATCAGGTGCCGGCCGGGCCCCGGCAGCGCGAGGACGTGTGAGATCAGCAGGCCGTGGGCGAACTCGATGCCCTCCTTGTCCGGCAGCGCCCGCGCGCGCTCGGCGTCCATCTCAGCCGCGGACGGCACCAGGCCGGGGACCAGCGTGGCGGCCTCACCGGCGAGCTCGCCG
>Ga0187765_10000069_pt1 | contig 34810 bp, 39 predicted proteins | sample 0216_QUI02_MP05__3_FD_133018 | JGI IMG/M metagenome (GOLD analysis project Ga0187765, IMG submission 133018) | Tropical peat soil microbial communities from peatlands in Department of Meta, Colombia - 0216_QUI02_MP05_10_MG | ecosystem: Environmental > Terrestrial > Soil > Wetlands > Peat ...
GGAGGAGACGATGGTGACGGTAGCACCGGCCTTGACCGCGGCCTTGGCGTAAGCCGCGATCAGATCGTCGGCTTCGTAATCCGAGCGCTCGATGCGGGCGACATTGCAGGCGTCGGTCGCGTCCCGCACCAGCGCGAACTGCGGCACCAGGTCTTCAGGTGCCTCGGGCCGGTGCGCCTTGTAGCCCTCATAAATGCGGTTGCGGAAGGTGGCGCGCGCGGCGTCGAACACCACCGCAATGTGATCGGCATCGGTCTCGCGCAGCAGCTTCAGCAGCATGTTGGTGAAGCCCAACACGGCGCCGACCGGCGTTCCGTCCGGGCGCGTCAGCGGCGGCAGCGCGTGGTAGGCCCGGAAGATGTAGCCGGAGCCGTCGACCAGATAAACGTGGCGGGTCTTGCTCAAGGCTTCAGGGAGTGAGCGGCGCGCTGCGTCGGTGCCGGCAGCGATTCGTGGCCGCGCTTCGATTCATGCACGAAGAGGCGCGAGCAGTAGGGACACTCGATCTCGCCGTCCGCCGAAAGATTAAGATAAACCTTGGGATGGCCGAGCGCGCCGCCGCTGCCGTCGCAGGAGACCATGGCGTTGTTCACATATACCGTCTCGAAAGGCTGCATCGTGTATGATCCCGCGGACACATCAATCGGTGGTGTCGTTGACCCCGTGCGCGCGCGGATGATACCCCTTGGCCCGGCACAATCAATGCTGTTGCTCCGCCCTGCCACGTTGCTGCTGTTGACGGGATTGGCCGCCGGGTGCACCGCACCCGCCCCGGCGCCGGCACCCACTGTCCATGTGGCCCCGCACATCACTGCCGCCAGTTTCGTCGCCGACGACGGCGCCGAGCTGCCGCTGCACCAATGGGAGCCTGATGGCAAGACCAAGGCGGTGGTGCTGGCGCTGCATGGTTTCAACGACTATTCGCACGCCTTCGAACAGCCGGGGACGCAATGGGCATCGCACGGCATCGCCACATACGCCTATGACCAGCGCGGTTTCGGTGCCGCGCCCGACCACGGCTTCTGGGCGGGGACGGAGCGCATGTCGCGGGACGCGGTCGAGGCGTGCGACGCGCTCAAGGCCAAATATCCGGGCCTGCCGGTGTTCGTGCTGGGCGAGAGCATGGGCGGCGCGGTCGCGATCACCGCGGCGACAGGAGCCGCGGGAACACCGCTCTGCGCCGACGGCCTCATACTGGAAGCGCCGGCGATCTGGGGCCGCAGCACCATGTCCGTGTTCGAGCGCGTGGCACTCTGGTTTGCCGATGGTACCGTGCCGGGCTTGACGCTCACGGGCCAGGGACTTGGCGTCAAGCCCTCCGACAACATCGAGATGCTGCGCGCGCTTGGCCGCGACCCCCTGGTGATCAAGGGAACGCGCGTCGACACCATCCACGGCCTTGTCGATTTGATGGACGCGGCGCTCGCCGCCGGACCGCGACTGCACACGCCGTTGCTGCTGCTCTACGGCGCCCATGACGAACTGATCCCGGACGAGGCGATGCGTCGCTTCATCGCCTCGCTCCCGCCGGACACAACCCATCGCATCGCCTACTACCCCGAGGGATTCCACATGCTGCTGCGCGACCTCGATGGACCGTTGGTCGGGCGCGACGTCGCGGCCTGGATCATAAACCCCGCGGCGCCGCTGCCCTCGGGCGCCGATCGCGAGGGCGCCAGGGCGCTCGCGGCGGAACGGTAGGGAGCCGCTCTATCTCTCCGTCACGATCCGCGGCGCACCGCTGCGCTCGATGCCATGCCGAAAATGATATGATTGCCGTCGAGATCGAGCACGTTGAATTCGCGTATTCCGTAGTCGTAGTCCTTCGGCGGCTTCACCACCTTGGCACCGTGCGCCGCAACTTCCGCATGGAGCGCGTCGACGTCACGAACGAACACGCAGACGCCGCCATTGCCGGGAAGGCGCGGGGTCTGGTCGGCGGCGAGCAGGTGCAGATTAACCTCGTCGCGGCAGAGGCACGCATAGAAGACGGGGTCGCCGTACTGGAAAGTGATGCCGAAGCCAAGCGCATCGCGGTAGTAGGCAATGCTGTCGGCGATCGAGCGGACGGTGAAGACGGTCGCGGATCCCGTCAGCATTGGCGCTTTCTCCTCTCTAGGGCTCCAAGAGCCGTCTGATGCGCGGCTCCAGCGACGAGAGCCAGGTTCGTACTTCGCGTGGGCGCCGGCAAGGGCGGGACGCATGCCAGGATTCAATCGGGCGGTGAAGCCACCTCACCGCCCGATTCTCGCTGCTCATCGTACCGTTCTTCCAGACAACCCTCGGGCGCCAAAGGTCCCCTCTCAGTGATTGGCGCTGCCGGATGCGTCCTGGAGATTCCGGAGCACTTCGTCGAGGTTGAACGCCGCCGGCTTCTGGCGCGGCGGGAACTTGACGAAGTCCTGGATCTGCTGGGCTACGATCGCCTGCATCGCGTAAATGATGTATGCGTGAGAGATCAGCCAATCCCAGTAGGTGTTCGAGTTCTCGTCGGCCCGCTCGAACGGATCGCGGCGCAGATTGAAGATCTTCGGCGCCCGTAGCTTGACGAACGGCTCGAACCAGCACATGAGCTGCTTGGCTCTCTGCTCCATGAGCACCACTTTCCAGTCGCCCATGCGGATCGCCAGGATGTCGCCGTCGTCGCTGATGTAGAAAAAGAACTTCCGGGGACTTTCCTTCGCCTGTCCGGTCAGATACGGAATCAGGTTGAAGCCGTCGATGTGCACCTTGAAGGTCTTGCTTCCGGCCTTGTGGCCTTCGAGGAGTTTCTTTGCGATATCCGGCTCGCCCGCGGCCGCGAGCAGCGTCGGCAGCCAGTCCTGGTGCGAGCAGATGTCGTTGAAGACCGAGCCCGCCTTGATCCTGCCCGGCCAACGCACGAAGATCGGCACGCGCCAACCGCCCTCCCAATTGGTGTTCTTCTCGCTGCGGAACGGAGTGATACCCGCATCCGGCCAGCTATTGTAATGCGGGCCGTTGTCGGTCGAATACATGACGATCGTGTCGTCGGCGATTCCAAGTTCGTCGAGTTTCGCCAACATCCTGCCGATGTTTTCGTCGTGCGCGACCATGACGTCGTTGTATTCACCTTGGCCGTTGCTCTTACCCTTATGTTTTGCCGCGCTGTGCGTGCGGAAGTGCATGGCGGTCGTGTTGTACCAGAGGAAGAACGGCGTTCCTTCCTTTCGGCACTTGTCAATGAAGGCGAGAGCGTGATCTGTCACCTCGTCATCAATGGTTTCCATGCGTTTCTTGTTGAGGGGTCCGGTGTCCTCGATCTTTTGTCCGCCCTTCCCATCCGCCCAGCAGTGCAGCACGCCCCTTGGGCCGAACCGCTTCTTGAACTCCGGGTTTTTCGGATAGTCGGGGTCCTCGGGCTCTTCCTCGGCATTGAGGTGGTAAAGATTGCCGAAGAACTCATCGAACCCATGCATCGTCGGGAGGAACTCGTCCTTGTCGCCCAGATGATTCTTGCCGAACTGACCCGTGGCGTAGCCCAACGGCTTCAGCAATCCGGCGATGGTCGGGTCCTCGGCCCTAAGCCCCACATCGGCACCCGGCATCCCAACCTTGGTGAGGCCGGTGCGGATTGGATTCTGTCCGGTGATGAACGCGGCGCGTCCGGCGGTGCAGCTTTGCTGGCCATAGTAGTCGGTGAAGGTCGCGCCCTCATTCCCGATGCGGTCGATGTTCGGGGTGCGGTAGCCCATCTGACCGCGGTTGTTGTAGCTGATGTTCCACCAGCCGATATCGTCACCCCAGAGGATCAGGATGTTCGGCTTGCGTGCTTTCGCCATCTGAATCTCCCTTGCTTTGGTCAGCGAGTTTGGAACTCCCGTGCGCGCTACGCGAGGCGCAGTGCCACGGCAAAAAAGGCGAACAGGCCGATGCCCGTGAGAAGCATGGACACCCCAACGACCGGCGATTGGAGTCCTTCCTTGGTCATTCCTGCGAGCGAAGCGAATGAACCGCTCCACATGTAGAGGACGGTCCGCCGGTACTGCCAAATCGAAATGAGGAGCAGGAGGACGCCGCATCCGATCAACGCGAGCCCCAGGTATTGGGGCGCATTTGGAAGATAGGGAGGTCTGGCTCCCGGCGTCTGGTCCAGGCGCTCGAAGAACTGGAAGATCGCGAATCCGAAGCCAATCAACGAGACGGCGGTGCGCTGAAACGACATCATCGTGCGTTCGACGCTGAAGCGGGTGCGCAGCCACCCAAAATGGCTGTCGGCCGTAACCCTGACTTCGAACCTGTCCGCACTGGAGGCAGCGGGTGTGTCGGTCATGCCGGGTGCCCTTTGCGCCGTTGGTTCATCTCGGTGCTTCTCGCGCGATCATGGGCGAAGACGCGCAGGCTCACCCTCACCGGATGCGCGAGCCAACCATGCGCGGCGCACACCCGCATCGTGCCTGAGATTTTTGCTCGGTTTCTAATTAGCGCTCGAACCAGAGCCGACTAGGGGGAGGCAAGAATTTAATGAGCGCGCAAGTTGCGCTCGTCCATATCAAGATGACGGCGACTGCGGCCGGGCTTTTCCTACTCGAGCGTCTCCAAGAGGCGCAGGATCAGCCGGGTGCGCGGCTCCAGCGACGAAAGCAGGATATGCTCGTGCTCGGCGTGCGCGCCGTCGCCGACCGCACCGAGGCCGTCGAGGGTCGGAACGCCGATCGCCGCGGTGAAATTGCCGTCGCTGCCACCGCCGGTCGGCGTCTCCGTGAGCTTGAAGCCGATTTCGCTCGCGAGGTCTCTCGCGTGCTCGAACAGTCTGCCCACGCCTTCCGTACGAGTATAGGCGGGGCGATTGACGCCACCCTCGATCTTGACCGTCACGTCCCGCCCCTGCGGTTTGAGGCTCAGCACGCGGTCCACCAGCTCGCGTGAGGCGGCCTCGTCGGGCGCGCGGAAATCGATCTCGGCGCGCGCATGCGCCGGGACCACATTGGCAAACCCGACCGTGCCACCGGACGCGACGCCCACATTGACCGTGATACCGCGCCTATAGTCGGTCATTGCTTCGAGCGCCAGCACCTGGCGAGCCAATTCGGCGACGGCGTTGCGTCCCCGTTCGTGATTGACGCCAGCATGAGCCGCTACGCCCTCCACCTCCATTACGAAGCGGCCCACGGCCTTGCGCGCGGTCACCACCGAGCCATCGGCACGTGCGGGTTCCAGCACCAGCGCGTATTTGGCACCTTTCGCCGTCTCCTCGATGAGCGCGCGCGAGGTCGGGCTGCCGATTTCTTCATCCGCCATGAACAGGAACGTGATCGGGAGCTTGGTCTCCCGCGCCTGCCGCACCAAGTGGCGATAGGCGTAGAACGCCATGTGACCGCCGGCCTTCATGTCGTAGATGCCGGGTCCCGTCACCTTGTCGCCGTCGATTTTGAACGGCTTGCGCGCGAGCGTGCCTTTGGGCCAGACGGTATCGAGATGCGCAATCAGCAAGATGCCCTTCTGGTCGCCGCCCCAGGGCGAGCGCGCGCGGATGTGATCGCCCTTGCCGTCACGGCCTGGGACGCGCTCGACGCCGGCGCCGAGCGCCGCCAGATCTCGGCAGACCTTCTCCACGAGCACATTGACCGCGCCCGCATCGGTACTGGGGCTCTCGATCTCGACCCAGCTTTGGATGCCCTCGAGGATCTCTCTCGCATCGATCCTCGGCGCGTTGCTTCCCTCACTCATGCCCCATCCTCGATCGATTGAAGACTCAACGATAAGCCCAAAGGCCCTTGCGATAGCTTTTGGCAATGCCCTGGGCGCCCAAGTAGTCGCGGGACTCTCCAGGATCGGCGAGCGCCAGCCCTTCCGCCACCAGATACCCCGCGATATCGACACCGCCGCCGTCGAGGCAGATGCGTGGGGGTTCGTCGATCCTGCGGAACGGCGGCAGCCGACAGGTGACGGCGGCGCTTCTGGCAAGGCGCTCGGCGAGAACTTCCCGGGTCACATCGGCGCAGCTCATCGTGTATCCCCGCGGCGAGACGCAACGGTCGGCGTCGCCGGGCGGCTGCACGCCGTAAAGGCGGACGCTCTGTCCGTGCACCGCTAACGAGACCGCGCCGGTGGCGCTTGCCGGACCGATCACCGTTGCCGCCATCGGTGGTGCGAGAGCGGTCTGGGTGGGCGCAGGGCGAGCGGCGGGCAACGGCTCAGGCACAGCGGCAGGCGTAGGCTCCGGCGCAGCAGTCGCCGGTCGGCCCTGCGAACCCGGTCGCGTAACCGTGTGGCCATTGCGGTCCTCGATGGTGACGGGTTGCGCGGGCGAGACCCCCGGCGGCACGGGATTGGCCGGCTGCTCATGCACCTCCTCCGTCGGAAGTTCGGGCAAGGTGGGGGGCGTCTCCGGTGCCGTCACGACCGGCGCAGGTATTGCAGGCACGGGCGTCGCGGATGTGGGCGTCGCTTCCGCCGGCGCTGGTGTTGCAGCAGCGGGCGTGGCGGTGGCCCCCGCCGATGGTTCGCTCGGCGCCACCGGCGTTGCAGGCGCCGTCAGGCTCGCCGTCGCCGCTGCGAGCGGCGGGGGTGCTCGGTTGAAGAAAGACACCGCGCCCGCGCCAACGATGGCGGCGATCACGAAAAACCCGAACACAACGACGAAGATATCCCGCATGTGCGCCGAACCTATCACGGGCGCCAAGAGGGTGCAGTGGAGATCGCCAGTGACTCTAGGAACGCGATCATGTGGGCCAGCCCCTGGTGTCCCGATCCCGAAATTTGCACGACCAGTCAGCGCGCTCTCATGCGAATTCCAGTGCCATGGGGACACTAACAAATTAACGATTCTGGTAGGGCTTCTAGATTTGAATTCTCACAGCGCCGAGCCAGGATCGGAGAAAGTGCAAATCCCCCACACTCCGGAATAAGCGGAAGCAGGTGGAGTCTGCTCATCCGGGGCCGGCACATCCCGCGCTTTTCCCTTGACAAACAACCCCGCGCCGCGTCGCCTTCACGGTAATGTCTCCCCTTTCCTTTGGGTCGAGGTCGCAACATGGGTAGCTTCAGTTTAGTGCATTGGCTGGTCATCATCGCGGTGGTCGCAGTGCTGTTTGGCGGGCGCGGCAAGATCGCCAATGTTATGGGCGATTTCGCCAAGGGAATCAAAGCCTTCAAATCTGGGATGAGGGAGGAGGACGTGGTGCAAAGCAAGGAGCCGGCGCAGGTGACTCCGCCCGAGAGCCAGGCTGCGGCCAAGCAACCGGCCCACGACCACACCTGATCGCGGGATTGTGGCCACCCTCACTGCGTCACCGTTCCACTGTGTGTCTTGAGGCTGGTCCGAAGCGCTCCAGATCGAGCGGGAAAAGCTTCGCATGACCGTCGCCCGAGTCCGCCCACGCTATGGGCGGCTGCTATCGGCTTTGCCGGCGGTGGTGCCGTTCGTTCCACCCGAGGCGCTGGAGCGGCGCCTGGGGCGTACGCTCAAAATCCGCATCGGCGCCAATGAGAGCGCGTTCGGCCCGTCACCCAAGGCGGTCGCCGCCATGCAGGCGGCATCCGTCGGGGTCAATTGGTACTGCGATCCCGAGGGCTACGTGCTGCGAGAGGCGATTGCGCGCCGCCACAATGTCGCACGCGATAACATCGTGCTGGGTGCCGGCATCGACGATCTGCTCGGCCTTATCGTGCGCAGCTTCATCGACCCCGGCGACCGCGTGGCGATGTCGCATGGTGCCTATCCCACCTTCGCCTTCCATGTGAACGGATTCGGCGGCCGGATCGTCACCGCTCCCTACCGCGACGACCATAACGATCTCGAAGCGCTGGGTACGCTTGCGCGACGCCGCCGTGCACGGCTCGTTTATATCTCCAACCCCGACAACCCCACCGGCAGCCACGTCGCAGCATCGGAACAGCAGCGGCTGATCGAGCGGCTGCCAGCGGGCTCTCTGCTCGTGCTTGATGAAGCCTATGCGGATTTCGCACCCGCGGAGTCGCTGCCGGCGATAGACCCCGAGGATCTCCGCGTCATTCGTTTGCGCACCTTCTCCAAGGCCCATGGCATGGCGGGGGCGCGCATCGGCTACGCCATCGCGCCGCGCGAGACGATCCAGGCCTTCGACAAAATTCGTCATCATTTCGGCGTCAATCGGGTGGCGCAGGAAGGGGCGCTCGCCTCGCTCGGCGATCCCGATTTCATCCGCGACGTGGCTGAGCGGGTCGCCGCGGGAAAACGCGACTACGAGCGGCTTGCGCGGGAGCTCGGGCTCAAGACCCTGCCCTCCGCGACCAATTTCGTCGCGATCGACTTGGGCACCGCCGATCGCGCCATCGCCGTCATGCGCCGACTTCTCGAGGAAGAGCTGGTGTTCGTGCGCATGCCCGGTGTTGTGCCGCTCAATCGCTGCATCCGCGTCACCGTCGGCACGCCGGCCGAACGGCAAGGCTTCGCCGATGCGTTCCGCCGCGTGGTCGCGACGCTTTGAATTTCCAGATTGATTCGGCGGAGGAAGAATAGCTTCACCGCGAAGACGCTGCGCCCACGTACTTCAGGGAAGGCTTCAAGGGAGAATCAGATGCTCTACCCCGCGCGCCGGATCGTGACCGGCCACGACAAGGACGGCCGCTCGATCGTGCTGTCGGATGGAATCGCCACCAACACCGTGAGCAGCCCTCTGAGCCCCAACCGCGGCCTCACCAATTTCTGGCGGACCGAAGAGACGCCGGCCAGCAACGTCGGCGACGCCGACCCGATGGCGGGGCCGGCGCAAGGCCTATTGCCGCCCAAGAGCGGCAGCGTCTTCCGCTTCTTCCAAATCGCACCCGAGAAGGAGGAAGCGCACATGACGCCGGCCGAGCGCGAAGCGCGGATGCGTGCGGCGTTTGCGTTGATGGGCGCGAGCGCCAACCGGATCGACACGCACCGCCACAGCTCGATGCACAAGACCGAGACGGTCGACTACATCATTCTGCTCAAGGGTGAGGTGAGCTTGGTGCTGGACGAGGGCGAGGTTGCGATGAAGCCCTTCGACGTCGTGGTCCAGCGTGGCACCAATCATGGCTGGGTCAACTACGGCAACGAACCGGCGCTGTTGGTCGCGGTGCTGATCGACGCGGTGCCGGCGCAACGCTGAATACGCTTCACCCCTAAGAGGGTGAGCGCGGGCTACGAGCCCGCCGCAGGTTTCGGCCGGCCGATATCTTGTGCCAATCGCGTGACATCGTGTGACGGCGGTCACTGCGAAGGAAAGCGCTTCAATCTAACATATATGTCTCTGCAAACGAGGAGGCTCGAAGTGAAACGGAGACGGTTCCATGACAAAGGAAATGCATCGCGGGTCCGCGGGCGCCGTCATGGACGCATCGGGATGGCACGTTCACTATAAAGCCAAGACGGACGACCGTGTACGCGTTCGGTTGGCGCTCAACCGAGAGGCCGCAATCGACATGGCCCGTGAACTCTTGCGCGAGAAAAGCGAGGTCGTTCGGTTGGTCATGCACGACGGCAGCGAGACCATCGACGGGGACCAGATCGGAATTCTCTGCGGCTCGAAAGCAATATCACGTTGATGACACGCGGCCGTATGCCAAACGAGCTGCGGCGCGACCGCGCATGACCCGAATTTACTGGATCGACGCAGCGCCGGGAGGGCGCCTTGGAATCATGGCGCGACCGTGCGCCGGCGATTTGCTCCGAGACGACGTCGCGGCGTGGAGAGCCACAGGGGTCGATCTGGTGATTAGCTTGCTCGAAACGGAGGAAATCCGTGAGCTGGCGTTAGAGGCGGAAGCAGAACTCTGCCGCGCCGCCGGCATCGACCATGTTTCGTTTCCAGTTCGCGACTACGGTGTACCGACGTCCTTTCGCGATGCGGCCGCTCTCGCGCGATCGATCGCCGCCAGGGTAACCGAGGGCGCGACCGTTGCGATTCATTGCCGAGGAGGCGTCGGGCGTTCATCGGTCATGGCGGCCTGCGTGTTGATCTCTGGCGGCGTCAGTGACGACGACGCCCTCGCGTCAATCGCGCGCGCGCGCGGCGTCCGCGTACCGGAAACCGATCAACAGAGGCAGTGGGTCGCGCGCTTCGCCAAGACCGTGTGAGAGCATCACCGCGCCGCCACCGAGCGGCCGCTGGCGAAGAGGCGCAGGAAATCCGGCAGGAATGTCTCCATGCCCTTGACCTCGCCGTGCTCGGGCGGGATCGCGCCGGGAACGTAACCCAAATCCGTGAACGGCAGCACCAATTCGTCGTCGCGCGAGAGCACATGGATCGGCACGCTGTGCGGCGCATGATCGCCCGAGACGAAGCCGGGCGGCTGGTGATCACCGAGGATGATCACCAGCGGCTGGCCCTTCAGCCGATTGAGCCATCCCGCCAGCACCTTCAGGTCGTATTCGATCGACGCGATATACGGCTGCTCCAAGTGCCACCAGTCGGGATCCCTATAAATGCGATCCCACTCGGCCTGCGGAATCCCGTTGTAAGGGCCGACATTGCTCCAATCGTCGAGATAGGGCGGCACGGGCGCGAAAGGCGTGTGACTCGAAACCAGCACGATCTCCGCGAAGAGCGGACCGTGCGGTTTCTGATCCACCCGCTCCAGCGCCACTTTGAGCGTCCACTGGTCGGGAATCGCGAACCAGCCGAATACCGGCCCCTGATAGGGCAGATCGCGCGCCGTGACGGTACGCTCGAAACCCCAGAAATCTTCGCCGGGCGAAAGGTATTTGAGGCCGGGCATGATCGCGAGCGTGCGATAGCCCGCGGCCGCCATGTATTTCGCCAACGTCTCGCGTTTGGTGGTCAGCAGCAGTTGGTAGAGCAACTCGTCTAGCTTGAGGCCGCTCGCGATTGTGCCATGCGCAAGCCATGAACCGCCGCCGAAGGTCGGTGAATCGATGCGGTTCGAAACGATGTAATAGCCGCTCTCGCGCACGCTCGCCTCGAAATCCTCAAGCGCGGGCTTGATCTCGCCGGCGAACCGCGGATCGTCCAGCACCGTCATCCCATAGGATTCGAAGAACACGAGATAGACGTCGCGACGACGCAGCTTGGCGAGATCGCTCGCGGGCGGTTCGGGCGCGTCGAGCGCCACGCCGTAAGGGCCAGGCGCGCCGTTCATGATGCGGAAGCTGCGCCACGCCACCAACGTGTGCTGCGCGATTTCGCGGCTCATGCGCACCGATACGTATGGTCCGTCATCCGCGGGCGGGAGCAAGGCCGCTGTGCTCCCGATGAGCGAAAGCGCGAGTGCCACTTCGGCACGTCCGCGCCCCCTGAGTGCGCGCTCCATCGCTCGCAGCAGCAGCACAATCGCAATCGGCAGCAGAAGGAGCACCAGCGCCACCGCCGCAACACTCGCCCAACCGCGCACCGGACCCGACGCATCGATGAACATCAGGATCAGGTTCGGCACATGGCGGAGGTCGAGATAGAGATCGAGCGGCCGTTCGAGGAAACTGGGCACCGCCCCACTCGCGACATTGAGGAGCGCGCCCAGGCTCAACAATAAGGCGATGACAATGCGCCATCCGAGCGCCAGCGCGCGCCCCATCAGTGCCGTCACCGCGAGCAGCGCCACCAGCAGCAGCACCTCGAGCTCCGGCCGCGGCGCGAATACCAGGCGGTTTTCATCGGGGAGCCCACGCGGCGAGAACAACAGCGACAACAGCACGACCCCGCACAGCAGGGTTGCGATGGCGCGGGGCAACGGAATGGGCCGGAGGCGCTCGAAGAACATGGAGGCGCTAGCTCGGCTCCGCCAGCATCGCCGCGGCTGCCGGCGAGGCGATATGCGTCATGCCGGAGTTGCGGCCGCGTGCGCTGTCGCGCAACACCGCCGAGGGCATGGCAAAGCCCGAAGGATAAACGCCGCCTTCCACGAGCTCGATCGAGTATTTCGCTGCGAGCGCCGACACGATCTCTGGGGGCATGCGATGATCGCACCGTATGGTCTCGTCGCTCGCGTCGATGCGGGGGATCTCGAAGGCTTGGCCAAGGGGCAAGCCGTAATCCACCAAGAACGAGACAAGCTGGGTTACCGCGGGGATGATGCGCCGACCGCCGCAGGCGCCGAGCGCCGCCCACGGTTTCCCGCTACGGGTCAGCACCACCGGGCACATATTGGCGAGCGGCTTCTTTCCGGCGGCGATCGAGTTGGCTCGGCCCGGCCGCGGGTCGAACCACATCATGCCGTTGTTCATGGGAATGCCGGTTTCCGGCAGCACGACCTTGGAGCCGAAACGCGAAAGCAGCGTGTTGGTGAGCGCCACCATGTTGCCATCGCGGTCCACCACCGAGAGATGCGTGGTGTTGCTCGCCGCGGGCATCGAATGGCCGAGCTGCGCCAGTCGTTCGGCAAAGGCGGCGCGAAGCGCTTCCGCATAGGCGAGGAACGCCGCGGCATCCGGCTCGCCCAACACAGCACCGGGGATGCGTTCCGCGATCAGACGCATCGCGCGCAGAAAAGTGGTCCCGCCCGTGAGCAGCGGAGCCGCGTGCAAAGTCACGTCGCGGTAACCCTGGCGCTGCGGCTCGACCACTTCGGCTCGATAGGCCGCGAGGTCAGCGGCCGAGATGACGCTGCCGCCGGCGCGGAGATCGTCGACGATCGCGCGCGCGAGCGCACCTGCGTAGAAATCGCGCGGACCCGCCTGCTGCAGGCGGCGATAAGTGCGCGCGAGCGCCGACAGCGGCAGCAGCCGGACCGGCGCGCTGGCCGGTGGTACCGGCGGCAGCCCATCCGGCAGATAGACCGCGCGCGAGCCCGCGAAGTGCCGCAGCTCGTGGGCGGCAAGCGCGATGTTGTGGCTCGCATACCAGTCGACGGGCAAGCCATCCTCGGCGATACGCGCCGCCGGTTCGATCACATCGGCAAAGCTCTTGCGGCCAAAACGCTCGAGCGCGAGCGCCAGCCCCGCAACCGATCCCGGTACGGCTATTGAGGAATAGCCCATCGTGTTGCGATCGCCTTCGACCTCGGGCCAGCCGAACATCTCGGCGCTCTCCCGCCCCGTGAGCGGGTAGGCGGCGGGATCGGTCGCGGCAGCGGAGATCAAGGTGAAATCGACGACCGAGACCTTGCCGGTCGCGGCCTCGCCATATACCAGCAGGCCGGAGCCGCCGATGCCGCTCATCCAAGGTTCGACCACGCCCAGAGCGAGCGCAGTCGCCACCGCCGCATCGACAGCATTGCCGCCCGACGCGAGCATCTCCGCGCCGATCCGAGCGGCGCGCCAGTGCTGTGCCACGACGATGCCGCCATCCGAGAATTTGGCGGGCTTTGCAATTGCCCATTGCTCGATCTGCTGGTCGGGCGTCGGTGGGTGCATGTGATGCCGCTCGCGCTGCCTTGGCGGCGCTATTTCTCCCCCATTCCGTCGCTACGGGCAAGCAAGCCGGCGCTGGATCGGCGCGCCAAAGCCGTGTATGGCCTCGCCCATGCGCGTCGACGCGTTCGATTTCGAGCTGCCGAAGGAGCTGATCGCGGATCGCCCGATGAACCCGCGCGAAGCCGCGCGCCTCTTGGTGGTCGGCGAAGAGTTATCGGATCACCTTATCATCGACCTGCCGCGCCTGCTCAATCCGGGGGATCTCCTGGTCTTCAATGACACCAAAGTGCTGCCGGCGCGCCTCTTGGGGAGGCGCGGCGAGGCCAGCATCGAAGTGACCCTCCACCGGGATATGGGTCGCGGCCGGTGGCGCGCCTTTGCCAAGGGAGCAAAACGCCTCAGACTTGGCGACCGTCTGCAATTTGCCGCCGATTTCGCGGCGCGGGTGGTCGAGAAAGCGCCGGGCGGGGATATCCTGCTGGACTTCTCGATGGAGCCCGCGGACCTGCGCGAGGCGTTGGAGCGGCATGGAAGCATGCCGCTCCCGCCCTATATCAAGCGCCCGCGCGGCGGTGATGCACGCGACCGCGTCGACTATCAGACGATGTTTGCGCGGCGCGAAGGCGCGGTCGCGTCGCCGACCGCTGGGCTGCACTTCACGCCGGCGCTGATGGCTGCACTCTCCGCCGCCGGCATCGCGCATTTGACCGTGACCTTGCACGTGGGCGCCGGTACGTTCCTTCCCGTGAAGGTCGCGGACACCGATAACCACGTCATGCATGCCGAGACCGGCTTCCTCGATGCGGCGGCGGCCGATCGGCTCAACGCCGTGCGCGCCGCCGGGGGCCGCATCGTCGCTGTGGGCAGCACGAGCCTCCGCCTCATCGAGAGCGCCACCGATGAGGGGGGACATATTCGCCCCTTCACTGGCGAAACGCGGCTCTTCATCACGCCCGGCTATCGTTTTCGCGCGGTCGGACGTCTCGTCACCAATTTCCATCTGCCACGGTCGACCCTTTTCATGCTGGTGGCGGCGTTCGCGGGCCTGGAGCGAATGCATCGCGCCTACGCTCACGCGATCCACGCACGCTATCGATTCTTCTCCTATGGCGATGCGTGCTTGATCGACCCGGCGCCGTGACCCGCTCATTCAGCCTGCTGGCTACCGACGGCAGCGCGCGGCGCGGGCGGATCGAGACTGCACATGGTGGCGTCGAAACTCCGGCCTTCATGCCTGTCGGTACGGTCGGCACGGTGAAGGCGATGCGGCCGGCCGATGTCGCCGCGACCGGCGCCCAGATCGTGCTCGCCAATACCTACCACCTGATGTTGCGGCCCGGCCCTGAGCGGGTGGCGCGGCTCGGCGGGCTTCACCGCTTCATGGCGTGGCCTGGACCGATCCTAACGGATTCGGGCGGCTTTCAGGTGATGTCGCTCGCGAAGTTGCGCGAGATCGGCCCGCGGGGCGTGGTGTTCCGCTCGCATCTCGACGGCACGCGCTACGAGTTGACGCCGGAGCGTTCGATCGAAATTCAGCACTTGCTCGACGCCGACATCACGATGGCGCTCGACGAATGCACGCCTTATCCGGCGACCCCCGAGGTGGCACGCCAATCGATGCAGCTTTCGCTGGATTGGGCGCTCCGCTCCAAGCACGCCTTCGCGCCACGGCCGGGTTACACGCTTTTTGGCATCGTGCAAGGGAGCGTTTATCCCGAGCTGCGCCGGCAATCGGCGGAGGCGCTGGTGGCATTGGGATTCGACGGCTACGCCGTGGGCGGGCTTGCGGTCGGCGAGGGCCAGGAGACGATGCTGCACATGCTGGAGGTGACGGTGCCGCTATTGCCCGCCGACCGGCCGCGCTATCTCATGGGCGTCGGGCGCCCTCACGACCTCGTCGAGGCCGTGCGGCGCGGCATCGACCTCTTCGATTGCGTGCTGCCCACCCGCTCCGGCCGCACGGCGCAGGCCTTTACGCGCCGTGGCACAGTCAATCTGCGCAACGCGCGTCACCTCGACGATCCGCGCCCGCTCGATGCCGAGTGTGGCTGCACCGCCTGCACGCGCTTTTCGCGCGCATACCTGCACCATCTCGCGCGTGCCGGGGAAATCCTGGGGGCGATGCTGTTGACCGAACACAACCTGCGTTACTACGGCGACTTGATGGCAGGTCTGCGCCAGGCGATCGAGCAACGGCGCCTCGGCGATTTCGCGTCCGAGGTTGCCGAAGGCGAGGCGCGCGGCGATATTGCGGCGGCTTAGTCTTCGGGCGGTGCGGAGGTGCCGATGAATATCGACGACTATGTCGAGTGGGCGCGCAATGTCGGCCCTACAAGGACCGCTCCCGACGCGGCCGCGGACCATCTCGCGCTGCTCGGTCTCGGCCTGATGGGCGACGCGGGCGAGGTAGCGGACCTTTTGCGCAAGCGTCTTAGGGACGGCACGCTCGACCGCGATCACCTCGCCTACGAGCTGGGCGACGTTCTCTACCACTGGGCACGGCTCTGCGCTGTGACGGGCATTCAGGCGTCCGAGCTTCTCGACCGCAGCCGTCGCAATGTCGAGGCGCGCCTTGCGAAGCGATTGCAAAGCTCCTAGAGCACGATCCAATCAGATAGAATTGGATCACGCTCTAGATTCTTTGATTTTGTCGCGCAATCTAGCGGCGAACCGCTCACACTTCGCCGGATTGCGCTCTAGCGCTCGCTCACTGGGCATCACCCGGTTGCAGGAGATAAACCGATGGCACGAAGCGGACGCCGTGAGAAACTGACTCAACTCGGCCGCCTGACCTCGATACCGGCGTCACCCGATGAGGCGGTGCTGGAGCGGATCGCCAACCCTCACCCGCGCGAGACGTATCTTGTGCGCTTCACCGCGCCCGAATTCACGGCATTGTGCCCGATCACGGGACAGCCCGATTTCGCGCATCTGGTCATCGACTACGTGCCGCGGCGCTGGCTTGTCGAGAGCAAGTCGCTGAAGCTTTATCTAAACGCGTTCCGCAATCACGGCGCCTTTCACGAGGACTGCACGCTCAGCATCGCCAAGCGGCTGATCGACCTGTTGGCGCCACGTTGGCTTAGGATCGGTGGCTATTGGTATCCGCGCGGCGGCATGCCGATCGACGTATTCTTTCAGACGGGCGCTCCCCCGCGTGACCTGTTCCTGCCGGACCAGGGAGTTACGCCCTATCGCGGACGTGGATAACGCCTCTCAGGTCGTCGAGATGTAGGGCGTGTCTTGCGACGAGTTCTCGATCTCCCAGCGCAGACGTTGCCAGAACAGAAAGACCTGCAAAACCTTGTCGAGGGTTTCCGGCAGTTCCACCCTGCAGGTGAGGCCAAACCATCCCACTTTGGCGATCGAGCCCAGAAGTGCGCCGCCCTCTTGGGGAGAGAGATGCCAGGTGCTGCTGATCCAACCGGAGCGCGCGAAGCGGAACGCCTGGTCGCCCTGGCTGACGGTGTAGGCACGGGAGCCCGCCCTCTGCGACGTCGCGATCGCTTTGCCGTCGGCATTTGCGAGGACATGGGGAATCCAGGTCAGTTTCGGCAGATGGCCATCCCTGAGGATCGCCAAGGTCTCGCGGGCGCCCGGGCTCGTCACGCCGCCGCCGGTGATCGTGTAGCTCCGGTCATTGATCGTGATCGCACCTTGATCGGTCACCCGGCCGATGCTTTGACCATCGGCCGAAACATCGAAAGTCCTCCCTTTGCTCGCATGGTCGAGCTCGTGGCGACGCAACGGCCTGATGGTCAGCATCTCGTCCCCCGAGCCACCGCGCTCTGTAGTACCCTTCTTGCTTATGGAACCTCGCTCCCGGGAGATCAAGGCCACGATCCGCGCGCGGGCCCTGGCATTGGGATTCGATGCCGTGGGATTCGCGCCGGCGTCGCTTGGCAGCGCGGCGCGCGAGGACTTGCGTGAGTTTCTGCGACGCGGATATCACGGCGACATGGGCTGGCTCGCGGACCGCGCCGATCAACGCGCCGAGCCGAGGGCGCTTTGGCCCGATGCCTTGAGCGTCGTGGTGCTGGGCCTGAACTATGGGCCGGAGTTCGATCCGCTTGCGGCACGGGCGCCCATGAACCGTGGCGAGGTTTCGGTCTACGCCAGAGGGCGCGACTATCACGACGTCTTGAAATCGAAGCTGAGGACGCTCGCGCGCTGGATCGCGGAGACCTGGTCGACCGACCTCAAGCTCTTCGTCGATACCGCGCCGGTGATGGAGAAGCCGATCGCCGAGCGCGCGGGCGTGGGCTGGCAGGGCAAGCACACCAACCTGGTCTCGCGCGGTTTCGGATCATGGCTGTTCCTGGGCGAGATCTACCTCGCGCTGGAGCTCGAGCCGGACACCGCGGAAGACGATCACTGCGGGGAGTGTCGGCGTTGCCTCGACGCCTGCCCGACGAACGCTTTTCCCGCGCCCTATCAGCTCGATGCGCGGCGCTGCATTTCCTATCTCACCATCGAGCACGAGGGAACGATCGAGCGTGCGCTGCGCCCGCTGATCGGGAACCGCATCTATGGATGCGATGATTGTCTTGCGGTTTGCCCTTGGAACAAATTCGCGACCGCCGGGCGCGAAGCGCGGCTTCGTGCCTCCGCGGCAGCAGCGCCGCTCCCGCTCGGCGAACTCGCTCGGCTCAACGACGCCGAATTTCGCCGGCGCTTCTCCGGTTCGCCGATCAAGCGCATCGGCCGCGATCGCTTCCTGCGCAACGTGCTGATCGCCATCGGCAACTGCGGCGACAAGAAGCTTTCGGAGGTGGTCCTGCCGCTGCTTGCCGATCATGCGCCATTGGTCCGCGCCATGGCCGTCTGGGCGCTTAGGCACCTCGCATCGCCGCAGGAGTGGCGCGAAGCGGCGGCAGAGCGTCTGCCCACCGAGCGCGACGCCGCCGTGCGCGCCGAGTGGGAATCCGCGGACTGAACGCCGCTCACCCTTCTTGCCCCTTCGGCTCGCAAAAAATGAGGCCCGGGAAGACCCGGGCCTCTCAAGAGCAAGCGAGCTGCTGCTTACGGCTGATCCGGGACCAGCGGCGGCCCGCCGCCGACCTCGTCCCAGATCTTCACCTCGTGCGTTGGCTCGCGGATGAAGGCGAGACTCACGATCACGCCGAGCGCCGCAATTCCCATGGGATAGAGCAGTCCGGTAAGCGCCACGCCTGTGATTGCCGCAATTGATGCGCCCGCGGCCGGCACCAAGCCGCCGAACACGCCGTTGCCGACGTGATAAGGCAGAGACATGGAAGTGTAGCGGATACGCGCCGGGAAAAGCTCAACCAAGAAGGCCGCGATCGGCCCGTACACCATCGTGACCAGGATCACCATGTAGAAGACCAGGATGGTGAGGACGACGGGATTGTCCTTGTAGGTTCCAAGCCACGTGAACACCGGCCAATACGAGATAACCGCGAGCGCAAAGCCGGTGGTCATGATGTTACGCCGGCCAATTCGATCGGAGAGTGACCCGAACACGATGAAGAAGGGGGCCCCCACGGTCAGCGCGATCATCATGATCACGTAAACCGTGACGTACGGGATCTTCAGCACGGCGCTCATGTAGAAGAGCGCGTAGAACTGACCCGTATACCAGACCACGCCTTCCGGAGCCGTGGCACCAAACAGCGCGATCAGCATCAACCCCCAATTCCGTCCGCTGCCGAAACTCTCCAGCGCCGGATTGCTCGAGGCCTTTCCCTGATCCTTGAGTCGCGCGTAGAGCGGTGATTCCTCGAGCTTGAGACGGATGTAGATCGACATGATGACGAGGACCGCGGAGATCAAGAACGGCACGCGCCAGCCCCATTCGGCAAAAACCGCGTCACCGAAGCCGAGACGGCAGACCAGAATGACCAGCAGGGCGAGCACGATGCCCATGGTCGCCGTCGTTTGGATCCAGGACGTGTAGAACCCGCGCCGGCCATCGGGCGAATGTTCGGCGATATAGGTCGCGGCGCCGCCATACTCGCCACCCAGCGCGAGCCCCTGCAGCACGCGCATGGCGACCAGCAGAATTGGCGCCAACGCGCCAATGATGTCGTAACCGGGCAGCAAGCCCACGACGAAGGTCGAGGCACCCATCAGACCGAGCGTCAACATGAACGTAAATTTGCGGCCGATCAGGTCACCCAGATGTCCGAACACGATCGCACCGAACGGTCTGACCAGGAACCCCGTCCAAAATACGAATAAGCTCAAGATGAAGGCTGTCGTCTCGTTGAGCGACGGCGAGAAAAAGTGCTTGCTGAAGAACAGCGCGAGCACGCCATATAAATAGAAATCGTACCACTCGATCAGCGTGCCGACCGACGACGCGCCGATGATGAAAGGCAAATTGAGACCGGCCGGACTCCCGCCTCTTGCCTGTGCCGCTGCTACCATGGACGTCTCCCCTCTGAATTAGAGTTGTTCTCGACTTGAGTGGGGATCACCCAAGGCCCGGAGCAACCTCGTTCTAAGGGCGTTCCGGGGAGGCGTCCCGCCTTGCTCCGAGGAAATGCTATCTCGACGAATGCCGGCGCGCAATCTGGCAAGCGGCTTAGCGGATTTTCCGCCGAAACCGGCACCGATTCACCGCAGAAGGCACGGTTTGGATCGAAAATCCTCGTTGTTTTAGCGTGTTAGCCTTCTTCCGGGCGCTTGCGACCATTCGGCGGCGCGAGCTTTCACGCCGACACTCTACAACTCAAGCATTTCGATCATCAGGCCATGGTGACGCTATTCTCTAATGGAGGGCGCGGACTTTTATAGGTTCCCGCAGCGGGCGAGAGGCGATCGGAGAATGAGGGAAGGCGAGGGCCTCGGAACCGGGCGGCCGGACGAAGCGAGCGACATGCCACGTGCCGCAGATATCCGCTATCGCGTTTCTGGTCGAGAGAGCTCGCGCGGCCGATGAGCAGGGCGCGCAGAGGCCGCCCTGCTGACTGCGCTTGGACGGCACGACACGCTGGTGCGGTCGAGTGGCGCCGTCGCGCCATGAACCCGAAGCCGCGCGCTCTTGCCCCGCTGGCGTTTCGGTAATACCGTCGCCGGCCGATCATGCGAAGCGCTGGAAGGGACTGAATGGTGCTACAGACGGCAGCCGCACGCAGCGCGGCGCTGCCTTTGTTCTATGCCAGGCCCTCGGCGCTGCAGCCGCAATCGCATGGCGGATTGTCGCTGAAGCGCGAGCGAAACTTTGGGTTTGCGCGGTTCGGAAACGCGATTCCCGTGACCATCGCCGAGATCGCGGAGGTACAGCTCGACTATCCGATCGTCTTCACCGATGCAGCACCGCCGATGCCGGTCGCGGTGGTCGGGATCGAGGACGGCGTCAATTTGATGGTCGAGGAGGACGGCCTGTGGCGCCCCGGCGCATACGTTCCGGCCTATGTGCAACGGTATCCGTTCCTGTTTGCCCAGCACCCCCAAACGCAGGCGCTCACGCTCTGCATCGATGAAGGCGCCGATTGCCTGGAACAGAGCGAGCGGAACCCGCTGTTCCAGAAGGGCGAGCTGGGAGAGGTCACCAAGCAGGCACTCCGGTTCTGCTCCGAATATCAGCGCCAGCACGAAGCAACGCGCGAGTTTAGCCGCAGCCTCGCTCAGGCTGAGCTGTTGATCGAGAGCGACGCCAAGCTGCGGATCGGACCGGATCGGAGCGTGACGGTGCGCGGATTCAGGATCGTCGATGAAGCGAAATTAAATTTGCTGCCGGCGGAAACCTTTCTAAATTGGCGCGCGCGAGGGTGGCTCAAACTCATCTACGCGCATCTACTCTCGCTTGGCGGTTGGGAGAAGCTCGTGCACATTGCGAAGGAGCGGCAAGTTCATGCGGGATGACATGCTCGACGATCGACGCGAAAGGGGGCGCGCACCGGCGCCCGATGTTCCTCATCGCCGCCTCGTGTTGAGCGCGGCACTGACCCTGGTCGCAAGCAGAGCGCTGGCGCAGCAACCGACCGCGCCCTCGGCCGGCCCAATCTCGCCGGAGGTCAAGCCCTATGAGGTCGAGGGCTTCCGGTCCGCCAAGTTCGGCATGACCGAGGCGGAGGTCAGGAAAGCGATCGAGACCGATTTCAACGTCAAGGAAAACGCGATCACTCACGACACCAACGCCGTCGAACGCACCACACTCCTTTCGTTTACCGGCAAAGATGTGGTCCCCGAGGCGGGCGACGTGCGCGTCATCTATATTCTCGGCTACAGCAAGAAGCGGCTTTTCCAGGTGGTGCTGCGTTGGGGCGCGGGCGTGGGCGAGACTTCCGCCAATTCGGCATCGGTACTGGCGGGCGCGCAGCTCTTGCAGAATTACTTCCTAGGTCAGCAATTCAAGCCGGAGGGGCGCATCGTCAACGGGCAGCTTTCAGACGGCAGCGTCCTATTGTTCGCGGGCGTCGACGACAAGGGCCGCACCGTGCAACTGCAATACGGGACCGTGCCGCAAGCGCCGAAGGCGGGCGAGAAGCCCGATCCCAACACGCCGCCGCCGCGCATTCCCTTCGCCCAGCTTCTCTACGTCGAAGATCCAAAAAATCCTGACGTATTTCGCATCAAGCCCGGTCAGTTCTGACGGGATCGAGATCCCGAACGCGCATCATTTGGCACCGGCCGCGCCAGCCGCCGTGCGCTGCTCGATTTGCGTGATCAGATCGGCGACGTTGCCGCCGTTGCGTTCCATCACCGACGCGAACTCCTGGCGGTGGGTGAGCGACATGCTGATGCCGTCGATCGAGACCTCGGTGATCTTGTAGGCGCCGCCGACCTGGCTCACGCGCCAATCCACGTGCGCGGGCGGTCCACCATCGTGGCGCGTCACATCGGTGCGCACGATCACGATGTCGGCGCTCTGCGGACGTTCGCTGGTCACCTTGAAGGTGGTGCCGATGAAATCATCGAAGCGGTTCGAATAAGCCACCACCACGTAGTTCTCGAAAGCGGCGGCGAATTGTTGGCGCTGCTCGGCGGTCGCGGGCTGCCAGTAACGGCCTAGCACGAAGCGCGCCACTTGGGAGAAATCGAAATCCTGATCCAGGAGGTCGTGAAAGCGCTGACGCCGTTGGTCAGGTGTGAGATGCGGATCGCCGAGCATCGCGAGCGCGTTGTTGCCGAAGTCCGTCACCACCGTCTGCGGGTCGGCGGCGGCGGCAACGGGGCCCGCTGGCGCAACCGCGCAATACAGAAAAATCATCGCGAAATAGAGAACGCCACGTCGAGCCATTGAGCTCACTCCCCTCCCATGCGCAAGGAAATCGATATCGGCGGTGCGCACTTGTGCCCGCGATCATGGCGCGAGCACAACAGCGTGCGCGACGTCAGATTGCCGATCTCGCGCGACATTGGCTATAACCTCTTTGGTGCGTCCCCGTAGCTCAGCAGGATAGAGCAACAGTTTCCTAAACTGTGGGTCGGGTGTTCGAGTCACCCCGGGGACGCCACTCCTTCAGTAAGTTAGCGTGAGATCGGCCTGAGCTCGGCGCTATAGCTAGCCGCAGGCCAATCGGTTGATTGCGGGGCTGTAGACCGTTCCGCGAACGGCGCCAGGCCCGCTCACCCGAACGGTTGTGAAACGGATCGCGGCATCAAGGACATTGACCGCGAAATCCCTACGTCGATTGTGCCAGTGAATCGAGTGGAAGCCGACAATAGCGAATGCGAGGCCGCTCAGGACGTGAAGTGCGCCGCGCGCTGATCAACACCCCTCAGGCTCTGGAAATACATAAACGAGCCTGTCACCTCTGTGGAGGCGAAGCTGCCTGCTGCGGGAGAGACCGTTCTCCTGGAAGATTGCTCTGGCCGTGGCAATCGCTTCCGGATCGTTCTCAGCGAGGAACCTGAGACGGAATGTCGGGATGCTGGCTGCGCTGCCTTCTCGCCGCTCGAAAATTTCCAACCTGTAGACTGCCATTTGAGTGCGAATTGGGGTTGTGTCGAGACTGCTCAGTTGCGCGCGTGCTTCGACGACCGCCGGGCTTGAGGAAGTGCTCACCCGTTGCCGAAAGCGCTTTGAGACAGTATTGTTTGGCATCGCGCTTAATACAGAATGAATAATCCCAATAAACGGCCGACATTCTTCAAGTATTTGAGACAATTACTTGAAAAACTATGCAAATAATTGAATAAAATTGTCAAAGTATTTTATGTAATTAAAGGCTTCGCGATCATTGTTGGCGGGCCATTTCGGCCCACACGCTCTCAATCCCGGATTCGAGGCAATTCTCGGCGCTCGTGATTTTGGTTGTGTGCGCGATCCCGCTTTGCGCGGCGGTTCGATCATCGCTTGCGTGTTGTCCGAAGCTCGTCGCGACGATTTTCTCGGGGATCGCCGCGAGTGCCCGTCCTAGATCGGCAAGACCTGTGTTCGCGTATCCTGCAAAGGCGCGAGCGGGATCGATCCAGCGCGCCGCGACACCGCGCTCCACAATTCGAGGGGCAGCGGGGGATTGCACTCGTCCTCGCGAGCGATTGGCTGGTTCATTGTGACAACCGTGATTTTTTACCAACTGTTAACGATGTTGGACAAAGACTTAACGACACTTTGCGAATACGGGATGGGTGACTATGGACCACCTTGCCGAAAGCGATCGGCTGCGCCGCGATCTGAAGCACTACCGTGCCGAGCTGGGCGCCATCGTGGACCCGAGGGACGCGAGGATACTCTCAAAGCATATTTCCGAAATTGAGACGCGGCTTGGTGCCCTCGAAGACAAACATCGGTTGCGCCTGTGGGCGCTCTCCGAATCCGACGTCTGGCGCGCTGCGCTGCGGCTGGTCAATCGCCACGGGATCGGCGCTCCAGAGGCCGCGGGACAACATGCCGACGCGCTCTCCATGGAAAATCATTCTGAGGGAGTCGCGGCGTGGCGCAGGATTCGTCGCGCAACGGTGGAACTACAGCGAGTTCGGCCGAAAAGCGGCGAGCGAATTCACTGAATTGTCGGAATCGACCTTGCAGCCGCCACCCCCGTCGGCGCATTGTCCTGCATCGAGTTGCGGGACAAGGGTATCACGGCGATGGCACCATCCAGCCTATCTCTTGGATCGAAGGCGGCGGATTTTGAACTCGAGGGCACGGACGGGCGCAACTACCGGCTTGCCGACGTGCGCGGTCCAAACGGCACGCTCGTCATGTTCATCTGTAACCACTGCCCCTATGTGAAGGCCGTGCTCGATGACATTATTCGCGACGTGAGCGAGCTGAAGGCTCTTGGTATTGGGGCCATAGCTATCATGCCGAACGACACCGATGCCTATCGCGAGGATTCGTTCGAGAAGATGCGAGAGCTGGCGAAGGCGAAGAAGCTTCCGTTTCCCTATGTCATCGACCGCACCCAGAACGTGACGCGCGCCTATGGCGCCGTATGCACGCCTGATTTCTTTGGCTTTAACGCCGATCTCAAACTGCAATACCGTGGCCGCATCCACGCGATGCGCAACCTCCAACGCGTACCGGGATCCGGCCGCGAGCTTTTTGACGCCATGAAGGGCATCGCGCGCACCGGTCAAGGGCCCACTGAGCAACACTCGAGCATGGGATGCTCGGTTAAATGGCGTAGCGAAGCCTGAAGCGGCACGCCTGCGGCGAAGAGACTGATCACCAGCTTCCGACCATGAGACGCTGCTGGTCCTTCAGGCGCTGGTAACGACGCCCCTGATCAAGAGGATGCAGCCGTAGGACCGCGTTTCGCCAGTGGCGACGATGGCGTAGGCGCGCTTCGCCCGCTCGTAGAACGCGTACCTCTCGATCCTGCCCAATGGTACATGGCGTCGTTCAGCCTCGTCGATAGCGCGTTGGAAGTCATGCGCCACCGCGGGCATCTCTTCCGGAGCATGGACGACTTCCATCCGATAGGCGGGGCACTCGACAAAAGTGTCGAGCGGCATCAAGGAGAGACAAGCGGAAAGCACGGCCGGAGCTCCGGCGCCGTCGATACGGACGAGCCGGCGCGCCATTGAAGCCGCGGGGAAATTCGCATCGACGATCGCGAGCTCGTCGCCATGTCCCATCGAAGCAAGAACATGGAGGAGATCGGCGTTTAATAGGGGATCGAGCCTCTTGAGCATGATCGCCTCCAGTCGAAATCCAGTCCCGCGGCAAGCTCTTTGCCAGCGCGCCAGCACTCGCTTCGTCCAGATCTCTACCCTCGCACCGGAGCGGACTGACGGCTTGTTGAATCGCGGCACGCTTTTCAGTTTTGGCGCAAGAAGGGTCGGTCAATTTGCCGTTGCCGCTTTGCTTTTTTCACGCAGCGCGAGGTCGTGACGGATGGTTTGCGCGCGCAACGAGTCGTAGATAGGCGCGTTACCCAACAGCGTCGGAACCAGCATGGCGGCGAAGCAGGCGCCCAGCATCGGCAAAAGCATGGTCACGTCAGCGGTCATCTCGGTGACCAGCACGATGCCGGTCAGCGGTGCGCGGACTGTTCCTGTAAATAGTGCGGCCAATCCGACGATCGCGAATCCTTCCGGCTGAATGTCCAGGCTGGGAAATATCAGTCGGCATGCCGTGCCGAACAGCAGACCGGATTGCGCGCCAAGGACGAGCAAGGGTGCAAACAAACCCCCAGGCGTGCCGGCCGCGTAGGATATTGCACTGAGCCCAAACCTGATCAGAAACGCGACGGGGACGAGAGCCACGGTATCGGCGCCGAGGATCATGCTTTGCGTGATCCCATCTCCCCTCCGACTAAGTCAGGGGCGAACCAAGCCAATATTCCGACGGCGCCGCCTATGAGACCTGCTCGCGTTTCCACGCGCAAGCGCCCAAATGACCCGACCGCAGCAATGGTGGCAAGCAGAGCGCGGTTGTAGGCGATCGCCAATAGACCGGTGAGTCCGCCGAAGACAAAGAATAACGGCTGACTTGCCGCGCTAGCATAATGAAGCGTCCCGACATGGAAATCTGGCGCATCGCCCAAGAAGATGCGTGCGACTGCAATCGCTGCTGCCGATGCCGCCAACGCGGCAATGGCAATGCGATACTCGAATTTCTGAACCAGTTCCTCGAGGACAAAAATCGCCCCCGCCAGCGGCGCATTGAAGGCGGTGGCCAAGCCCGCGCCTGCCCCGGCTGCGAGTAGGACACGGCACTCCGGCCAGCGGCAACCAAGGATACGGCCGAGGAAATACGCCAAGCTTGCGCCCATCTGCACGGTCGGACCCTCGCGCCCGAGCGCGAGGCCAGAACCGATGCTGAGGATGCCGCCGACGAATTTCACCGGTGCGATCCCGGGAGGCGCCGGTGGTATTTTCTCATGGAGAACCGCTTCGACATGAGGAATACCGCTGCCCGACGCGTGCGGCGCGAACCGGCGAACCAGCCACGCAGCAACGAAGTTGGCGGAACCGCAAGCGGCGACCACGAGGAGGAACCCCAGCGCCGATCGCCCGTGGGCCCATCCGATCAAAATGTCCCGCGATTGCTCGCTCTGTTTCAGCGCGAGACGAAAGATCGCTCCAACCAGACCAGCTACGGCGCCGACGACGGGCGCCAACAGTCCGAGCACCAACAAGCTGCGGCGGCGCTCAGGCGATTGCATGGCGCGTTCCGATCCAGCGGTCATGCTAAATCCCGAAAGAGCGGGCCGTTCTTATGAGGGTCCCACGTTCCCGTGAGCCGCTCTCGGCCTGAATGTGAGAATACAGTTGTCGCCGCGCCTAGCCGCGAAGCAAGGCGAGCCGCGAGACTGTCCTCTCACGCCTTTCGCGCGCCGGGACTACTTTTCGAGGTCGGCCACCGTCGGCATCCGGCCGCCCGGCGTCATGCGATCGATGAGTTGCGGCAAGACGACCGCGAGCTGTTTCATAAGTTCCTCCGGGCTCATCCCGGTGCGCTGTGCGAGTTCGTTCAGCGTGCTCTGGCCGAGCGCCGATCCGAGCTGCCCGGGTTGAATTTGCTGGTTCGCGCCCGGGCCGACCCAGGAATTGACCTGCGGCCCTGCGCCGCCCGCGGTCAGCTTACCGATGAGATCGTTGAGGCCGCCCAGGACACTGCCCGCCGGCGCGTCGGTCGGCACCGGCTGCGCGGCGGACGAAGGGGCCGGCGCGGTTGACGAGCCGCGACTGAATAACTTGCCGAGGATGAGCGCGCCGGCCGCGACCGCGATCGGCGTTGCGAGATTGCCCCCGGGAACCGCGTTCTTCATTGCGTCGCCGAAGAGACCCATCGTCACCTCCTGGGAGAAAGGGCCGCGCCCACAACGGGTCCTTACCGTTGTTTGGAGAGCGCGTCGCTCTAATTGGATGCAGATGGAGATTACTCACTTGAGTTTTCTCCGTCCATCTCGCGGCGGTTTCAGTTTGGCAAGCCCGGTTCGCGCGCTTTGCGTGGTTTTCCGGCGCGCGGCACAGGAGCGGCTCAGCGGAAGGAGGCTTCAGCATGGGCGTTATCAGCTGGATTATTCTGGGTCTGATCGCGGGCTTCATCGCAAGCAAGATCGTCAACAAGACCGGCTCGGGCATAACGATGGACCTTGTGCTTGGCATCGTCGGAGCGATCGTCGGGGGTTTGATCTTCTCCGGCATTTTCGGGATGAGCGGGGTCACCGGCCTCAACATCTGGAGCGTCATCGTCTCCGTCGTCGGTGCAATCATCGTGCTGTGGATTTACCACGCGGTGGTCGCGCGAACCTGAGCCAAGAACTGTTTCAGCGCTTAGCGCGCCGCTGATTTCTCGTCCTTGCGCTCGGCAGCTACCAAGCCGCCGTGGGCGCGAGAGCCGCCATGCCCTTATGATCTTTACGACACTACCGCCGATTTGGTTGCGTGCGTCCGCTATGCGGCCCGCGAGCACGGGGCGTTCACCCCCAAGTAATCCGGATATGCATGCTCTCAGGGAAATGACCAGAATAGATTCAATTACAAATCGATGCCTCGCCAGTAAATGCAAGTCGCCGATTCCGGAGGAGCCAGTATGCTGCGAGATCCTCGCAAAAGCTTACCGGCACGAGGGGAAAAATCGCGGATGGCGACGCGGCATTCAATCGCTCTGGCAATCCTCGTTCTTGCATGGGCGGTCTCGTCACCCGCGAAAGCGGGGGGTTTCGATGGCTCCTGGTTGACCACCGTCTCTTGCGAAGCGGCGCGAGACGCTCTCGGCTACTCCTACCGGTTCACCAGCACCGTGAAGGGCGGCGTTCTGCACGGCGAGTACGGCACTATGGGGCAGCCGAGTTCGCTGCAGCTTGACGGCCCCATCGGAGCGGACGGAACGGCGAAACTTTACGCCAAAGGCCAGACAGGCTCGAAGGAGTACGTACCGGGACGAGACACCCCCAGAGGCACGCCGTACAGCTATAACGTGAATGCCCACTTTACGGGGTCATCAGGCAGCGGCACTCGCGTGGACGGTCGCCCTTGCAGCCTCCAATTCATCAAGCAGTAGCCTGCCACTGCACGCCTCAGCCGCTGGATGATCTGCATACGAAGTCCTCAGAAGGAGAGTAATCCATGCATGCCGAACGCCTGATGCCGCCTGATGTAGCGCCCGACGGCTATGCGAGCCTTCGTCAGGTCGAAGCCTACATACGGCGCTCAGGGCTGCCCGCGAGCCTCGTCGAGCTCGTGAAGATGCGGGCATCCCAGATCAACGGATGCGCGTTCTGTCTCGATATGCACAGCAAGGACGCGCGCAAGCACGGCGAGACCGAGCAGCGCCTTTATCTGCTGAGCGGCTGGCGGGAATCTCCGCTCTACACGGCAGCCGAGCGCACGGCGCTCGCGTGGACCGAAGCCCTGACCCTCGTCGCCGATACGCACGCGCCCGATGCCGATTATCGCGCGCTCAGGGAGCACTTCTCCGACAAGGAGATCGTCGACCTCACCTACCTCATCGGCATGATCAATCTCTGGAACCGGCTTGCGATCGGGATGCGCTACGTGCACGACGTGGATAAAGCGTCCGCGGCACGATCGTAAGGGTCACCGCGGCGGCGGCGCGAGCGCGTCGTCGATCTCGCGGGCGCGGATCGCCGCCGGACGTTGGCTGAGCCGCGCCCAATACGCCTCGAAAGCCGGGCGCTTCTCGATGGTATTGAAGCGCATGCCGAAGCCGATCTGCGATCCCACATAAACGTCGGCGGCGCTGAAGCGGTTGCCGACGATATATTCGCGCCCTTTGACCGCTTCTTCGAGCGTGTTCATCGCATCCTCATAGCGGCCGTAACCCATCATCCGCTCGAGCCCCGCCGGCACCACGAATTTCGCAGCCTTGTTTGACGCGGCGGCTTCGATCGGGCCCGCCGCGAAGAAAAGCCAGCGATAGTAAGTGCCACGCAGCGGATCGCTGGCGGGCGGCGCAAGGCCAGCCGCGGGAAAAGCGTCCGCCAGATAAGCGCAGATCGCGGCAGCCTCGGTTACCACGGTGTCACCATGGCGGATCGCCGGTACCTTGCCCATGGGATTGATCGCGAGGTAGCCCGGCGCCTTCATGTTCGTGCCGTAATCGACGATCTCGGTGCGATAGATACACCCCGCCTCCTCCAGCATCCAACGCACGATCCGCCCGCGCGACATCGGATGCGTATAGAACACAAGCTCGTCGGTCATGATTGGCTCCTTGCGAGGCTTCAGGCAACCTCGGGTCCGACTGTGCCGCGTCTCGGAAAGTCCCTCAATGCTTACTCGATCACCTCGTCGGCGTGCCGCAGGAGTGCTTGGGAAACGCTCAAGTCGATGGCCCGCGCGGCCCTAAGGTTGATCGAAAGCTCGTATTTGGAAGGAACCTGCACCGGAAGGTCGGCCGGCTTTTCTCCCCTAAGGATGCGATCGACGTATCCGGCCAAACGCCGGTAGAGGTCGATTTGATCGGGCCCATAGGAGATTAGGCCGCCAGAGGCGACGATCGAACGGTCTCTGTAGACCGCGGGGAGCTTGTATCGCACGGCCAGCATGATGATGAGGTCGCGATGAACCGACGCGTGACCGCTGGGCGTCACGATCAAGCCGCCATTGGCGGTCCGCGCAAAAGCAGCAACCGCGCTCTCGATATCGCCGGGGGCACGCACGTCCATCGCCACGACATCCATTCCAAGGGACGGAGCGCTCGCCTGGACGGCGGTGAACAATGTTGCTCCCGAGGGAACCGCGGGATCCCGAAGGATCGCGACGCGCGTCACGCTGGGCGCGATCTGTTTCAATACCTCTAGCCACTTCGCGCCCAGAATGTACTCGAAATCGGTGAATCCGGTGGTGTTGCCGCCGGGGTGAGCCAACGAACCGACGAAGCCAGCGCCGACCGGATCGATGACACTCGCAAACACGATCGGAATGGAGCGGGTGGCATGCTGCAGCGCCTCCACGCTCAGGCTGCCGCCGGCCACGATGACGTCCGGAGCAAGCGCCACCAACTCCTCGGCGTATTGATGCTCTAAATCAGGCTCGTCCGCGCCCCAGCGGGTCTCGATGCGAACGTTGCTACGATCGCTCCAGCCAAAATCCAGGAGCGCTTGCCGGAATACAGCGCTGCGCTCTCGACCTTCCGGATCGTCCGCGGCGCGGTTCATCAGCATGCCGATCAGCCGCTGCCGCTGCGCGCCTGCCGCCAGCGGCCAGGCGAGCGCCGTGGCGCTCAGCGCAAAGGTCAATTCTCGGCGTCTGATACCCGTCGCCACGCCTCCTCCGGGGGCGCTTCGCACTCTGCGGCATGCCAAGGTTCAGACTTCGCTACGGACCCGTCCTTTCGGTCGAGCCCTACGCCGCCGCGAGGCCGTAGACACCCTCGACGCCATCGGGAAGCTGGTACTCCTTCCAGTTCTTGCCGCCATCCTCGGTGCCGAACACTTGGCCCTTGCGCGTCGCGCAATAGACGCGCTCCGCTCGCATTGGACTTTCGGCGATCACCATCAAGGTGCTCTTCATGGTGACGTCGCGGTCGAAGCGCTGCCAAGTGGTGCCGAGATCGCGACTCCGGTAGAGCGAGCCCGCATCGCTCACGGCGGCGATGCTGAGCGCTGCGTACATGGTCTTGGGGTCGTGCTGCGACACCTTGACGTCGCGCGCGTAGGTGAGCGGCGAGAAGCGCCCGATTCCTATCTCCTCCCAATGGGCGCCGCGATCCTTGCTTCGCCACAGGCCCATGCGGTTCGCGAGGAAAATCGTGCCTGGTGCGGCCGCGCTTACTTGCAGCGCGTGCGAATCCATCATGCCCTCGGTTTCGGTGTCGCTGACGATCTTGCTCTTGAGGCGCGGTTCCCTGGTGAACTCCAGCAGGCTCGCGTTGCAGCCCTCCCAATGATCGCCGCCATCAAGGCTGCGCAGCACGCCGCCGACCTCGAGGCCGGCATAGATGTTGCTGCGCTCGCTGGGATCGAGCGCCATGCGGATGACGCGGCAGGGAAAGCTCATGCGCACCATGCCCTGGGGCGTCGCGGCCGCAAGCTCGGTCCAGGTGGCACCGGCGTCGCGGCTGCGGTACATGACCGTCCCCTGCGTTCCCACGTAGATCGTCCGCGGATCGGCGGGATCGAGCAGGATCGACCAGACCAGCTTTTCCTTGCCGGGAAGCGTGAGGGGCTGCCAGGTGTCGCCGGCATCGCTGCTTCGGAACGGACCCGCCTGGGTTCCCACATAGACGACGCGCGGATCGCTCGGCTGCACCACGATGAAACGCGCCTCGACGGGATCGGGGAGGCCGCGGGTCAGCTTCTCCCAGCGACCGCTATCGCTGTCGAGGCGATAGAGCCCGCCGGTCGGCATATCCTTGGTCGCGGCGATCCACGGCGCAGCACCGGCATAGACATAGTTCGGCATGGGGCGATCCTCCCGATCTCTGGGGTCGTGTCGCACCAGTCTATATCTGGAACGCCCGCCGGGACAGCCCGGCCCGCTTACCCCGGAGAGGGTGGCTTTCTTGCCCGCCGAATTGCATGCCCCAGCGGCGAGGGCGCGGAGATGGATGTTTTACTTCTTGCAGGCGCCGGGCGCGCTCGCATTCGCAGCGACCTGGGTTGCCATGTAGTGCTGGAAGTCCTCCGACGTCACGAGCTTCGCCGCGATCTCGAACAGTTCCGCCTCGGCCTTGCAATATTCACCGACGGTTTGATGACCCGCGGCCTGTCCCTCTTCATTGGCGAGGTGAGTGACGTAGGCGTCAAAGCCGGGATGGCGCCGGCGGGCTTGACCCAGATACAAGTTGATTGCCGGAAGGGTATTCCTCACGAAATCATCGTAGGCGGTGTTGGTGCAGATGCTGCTTGCGACCATCAACTTGATTTGAAAGTGGACCGCCTGCTCGGCCTCGGTCTCCGGGCGTGGGCAAGTTACCTTGGCCGCGGCGAACGCGCCGGTGGCGAGAATGAACAAAATTGCTGCTGCAACAAACGTCGGATACCGATGCATTGACTCCCCTCAGATTCGATTTGCCGCCCGCGCGGCCCGCGCATTCTGAACGCAGAGCACTTGCGGTGCAACGGAACCCGGAGCGAATTTTTTCTCACACGCAGGCGTCGATACGAACGGTTGCGTTGGGCTCCGCCTTGATCGCGGAAGTCGCGAGGCGAGACGACGGGGACGCGGCGGAGCCGGTCAGTGTTCCGGCCGGCGCCCACGCCAGGGCGTCGCGCGCTCGTAGGCGTCGCCCATCCGAAGCAGGGTCGCCTCGTCGAATCGGCGGCCGATAAGCTGCAATCCGATCGGCAGCCCCGCCTTGGTGAAGCCGCAGCAGACATTAAGCGCGGGATGCCCCGTCACGTTGGCTGGGCTGGTGAGGACCGCCTTTTCGAGGAAGGCCATTCCCGGCACCGCGTCGATCAGGGGCGCTGCGGTGAACCCGGTCGGCAGCGCCAGTACCACATTGCGCTCGAGTGCTCGATCGATCTCGGCCGCGAGCCGGCGGCGCAGTCGCGTCGCCTGCACGTAGTCGACGCCGGAGATGAACGCGCCCGGCATGATACGGCGCCGGAAAATCTCGCCGTAATCGCGCCAACGCTTCGACAAGTCGGCCTCGTGTATCGCGAAGGCCTCCGCCAGCATGATCACCAGGCAAGCCGCGTGGTAGTCGTCGAGCGGCGAGAGACGCACCTCCTCCGCGACGGCGCCGAGCTCGCTCAGGACCTTGATCGCCTGCTCAACGGCAGCGCCCACCTCCCGGTCGAGCACCGGGTCATCCGCAAAGAAGGCGCGGGGAATACCGATGCGCATGCCCTTGAGGTCGCCGCCGAGTGCTGCTGCATAATCCGGCACCGGCTCCGCGGCGCTCGCGGGATCGCGCGGATCATGCCCGGCGATCGCTTGCAGCAAGAGCGCGCAATCGCGCGAGGTCCAGGCCATCGGGCCGCAATGGTCCAGCGAGAAGGCGAGCGGAAAGACGCCGGCACGACTGACCCGGCCGTAACTGGGTTTGAGCCCGGCGAGCCCGCAAAGCGCGCTCGGCCCGCGGATCGAGCCGCCGGTGTCGCTGCCAAGCGTGCCGAGAGCCAAGCCCGCCGCAACCGCGGCACCCGAGCCGCTCGACGAGCCGCCCGTGAAGTGCCGGGGGTTCCAGGGATTGCGCGCGGGCGGAAACGGCAGATCGAAGGAGGGACCGCCCATCGCGAATTCGTGCGTTGCGAGCTTGCCGAGGAGAATCGTGCCCGCCTTGGCGAGCGCCTCCACCGTGCTCGCATCCGCGGTCGGTACGTGATCGATGCGGATCTTGGAATGACCGGTGGTGCGTATTCCCCTGGTCTCATAGATGTCCTTGAGCGCCACGGGGATTCCATGCAGCGGCCCGCGCCGCCGACCGCCGCGAATTTCCGCCTCGGCCGCTCTCGCAGCCGCGCGCGCAGCGTCGGGCAGGGTCAGCACATAGCTATGCAGTGTCCCGTCCAGCGCGGTGATTCGGCGAAGACAGAGCTCTGTGAGATCAACCGGCGAGACATCGCCGCGATCGAGCGCGGCGCTCGCCTCCGCGATGGTCCAATGCCGCTCGCTCACCAGCGCCTCCGATCGGGCGTAAAGCAATGGGCGGGTTCCGCCTCATAGGGAAGAGTGCGCGGCACGCGCGACACCCAGCGCAACACCAGTTGCCAGTCCCGCTCCAACTGGGCCGCTTCCGCGGCTGTCAGATCCGGAAAGTAACGGCGGGCCGCCGCAGCAAATGCGGCTCCGTCCATCGGCTTGGTCATCGACGCCCCCTTTTTCGAGCGTGGTCCGCGAGCTTTGCCTCGCGCCGATGCTCGGCGCGTCGGGTGCCCGTGTCAATCGCTACAGTTTCCGTCAAATGCCGCTCAAATACCTGAAAAGACAATCTGTTAATTATTTTAGCCGACCCTCGCAAATTGCGATTTCGTCAAACTAAAAAGCCCGGACAAAGCGAGACATGGAATCGGTAATGGATCCAACGGAGAAGCTGCAAAAGCCCGCGCCTTTCGCCGCGCGCCATGCGCCATTGGCAGTCGCGCCAATTGTGATCGGCCGCTTTTACGAGGTGCACAAATACCTGGGCGGCCGCTGGGAGCTGGCCTCGGTATTCGACGAAAAAGAGGACGCCATCGTCGATGCCAAATCGATGTTCGACGGCAGCCGATACTCGATGGGCGTGCGTGTGCTCCGGGTGATCGCGCGCCAGGA
>Ga0187765_10000070_pt1 | contig 34709 bp, 34 predicted proteins | sample 0216_QUI02_MP05__3_FD_133018 | JGI IMG/M metagenome (GOLD analysis project Ga0187765, IMG submission 133018) | Tropical peat soil microbial communities from peatlands in Department of Meta, Colombia - 0216_QUI02_MP05_10_MG | ecosystem: Environmental > Terrestrial > Soil > Wetlands > Peat ...
ATGGCGCAGGACGGCCTCGCCAGCTTTGAGCCTGCCTACGTGGACGAATTGTCGGTCATCATGGCCTGGGCCTTTTCTTATTTGCAGAAGGACGCCGATGCGGCGCCATCCGAGCGAACCTGGCTGCGCGACGAGACCGGCGGCTCTGTGTATCTGCGGCTGTCGACGCGCCCGATCGAACAAATTTCGCGCGAAATGACGCCAGACCTGCGCCAGCAGATTGTCGACGGCGCCTATTGGCAACGTAGGCCCGGACCGAATTGCCAGGTTGTGGTCGCCTACACCGGCGCGATGGCGCCGGAAGCCATTGAAGCTGTCGGCCTGATGGCGGAAGACCGCCGCGACGTCGGCTTGCTCGCAATCACGTCCGCCGACCGTCTCAACGCAGGCTGGACCGCGGCACAGCGGGCACGCGAGCGCGGCCTGGTGCACGCGCGCTCACAGATTGAACGTTTGCTTGCTGATGTACCGATGCATTGCGGCATCGTGACCGTCCTGGACGGGCATCCGGCGACACTGGCCTGGCTCGGCGCCGTCGCTGGCCATCGGACACGCGCGCTGGGTGTCGAACATTTTGGCCAGACCGGGTCGCTCGCCGAGCTCTACCGGCACTACGGCATAGACACCAACGCCATCATCGCGGCGGCGCAGGCAATTGCGCCCGGTCGCCCGATCCGCCACCTCAAGGCGCTGCCCTGAAGCGTGCTCACATCATCATGCTCATGCCAAACAGCATCGCCGGGATGCTGAAGATGACGACCCAGACCACTATCGCGCAGACGATAACGGCGATTGTGTAGATCACCGCCTTGTCGGACGGCGGCCGCATCAAGGCGACGATGCCGGTGTAGAGCAGGTAAAGGCTGTAAAGCCCAAGGATCGAAAGGAAACCGAGAATCGGAATGAGGTTGAACACCCCGGCAAGCCAGGCAGCCGTCGGCGTGTAGGCCGAAACCCTCATGGCATTGTCGAGATTTTTCCGTGCGCCGAATGTACCGGCGAGGAAATCGATGATGTAGGCGATAACAAATACGCCAACCAGCGACAGCACGTAGACGATGACAGCGCGCAGAAGTCCGCCCACGATGCCGATACGAACCGGACCGAACCCGATAATCGACAGACCGATGAATGCGCACACCGGCGGAATAGCGGCGACGATGGCTACATAGTTAGGAAACAGATAGCCGGCATTGCCAGGCTCACGCTCGATTGCCTGCCACTCCGACTTCGGTTGCAGCAAGATGCCCTTGATGCGCTCCACGAGATTCATGATAGCCCCCTCCATAGATCTGTAGCTCAATTATAGCTCATTTCGATCCTGCAAAATCATCGCCGCACCTTTTTCCGCAATCATCATGGTCGGCGAATTGGTGTTGCCGGATGTAATTGCGGGCATGACCGAAGCGTCCACCACCCGCAAGGCCTCGATGCCGATCACGCGCAGCCGCGCATCGACCACCGCGCGTGCATCGTCATCGCGGCCCATGCGCGCAGTGCCGACCGGGTGGAAAATGGTCGTTCCGATGTCGCCGGCGGCTTTAACCAGGCCAGCCTCGTCGTTACCCACGGCCGGTCCCGGCAGATATTCGACGGGTGAATATTTTTGCAACGCCGGCTGCGAAACGATTTTGCGCGTGACGCGAATCGCATCGGCGGCGACGCGCTGATCCTCCGGCGTCGACAGGTAATTGGGCTGGATCGCCGGCGGCTGCGCCGGATTGGTGGACTTGAGTGTCAGCGAGCCGCGGCTGGTAGGGCGGATATCAGCGACACTGGCGGTGAAGGCCGGAAACGGATGCAGCGGCTCACCGAACTTCTCCAGCGACAGTGGCTGCACGTGATACTGGATATTCGCGGTGGCCCGGCCCGGATCCGACTTGGTGAATGCGCCTAGCTGTGAAGGCGCCATGGTCATCGGCCCGCGTCGGCGCAGAACATAATCGAGCCCCATACCGAGGCGATTGAGCATCTTGGGATAACTCTCGTTCAGAGTCTTCACGCCGGATACCTTGAAGATCAGGCGCAGCTGCAGATGATCTTGCAGGTTGCCGCCGACGCCCGGCTTGTCGAGCACCACCGGAATCCCGAACTGCGATAAATGCGCCGCCGGCCCGACGCCCGACAACATCATGAGATGCGGCGAGTTGATCGCGCCGGCGGAGAGGATCACCTCGCCGCGACAGCGTGCGCTGCGCAAAACGCCGTTCTGCCGCCAGCGAATACCGGTCGCGCGCTTGCCGGTGAAGTCGATGCCTTCGACCAGGCAGCCGGTTTCGAGTCGAAGGTTCTGTCGGTTCAGCACCGGTTTCAAGAAGCCGCGCGCCGCAGACCAGCGCCGGCCGCGCTTCTGGTTGACGTGAAAATAGCAGATGCCTTCGTTGTCGCCGGTGTTGGGATCGGCAATGTTCGGAATGCCATACTCGTTGGCCGCGTGACGAAATGCCTCAAGGATTTCCCATTTGGTGCGTGGGTACTCGACGCGCCATTCGCCGCCGACGGCGTGGTGTTCGCTGTCCTTGAGGAAATGATCAACATGCTTTCGGAAGATCGGCCGCACGTCGTCCCACGACCAGCCCGGCAAGCCGAGCTGACGCCAATGATCGTAATCGCCGGCCTGGCCGAGCATGTAAATCATGCCATTGATGGCGGATGAGCCACCGATCACCTTGCCGCGCGGATAGTTCAGGCTGCGGCCGTTCAAGCCCGGCTCGGGCTCGGTTTTCATCAACCAGTCGGCGCGCGGATTCCCGATTGCGAACAAATAACCGACCGGGATGTGAAACCAGATCCAGTTATCTTTACCGCCCGCTTCCAGAACGAGCACGCGATTGGCCGGATCCGCCGAAAGCCGGTTGGCCAGTACGCAACCGGCCGAACCCGCGCCCACCACGATATAATCAAACTCACCCTCGATGGGCGTCGCACTTGCCATTGTCTTCCCCTTGCCGCTCCGCAACCGGACTTTACCTTGGTCCGCGGGACTTGCTAGGCTTGCCAACTGGTGCGGCGCCCTGCGCGTGCGTCGCGCAGAGCCGGAACGGCGGTTCCGATCATCGATCGCAATCCTGACTTTTAAAGTCCGGACAGGCGTCGTTATGACACCTTCGGGAGAACCGCCATGTTTGCACGGATTTTTGCACTTCTCGGCGTCGTCGGCGCGCTTTCGGGCGCACCACAACCGCTGATCGCACAAGAGCAGATCACGGTATTCGCCGCTGCCTCCTTGAAGAATGCGCTCGATGAAACGAATGCGGCCTTCACCCGGGTCACCGGTATCAAAGTGGTCGCGAGCTACGAGGCGAGTTCGGCGCTTGCCAAACAGATTGAACAGGGTGCGCCGGCGGATATTTTTATCTCTGCCGACCTGCGCTGGATGGCCTACGCAAACGAGCACAAGCTGATCAAGCCGGACACCCGTGTGAACCTGCTTGGCAATAAACTGGTGCTGATCGCGCCCAAAGACTCCGGGCTTGAGCACGTCGAGATCGGCGATGGCTTCGATATCACCAAACTCGCCGGCGATGGGCGCATCGCGGTCGCCGACGTCAAGGCGGTGCCGGCCGGGCTCTATGCAAAGGCCGCGTTGGAAAAGCTGGGTTCCTGGGCGGCGGCCGAGCCTAAGCTCGCGCAGGCGGAAAATGTCCGGGCAACGCTGGCTTTCGTCGCGCGCGGTGAAACTCCTGTCGGCATCGTTTACGAAACCGACGCCAAGGTCGAACCGAGGGTGAAGATCATCGGCACTTTTCCGGACGGGTCCTATCCGCCGGTGACCTATCCGGTGGCTGCAACTGTAAACAGCAAGGCTGCAGCTGCGCGCTATCTCAGCTACCTCGCGACATCGGACGCAAAGACGATCTTCGAACGCTACGGATTCAGTTTTCTGATCAGACCGGTCTCATGACAGAATAGACGCGTGCTCGAGTTATCACCCCAGGACTGGACCGCAGTTCAGCTTTCGCTGCGGGTTGCTGCGGTTTCGACGCTGGTGGCACTGCCATTCGGCATCGCGATCGCGATGCTGCTCGCCCGCAAGGATTTCTGGGGCAAGACGCTCCTCGACGCGATCGTCCATCTGCCGCTGGTGCTGCCGCCGGTTGTGACCGGGTATCTCTTGCTGATCAGCTTTGGCCGCAGGGCGCCGGTCGGGGCATTTCTGGCCGATCACTTCGGCATCGTATTTTCATTCCGCTGGACCGGCGCAGCCCTGGCCTGCGGCGTGATGGCGTTTCCGCTGATGGTGCGCGCGATCCGGCTTTCGATCGAGGCCGTCGACCGTCGGCTGGAAGATGCAGCCGAAACGCTCGGTGCCAACCCGGCTTGGACCTTTGCCACCGTGACGCTGCCACTGGCGCTGCCTGGCGTCATCGCCGGCATGATGCTGGCCTTTGCGCGCGCGCTGGGCGAATTCGGCGCAACCATTACTTTCGTGTCCAATATTCCGGGCGAGACCCAGACAATCTCGGCGGCGATCTACACGCTCACGCAGGTTCCGGGCGGGGACGCTGACGCTCTCAAGCTCGTCATCGTCGCGGTCATTATCTCATTTGCCGCGTTGCTCGCATCGGAATGGTTCGCACGTCGCGCTGCCGCACGTCTGCACGGAGCCTGAAGATGCTCGTCTTCCAGGCGAAAAAACAGCTCGGCGAGTTCGCGATCAAAGCCTCGTTCAATTGCGACAGCGGCGCGACCGCATTGTTCGGGCCGTCCGGTTCCGGCAAGACCAGCATCATCAACATGATCGCGGGGCTGCTCGAGCCGGATCGCGGCCGTATCGTGCTAGAGGGAGAACCGCTGTTCGACGATGCCGCGCGCATCGTCGTGCCGGCCTGGCGGCGGCGTATCGGCTGTGTGTTTCAGGAAGGGCGGCTGTTTCCCCATTTCACCGTCCGTCGCAATCTCGACTATGGACGCTGGATGGGAGGACACACTGCGGACTCAGCTGCATTTGACCACGTGGTCGAGCTCCTGAACATCGGACATTTGCTCGATAGACGTCCCGGCAAGCTGTCCGGCGGTGAGCGTCAGCGCGTCGCGGTCGGCCGCGCGCTGTTGATGCGTCCGCGCCTGCTGCTGCTCGACGAGCCGCTCGCCTCGCTCGATGCGGCGCGCAAGCACGATATCCTGCCATATCTGGAAAGACTGCGTGACGAAGCGCGCGTGCCGATCATCTACGTCAGTCATAATGCCGCGGAAATAAAACGCATTGCCAGCCATGTGGTGCGGATCGAGGACGGCAAGGTCGTGGCGACGGGCACGGCCGAACTGCTCGACGCGGGCCAGGTCGATATGCTTGCCTGAGGAATGTTTCCCCCGGAACGAATCGTCTGCCTTACCGAGGAAACCGTCGAGACGCTGTATCTTCTCGGCGAGGACCGCCGCATCGTCGGCGTGTCGGGCTATGCCGTCCGCCCTCCGCAGGTGCGCAAGGAAAAGCCGCGCGTTTCCGCCTTTGTTTCTGCCGACGTACCCAAGATTCTCGCTCTCAAGCCGGATCTTGTGCTGACTTTTTCCGATCTGCAGGCGGACATCGTCGCCGAGCTGATCCGCAATAACGTCGCAGTGCATGCCTTCAACCAGCGCGACATTTCCGGCATTCTCGACATGATCCGCACTCTCGGCGCGCTCGTTGGCACGGAGAACAAAGCCGAGACGCTGGCGAAGTCGCTGGCCGCGCGTGTCAACGCGGTGCATGAGCGTGCGCTTCGGCTGCCGCGCCGGCCGCGCGTTTATTTCGAGGAGTGGGACGAACCGATGATTTCCGGCATCGGCTGGGTCGCGGAACTGATCGAGGCCGCCGGTGGCGTCGACGTGTTTCCGCAGCTTGCAGCCCGCAAGAATGCCAAAGACCGTATCGTGTTTCCCAATGACGTGATTGCAGCACGGCCCGACATTATCGTCGGTTCCTGGTGCGGGAAAAAATTCGTGCCCGCCAAGGTCGCGGCCCGGCCAGGTTTTGCCGAAGTTCCCGCCGTCGCCAAAGGCTGGTTGCGGGAAATCAAATCGACCGTGATTCTGCAGCCGGGCCCTGCCGCCCTCACCGATGGCCTGGATCAGCTTGCGGGGATGATGGCCGATTGGGCCGAAGCCATTGGTTGAACCTGCCGAACAGGCTTGTAGGAATTTCGGGCCCAATCATGCTAAAAACACCACGACATGAAGAACAGGATCCGACCGCAATGACCGTGAACAGGACCCGCGCCGATTTCTGGATGGATGTGCTGCTCGTTGCATTCCTTATCGGCTTCGACGTGGTTGCTCGTCTGCTGCCGCATGCCCCGGGCGTGTGGCCGTTTGCCGCGAGCGCGTTGTTTGCCGGCCGGGTGCTTCGTATTCCGGCACTGGCGGTGATCGTTCCACTCGCCGCCGTGCTGCTGAGTAATGTCGCGCTTGCCGGGGACGACTGGCGCATCACCCTCGTGGTTTGTGCCGCAATTACCTTACCCGCCTTCGCCGGCATGCTGGCGCGGCGCTGGCAGGGCGCAATCCCCGTGATCGCGGCAATGCTGTCCTGCTCGCTGATCTTCTTCGTGACCACGAACTTCGCCGTGTGGGCCTTCGGGAGTCTCTATCCGCACAGTTGGCAGGGTCTGGTGCAATGCTACGTCGCAGCGCTGCCTTTCCTGGACAAGACCGTGCTCGGCGATTTGTTCTGGACCGCGGTGCTCTTCGGCGGCGCCTGGCTGGTGCAGCATACGCCGGTGCTGTCGCGGCGCGCGCTCTAGCCCAGCACTTTCTGAAGCCTGAGCCACAAGGATTTGAGACGGCCGACCAGATCGGCCGCCCCCTCGGGTTCGGCCAGCCGCAGTCCGACTGTCGTTACGTGGCCGCCATCCACCGTGTGCGCGAGCAGAGCGATGGGCCCCAACTCGACGACATCGCCCGTTTTTATCCGGCGCCGGAGTTGCTCGCTGAAATAATCGGCGAGGCTGACCTCGGTGTGATCCGCCGCGACCTGCAAGCCATAGATCTCGGCCAGTGCGCCAAGCGTCGCCGTCGCCGGAACAAAAAAGTCTCCAAGCAGCCGCGGGTCGGGTGACGCGGGCGGCGGCATTTTTACAAAGAAGCGGTCAAGTGCCTGCGCTTTTTCCGGCGGCGCCAGCAGATAGACATAGTCTCCCTCGCGCACAGGGTGCGCTTCCGCGGGCGTGAGAATTTGCTCTTTGCGCACGACTAGCGTCGGCCGCGCCCAGTTTGGGATCAAGCCGCGCCTGAGGAAGGGACTATTGCCTGCGACTGGATAGCCGACGATCTCACGCGCAAGCTGGCCGGGCAGATCGAGCTCGACTCGGCGCGGCAGCGGATCAGCGCGCACAAACGAAATGTCGAGTTTGCGCGCGGCAAGCGCCACAGTCCAGCCTTGCACCAGCAGCGAGGACAGGACGACGACAAACGCCACGTCAAAATACAAATAAGCGGCCGGCAAGCCGACGAGCAGCGGAATTGAGGCGAGGAAAATACCGACCGCGCCGCGCAAGCCGACCCAGGAGATGAAAGCCATCTCACGCCATTGGAACTTGAACGGCGCGAGACAAAGGACTACGGCCACAGGCCGTGCGATCAGCATCAGAACGAGCGCAACGGACACGGATCCGACCAGGCTGTCAGCCAACCGATGCGGCCAGGCCAGCAGGCCGAGCAGCACAAACATCACGATCTGTGCAAGCCACGTAATGGCATCGAGAAAGACGACGACGGAATTGTGTGCGCGTGTCCGCGCATTGCCCACGACCAGGCCCGCAAGATAGACTGCCAGAAATCCCGACGTATGCACCGCGTTCGCGAAGGCGAATATTACCAGCGCGCTCACGGCAACGAACGGCGCGTGCAAGCCTTGCGCGAGCGTCAGCCGGTTGAGCACGAGGATAATGATCTGCCCGCCGACAAAACCAATGATGCAGCCGAGTATGGCGTCGCGCAGAAACACCATGAGGGCATGGGACCAGCTCTGTCCGCCGAGCAGGAGAATTTCGACCAGCAACAGGGCAAGGAAGACAGCGAAGGGGTCGTTGGTGCCGGACTCCACCTCCAGGACGCCGCGTACACGCGGGCGAAGACGCAAGCCCCGCGCATTGATCAGGAAAAACACGGCGGCCGCATCGGTCGAGGCCACCACCGCACCGACCAGCAAAGCCTGAATCCAGCCAATGCCGAGCACATATTTGGCTATTGGCGCGGTCAGCAGCGTCGTAATCAGCACGCCGACCGTCGCAAGCACCAATGAGGGCGCCAACACATTGCGAAAGCTGGCAAAGCGCGTGCGCAGGCCACCGTCGAACAGGATGAGCGCGAGCGCAATCGACCCGACCAGGTAGGCAGCGCCGACATTGTCGAATTTGATGCCGCCTGGGCCGCCTTCGCCGGCCAGCATTCCGACCAGCAAAAACACCAGCAGCAATGGCGCGCCGAAGCGCAGCGCAATCAGGCTCGACAGGATGCCGGCAAGCACCAGCAGGCTGCCAAGCAGGATTGCAATGCTGACGGTATCGAGCGCAGCCATCGCGCGAATCTCCTTCCCGCTATTGGAAGGTTTCGCGGCGTCAAGAGCAACCGGAAATCGGTTCGCAGGCGGTAGCTCTTCTTACCCTCTCCCCTTGTGGGAGAGGGTGCCGAGCGAAATGCGCAGCATGAGCGAGGCGGGTGAGGGGTTCAGCATCACTGTAAGTCCGGCCCCCTCACCCGGCTCGTGCTCGCTATCGCTATCGCTCCGCACTCGCCACCCTCTCCCACAAGGGGAGAGAGAAGCGAGAATGCTTCACCCCTCGAAAATTCAAAACGCCACCTTGTCGCCACCCTTGAGCGAAAGAATCTCACGCGCCTCGTCGGACGAGGCAACTTCAAGGCCGAGACCTTCGAGAATCTTTCGCACCTGCGTGACCTGCTGAGCGTTGGATTCCGCCAGCCTGCCGGCGCCGATCCACAGTGAATCCTCCATGCCGACCCGTACGTTTCCGCCCATTGACGCGGCCATCGCCGCAACGCGCATCTGGTTGGCGCCGGCGCCCAGCACCGACCAATGATAATTGTCGCCCAGCAGACGATCGGCGGTCCTTTTCATCATGATGACGTCCTCGGGATGCGGTCCAATGCCGCCGAGGATGCCGAACACCGACTGCACGAACACGGGCGACTTGATCAGCCCGCGGTCAAGGAAATGGCGCAAGGTATAGAGATGGCCAATATCGTAACATTCGACCTCGAAGCGTGTGTTGTTGCCGGCACAGGTCGTCAGGATGTACTCGATGTCGGCAAAAGTATTCTTGAACATGCCCGCCTTTGAACGCTCGAGGTACGGTTCCTCCCAGTCATGTTTGAACTTGCCCTTGTAGCGGGGGATCATCGGGTATAGCCCGAAATTCATCGTACCCATGTTGAGCGAAGCGACCTCCGGCTTGAAAGTCGCGGCCGGCCGCACGCGCTCCTCCGCGGTCATGGTCGGCGCGCCGCCGGTGGTGATATTCACCACTACGTTGGAACGCTGCTTTATCACCCTGAGAAAGGGGGCGAACGCCTCTGGCGTCTGATCGGGACGGCCGTCCTGCGGATTGCGGGCATGGAGATGCACGATGGCCGCGCCGGCTTCGGCCGCGCCGATGGCAGCATCTGCGATCTCCTGCGCCGTAATCGGAAGATGCGGCGACATCGAGGGCGTATGGATCGAGCCGGTAACAGCGCAGGTAATGATGACTTTTCGCGACTTCGCCATGAGCTTTCCATCCCGGTGAAGTGAGTGTTGTTGATTGGCAAATGGACTTCGTAGGCAATCCTAGAGTATCAGCCGTACCCAAGTCACCCCGCGCGCGCAAAAAGGATTTCTTTTGGACGCCAGGCCTCAACCAGCGGCAGCAACGTCCAACGTTCTGATCGGCGCGTTGTGCGGCGCCGGTGCGTCGATCGGCTGGGCTGCCGGCTTCGTTGTGGCAAAACACGGCATTGCCGTAGGCTTTGCGCCGGCTGATCTCGCTCTGCACCGATTTTTCTGGTCGGGCCTGTTGCTGATACCGCTCGTCCTGCGTGAGGGCCTGCGCAACCTCGGCGGCATTGGCTGGGGCCGTGGCCTGGTGATGAGTATCCTCTCCGGGCCGCCGCAATCCATGATCGCCTATACCGGTTTTATCCTGGTGCCGCTCGGCCATGGCACCACCATTCAGCCAGCGTGCGCGGCATTGTCGGGGCTCATCCTTGCCTCGCTCGTACTGCACGAAAGGGCGACGTTGCAGCGTGTGATCGGCGGCGCGACAATAATCGCAGGCCTTTTGGTGTTCGGCGCAGAATCATTCGCCACGATTGGGGGACCGGGCGTCGGCGGAGACCTCCTGTTCGCCACCGCCGGCTTGTTCTGGGCGACCTTCGGCATCTTGCTGCGGTATTGGCATGTGTCCGGCACGCGCGCAATTGCGGTGGTCGGCGCGCTCTCGATCCTTCTGTTCGCTCCGTTGCACGCAGTATTCGTCGGCTACGGGGGCATCCTGCGGATGGGGCTCACCGAAAATCTTATTCAGGTCGCGGTGCAGGGCGTGATCGCCGGCATGCTGCCGATTTACCTGTTTGCGCGCGCCGTGATCCTGCTCGGCGCCGGGCGCGCGGCGACATTCCCGGCGCTGGTGCCGGTGTTCTCGCTGATTATCGGCTATTTCGCTTTGGGCATAGTGCCGAGCCTCGCCCAACTGGTCGGCATGCTGATCGTGCTGGTGGGCTTTCGCTTCGCACTGCTGCGCTGAGGCTTCACTCCGGCCCGGCGTATTTTCCGGCGGTCTCCGGAAACATGTTTTTGATGATCTTGAACTTCGAGATGTCGACGGTGGCATCCATGTGCATAAAGATCACCGCGTCGCGCAGGACTTTTTCGATACCGAAATCGAGCATGATGCCATTGCCACCGTGCAGCTCTACCGCATGTTGGGCCACTTTCATGATTTCTTCCGAGGCGAACATCTTCGCCATATTGACCAGCGTTTCCGCCTCAGGCGCATTGTCATCGACGGCGCGCGCGGCCCGGTCGAGCAAGGCCCGCACAGCTTCGATCTTGGTCGCCATGTCGGCAAGACGCAGTGCCACGGCCTGATGCTTGATCAGGATGCGACCGCCCTGCACATAGTTTTGAACATATTCAGCGGTTGCCTCGAAAGCGCGCACCCCAACGCCGAGATTTTTGGCCGCCTGGATTATCTTGCCGGGACGGAAATAGACGCCGGCCGAACCCATGGCGCTGTCTTGCACCAGGAGATGATCATCGGGGATGAACATGCCCTCGAACACCATCTCACCGTTGTTCATGAAGCGGCAACCGAGCGTCTCGTTGCAACGCGCGACCGTGAAGCCTTTTGTCTCGCGCGGCACCAGGAACGATGACGTGCCCTGCATCATGCCGACTTTGGGATTGGTATTGGCGTAGACCACGTAAAGGCTTGCGTCATAACCATTGGAAATGAATTGCTTGCGTCCGTTGATGACCCAGCCGCCATTGGTCTTGACCGCCTTTGTCTGCATCGCGGCTTCCGGCACGTTATAGGGCAGCCAGCGGTCGGACGCGCCGCGCGGTTCGGTCAGGCAATGTGCCATCAGGAATTGCGGCTCCGCGACGAGGCGCTTGAACCACTTTTCCTGCAGATGTTTCGGCGCAAACTGGCGCAGCAGCACCGATACTTTCCAGTTCTGCACCATCTTGTCGGCAAGCCCGGAATCGCCGCGGGCGATTTCTTCTGAAACCACGGCAAATGTCTTGACCTCAGTGCCCTTCTCCAGCTCGACGCCACCGTATTCTTCGGGCACGCCCAGCGTGCGAATGCCGATCTTTTCTGCCTCTTCCAGGATATGCGGTGGCAGCCGCTCTTCCGGCACCATCGACCATTCGAGCTTCCAATTCTGCTTGATGAACGGGAGGACCACTTCGTCGACGAAGTCACGGCAGCTCTGCCGCATCATGCGCAGCTCTTCCGAGAGGCCCCGGTCCGCGGCGGTACGATCGAGCATGGAGGCTACTCCCCTTAATGTTGGCGAATGCGGGCTTTACCGGATCCATCATTCCCGCTTGAATTCGGGAACCCGTTTCCCGCCGAATGTGTAGTGTAGGCCTCGCGCTTCCCGGATCACAACATGAACGCTCGAGATCGGCACGTTGCCAACCTCGTGCACGACGCGGGTCAATTCATCGCCGAGCCTGGGTTTTTGCTCGTCCGTCCAGCCTTCGCGGATATCGCATTGAACAATAGGCATATGAGCCCCTCAATTATTTGGAATCGTCACGCCGCCTTCCGATTGCTCAAAAAGGTTTTCATACGATCGAGCGCCTTCAGGATGTTTTCTGTCGAGTTAGCGTATGACAATCGAACATATCCTTCGCCGAGGATGCCGAAATCGGGCCCGCCAATGATGGCGACGCCGGCGTCTTCCAGAAGCGACGATGCAAGCGCCTTCGCCTTCCAGCCCGTGCGCTTGACGTTCGGAAAGGCATAGAACGCGCCCTTGGGGGTCGCGCAAGAAACGCCGGGTAATTTATTGAGGCCCTCGACCACGACCTTCCGCCGTTTGTCGAATTCGGCGATCATTTTTGCAACCTCATCCTGCGGGCCTTTGAGTGCGGCAAGACCCGCATATTGTGCCGAGGCGTTGACGCAGGAGTGCAGGTTGACCGCAAGCTTGCGCGCATAATCGTAAAGCTTGCCCGGCCAGACGGCGTAGCCGAGCCGCCAGCCGGTCATCGCGTAGGTTTTCGACCAGCCGTTGAGCAAAATTAGTCGGTCGCGGATCGACGGATACGACAGCAGGCAGACATGCGTCTCGCCATCATAGACCATGTGATCATAGATCTCGTCCGACATGATCGCCACGTCCGGCCACTTCTCCAGCCCGGCGACAAGCTTGTCGACTTCCGCCTTGGGCGTGACACCACCGGTCGGATTGGCCGGCGAATTGAGAATTAGCAGACGCGTGCGCGGCGTGATCAGCTTGAGCGTCTCGTCCGCCGAAAAGGCGAAACTGTTTTCCTCGCGGATCGGCACGGGCACTGGTTTTGCGCCGGTGAATTCAATCATCGAACGATAAATCGGGAACCCGGGATCCGGATAGAGAATTTCCGATCCGGGCTCGCCGAACATCAAAATCGACATAAACATCGTCGGCTTGCCGCCCGGCATGATCATCACGCTATCCGGCGACACCTCGACATTGAACCGCTTGGCTAGGTCGGCTGCCACCGCCTCGCGCAGCGGTGGAATACCGTTCGCGGGCGTATAGCCGTGGTGGCCATCACGCAGCGCCTTAACCGCCGCCTCGACTATGAAATCTGGTGTGCGGAAATCCGGCTGACCGATACCGAGATTGATGATGTCGCGGCCTTGCCCGGCCAAGGCGTTGGCGCGGGCAAGGACTGCGAAGGCATTTTCCTCGCCAATTCGATCGAAGGCCGCGATTGTACGAAGCATGAATGCACTCCTCCCACGCGCGCTCTTCGCAGGACAGCCGCGAAGGCACGTCGTCTATAGGGAGCGCAGTTCAGCCGATCAGGCGGAAAAAATCAAACGCCGACAGGGCCTTCGTCTGACCAGATCGATCAGTGGTCGCCACCAAGACGGCCACTAATATCGCGCCACAACTGGAAGCGGATATTCGGATCCGGGTCGTCGCCGAGATAGACGCCGCTGAAATAAAGCGGGCCCGCGGGGAAGATGTTGGTTCCCCAGTACTTGCCCTGAACAGTGTTTGATTCAGCGGGGGCTTTCTTGTGCTTGCGCGCCTTTTCGGCATTGGCGGGCGCTGCGAGCGCAAGAGCCGCAATCAAGGTGGCCGCGAGCACTTTGAACGAAAGTGATAACATGACAATCCTCGATGGCTGCGTTGGCTACCATCCGCTTAGCGAACCGCCGGAACGACGCAAGTAAATGGACCGTAAAGTCGATCACTTCTCGGTGTCGGAATATCGAGGGCTCGCGGGTGTTTTACGCCGCCAAATTGCCGGCCGCCCCAATTCGCAGACAGGAATAAATCGGGTAAACACCTGTCCCGCCACTGGCAGGTGAATATGGGCATCTCCGAAAAGCGTCGCGCGTTCCGCGCGTTACACCAAAGCGGCTGCTTCGTCATCCCCAATCCATGGAATGTCGGCAGCGCTCGCTATCTGCAAGGCCTCGGATTCAAGGCGCTGGCGACAACAAGTGCCGGCTTTGCGCATGCGCAGGGATATTCGGACGGCGACGTCACGCGCGACATGATGCTCGCGCACTTCCGCGAGATTTCGCAGGCGACCGACGTACCCGTCAATGCCGATTTCGAAGGCGGATATGCCGACGATCCGGACGAAGTCGCAGAAAACGTAAGACTATGCGTCGCGACCGGAGTTGCCGGCATATCGATCGAAGATTACACCGAAGACGATGCCAATCCGCTCTATGACTTCGATCTGGCGGTCAAGCGCGTACGGGCTGCACGCGATGCAATCGACAAGGCAGGCGGCGAGGTTGTCTTCACCGCGCGGACCGAAGGCTTCATCCGCAATCGGCCCGACTTGGATGAAACTATCCACCGGCTGAAAGCTTTCATCGATGCCGGTGCAGACTGCCTCTATTCTCCCGGCATCAAAACCCGCGAACACATCACGGCGACCGTCAAGGCAGTCGCGCCGAAGCCGATCAACTTTCTCAACAGCGGCGCTTTCGGCTACACGGTCGATGATCTCGCGGCACTCGGCGTACGCCGGATCAGCGTCGGTGGTACGTTGGCGCGCACCGCGATGCATGCCTTCATCCAGGCTGCGCGCCAAATTGCGCAGGAAGGCAAGTTCGAGGCATTCGCCGGCGTCATATCAAATGCCGAACTGAACAAGTTTTTTCACGACGATCTGCCGCGCCGGCCGAAGTCGTGATCGACAGTACACACCAGCAACCGGCGCTGCCACTTGGCGCGCCCGTCGACAGCACGCCATCCGAACATCCCGGACCGGTGACACTCAAGGGCCGTTATGGCCGGGTTGAAAAACTGAATGACGCGCACGCCGCGTCTCTGTGGGACGCGGTCCGCGGCCACGATGCAATCTGGACCTACATGTCGCAGTACGGGCCGTTTGCCGGTGCCGAAGAATTTTCCAACTGGGTGCACCAGCGCGCGGCACTCGCCGATCCTTACTCCTATGCGATCGTAAACAACGGCAATCTTTGCCTCGGCATCGCGACCCTGATGGAAATAAAGCCCGCAATGCGCGTCATCGAAGTCGGTCACATTGTGTATTCGCCCGCGCTGCAACGCACACCGCTCGGCACCGAGGCGCAATATCTTCTCGCCCGTTACGCGTTCGAATCGCTGCGTTACCGGCGTTACGAGTGGAAATGCAATGCACTCAACGCCGCATCCCGGCGCGCCGCATTGCGCTACGGTTTTGTATTCGAAGGCATCCTGCGCCAACACATGATTGCCAAGGGACGCAACCGTGACACGGTGTATTTCTCGATGCTTGACGCCGACTGGCCGATACGAAAGGCGAACTTCGAACGCTGGCTTTCACCCGATAATTTCACCGCCGACGGCCGGCAGATTCTCAACCTGAGCGCTCTGAACAGCGTCCAGAAATGAACATTCCAATCCAGCGATCTCCGGGCATCCTGCAGCAACGGCAATTTGTGCTGTTCTGGCTGGCGCGGCTTGCATCAACCATGGGCTATCAGATGCTGGCCCTCACCATCGGCTGGCAAATCTACGATCTGACCAACAGCGCTTTCGATCTCGGTCTCGTCGGCTTGATCCAGTTCGTACCGGCAGTTGTGCTCACATTGCTGATCGGGCATGCAGCCGACCGCTACGACCGCCGCCTGATCGTCCGCACGGCGCAAGGCACTTATGCCCTGGCTACCGTGATGATTACGGTTGCAATATTCATGGGCATTCTTGGACGCGACCTTCTGTTCGCTGCCGTGTTCATGATTGGCTGTGCGCGCGCTTTTGAAATGCCGACAGCGCATGCCTTGGCGCCAACGCTTGTCCCAACCGGCATGATCTCACGTGCGGTCGCGGCATGGACCTCCGCCAACCAGACCGCCGTCATATGTGGCCCCGCCTTGGGCGGTCTCCTCTACGCTTTGAACCCGGTCAGCGTCGGAATCATTTGCCTTGCGTTCTTTGCCTGCTCGATCACGCTGGTCACTTTCGTCCGCGCGAAAGGACCAGCGCCCGCGCGCGAACCGCCTACATTCGCGTCGGTATTTGCCGGCATCGAATTTATCCGTACCCGGCGCCGCCTGCTTGGCGTGATTACGCTCGACCTGTGTGTCGTCATTCTCGGCGGCGCGACGGCGCTGCTACCCGTTTATGCCAGGGACATTCTGGCGGTCGGACCGATCGGGCTTGGTCTACTTCGCTCGGCGCCGGCGGTGGGCGCGCTGATTACTTCGATCGTGCTGTCCCGGAATCCGATCGAACGGCATATCGGCCGCAAGATGTTTGCCGTGGTCGGGATCTTCGGCGTGACCACAATCGCGTTCGGACTTTCCACCTGGTTTCCGCTATCATTGCTCGCGCTGGCTATTCTCGGCGCCTCCGATGCCGTTAGCGTTGTCATTCGATTCTCGCTTGTGCAGATTGAGACACCCGACGAAAAGCGCGGACGGGTGAGCGCGATCAACTACCTGTTCGTCGGTTCATCGAATACGCTCGGCGAATTCGAATCCGGTCTTGTCGCGGCCTGGCTTGGTGCCATCCCATCGGTTGTCATTGGCGGTCTAGGCTCACTGCTGGTCGCCGGCATATGGATGCTGCTATTTCCCGACCTGAGGCGTATCGATCGATACGATCCGGCGGATCACGGCCAAGCGGAGGCGTAAATGCATATTCTAGTCACCGGCGCCGCAGGCATGATTGGCCGCAAGCTGACCGCAAGGTTAGTCAAAGATGGCGGCCTGAACGGTAAATCCATCGATCGGCTGACGCTCATCGACGTGGTGGCGCCGGAAAAACCCGCAGGTTTTTCAGGGGCAGTCGAACTTTCCGCCAGTGACCTGTCCGCTGCGGGTATCGCCGCGAAAGCGGTTGCGAGCAAACCGGACGTGATTTTTCACCTCGCCGGCGTCGTCTCGGGCGAGGCCGAAACCGATTTCGAGAAGGGATACCGTGTCAATCTCGACGGCACCCGCGCGCTGCTGGAGGCCATTCGCGCCGCGGCGTACAAACCAAAGGTCATCTTTACATCGTCGATCGCGGTCTACGGCGCGCCGTTTCCGCGCTCCATTCCCGATGAATTTCATCTGACGCCCCTCACTTCATACGGCACGCAGAAGGCCATTTGCGAATTGCTGCTCGCCGATTACTCTCGCCGCGGTTTTCTCGAAGGCGTCGGAATCAGGTTGCCAACAATCTGCGTCCGGCCCGGCAAGCCGAACAAGGCGGCATCCGGCTTCTTTTCCGGAATCATCCGAGAACCACTCTCCGGTCACGAGGCGTTGCTGCCGGTCGCCGACAGCGTGCGACACACACATGCGAGCCCGCGTGCCGCCATCGGCTTTCTCATTCACGCCGCGAGTCTGACGCCTGAAAAACTCGGTCCGCGGATCAATCTTGCCATGCCAGGCATATCCTGCACCGTCGGAGAACAAATCGAAGCGCTGCGCCGCGTTGCCGGTGACAAAGTTGCCGGACGAATCCGTCGTGCGCCCGACGAACTCGTGCAGCGAATTGTCGCCGGCTGGGCCGAACGGCTCGATGCCACGCGGGCGCGCGAACTCGGATTTAAGGCTGAAGCCGCGTTTGACGACATCATTCGTACCCACATCGAAGATGAACTGGGCGGAAAGATCGCGTAACGGCTCATCGGCACACGCGATTATACGCTTGCACCACGCGCCGCAAACCTTACATTCAGGTCTATGACGTACGTCGACGCCGCCGTCGCGCCTTTACGCAAAACCGGCCAGATCAAGATTCACGGCCCCGCCGCCTTCGAGGCGATGCGCGAGGCCGGTCAACTTGTTGCGCGCTGTCTCGACATGCTGACCGAACATGTTGGGCCTGGTGTACCCACCGAAAAGATTGACCGGTTGGTGTTCGAGTACGCCATGGACCACGGCGCCCTCCCCGCAACGCTTATGTACCGCGGCTACAAGAAATCGACCTGCACTTCGCTCAATCACGTGGTCTGCCATGGCATTCCCGGTGAAAAGCCGCTGAAGGACGGCGACATCGTCAATATTGACGTAACGCTTATCCTCAATGGCTGGCACGGCGATTCAAGCCGCATGTTCACAATCGGCGAAATTCCGCGCCGCGCTGAACGGCTGATTGACGTAACGCATGAGGCGATGATGCGAGGCATTGCGGCCATCCGTCCTGGCGCTACCAGCGGCGACGTCGGCCATGCGATCCAGACTTATGTTGAAGCGCAACACATGAGCGTCGTGCGCGACTTCTGCGGCCACGGACTCGGACGCTTGTTCCACGACGAGCCCAACATCGTTCACGTTGGCCGTCCTGGCGAAGGCATCGTCCTCAAGCCCGGAATGTTTTTCACGGTCGAACCGATGATCAATCTCGGCCGGCCGCACGTGAAAGTCCTGTCGGATGGCTGGACCGCCGTGACACGCGATCGCTCGCTGTCGGCCCAGTTCGAGCACACCGTTGGAGTTACCAACGACGGAGTTGAGGTCTTCACTTTCTCGCCCGCCGGCCTGCATAAACCGCCCTATCACCGCTGAGCTGCCGCCTCCGACCGAAATCTGCCTCACTCACAGATTGTCTTTTTGTTATAATACAATTATTGCGTGTGCATGCCTATGGGCACACTTTCATGACCGGCAAGCACAGCAGGGATGGACGCAAGCCTGACCCCGCGCAGACGCCTCCCCATTACGCTGGCCACCGCGAGCGGCTGCGCGGGCGGTTTCGCGAGGCCGGGGCCGAGGCCATCAGCGACTACGAACTCCTGGAACTCGTGCTGTTCCGCGCCATCCCGCGACGTGACATCAAGCCGCTGGCCAAGGAGCTGGTCGCCAAGTTCGGTTCCTTCGCGGAAGTAATCTCGGCGGCACCTGCGCGACTAGCGGAGGTCGAGGGTATCGGCGAGGCCGCCATCACCGAATTCAGGATCGTACAAGCGGCAGCGAACCGGCTCGCGCGTGGACAAGTGCGGAAGCGGCCGGTCCTGTCGTCATGGTCAAGCGTGATCGACTACTGTCGTACCACGATGGCCTTTGCCGAAAAGGAGCAGTTTCGTGTGCTGTTCCTCGACAAGCGCAATCAGCTGATCGTCGACGAATTGCAGCAGGTCGGCACGGTCGATCACACGCCGGTTTATCCGCGTGAAGTCGTCAAACGAGCGCTCGAACTCTCCGCCACCGCGCTGATCCTGGTCCACAATCATCCGTCAGGCGATCCGACGCCGTCACATGCCGATATTGAAATGACGCAGACGATCATCAATGTCGCCGGCCCGCTTGGCATTGCCGTGCACGATCACATTGTCGTCGGCAAAGAAGGCCACGCGAGTTTCAGGAGCTTGCGGTTGATCTAGAAAATTACTGTCGCACCAGCGTGATCTGGTCGGCGCTTTCCGGAACGCGGCGCCAGGTCGTATTGTCGACTTCCTCGAACCGCCATGGATTTCCGCGCGCGGGCACCAGCATCAGTTCGTCGCGGTCGATTCGCCATTGCGCGAAGTTGAATCGCGCGAGTGCCGGGTCGCAGCCCGGCTTCACCGTCACGGCAAATCCGTCACCCGCTGCAGTCATTGCCAGCGTAAGCGAACAGGCGGGCGGGCCTGCCTTGCGTACGATAGCCCAGTTTCCTGCAACCTGCTCCGCAGGCTTCGGCGGCGGAGCGGCGTTTGCCGCATTCTGGAGGAACAGAACGCCAACGCCTGGCGTCGGCGCCTCGAAGATGCCGTCCTCGACCTCGCTGAATTCCGCGATCGACTTTCCTTGCGCGTCGAGCAAATAAAGCAAATCGTTGTCGGGAAATTTCCAGGTTGCGATTTCGCGAACGATCGGAAACAGATCGGCGCAATTCGCGTCAAACTCGACCTTGAAGCCGTTTTTCGCGGGGTCGCTCTTGAAGGTCGCCGTGCAGATCTTGTCATGGTCGGCGTTGGAGAACTCCCAGTTGCCGATCATCCGTTGCGCGGATTCGCCTAGCGCCGGCGGTGTTTGCGCGCGAGCAAAACCCGTTGCACCAAGCGCAAATCCAACCGCAAGTCCAATAACAAGACGCATCATATTCAAACCATCATACGCCTAGGCACCGGCGAAGGACGACTATTGTTTCAGCGGCGTTTCTGGAACGGGCGTGAGCGGCGGTTTGCCGGCAGCCCAGGCCAGGATGTTGTCGACCACAAGCTGGTCCATCGCTGCGCGCGTCACCTCGGTCGACGAACCCAGATGAGGGAACAGCACGATGTGATCCATCTCGATCAGTTCTTTCGGAACCTCGGGCTCTTTGGCGAATACATCGAGACCGGCGGAATAGATCGTGCGGTTCTCGAGCGCCTCGATAAGGGCCGGCTCGTCCACTACCGAACCGCGCGCCATATTAATGAGGATGCCTCTTGGCCCCAGCGCCTTGAGCACCTCGGCATTGATCAAATTCTGGGTAGAGGCGCCGCCGGGCACGATCACCATCAAGGTATCGACGTCACGCGCCATATCAATGAGCTTGGGATAATACTTGTAGCTCACGCCGGCCTGCGGTTTGCGGCTGTGGTAGACGACCGGCACGCCGAACGCCTCCAGCCGCCTTGCAATCGCCTTGCCGATCCGGCCCATGCCGACCATGCCAACAGTCCGGTCGCGCAGCGTGGCCTTAGTCAGCGGATAGTGTCCTTGCGGCCATTTTCCGGCGCGCAGGAAGCGCTCCGACTGCGGAAATTCGCGCACCGTGCACAGCAACAGGCCGATCGCCGTGTCGGCAACCTCCTCGTTCAACACGTCGGGGGTATTGGTGACGACGATGCCATGCGCGCCGGCCCACTTGGCGTCGATGTGGTCGTAACCGACGCCAAAACTCGAAACCTGCTCGAGATGAGGAAACTGCCTGAGAAATTTTTCATCGACCTTGTTGGCGGTATAGGCGATCGCGATTGCCTTGATCTTGCCGCCGACTTCTCTGACAAAAGCATCCTTGTCCTTGGCGTCGAGCCAATGGTGGAGCGTGACCTTGCCTTCGAGCCCTTTCATCAACACGGGCTTTTTGGCTCCGACCAGCAATACGTCCGGCTTTTCGCCAGCCATGTCTCGACTCCTGTTACACTAAAGCGGTGACCGGCTTTTCAATAAATTCTTTAAAAGCCACAAGCAGTTCGGCCCCGAGCGCGCCATCCACGACACGATGATCGCACGACAACGTGACGATCATCTGGCTGATGAATTTGACGCTGCCATCGTCCGCTTCGATCGGCGCGCGCCGCGTTGCGCCGACCCCCAGGATAGTGGCGTGCGGCGGATTGATGATGGCGGAGAATTCGCGCACCCCGTACATGCCGAGATTGGAAATCGCGCTCGCACCGCCCTGGTATTCGTTCGGGCGAAGCTTCTTGTGGCGCGCGCGTTCCGCGAGATCACGCATTTCAGCCGAAATCGCGGTAAGCGATTTTGCCTCCGCATTTCTCAACACCGGCGTGATCAAACCACCTTCCAGTGCAACGGCGACGCCAATATCGGAACTGCGGAAGCGCAGGATCCGGTCGCCAGCCCACACTGCATTGGCCGCCGGGATCCGCTGGAGCGCCGCTGCCCAGGCCTTGATGATGAAATCGTTGAGCGAGAGCTTGAATGCCGGCTGGCCGTCCTTGCTTTTTGGCGCGGCGGCGTTGGCCTCTTCACGCATGGCAATCAAACGCCCGGCGTCGAGATCGGCCGTGAGATAGAAGTGAGGAATCGTCTGCTTGGCCTCGACCAGGCGCGTGGCAATGGTGCGGCGCATGGAATCGAGTGGCACTTCCTCGTAGGCAACGCCCTCATAGAGCGTTTTCACCTGCGCAGAGCTGAGCCCTGCCGCTAGCGCCGGCGACGCCTGCAGCCGGGCGGCCGATTCGACGTCGCGCGCGACAATGCGGCCGTGCGGACCGGACCCCGAAATCCGGGAAAGATCGATACCACGCTCGTCCGCAAGCCGGCGCGCGAGGGGAGTCACCACCGCGCCGCTGGCAAGCTTTGCCGGACCGTAATTGCGTTCGGGTGTACGAACCTCGCGGAACGGGCTCATCTGGGGATAGGCATACGAAGCACGCTCTACCCGTTCGTCCCCGCGCAAGCGGGGACCCGGTTCTTTTTGAGGCTGTACTGCTTGGCTCTGGGCCCCCGCTTGCGCGGAGGCGAACGGAGATTGGGGAGCACTCGCGGCGCTAGCGGTCGCTGGCGATTGCGTGGATGTCGTCGCCTGCCCCGCTCCCCCAATAACCGCGACAACCGCGCCGACTTTTGCAACTTCGCCTACGCCGAAGCGAATTTCCGTGAGCGTGCCGCTCGTCGTTGATGGCACTTCCATCGAGGTCTTGTCGGTCTCGATCTCAAACAGATTGTCACCCGGCTTGACCGTGTCGCCGGCGGCCTTGAACCATTTCGTGATTTTGCCCTCGGCAACGGTTTCGCCGAGCTGCGGCATCAAAACATCCACGCGAATCTCCAGAAGTGCCCGGCGCGACTTACCACGTCACCGAAACATATTGCGTCTCTTGAAATTCCTTCATGCCTTCCTGGGCGCCTTCGCGCCCGAGGCCGGACTGCTTGACGCCGCCGAACGGCGCCGCCGGGTCGGAGACGAGACCGCGGTTGAGGCCGATCATGCCAAATTCAAGTTTCTCCGAAACGCGCATGCCGCGGCTGAGATCCTTGGTGAACAGGTAGGCAACAAGCCCATATTCAGTGTCGTTTGCCCGCTTGATCGCCTCGGCTTCGGTCTTGAAGGTCTGGATTGAGGCGACGGGTCCAAAAATTTCCTCGTTCAGCATCTTGGCGTCGTCAGACACATTGGTGATGACGGTCGCGGGGTAGAAATAACCCGGGCCGTCCGGCGTCTTGCCGCCGGTCAGCACTTTTGCGCCCTTGGCCACGGCATCGTTGACCAGCTCGATCACCTTGTCGCGGCCTTCTTTGTTGACCAGCGGCCCCACATTGATGCCGTCGTCGAGCCCATTGCCCATCTTCAGCGCCTTCATCTTGTCGGAAAGCTTCCGGGCAAACTCGTCATGCACTTTTTCATGGACGTAGAACCGGTTAGCGGCCGTGCATGCCTCGCCCATATTTCGCATTTTGGCGATCATGGCGCCGTCGATTGCGGCATCAATATCGGCATCCTCGAACACCAGGAACGGCGCGTTGCCGCCAAGCTCCATCGATGGCTTGAGCACCTGGTCTGCGGCCTCGTGCAGCAGCTTGCGGCCGACTTCGGTCGATCCGGTAAACGACAGCACGCGCACGCGCGGATCGTGCAGCATCGCGCTCACAACCGGGCCGGAGCGACGCGAGGGCACCACATTGACGACGCCAGCCGGCACGCCGGCTTCCTCCAGTGCCGGCATCAGCGCGAGCATGGTCAGCGGTGTATCGGATGCCGGTTTCAGCACCACCGGACAGCCGGCGGCCAGCGCCGGGCCGATTTTGCGCGTCGCCATCGCCGCCGGGAAATTCCACGGCGTCACCAGCACGGCAATCCCGGCCGGCTTGTGCTGCGCGACGATGCGCGCGCCAGAGGCCGGAGCCGTCGAAACCTGACCGATGTTGCGGACGGCTTCCTCCGCGTACCAGCGGAAGAACTCGGCCGCATAAGCCACTTCGCCGCGCGAATCCGACAGTGCCTTGCCGTTTTCCAGCGTGATCAGTTTTGCGAAGCGTTCGGCGTCGCGCATGATCAGCTCATAGGCTTTACGCAAAATCTCGGCGCGCTCGCGCGGCTTGCGCCCGGCCCAACCTTCGAACGCCGCCTCGGCAGCGTCGATCGCAGCCTTCGCGTCCTCGACCGAAGCGCTCGCTACCGATGCGATTTTCCTCTCGGTCGCCGGATCGATCACATCGAAACGGCTGCCGTCGGATGCTTTCCGCCATTTGCCTCCAATCCAGAGGTCCGTCGGAACGTTAGCGAGGAGATTTTCGTACATAGGACTTACCCTGCGAGTGAGCGCCGCACCGTTTCCGCAATGCGATCCGGCGTCGGCAATACGATGTCTTCCAGAATGTCGGCTGCCGGCAGCGGGATATGCGGGGTGGTGACGCGGACCGGCGGGCCATCAAGATCGTAGAAGGCTTCATCGGCTGCAATCGACATGATCTCGGCGCCCCACCCGCAAAGGCGCGGATTTTCCTCGACCGTAAACAGCCGGTGCGTCTTCGCGACCGAACCGAGAATCGTTTGCGTGTCGAGCGGCACCAGTGACCGCACGTCGACAACTTCACAATCGATGCCGTGTTCCGTCCTAAGCTTTTCGGCGGCCTCAAGCGCGCGCGGCACCATCAGTGCCAGGGCGCAGATGGTTGCGTCTTTGCCGGATCGCAAAATTTTTGCCGTGCCAAGCGTATCGACAATTTCACCGTCCGGTACCTCGCCCTTGGTAGCGTAAAGCGACTTATGCTCGAGAAAGATGACCGGATCGGGATCGCGCACAGAGGCCGCCAGCAGACCGATGACATCGCGCGGGCTGGACGGCGCAACGACCTTCAGTCCCGGAATCATCATGCACCAGTTCTCGACACTCTGGCTGTGCTGCGCGCCAAACCGGGAACCCGCGCCGTTGCCGGTACGCACCACCAGCGGGCATTTCACCTGGCCGTTCGACATGTAACGGCTCTTAGGGAACTCGTTGGCTATGTAGTCGAAGCAGACCGCGAAGAAATCGGAGAACATGATCTCGGCGATTGGTTTGAGACCTGTCATCGCCGCGCCCATGGCTGCGCCGAGAATCGCCTGCTCGGAAATCGGCGTATCGCGCACGCGCAATGGTCCAAACTGCTCATAGAGGCCGACCGTTGCCTTGAACACACCACCGGCCTTCGCCACGTCCTCGCCGAGAAACACGACGTCGGGATCGCGCGCCATTTCCTGCGCTATGCCGCGGATGACGGCGTCACGATAGGTCAGTTCCGCCATGCCCAGCCTCCATCGGCATAGACATCGGTTGCGATGATATCGAGCGGCGGATTCGGTGCGGCCTTGCACGCTTCCGTGGCGTCGTCGACGATCTTGCGTACTTCGGCATCGATCTTGCCGATCACGCTCTCGGTCACACCGAACTGCAACAGCCGCTCGCGATAGATCTTGATCGGATCACGCAGCTTCCAGCGATCGAGCTCGCCTTCAGGCCGGTATTTTGCCGGATCGGCGCGCGAGTGACCACTGTGACGGTATGTCAGGCATTCGATGAGCGATGGCCCGCCACCGGCGCGTGCCTTTTCGTAAGCCGTCTGCGCGGTGCGATAGACGACGTCGGCGTCGTTGCCGTCGATCACGATTTTTTCCAGCCCATAGGCCGATGCTCGATCGCCCGCCGGGCTCGGTACCGCTGTCACGTCGGCTATCGGCGTGTATTCCATGTAGAGATTGTTTTCACAGACGAAGACGACGGGCAATTTCCAGACCGCCGCAAAATTGAGCGCCTCGTGAAAGGCGCCGATATTTGTCGTGCCATCGCCGAAGAAGCAGACCGATACATCCTTCACGCCTTTGTATTGCGCGCGCCAGGCGGCGCCGCACGCGATGGGCAGATGCGCGCCGATGATGGCGTAGGATCCCATCACGCCATGGTCGACCGAGGTCAGATGCATCGAGCCGCCTTTGCCGCGCATCAGGCCGTTGTCGCGCTGCATGAGTTCGCCCAGCACCTTCTCCACCGAGACACCGCGTGCGAGCGTATGTGCATGCCCGCGATAGGTGCAGAATGACAGGTCGCCGGGTTTCATCGCTCCGGCAAAGCCCGCTGCGACTGCCTCCTGGCCAAGTGAAAGATGACTGGTGCCCTTGACCAGGTTCTGCAGGAACAGGTCGTAGGCGCGCTGCTCGGCCTCGCGGATCACTACCTGCGTCCGGTACAGTTCCAGGCGCTTTTGCTCGCCGATATCGTCATTTAGTCCGGAGCCGGCCTTGGCCTGCGCGCGGTCCTTTGCTGTGGCCATAAATGATCCTCGAACCTCAAAATCCCTGTGAAGCGGCGGCAACTTAGCGCCTAGACGGAAGGCCCCGCAACTCTCCTATTCGAGCGGACCTTCGATCGCCGCTTCGCTGGTAGTGCTCTTGCCCACCTTGCGCTCGCGATAAAGCAGATAGAGACCTGAACCAATGACCATGGCCGCACCTGCTATGGTCCAGCCAGTAGGCACATGGTCAAACACCACATAGCCCAGGATGACCACCCAGATCAGCTGCGTATATATGAAAGGCGACAACACCGAGGCCGGCGCCAGTCTGTGGCCGGCGATCAGCAGGAAGTGCCCGAGGCTCCCAAGCACGCCCGTCGCCGTGAGCATCAGTGCGACCAGCCAGCTCGATGGCATTGTCCATACGAACGGGATGACCGGCAGCATGGCCAGCGCGCCGATGGCGTTGTTGAAGAACAACGAGGTCTGATTGGAATCGACACGCAAGACAATGCGGGTCAGCACCGCGTAAATGCCGTAGCAGATGGTGGCGGCGAGCGAGAACAGCGCGGCCGGATGCACTGCACCGAATCCAGGCCGCGTGATTACCAGCACCCCGCCGAATCCGAAGCAGATCGCACTCCAGCGCCGCCAGCCCATCCGCTCGCCGAGCAGCGGGCCGGAGGCGATCGCCACCACGAACGGAAAGGTAAAGATGATCGACAGCACCTCGTCGAGCTGCATCCAGCGCAGCGCGAGGAAGTTGAGCGCGGTCGAAACCACCAGCAGCACGCCGCGCACGATCTGCAGCTTCAGGCTGCGCGAGCGCAAGAGCTCGGGATGCACGATCGGGTTGGAGACGAACAAGGTGAGCACGAAGGCGCCGGTGTAGCGCGCCCAGGCAATCTCAAGCGAGTCCATCTGGGTGTTGAGATATTTTGCGGTGGTATCGAGGCAGGCGAACAACGCCACCGCGCCGCACATCAATGCGATGCCGATCAGGCGCTGACGACGCTGGTGAATCGTATCGGTCAATAAGTTGCCCGACCACCTGAAATGTCGAAGACCGCGCCGGTCGTGAACGAACAATCCGCCGATGCGCAGAAGGCGGCAAGGGCGGCGATCTCATCGACGGTGACGAAACGTCCGCGCGGAATTTTCGAAAGCATGAAGTCAATGTGCTCCTGCGTCATCTGGTCAAAGATCGCCGTCTTCGCGGCCGCAGGCGTGATGCAATTCACCGAGATGTCATACGACGCAAGTTCCTTGCCGAGTGACTTTGTGAGCGCAATAACGCCGGCCTTCGACGCCGAATACGCCGGCGCGTTCGGATTGCCTTCCTTGCCGGCAATCGATGCAATGTTGACAATGCGGCCGTAGTTCTGTGCGATCATCACCGGCGCCATGGCGCGGCAACAGTGAAAAGGACCGTCGAGATTGACAGTCAGCACATTGCGCCAGGCGTCGAGCGGATACTCCCACGTCTTCACGTTCGGTCCGGCAATACCCGCATTGTTGACGAGAATATCAATGCGGCCCAGCGCCTTGATCGTTTCATCGCGCGCGCTCTCGACATCAGGGTAACTGCCGACATCGATGCCGATGGCCACGACACGGCCGCGCTTCTGCAGTTCGCCCGCCGTCTTTTTTGCGAACGCGAGATCGCGATCCCAGACCGCGACCGTAGCGCCCGACTCGAGAAATCGTTCGACGATCGCACGGCCAATGCCTTGCGCGCCGCCGGTGACGACCGCGTTGCGGCCGCCGAGGTCTATTCTGTTGGGCATGATTGTCTCCCTCGGGAAAAGCTAGCGAACGCCCTGCCGGAAGGCGAGTGATGAAAACGCAGGTGAGTATTGCTCGTAGTCTTGTATGGCCGTGCGATGTGCGGTAAGTATCGCGCAGCGGGGCCCACGACGGTCGCCCCGCGTTTCCAAGGCCTGCGAGCCCAAGCACCGTCTCCTTCGTTCATGGGGGAGACCGATGTTTTATTGGGCGCCAGCGAACTCACAGGACAATTCTGCGATTGCGGCGCCGGTGCGCCACCGATCGTTTATATGTGCAAGTTCGGGGCACTCGCGGCCGCCCCTTCAGATGCGACGCCGTCCATCCAAAGACCGATAATTTTTAGCTTGGGAGCAAGTCATGGATGGACTGATTCTGACAATTTTTCTCTTGGCGTCATTTTTGGGCGGCGTGACCTCGGGCCTCGCCGGCTTCGCCATGGGTCTTGTGGTATCTGGTGTCTACCTGCACTTTCTGACACCGCTACAAACAGCCGCGCTTATCGTTGGCTACGGGTTTGCGACACAGGGATACGGAGTCTGGGCGTTGCGGCACGCGGTGCGATGGCGAAGCGCAGCGCCATTCATCGTCGGCGGACTGATCGGAGTACCGGCAGGGACAATACTGCTCACGTATATCGATCCGGCCAATATGCGCATTGGCGTTGGCGTGCTGCTCATTGTCTACAGCGTCTACAGCCTGGCTCGCCCGGCGATCAAACTCACGCACGAAGGCGTTCCCGCAGAGGTCGGAGTCGGATTTCTCAATGGTTTGCTTGCTGGAATGACCGGCCTGGTCGGGATTGTCGTCGTGATCTGGTGCCAGTTGCGCAACTGGCCGAAAGATGTCCAGCGCGCGATCTTTCAACCCGTCCTGCTCGCGACCATCCTGACCAGCACGGCATCACTGAGCATCGCCGGCGCCGTCACCACCGAAACCGCAAAACTGTATCTGCTCGGCCTGCCCTCCATGTTGACCGGAACATGGGTCGGCCTCAGATTGTACGGCAGGCTCAATGATGCCGTCTTTCGCAAGATCATCTTGATACTGTTGCTCGTGTCGGGTGTGTCACTAGTCGTGCCGTTCTCGATGTTTCGATAGGGAAAATTGGCCGGCCAAGGTGGCCTGAAAAACATGGCAAATACTGACCTGACTGTTCGTCCGGGGTTCGGCGAAGCCTTCATGGTGTGGCTCAAGATCGGCTGCATCAATTTTGGCGGTCCGGCTGGGCAAATCGCACTGATGCATCGCGTCGTCGTCGACGAGAAAAAATGGGTCGACGAAGCGCGTTTTCTGCATGCGCTCAATTTCTGCATGCTGCTACCGGGACCGGAGGCGCAAAAACTCGCGACCTATCTGGGCTGGCTGCTGCATGGCGTGCGCGGCGGATTGAACGCCGGAATTCTCTTTATCATCCCCGGCGCGCTGGTAATGCTGGGTTTGAGCCTGCTCTATGCCCTGGGGCGAGGCATCGCGATCGTGGACGGCGCGCTGTTCGGCATCAAGGCAGCGGTGCTGGTGATTGTCGTCGAAGCCTTGATCCGCATTGGAAAGCGCGCATTAAAAACAACACTGTTGCTTTCATTGGCGGGCGCCGCGTTCGTCGGCATCTTCTTTTTCGCGTTGCCCTTCCCCATTATTATCGCGGCCGCCGCCCTGATCGGGTACCTCATCGCGCAACGCGCGCCGGGCCAGCTTGGCCTCTCCGGAAATATCGAAAGCGTACCGCCGCCGCCTGAAAACCGTTGGCGGCATTTTGTCACCGCCTCAGTTGTCGGCCTCGTCGCCTGGTGGACGCCGGTCGCGCTGGCGGTGTTGCTGTTTGGACCTCATCACGTGCTTGTCAATATCGGCATGTTCTTCTCTAAATTGGCAGTGGTGAGCTTCGGCGGCGCCTATGCGTTGCTGGCTTATATGGCGCAACAGGCCGTGGAGACTTATGGATGGATGACCGCGCCCGAGATGGTTGACGGACTGGGCCTTGCCGAAACCACGCCAGGTCCGCTGATCCTTGTCACGCAATTCGTCGGTTTCCTCGCCGCCTTCCGCGATGCCGCGCCCTTTTCGCCGATAGCCGCAGGCGTGATCGGGGCCGCGATGACGACATGGGTCACCTTCGTACCATCTATGCTCTGGATCTTTGCCGGCGCTCCCTTTGTGGAGCCGCTGCGTGCCAATCGCCAGTTGTCCGGTGCGCTCGCGGCCATCACGGCCGCTGTGGTCGGCGTCATCCTCAACCTGTCAGTCTGGTTCGCGCTGAATGTCCTGTTCGGCAGAGTGGTTGAAATGCACGCAGGTCCGATGCGCTGGTACGCTTTTGATCCGCTTGCGCTCGACCTCCGCGCGTCAGCGCTTGCCGCAATAGCCGCCGTACTGGCATTCGGGCTGCACCGCAGCCTGATTGAGGTGGTCGTTGTGATGGCCGGCCTTGGCGTGATCGTGCAGTTTATCCTGCACTAGCGTTCGCGCTTCACCGCGCTTTCGTGCCAGCGCCGCAGCATTAAATGTGAAACCGCCGACAGCGCAAAGAAGATCGCCACGCCTGCCAGCGACAACAGCAGCAATGCGGCAAACATGCGCGGAACGTTGAGCCGATATCCGGATTCGGCAATCCGGTAGGCAAGGCCGGAGCCTGCGCCGGCCGAGCCTGCGGCAATTTCGGCTACGACCGCGCCGACCAACGACAGGCCGCCGGCAATCCGCAAGCCGGCGAGTGTCTGCGGCAGTGCCGAAGGCAGTTTCAGATTCCACAGCACCTGCCAGCGCGATGCCTTGTACAGATCGAACAGGGCGAGGAGATTGTGATCGATCGAGTTGAGGCCCAGCGTTGTGTTGGCAAGTACAGGGAAGAAGGCGACGATCCACGCGCAGGCGAGCACCGCGAGCGGTTGCGGCAGAAAGATCAGCAGCAGCGGAGCAATCGCGACAACCGGCGTCACCTGGAGGATGACCGCGTAAGGATAGAATGAGTATTCGACCAGCCGCGATTGATTGAAGAGAACAGCGAGGCCTATTCCGCCGAGAGCCGCAAGCGCGAACCCTTCAAATGTCGTGAGCAGCGTTACCAGCAGGGAATGCCACAACAGTCCGCCGTCCACGATAAGCGTCGTGAGCACCAGGCCCGGCGCGGGAAGCACAAAGGGCGGGATCGCGAAGATACGCACGACCAGGTCCCAGAGCAGGACCCCCGCCGCGAGCACGAGGGCCGGCAGGCCGATGCGCAGGGCGCGGTCGCTCATGCTGCGCCTCCCATGGCCTTTGCAAGAGCGTCAGCCACGTGCCGGCAGTAACCTGCGTAATCCACCGAGGTCCGAAACCGCTCATCTCGCGGATACGGTGCATCGATCGCGATTTCCGCAAAGACTCGACCCGGCCGTGGCGTCATGACGACGATGCGCTGCGACAGATAAACCGACTCGAAGACCGAATGTGTGACGAAAATCACCGTGCGCCGCAGTTCCTGCCAGACCGTCAACAAATCGTTGTTGAGCCTGAAACGCGTGATTTCATCGAGCGCGGCGAACGGCTCATCCATCAGCAGTAATTGCGGCTCGGTAACGAGCGCACGCGCAATCGAGGCGCGCATTTTCATCCCGCCCGAAAGTTCGCGCGGGTAGGCATCGGCGAATTCCGCAAGGCCCACGCGCGCCATCGCCTGCGAGACCGCTGCGGCTGAGCTGCTTTCGTCCGTGCGACCAAGCGTGAACGGCAGCCGCACATTGGCCGCGACATTGGCCCACGGCATGAGCGTCGGCTCCTGGAACACGAAGCCGATCTGGGCTGTACCGCCCGGCCATTCAACGGTTCCTGCCGATGCTTCGCCTAGACCCGATACAATGCGTAGTGCCGTCGATTTGCCGCAGCCGGAGGGCCCGAGCAGGGATACGAATTCGCCTGCACGCACACTAAAGTCAAAATTGCTGAGTGCAACGGTCCCGCTCTCGAACGTCTTGCTGACGCCGCGCAGGGATACGATCGTGCCACTCGATGGTGCGGAAGGTTGAGCCATGTATATACTGTCACGCGCGGCCACCCGGGTCCGGCCTCCGGCCGGCCCGAGTGTAAACTTGTGCCGGGCATCCACGTCTACCTGCATTACACACTAAAGACGTGGATGGCCGGGACAAGCCCGGCCATGACGAAAACTACTTTGGCCGCAACTCGGCGCCCACGCCTTTGTTGACGAACTGCAGCGTGTAACCGCGCTTGTAGTCGATGCCCGGCTTCACGACCCCCGTACGCGCCATTTTGTCGAAAAAGCTTTTCCAGTGCGCGTCGGTCATGGCGCCGATGCCAAGCTTCACGGAGTCGCCGGAGTCAACAATTCCGTATTCCTTCATCTTCGTAATTGAGTAAGACAGCAAGACATCGGTCATTTCCGGATTTTGCTTCTTGATCAGGTCGTTGCCCGGCCGGCTGTCACCATAGATGTAGTGGTACCAGCCGATCGCGGAGGCATCGACGAAACGTTGCACCAGGTCGGGCTGTTTCTCGACCAGGTCGCGGCGAGTCTCAATCAGCGTCGAATAGGCATCGAAGCCGTGATCGGCGAGCAGAAAGACCGCGGGCTTAAAACCGCCCTGCCGTTCCACCGCAAAAGGCTCGGACGTGACATAACCCTGCATCGCCGAATTCTTGTCAGCAAGAAACGGCTGCGCGTTGAAGGTGTATGGCTTCACTTTTGACTCGCTGAAACCGAAATCGGATTTCAGCCACTGGAAATAGCTGGTCATGCCTTCCTTGGAGACAAACAGCGTGCGCGTCTTCAGGTCCTCGAATTTCGTGACATCGGGGTGCGCGACAAACACCTGCGGATCTTTCTGGAAGCTCGCCGCCACCGCGACCGTCGGCACGCCGTGCTCCACCGCATCAAAGGATTGCAGCGAGTTGGCGCTCATAAAGAAGTCGAGCTTGGCAACGGGAAGCAGGATGCGGTTGTTCACGTTCGGCCCACCCGGCACGATGGTGACGTCGAGGCCATACTTTTTGTAGGTGCCGTCGGCGAGCGCCTGATAAAAGCCGCCGTGCTCGGCCTCCGCCACCCAATTGGTGCCGAAGCGGACCTTGTCCAGCGCCTGCGCCGGTCCCGCCAGGACAGTAAAACTCAATAAAATCAGGCCGATTCGCGTCATTTGACCACTCTGTCACCGGGCGGCGCGGGCGGGCAACCACCGGTTAATTCGACTTGAACCTTTTCCGGATCGGGCACGACCAACTGATACCGCGGCCGATGCAGGCCGCCCCAATTTAACCGGATGGAGATCGCCATGACCAAGTCCAAGATCACCGCAGTAGCACTGACCGCCCTCACCCTGACCGCCACGCTCGCCGCCACCAGTGGCAGCGCGCAGGCCCACTCACATCTCGGCTGGGGCATCGGCGCCGGCTTTGCCGCGGGCGCGCTCATCGGCGCCGCCGCCGCATCCACCGGACCGGTCTATGTGACCCCGGGCTACCGCGATTGCCGCCTGGTCGAGCGTTATGACCGCTGGGGCAACGTCCACCTCATCCGCGTCTGCGATTACTGATTTCACCCGGCTGAGATCGGCGCCTGCCCCTCGTCCATCCTCGCGCCGATCTTTTGAAGACCCGCCCGGCATGTCCCCGTCCGGGCGGGTCACTTTTTTAATATCTGACGATCGACCGCACACCGACGACTTGCGCATCGGGATAGCGGATGCCTGTCCCGCTCGGGTGCCAGATCGAGGTATAGACCGGCTGCACAGTCCACCCCGATACAATTTGCGCAACATATGTGAGCTCGAGATTGAGCTCATAGTCGCGTGGCGGCGTCGACAGCGTACCAAAATTGATCCGGTCCTGATCAAAGCCACGCACGCTGTCGGAGAAGCGCGAGTAAATGACGCTTGCGCCGAAATTGTCATGCGGACGCTGCGGGATCATGCCAGCGAAAACGATTCCGCTGTCAATTTCAAGATTGACCAAATTGCGATCTGACGGACTGATCGACGAGCGGTTGAAGATCGAAATGCCGCTGTCGCCATCACCGCCCTTAGGACGATAGAGCTGCTGATCAATGACGCCATAAACGCCATAGTCGCCGCGATGCTGCAGTGGCATGCCACTGCTCATCGGGCTGGCCAACAACATGCCGTTGTTCGAGAAACGCTGGTCGGCGAACTGGCCGAGGTGGCTCCAGCCACCGACCTTGAGCGTTGTTGCCAACCCCGTATCGTCTTTCCCACGATTCCAGCGAAACTGAAGTTCACCGATCATGAAAGCCGGATCGCGCAACCGAAAACTGACGCCGTAAAGATTGCAGGTGTCGGGGTCATCGCCGGGACAGGGGCCGGCCGGATCGCCATTGAAAATGGCAAAGAGCAGCGATGCGTCCTTGGGAAACTCGTATTTGATCCGCGCGCCCAGTGCGGACAACGGATATGCAGGTCCGCCGCCAGGCAGATTAACCGCAGTGATCGTCGCCCAGTCACTTTGCAGGAACATCTGGCTAAGATCGCTGTAGAAAAACTCAGCGTCGGCCGCGAGCTGGCCGACTCTGAAGTTGACGGGTCCAGCCCAGCGTTCGACCCACAACTCCGACAGGCGTACGGTTGGCGTGGCCTCAATCGCGGCAATTGTATTCATGCCGCCGACATAGTCGCGCCGCATGCGACCGGTGTTATAAATTCCGAACGCATTGGCGTAGAACGACCAGTCTTTCCAGCCGGCGAGTTTTTCAAGATCGATGTAGAGCTGCGCTTCCAGTTTGCCCTGGGTGATGGCGCCGCGCTTGATGCCGCCCGACACGTTGCCCAGGACATCGGCGGTGTAGATCAGGTTGTATGAAACGCCGTGATCGTAAAGCGCCTTGCGGCCCCCTGACGCATCGCCATTCTGCGGCAGGCTGGTGGCGACCGAAGGCTCGGTAATGCC
>Ga0187765_10000071_pt1 | contig 34347 bp, 31 predicted proteins | sample 0216_QUI02_MP05__3_FD_133018 | JGI IMG/M metagenome (GOLD analysis project Ga0187765, IMG submission 133018) | Tropical peat soil microbial communities from peatlands in Department of Meta, Colombia - 0216_QUI02_MP05_10_MG | ecosystem: Environmental > Terrestrial > Soil > Wetlands > Peat ...
AATCGATCGTTACCGGCACCTCCATATGCGGTAGGCCGCTTGCTGCGATTTGCTCAAGGAGCTCGCTGGCATGGGCCATCCGATTTTGCCGCAACGCGATCCGGCTCGCACCTTCCCGAGTCATAGCCCGTAAGCCGTTGTGCGTATCTGTGAGGCTAAGACCTGTCATGACGCGGGTAAGCCAGATTGCGGCTTGTAGCAGGAGCCGGCGCCCGTACGGCATTCCGCGGGAGCTACCAAGGAATCGGCTGCCGAGCGCGTAGGCCACACCGCGCTCGACCAGCGCCTCCACGAGTCGAGGAACGTCGGAGGTACGATGTTGCCCATCGGCATCAAAAGTCACAACGAAGCTGGCCCCTTGCTGCAGCGCGAATTTGATGCCGGTCTGTAGGGCAGCGCCTTGACCCAGATTGATCGGATGGGTGATCACGGTGGCGCCGGCGGAGAGCGCATTCTGCCCCGTGGCGTCATGCGAGCCATCATCCACCACGACGACACGGTAGGTTCGGCGCACCAGATCCGAGACAATCGGGCCAATGACGGGTGCCTCGTCATAGGCCGCAACGACGACCCAAACCGCGCGCCTGTCGGGTTTATGTTCCTGCACTGAAGTCACGGTCCGGCCCTGCCCAGCGACGCACTACACCCCCACGACGAGGCCGACACCGACAACGACAGGGAGCAAAATTGGTTCCACAAACAATAACATGCCGAGCTGGACTGTCAGCGTAAAAAGGGCAGATCGAATCCAGCTTTGTGCCAGCTCACCGGGTGTCGCTCCAACGGTTCCTGCCGGCGACTAGCGCGAAATGTCGGGTTTGCGAAGCACGCAGCGCATGGCATCGAACAAGTTCACGGGCAGACCGATGCGGTTAGCGAGAACAGATGATGTTATGCTGCTTGCCCCGAGTAGTCGGCGTATTTGAAACTGGATCAAAGCAAGTGGCACGACTTTCCAGGGATGGTCGCATACTTCCACTTGAAATCCGAGTGAACGCGACAGACGACGCATGCATTCGCGCGTGAAAAACCACAGATGCTGTGGCGGCGTCATCAGCCGCCAGTTGCGGCCGGAAACACGGGCATAGAAAGAAGCAAAATCACCGGTGGTTATGACGATGATGCCGGCGGGCTTCAAATGCTGGCGGCAAAGCGCCAAGGTGCTGCGCGGGTCCGGTAGATGTTCGATGACGTCCAACAGCACGATCACGTCGAACATGCCAAGTTCGCCGAGGGTCGAGTCCTCGGCAACCCCATTGATGACGGTAAGACCGCGAGCGCGACAAGACGCAACAGCGGTATCCGCGATTTCAATGCCTGCCACTTTGAAAAAACACTGCGCCTCCTCCAGAAAAAACCCGTAGGCGCAGCCAATCTCCAAAAGGCGGCCGCCATCCCGAAGCCGACGAATGAATCGCACGGTGCGCGCAAATTCGCGGCGCAAAACCGGCTCGCTGCCAAGATAGTCGGAGTAGCCGTCCGCACGCCCGCCGGAGAAATAGTCTTCAGTGTAATAGCTGCGAACATCAAAGCTGCGGCACTCGGCGCGACCGAGGCCGCATGTGCTGCATTGCAGAATGTCACAGGAATTTTTTTCATACAATTTGCGATGCACGGTGGCGCGCGCGCAGGCGGGACAAACGAGCTGCATGGCTCAAATCGGCTTCGTGCTTGCGGAACAGATAGGCCTTATCGCTTTTGCGCGACCGCGTCCATCACGGCTTCAGCTGGAAAGTAAAGTCTGACGGCCGCCTCTTTACGAATTGAAAAACGATCCATTCAATCTGCCGAATTCCATAAATAGTTGTCAGGCTGGCGATGCCACGCTTAAAGCCTGACGATAAGCAGCGTTTATTTTTTTGGTTTCAACTTCGGCCAGTTTCTTAAATGCCTGCGACATGCCCTGCACTCGATCGGGGTGATTTTGTTTGATCAACATCTTGTAAGCTTTCTTGACTTCCTCGATTGTGGCCGATTCAGACACTCCGAGAATTCGAATCCAGTCATCATCATTCTCGGCGTTGTCCGTCGCCGCTTCATGACTCGCGCCCTCGGCGAGGTCAAACTCGTAGATTGACTGGCCTGGTCCGATCTCGGCCAGATCCTCAAACACGCAGAATTCGAGACTGTATTGGGCGCGCAGGCTATACCGCCGGACAAAGTAAACGATGGGCATCGCGAGGCTCGAAAAGACAACTGCCGCCGCATTGACGTGAAAAAAACGCTCATCGAACGGGTACCAGAGCAAATTGCTGCTCAAGTCCGTCTGGAAATCCTGTGCCCATGCCGGCTGATCGGATAGGTCAAAGGCAAGCAGCCACAATAGAATGAAGCTGATACAGTAAACCGCAATGGCGTAGCCCAACGCGTACTGCAAGCTTTTGCTGCTGATCCAAGATTTCAATCGCAACAGCGGCTGTGTTCTCAGCCGAAAGATCATCGCCTGAAGGTGTTGAGCGTGAGCCTTTAGATCTTCGAGTTCCTCATTTGGTTCGGGAATATCGCTTTGGCGCCTCAAAGCTGCACGCCAGAATCCGTTGATGAGCTCGTTGCCCTCGCGCATTTGCTCTAGCCGCTGGCGGACCCGTCCATATAGGGCGACCGCCCGCTTGAGCTCGCTCCGTTCCGACTTTTGCAGCATAAATTCCGGCCGGCGGCGCGGCGCGAGCAAAGATTGACGCGCGTAAGCAACCGTCAAAACCGGCAGAACTGCCCATAGCGCAAGCAAAATCGCGTTAACGATTGCTGCCGAAAGATCCTCCCCGCCGCCCGATTCAAGCATTGCACGCGACGCTTTACTGAACTGCTCCGGACTTGCCTCCGGTCCCGGCTGTAACCGTCCCCAAAATTCAGATAAATCGTCGATTCAGACGACCTCGCGGCAATAGATTGTCAAAAGAAGGTCAAAGCTCGCAGAGCATAGACTGCGAGATGGCCAAAATTCTGCGCAATGCGAGTCCCCATGCGGACACATTTTCATGCGGCCATCCGCGACGGGGACCGTCCGCGCCAACAGCGAACGGCCATCAGGGTGGTGTCATGAGTTATGTACAGCCAATCCAGTCATCTTCAGAATTCAAACCAACAGATCTCGACGCCGAAGATAACGTCCGCACGCTAGCCAATGGCGGTGTGGCGCTACGTCAGGGGGACATTACCGAACCGACGGCCAACAGCTTGAGCGCTTTGCTCCGTCGCGTTTCCGGCAATTCGACGCGTGAGATCGACACGCTGATCGGTGAATTGCGCGACTTGCGCGAAAAATTGCGCTCCGATGGCGATCAGATCCATCGCGAAATCGTCGAATATGCCGCTTTGAGCCAGCAGGTCATGCAGCTGAGCAAGATCATTTCCGAAAGTGTGAAGAGGCTACCCGAAGCGCCGACTGCAGCCGAGTGACTGGAGCCGACCGGGCTCGCAGCGTCCATGTTGCCGGGCCGGGGGACCCCCGGCCTGGCAACCTCTGGGGCGGTAGCTCGACACCCCAGCGGGTATTGAATGGCCGCTATGCGTGAACGCAGGGTCTTCGATGTAGCCCGCCTTGGAATGATCGTACGGTTTTCACATAGCCGCCTCAATACTTGCCGATCTTTGTTCCAAGTCCGCGCGGGACACGTGGGCAATAATAGCGGGTCCGTTCGACAAGCGCGGCGACGGCGGTGTGAGACGTTGCGGGTCTGTCGCGATTGTGTGTGTGTTTTTTAAGGCGTCAGATCCGCCGCTCGGGGGGTGTGGTGAGGGGACGCTTGCGGCGGCCGTACTGGCCACTTCAGGTCATGAGCGTATTGGCGACGGTTCTGCCGAGCGCAAGACAGTCTCGTTGGTCTGATCCTTCTGCCGAGTGCGCCGGTAGGTTGCCAATACCGGCTGAAACCAATCTCGCCCATTTCCGGCGAACGTCTGCACGCCAATGCTGTCTCGATGCTCTGGGCTCGTCTGAGCGCAAGTCGCGTCGCTCGGGCAAGTTCCCAATGAGCAGATATCGAACGAATTCGTCACGTTGGGTGAACGCTGACGATTAGGAGAAGTCGACGGATTCTTTGTGCGATCGGAGCCTGAAAGCATGGGAGGCAATCATGAGTTCTCCGATACACCTCGACGAAAATGCCGATCCCGAATTGATCTACGCCCCGGCTCGCGCGCGCGTGGTCGCGACCGCTGAACGGTCCCCTGACTTGGCTGACCGGTCGGCAATCAGAAAGTCGCCCTTGGCAAAATCCAAGCCTCAATTCAGAGGCGACCGCGCGATGCTGGAGTTGCAGCGCCAACTTGCGCTCAATCCTGACTTGATCCCGGAGCCTAGATCGGAAGGCGACGCGATCATGCAACCGCTCTTGATCCGGCTCTGCAGCGCTATCGCTGTAGCCGCCTTTGCCGCTTGGACTCTCACATCCTATTCTGATGTGAAGAAAACCGCCCAAATCATTCCGGCAAACTCAGCCGCGCCGGCAGTGGCCAGCAATCACGGCCTCGCAGAGGTGCGGCTGTTGCCATTACGGCCAACATCGCAGACTGACGACACACTCACCGTCGTCGGTAAATCACCGTCGAAAGTCCTCGCGACCGCTGGCGCAGCGACAGTCGCACCGTCGATCACACCCGTCCCGGAGCCAGCACGTGTGGACAAGCAGGGTTTAACGCCGGCACCGCGGCAACAGGCGAATGATCCCCGACCGCTGCGGCTTGACAGTGATGAGATCGCAACTCTGGTCAAGCGAGGTCAAGATTTCATTGCCAACGGCGATCTCGCGGCGGCGCGCCTGCTCCTTCGCCGCGCCGCAGAAGCGGGTAGTGCCGAAGCGGCCCTTACTTTGGGGACGACGTATGACCCTGTCATGCTCCAGCGCCTTGGTGCGATTGGAACGACAGCGGATCCCGCCCAGGCTCGCCATTGGTATCAGCTCGCTGCCGAGCTTGGCTCAACCGCGGCGTCGCAGCAATTAGCTGGTCTTGGTGATCCGCGTTGAGAGCGCCGCCAGTGCCAGCGTCGTGAAGCTCGCGAAAAATCGCGCGCTTAAATCCCCAAATAGCGATGCTGAATGGTGGTCGCCTGCACCAATTCGCGCGAGTCGCCGGTCCATACCACACGCCCGCGCTCGATAATGTAATGCCGGTCGGCAATCCGGGTCAGAGCTTTCACGTTCTTGTCGATCACCAGGATAGATTGGCCACTAGCGCGCAGGCGCTCAAGCGAGCGCCAGATTTCCTCTCTTACGCGCGGCGCCAACCCTTCGGTCGCCTCGTCCAGGATCAACAAGCGCGGATTCGTCATGAGCGCCCGGCCGATAGCGAGCATCTGCTGTTCGCCGCCGGAGAGCAAATTGGCCATGCTGTCGGCGCGTTCGGCGAGCCGTGGGAAGAGCGCCAGCACAGTTTCGATCGTCCACGGTTCCCCCGTCCCGCCGTAGTTGGCTGCAGTCGCAATCAGGTTTTCGCGGGCGGTAAGGTTTGGGAACACTTGGCGCCCTTCGGGAACCAGGCCGATACCTCTCTTGGCAATGCGATAGGCAGGCAAACCGCCGATTTCATCGCCATCGAAGCGAATGGATCCTGACGTTGGCGCGGTCAAACCCATAATCGAGCGGACGGTTGTGGTCTTTCCCATGCCATTGCGGCCAAGCAGCGAAACCATCTCGCCGCGCGCGATGCTGAGCGAAATGCCGAACAGAACACGACTCAATCCGTAACTCGTCTCCACGTCGTGCAAATCGAGAAGGGAGGTCGTGTTCTTAGCCATCCGCCGCGCCCTCGCCGAGGTAGGCTTCGCGGACGGCCGGATCAGAACGAATTGCCGCCGGATCGCCGGTGGCAATGATACGGCCGTACACCAGCACGCTGATGCGGTCCGCCAAGGCAAATACCGCATCCATGTCGTGTTCGATCAGCAGCACCGTCACGCTGCCTTTGAGTGCCCGAAGTAGCTCCACCAGGCGGCTCGATTCTTCGGGCCCCATTCCGGCCATCGGTTCATCCAGCAACAGCATCCGCGGTCTCGCCGCAAGCGCCATCGCGATTTCCAACTGCCGCCGCTCGCCATGGCTGAGGTCGGCGACAAGGATACTTGGGCGTTCGGAGAGGCCGACCCGCTCAAGAGCCGCTTGAGCCGGTTCACGCAATTGCATTTCGTTACGCGCGTTCTTCCAGAAGCGAAACGAGTGGCCGCTATGCGCCTGCACCGAAAGCGCTACGTTGTCGAGCGCGGTGAAGTCCGGAAACAGCGTCGTGACCTGAAACGAGCGCGCTAAACCCAGAAGGCAGCGCCGATAAACCGGTAGGCTGGTAATGTCCTCACCGGCAAATCGGATGCGTCCGCCATCCGATCCAACTTCCCCGCTCAACTGACCGATCAAAGTCGATTTACCAGCGCCGTTTGGACCGATGATCGCATGCAGTTCGCCCACGGGCAGCGCAAGCGAAATTGCATCGGCTGCGATGACGCCGCCGAAGCGCTTTGTCAGGCGCTCGATCTCAAGCAGCATCTCAGCCATAGCGACGGCCTACAATTAAGCCATCGATGCCGCCCTGCATCGAGATCGCTACGACAAGCAAAAAGGGTCCGAGGATCAAATTCGAATATTCGGTCAATCGCGACAGCCCCTCCTCCAGAATTAAAAATGTCATCGCGCCAATGAGCGGACCGAACATCGCCTGCATGCCGCCAAGCACCACCATCACGATAAGGTCGCCTGAGCGCGTCCAATGCATCATGGCCGGACTGATAAAGTCGGTGTGATTGGCAAGCAACGCGCCTGCCAATCCGCACATTGCGCCGGCGATCACAAAGCAGACCAGCCGATAGCGGAATGTCGGAAAACCGATCGCACGCATGCGTCGTTCGTTGGATCGGGCGCCCTGAACGACCATGCCAAAGCGGGAGTTGACGATGCGCCAGACCAGATAAATGCTGAGCAGCAGCAGAGCAAAGCAGAGATAATAGAATACCGTCCGGTTGCTCAGATCGAGCGCGGCGCCAAACTTGCTGCGATGATAAATCGTGAGTCCATCGTCGCCGCCGTAGCGGTCGAGGCCGATGGCCACGTAATAGATCATCTGCGCAAATGCCAAGGTGATCATGATGAAATACACGCCGCGGGTGCGAAGGCTCAACGCCCCGACGACCAGAGCGTAGAATGCGGCAGCGCCGACCGCGACTGACCACTGCACGAAACCTGAGCCGATACCTTCCTTGGCCAGAATACCGACCGCATAGCCGCCGATGCCGAGATAAGCGGCATGCCCGAAACTCACCATGCCGCCAAACCCCATGATCAGGTTCAGACTCAAGGCGGCGATCGCCAGAATGACCACGCGCGTGAACAGCGTCAGCGCAAAGTCATCGCCAGTGAAGGCGGCATAGGCAGGCACGCCGGCGAGAGCAACCAACACCGCCAGATTTAGGGCGACACGCGGGGTGAATACGTGAAGAGATCGGTCCGTTTTCACAGACGCTTCGGATTTCGGACTCATTTACCCGCCGCCGGAAAGAGGCCCTCGGGGCGAGCGACCAGCACCAGCGCCATGACCAAATAGATCATCATCGAAGACAGCGCACGACCGAGACTAGATGAGGCCGCTTCGCTCAAGAATGTATGTAGCACGTCGGGTACGAAGGCCCGGCCGATCGTATCGGCTAATCCGACAAGCAAAGAGGCAACAAAAGCGCCCCGGATCGAGCCGATGCCGCCAATGGTAACCACGACGAAGGCCGCGATCAGAATGTTTTCACCCATCCCGATCTGTACCGTGAGGATCGGCGCCTGCATCAAGCCCGCGAAACCGGCAAGGGCAGCGCCGAGGCCGAACACCAGTGTGTACAGGAGTTTGATATTGACGCCCAGGGCGCCCACCATTTCACGATTCGACGCGCCCGCGCGAATGAGCATTCCCAGACGCGTGCGCATGATCAACAGATACATGAGCGCAGCCACGATCAGGGTAACTCCGATAATGACGAGACGGTAAAGCGGATAAAAAAGTCCCGGCAGCACCTCGACTGCTTTGAGCATCTCGCTTGGCAAGGCGAGCGTCATACCCGCCGGTCCCCAGATCAGCCGCACCAGCTCATTGAAGAACAGTAATAAGCCAAACGTGCCGAGCACGTGATCCAGATGATTGCGGCCGTATAGCCGTCGCACGGCGATCACCTCGAGCAGCATCCCAACAATCGCGGTGGTGACAAGCGCCAAGAGAGCGCCAAGCACGAAGCTACCGGTCCAATCGGCAAAGCTTGCCGCAAAATAGGCACCGAGCATGTACAGCGATCCATGCGCAAGATTGATGAGATCCATGATGCCGAAGATCAGCGTCAACCCCGCCGCCAGTAGGAACAGCAGCATTCCAAGCTGGATGCCGTTGAGAAACTGCTCGAAAAAATAGAGCATCGTTGGATATTGGCGTTACGCGATTTTGCTGTCCCTGCGACGCGCACGGGCACGTCGACGTCCTCACTTACAGTCGCGCACGAAGCGGGGCCGGGCCTGAACGCATCGCCGTGTTCGAACAGCGGCAATCTCAAGCCGGCTAGACAGCATCAAGCCGACCGCAATGATTAGTCGCGTTACGCGCTCACTTCATAGGGCATTGATCGTGGAAACGATCCTGATCGTTCTCGACGATGGTTGCGACGGTATGAAGCGAATAGCTGCCATCGGCATTCTTCGCAGCGTCCTGCAAATAAAAATCCTGGATGGGGATGTGATTGTTGCCGAATTTGAAGTTGCCGCGAACGGACTTGAAGTTCGCCTTCTCCATCTCCTTGCGCATGCCTTCTTTGTTGCTGAGATCGCCTTTGACGGCGGTCACCGCTGAATCGATCAATCCCACGGCATCATAAGTTTGCGCGCCGTAGAACGACGGAGACGCATTGTATTTCGCTTTGTAGTCGGCGACGAACTTTTGGTTGGTAGGATTGGGCAGGTCGTTGACCCATTGCTGGGCGCCCGGGATGCCCACGGCAAGATCCTTCAGCCGCGGCAGCGACAGATCGTCGATTGTAAAGGCAGTGTAGAGCGGGATCTGTCCTTTAAGTCCGGCCTGCGCGTATTGCGTGACGAACTGGACGCCCGCGCCGCCAGGGTAAAAAGCAAAGATCGCGTCCGGCTTTGCGGCGCGCGCCTTCGAGAGTTCGGCGGAGAAATCGAGCTGATCGGGCCAGCGCGTAAGCTCCTGCCCGACGATCTGACCTTTGAAGGTCTGTTGCACACCTGCGAGCATGTCCTTGCCGGCAGCGTAGTTTGGACCGATCAGAAAGGCAGACTTCACGCCCTTCTGATCCATGTACAGACCAACCGCTGCCGGGGTCTGGTCATTCTGCCATGACGTCGAAAAGGCATAGGGCGAACACAACTCACCGGCGAACTGCGACGCGCCGGCATTAGTGACGACCGTCATCGTTTTCGAATCGACCAGCGGCTTGAGCGACGCGAGCAGCACATTCGACCAAATATAGCCCACGACGAAATCGACGTGATTGGACTGAATAAGCTCTTGGGTCTTCTGTACTCCTACCTCCGGTTTGGTCTGATCATCGGCGTAAATAACTTCGACCGGCAGACCGCCGAGCTTTCGGCCATGATGATCGAGCCCAAGCTCGAACGAATTCTTCATGTCGTTCCCGATCGCAGCGGGCGGGCCAGTGAAAGTCGAGATCAAACCGATCTTGACGGTTTTGTCCTGCGCCAATGCCGGTCCCGAGGCCACCGCCAGCGCAGCCCCAGCTGCAATCCATGCCTTTTTCATTTTTCCCCTCCTATGGGCGACGGCCGTGCGTCAGAGCATATCAAAGTATTCACGATGCTCCCATTCGCTGACATCGGCCTGTTCTGGGTTGCCGGACGTGTCCTCGCGGCATCGCTTAATCTCAGCTTCCTTCAAGCGAACATAATAGTCCACAAAGTGTTCGCCAAATCCGACGCGGAAACAAGCGCTCGCGCGTAATGCCGCAAGCGCCTCTTCGAGGGTGGCCGGCAAAGCCCGGCGAGAAACCTTTTGATAGGGTGCCTCGGTCGGCGGGCCGGGATCGAGGTCGCGATTGATTCCGTCGAGCCCGGCGTAGATCTGCGAAGCCATGTATAGATACGGATTGGCCAGCGGCTCACCGCTGCGATTCTCGAGATGAGTTCCGGGATGACGGGGCTCGCCCATGACGCGAATCATGGCTCCGCGATTGTCCTTGGCCCATAGCGCTTGGATCGGCGCCATTGTGTTGACGCCCTGATAGCGCTTGTAGCCATTGATCGTCGGCGTCGAGAAAGCTGTGGCGGCGCCAGCATTGGCGAGCAGGCCCGCTAAAAACTTCCGACCCAACGGCGAAAGTACATCTTTCTCGTTCTGGGCGGCGAAGGCGTTCGCCTTTGATTTCGTCTCAACCAGCGACTGGTGCAGATGCCAGCCGCTGGCGAGCGTGTTCGGCAATCGGGGCCGAGACATGAAGCTGACGAGGTAGCCATGCCGTCGCGCCACTTGTTTGAGCGTGCCGCGCAACAGCACCATGGCATCGCCAGCCGTGACGCCGGTCTCGGAAGCGAAGGTGAATTCGTACTGGCTGGGGCCGAATTCGATTTCGAGCGATTGCAGCGGCAGCCCAAGCGCAACGACGCTCTTGCGCAGAATATCGAGAATGGGCGCGACCTGATCATAGCGCGCTTCGGTCAAGTATTGATAACCAAGCGTGGTATGGCTCACCAGCGGCGGCTCGGCCGGCCAGTGCAGTGTGTCGGTACTCAGCCGCGCATCTTCGATCTTGAAAAGGTGAAATTCGATCTCGATCCCCGCGACGTAATCGAAACCCGCCTTAGCTAACTTCGCGAGCGCATCGCAATAAACTTGTCGCGTTGCGATCGGGACTGTCCTGCCGTTGGAAAAATAGCAATCGCACAAAACCCAACCGGTATTGTCTGCCCATGGCAAGGTGCGGAAAGTCAGCGGATCGGCCACCATCATGAAATTGCCGGCGCCGCCCATTTCCGGCACACCAATTCCCGCGCCCGTATCGAAGACAGGAAACACCGTGCGATGCGCCGTGTCCTTGGCCAACAAGGTGCTGGTCATTGTCACGCCGTTGCGCAGCGCCTGCGCCGCCTCGCTGGCAACAAGCGTTTTGCCGCGCAACACGCCGTGTTGGTCGGGGAACGAAAAGCGCACGAGTTCGAGGTTCTTTTGGACGATCGCTTTGTCGATCGCCGCAGCGGCGCGGACTTGCGCTTCGCTCCACAAGCCGAACCGATCGACGAAGTTCAGAGCCAACGACCGCCGTCTATGGGAGGACATGTGCGGTTTGCTCTTCTCACTCGCAACCCGGCATGCCGCGCTTAAAGCAAGCCGGCCCAGCTGGCGCTACTGCGCTTGTTGGAGTCGGTCCGTTGCCAATAGCCACGCCAGTCGTCTGCCGGACCGATACCATCAATGGCCGCCGGTCCGGTCATTTCTTTCGCCGCGATGGCATCGAAACGGATTGGCAGAGAGCCCCCGTTTTCCAGGGCTTCGATCGCAGCCCGCAACAGCCGTCTGTACGCAGCGATTGCCTTGTCCGATTGACCAAGGTGCTCCTGGGTGCGATCGGCGATCGGTCCCATGGACTCACAAGCCCACTGGTCGTGAACGTTAATGTCGGCTCCCATTCCCGTGTAAGTGTCATGTTCCTGCTCGTGCGGATCGAAGCCGTAATTGTTGCTCTTGTTTTTGCGCGGAACATAGTCCGGCAGCTCATAAAGCTGCAGGCGCTGCCGCCGCATCTCGTCCTTGTCGACGGGCGCTCCGAAACTGGTAAAGATGGCGTACCAGTAATGCTTCATGTCGTCGATTGGCACATGCCACTGCGTGATGGTCATTTCGCGGCTCATCGGAATGACGAAAGCGTTGGGGAAAACTAAATTGGTCACACGGACATGCGTGTTTTGCGCATCGATCTGGCGCAGCGTCAGAATGCGAAATCCAAAATCTGTGCGTTCAACGTCAATTCGAGGTCTCGGAAATTCGCGCATTATTTTTGTCATCGGGATTGCCGAATCAATCGAAGTGTCGCGAAATAGTTTGCCGTAACCTTGGCTCGGATCCTCGTCATGAAAAAACCGATGCAAAAAGGATGTGTGCGCGGGATCAATGCCGACTTCGAGGGATTGAAGCCAGTTGCAATCAATCATTCCCTTAAAAGCAAAGGTATGCGAATTCGGCGCGATGAAACAATCGAAACGCGGAAATTCCGGCGGCGGCCCGCTGCCCAAATAGGCAAACAAAATACCGCTACGCTCGATGACCGGATAAGATTTCTGCCGGATGTTTTGACACAGGTTGCTATCATCAGGCTCCGCCGGTGTTTGCAAGCATTGACCCGCGATATCGAACAACCAGCCGTGGAAAGCGCAACGCAAACCGCCGTCTTCGAGTCGTCCGTAGGCAAGATCAGTGCCGCGATGCGGACAGGACCGCCCAAGGAGGCCATAGCGGCCCTTGTCGTCGCGGAAGATCACAAGGTCTTCGCCGAGAAGCTTGACCGGTTTGATTGGCCGGTTACTGCCGAGTTCATCTACCAATGCCGCCGGCTGCCAATAGCGCCGCAATACCTGCCCGGCTGGCTTACTGGGACCCACGCGCGTGATGCGATCGTTCTGTTCCGCGCTGAGCATGACAATCTCCCAAATCCTTAGTTCGTTGGCCTGTTCACAGCCGGTGACTGCCGTTAGACGTGATGAATAGCCGATTGATCTCCACCTTGCAGTACTCGATTTTGCTTTGACGCTGGCACAGTTTAGCCCAGTTGGTCATGGTCTGCCGTTGCGGAGTATTCGAAACTTAATTGATGGAATCAGTAATGGCACAAGAAATTGAACTTGGCCTAGACACCTTCGGGGACATTCAAGCCGGCATTGACGCCCAGTTGCTGAGCCATGCGCAAGTCATCCGCAACGTCGTCGATGAGGCTGTGCTTGCGGATGAGGTCGGCGTCTATTGTATCGGGCTTGGCGAGCACCATCGGCCGGATTTCGCCATATCTTCGCCCGAGGTGGTTCTTGGCGCGATTGCTTCGCGTACCAAACGCATCCATCTTGCCTCGTCGGTTACCGTACTCTCGTCGGACGATCCTATTCGGGTCTTTCAACGGTTCTCAAGTGTCGACGCGATATCGAACGGACGCGCCGAAGTAATCCTCGGCCGCGGCTCGTTTACCGAGTCGTTTCCGCTGTTCGGCTACGATCTGTCGGACTATGAAACCTTGTTCGATGAAAAGCTTGATCTGTTTGCAGCATTGCTGAAGAACGAACCGATCACGTGGCAAGGACAAACACGTCCTCCGCTTACCAATCAGCGCGTCTTTCCGGCAATAGAAAGCGGCACGCTAAAGACCTGGATCGGCGTCGGCGGTAGCCCCGAATCTGTTGTTCGCGCCGCACATTACGATTTGCCGCTAATGCTCGCCATAATTGGCGGCGATCCCAATCGGTTTCGCCCCTATGTCGACCTATATCACCGCGCGTTCGCGCAATTCGGTAGGCGACCGCGGCAGATCGGCGTTCATTCGCACGGCTATGTGGCCGAGACGGACGACAAAGCCCGCGAAGAGCTCTGGCCGGACTATAAGAAGATGCGCGACCGTATCGGCGCCGAACGTGGCTGGCCGCCGATGATGCGCGAGCATTTCGACAGCGAAATCGAACGTGGCTCGCTCTATGTCGGCGCGCCCGAAACCGTTGCGCGCCGCATCGCCACGACAGTCAAGGCCTTGGGCCTATCGCGCTTTCATTTGAAATACAGCGCCGGAACGCTTTCGCATGCAAAGATCATGCGGTGCATTGAACTTTACGGCCGCAAAGTGATTGCGCTGACGCAGGACATGCTGGCCTGATTGCCGCGGCAATTCATTCGCTTGCGCCAGCAACCCAGGTGCGGTGCACCTCGACCGTCTGTGGATCGATTGCAACCATGTCGGCGCGCCACCCCGGTGCGAGCCTCCCAATTTTGTCCGCCATTCCGAGAAACTCCGCAGGGTTAACCGAGGCGAAGCGAAGCGCCTCCGTCAGCGGCACGTCCAGCGAACGCACACAATTACGGATTGCCGTTGCCATATCGAGGCAGGTTCCGGCAAGCCGGCCGTCTTCCCGCGCGCAGCGTCCCTCCCTCGCGAAGATTTTCCTCCCATTGAGTGTAAATGTTGCGCTTGTGCCGCCGACCGGCGGCATTGCATCGGTCACAAGGATTGGTCGGCCACGGCCGCGCAATGCAAGCCGCAGCATTGCCGGAGCGACATGGACCCCGTCCACAATCAGCCCATACCAAACGTCGGCACGTTCCAGCGCTGCAGCAATGGGTCCGGGCTCGCGCGAGTCCAGCCCGCGCATGGCGTTGAACAGATGCGTGAAGCCGGTCAAGCCGCCAGCGATTGCTTCTCGCGTCTGCGCATAGGTCGCCATCGAATGACCCAACGCAACGCGCACGCCAGCCCTCGTGAGCTCGCCAATAAAATCAGGCGGGACTTGCTCGGGCGCCAAGGTGACGAGGGTCACCCCTCGCCGTTGTGCCGTTATCAGTTCGAGATCTTCTGCGGTCGGATGTCTGATGTAACGCGGATCGTGCACGCCGGCTTTTTCCAGTGAGAGGAACGGGCCTTCCAGATGGATACCAAGAACACTGGGATCGACGCTGAGCTCGTCAACTGCTGCAATCGCGGCGCTCATTTTAACCGGACTGTCGCTGATCAGGGTTGGGAGCAGCGCCGTTGTGCCGAACCGACGATGAGCCACAACAATTTTGCGCATGGTCTCCGCTGTCGGCGCGTCGTTCAATAGAGCATCGCCACCACCATTGACCTGAATGTCAATGAAGCCTGGCACCAGCCACGCCCTTTTCGGCAATTCGTATACGGGCAAACCGGCGGGAAGCTCGGCCCGCTGCACAATGCACTCAATCCGGTCACCAATGATAATGACCGCAGCATCCCGATGTGCGACCGCGCCATCGAAAACACAGTTGGCGGCCACCGCATGCGGTTGCCTGCTGGCTTCCGCAGTCATCGCGTACGCGTCACTTTTTGCAGATGCCGCGGCCGATCCGCATCCGTACCACGCTGCGCCGCAAGTTTGACCAAAAGGGCATAAAAGCTTTGGACCATGCAGATCGCATCGGCGTCAGGATGGTCGGGCGGTAACACGGGCAAGCGGTCACGTTGCGGATTTCCAGGCTCAGCAACGAGTACGTGGGCGCCCTTGCGCCGTAAGTCGTCGACGAGAGCTGTCAAACTCGCAGCCGCATCGTCCAATGGATTGAACGCAAGTATAGGCAAGGCCGTGGAAAGTAGCGCAATGGGCCCGTGACGAAACTCCGCGGCGCTGAATGGCTCGGCGTGGAGCTCGCACGTCTCTTTTAACTTCAAGGCAGCCTCGCGGGCAATCGCGAGTGTCGGACCGCGGCCGATCGTGATTAAGTTCTCGGCTCGGGTAAGCGCAGCAACGGCTTGGTCCCAATCGAGGGAACCTGCTTGCGCCAGGCGATCTGGCAGCCGCGCGTGGGCCGATCGCATTGCCGGATCATCAGTCCATAACGCCGTAAGTTGCAGCAGCGCTGCGAGCGACGCCACGAAGCTCTTGGTAGCCGCTACGCTCCGTTCGGCTCCTGCGCCGAGCGGCAGTGCGATTTGTGAAGCTTTTGCGAGGGGGCTTTCTGAGTCATTGACGATCGCTGCCGTGATCGCGCCTGCCGCTCGCGCCATCGCTGCGGTCTCGATCAGATCGTCGCTGCGGCCGGATTGCGAGATCGCCAGGAACAATTGATCTTTCAGTTCCAATCTACGGCGATAGACGGTCGCGATATTCGACGCCGCGGCGGCGACCGGTACGCCAAGCCGCAGTTCGAACAGGTGTTTGGCGAAAGTTGCCGCATGTGCCGAACTCCCTCGCGCGCAGGTAACAACGACGCGCGGCCGACGCCGATTGATCTCGCCGATCAGGGCAGCCAGCGGCACCGCGAGACTTGCGGCCTGCCGATCGACTGCGGCCGCGGCCTCGCGCAAGTCGCTTTCCATTCCGGCGGCAAATTTCATGTCACTTTTCCCGCCGCGGTTAAAATCACGCGACGTCTTGCAGCGACTCCGCGGTTGCGCGAGCCAGTGTCAGTGCGCCTTGCACCGCGTCGCCAATCGGCGCGACAAGCGGTGATATTGTCTGGGATGCGAGCCAGGGCTGCAGCGCGGCAGCAAATCCGCCGACCAAAGCTAGTCGCGGCACCCCTAATGCAATCAGCCTCGCAGCAAGACTGTCAATATGGCCGGCCGCGCTTTGCATCAATTCTACCGCCGCTGCATCGTTGCGCCGCGCATAATCGGCGATTTGCGGCGCGAACCCACCAAAGTCCCGCGGCGATGCGGCGGCTGCCCAGCCGACGATTGCGTGGGGATCGTTGGAAAAATCGGCGAACAGCGCGCGCAGCAGCGGTGTCCACCGAATTCGGCCGTCATGCGCCCACAAAACACGCCGCAACGCTTCACTGCCGATCCACGCACCACTCCCTTCATCCGAGATGGGCAGCCCCCAACCTCCAATCCGATAAGTCTTTCCCTTGAGAAGCGCCCAGGCGACCGCGCCGGTCCCGGCAATGATCACGCCGCCATCCCCGCCATCATGGGCTCCGATACACGCAGCATGCGCATCAGTTGTGATGAGGGCGGCGCGAAAAGGGTGTCGGTGGCGCTTGGCTGCCTCCAAATGTCCGGGCTCACTTGCGCCCGCCAAGGCAAGACAAGCGACGACACGCGAAAGGCTTTGATCCGCCATGCCAGCCCGATCAAGACACTGGCGTGCGGCATTTAAAACGGATGAAAAACTGGCTTCGATTCCCAGACGCAGATTGGCCGGTCCGCTCACTGCCTCCGCCACGAGCATCCCCGAATAAGTGCACAGGCGTGCCCGCGACCGCGTCCCGCCGCCATCCACTCCTAAAATCAGAATATTTCGTGCCGGCATCAGCTTCCTAAAGGTGTGGAATTGCTCCAGATTGTAAGAACAAAATAGGGCCAATTTGGTTGGATTTAAGATTTCACTCTATTTTGCGCCCGTGAAGGCGATATTTAGGTCCATGGATACGGAACGCGCCAGTCCACGGTTTTCGGACGTCGACCGCTGGGAACCCGGCGACATCCTGGATGCCCTGATCGAAAGCCAGATGGCGGCCGTGGCCGCCGTGCGGGCAGCCCTGCCCGCTATTCAGCACGCCGCAGAGGCGATGCAGCGGCGCCTCTCTGGCAGTGGACGGCTAATCTACGTGGGAGCTGGAACATCCGGCCGTCTTGCCGTCCAGGATGGCGCTGAACTGATCCCGACCTTCAACTGGCCACCCGATCGTCTATTGCTCCTCATGGCTGGCGGCAAGGATGCGTTGCTGCGGTCGGCTGAGGGCGCCGAAGACCAGACCGACCAAGCCGCGCAACTGATCCGGCATCATCAGATCGATGCCGCAGATGTCATCATCGCTGTGGCCGCGAGCGGAACAACGCCATTCACTCTCGCCAGCATGCGCGAGGCAAAACGACGCGGGGCCTTCGCCGTCGGCATTGCCAACAATCGCTCCACGCCGCTGCTGCTCGAATCGGATTGCCCGATCTTACTTGATACCGGTCCCGAGCCGATCGCAGGTTCAACGCGCATGAAGGCGGGCACGGCTCAGCGCGTGGCGCTCAATCTGTTGTCGAGTCTGGTGATGATACGGCTTGGCCGCGTGCACGAAGGACTTATGGTCGACGTTCAGGCGATGAATGCGAAGCTTGTCGGTCGCAGTGAAAACATATTGCGCCGATTAAGCGATCGCAGCGACCAGGAGCTGCGAGCGGCCCTGCAGCGGGCCGGCGGCAATGTGAAAAAGGCGATGCTGATTCTGCACGGCTGCACGCCGGACAAAGCTGCTGCCCTCCTGCAGGAGAGCGGCGGTCGGTTGCGTACCGCCTTGCGCTTGGCCGAGGCTTCGCCCGAAGCTGCATCGAATATACCGACCGTGGATGCCGACGTCGCCTCCGCGGTCCCCGATAAAGTGGCGGACAAGTGAATTCAACCGCCGCGCTCCGCAACGTTCACTCAGCCCGCCTTCGCTATCCGATCGAATTGCATCACGCGCTCGAGCAGCAGCGGCAAGTCCTTGAGTGGAATCATGTTTGGCCCATCGGACGGCGCGTGATCGGGTTTTTGGTGGGTCTCGATGAAGAGCCCCGCAATGCCGACAGCGGTGGCTGCGCGCGCCAGCACCGGGACGGAAGCACGCTCGCCGCCGGATGACGTGCCCTGCCCGCCCGGCTGCTGCACCGAATGGGTGGCATCAAAGATAACGGGCGCACCGATCTTTGCCAGGATAGGCAGCGCCCTCAAGTCCGAGACAAGCGTGTTATAGCCAAACGACACCCCGCGTTCGGTCACGAGCACATTGGAGTTCCCGGCGCCGGTAATCTTGGCGACCACATTGGTCATGTCCCATGGAGCGAGGAACTGGCCTTTCTTGACATTAATCGCGCGCCCGGTTTTTGCCGCCGCGATCAAGAGATCGGTCTGGCGACACAGAAAGGCCGGAATTTGCAAAATATCGACAACCTCTGCGACGGCGGCGCACTGGCTTGGCTCGTGCACATCGGTGAGAACGGGAATACCAAACTCCGCACGCAAATCGGCGAAGATCATGAGCGCCCTGTCGAGGCCGAGGCCGCGTGCGCTCGCTCCGCTAGTGCGGTTGGCCTTATCGAACGAGGTCTTATAGACAAACCCCAGCCCGAGTTTCCCGGTGATCTCCTTCAGCGCAGCCGCCATTTCGAATGCATGCGCACGGCTTTCCAGGACACAAGGCCCGGCAATGATCGAAAGCGGCAAGGCGTTGTCGAATTTGACCTTGCCCACAGCCACGGTCGCATTTGGTTTTGCGGTCATTGCCAGCATGAATGTAAACGTGAACGTCTAGCAGCGGCGCTTTATGTCAGTTTACCGTGGAAAATGCGGTTGGCTGAAGGATCTGATTGCGCGCATTCTGGATGATTGACCGATCACGTTCACTCTCGGCGCGCGCGGAAATCCACTGCGGATCGCTCATAAACTGAGTCCATTTCTTCTCGCGTTCGGCAAGCGAGTCCCACGCCAGCAAATAAGTGAGTTCATGATTGGAATCGCCGATCAGGGTGGTCCAGAATCCAGCCGGCCGGATTCCGTGCTTTTTCCAAAGGTCCAGTGTGACCCTCTCGAAGCGTTGCAGCAACGCCGGGAGGCGGCCGGGTACACAGCGGTAAATACGCATTTCATAGATCATAAGACCCCTCCCAAAAACCAATTGCGACTGACCAATTTGAATAATCCGGCTCGTGATCGCGTCCAGGCGTTATACCAACCGGCTCTGCTCGACGGCCGCTCCGATAAACGACGCAAATAACGGGTGCGGCGCAAAGGGCCGCGATTTCAATTCGGGATGGAATTGCACGCCGACGAACCAGGGATGGTCATCATATTCGATGATCTCCGGTAGAAGCCCATCCGGCGACATGCCCGAGAAGCGCATGCCGTGCTGCGCCAGACGGTCCTTGTAAGCCGTGTTCACCTCATATCGGTGGCGATGGCGCTCGGAAATCTCGTTGGCGTGGTATATTTGTGAAACCCGCGAGCCGCGCTGCAGCACCGCCGGATAAGCGCCGAGCCGCATGGTGCCGCCCAGATCGCCGGCAAGGCCACGCTTCTGTAGCTCATTGCCCTTCATCCATTCGGTCATGAGGCCGACGACCGGCTCAGGCGTGGCGACGAATTCGGTCGAATTCGCTGCTTCAATCCCGCAAAGATTTCGCGCCGCCTCGATCACCGCCATTTGCATGCCGAAGCAAATACCGAAATACGGCACGCGGCGCTCACGCGCGAACTGTGCGGCGCGGATTTTTCCCTCGGCACCGCGCTGGCCAAATCCGCCCGGCACCAAAATACCGTCAACGTGCTCGAGAAATGGTACTGGGTCCTCATTCTCGAACACTTCGCTTTCGATCCAATCAAGATTTACTTTGACCTTGTTTGCCACTCCGCCATGCGAGAGCGCCTCGATCAACGACTTATAGGCGTCCTTCATTCCGGTATATTTGCCGACCACCGCGATGGTGACGTCGCCTTCCGGATTGCGGATGCGCTCGTTGATCAGGTGCCAAGTGGCCAGGTCAGGCCGCGGCGGATTGTCGATGCCGAACGCCGCGAGCACCTCGCTGTCGAGCCCGGCAGCGTGATAAGCCTCGGGTACCGCATAAATATTGTCGACGTCGCGGGCCTCGATCACCGCACTTTCGCGAACGTTGCAAAACAGCGCGAGCTTGCGCCGTTCGCTTAAAGGAATCTCGCGATCAGTACGGCACAACAGGATATCCGGCTGGATGCCAATCGCCCGCAATTCGCGCACGGAATGCTGGGTGGGTTTGGTCTTCAGCTCGCCTGCGCTCGGTATGAATGGCATTAGCGTCAAATGGATGTAGACCGTATGCCCGCGCGGCAGATCATTGCCGAGCTGGCGGATCGCTTCGAAATACGGCAAGCCCTCGATGTCGCCCACTGTGCCGCCGATCTCGCAGAGTACGAAGTCGAAATCGTCGTTGCCGTTACGAATGAAATCCTTAATGGCATTGGTGACGTGCGGAATGACCTGAATGGTCGCACCAAGATAATCGCCGCGGCGCTCCTTTAGGAGGATCTCCTGATAGATGCGGCCAGTAGTGATGTTGTCTTGTCGTGTCGCCGGCCGACCGGTGAACCGTTCGTAGTGACCAAGGTCGAGATCCGTTTCAGCCCCGTCATCGGTGACGAAGACCTCGCCATGCTGATATGGCGACATAGTCCCGGGATCGACATTCAAATAGGGATCGAGCTTGCGCAAACGCACCTTATATCCGCGCGCCTGCAGCAAGGCGCCGAGCGCTGCGGATGCGAGACCCTTACCGAGTGAGGAGACCACGCCGCCGGTGATAAAAATATACCGCGCCATGGGACCTAACCCTTAGCGCGGCTTGCTCGATTCGACGAGCGATTTTCCGGCATGGCTGAGGCGCCGCTCCAAAGCGCGTGGGATAGGTGGCCAAAAGCTGTGTTCCTACAAGGCATTGCGGCGTTATTCTTAACCGCGACTGCAGGTCGCAGCTCTGCCCTTCTCCGGCCCAACAACGCGAACCGCGTCCACCAACCGGACATGCGCCAACAAGATCGCGCTGCGCTTACCGCGATTGCGGCACTTGCGGCCCGCTCGGAGCGGCCGGTGGCTGGCCCGGCGCGGGGCCTGATGGGAGCGTCGGGAAACCCTTCTGTAACTGGTTGAGCACTCCGCCGCCTTGGCCGCCCGATTGGGGCGGCTGCGGCGTGCCGGCGGGCGCCTCTTGGCTCGGCGGAGCGCCGGTATTGATGATGGAGGCTGGATGGCGCTGGAAACTTGCCAGCCAGGATAGCACCAGGCTGGTGACGAAGAAGCCGGCAGCCAAAAGCGCCGTCGTGCGCGATAAGACGTTGGCGGTGCCGCGGCTAGAGAGAAATCCGCTGGTCGAACTAATCAGGCCGCCACCCTCAGACTTCTGCAACAGCACCACGCCGATCAGCGCCAGAACCAGCATCAGATGAATGACAACAATAACGGTCAGCATTCCAAAACACCCGCCGCAGCGTGACTTAGTCTGAGAGCGGAACGGCGCTGCCACCGACCCCACCGCTGCCCTAATATAGGACGCCGCGAGGTCTCTACACGGTCCCCAGCGGCATTTCTATGGCTCTTTGCGTGCGAAAGCTAAGGGAGGTCGGGCAAAGGCCAGGCCTGTCAGCTCGCGTGTAAGGTCCCAAAGGCGGACAGTGTTCCCTCGCCAGTTTCGGTTGCGCGTCAAGGCGTTCGGTACACACCGGCGATCGCCAGAAACTGCTCGGCCTTGAGGCTGGCGCCACCGACAAGTGCGCCATCAACATCATCCACTCCGAGCAGGTCTCGCGCATTGCCGGGTTTGACCGACCCGCCATAGAGAATGCGCATATCGCGGCCGGTCTTTGCAAACCGCGACAACAGTCGTTCTCTGATGAATGCGTGCATTTCGGCGATATCGTCCCGCGTCGGCGTCAATCCGGTCCCAATAGCCCAGACCGGTTCGTAGGCGATCGCGACCCGCTCGCTGTCATCGGGCAGTGAACCATTCAGCTGCGTACGCACTACCTCGCTAGTGCGGCCAGCATCGCGTTCTGCGCGCGTCTCACCGATACAGACAATCGCAAGCAAGCCGGCACGCCGAGCCGCCAGCGCTTTGGCACGGACCGCCCCATCGCTCTCGCCATAGTAACGGCGCCGTTCGGAGTGTCCGACGATCACTGCCGTCGCCCCGGCATCGCGCAGCATCTCGGCGGAAATGTCCCCGGTATAGGCGCCGGCGGCCTCCGCGTGGCAATCCTGACCGCCGATAGCGATCGGCGTTCCCTGCGCCTTGGCCGCAAAAGCTGCGATGAGTGTTGCCGGCGGACAGACCAAGAGATCAACTGCAGTGAGGCTGCGTGCGCCGGCAATGATTTTTTCCAGCTCCGCGATCGAGCCTTTCAGCCCATTCATTTTCCAGTTCGCGGCGACGAGCGGACGGCGCGCCATTGCTTATCTCGATTTAGCCAGTAAAAACCCCAAGCCTGCGACAAACAGCCGTTAGCAGACCGGTTGCAGGCAGAAAAGAGGCGCTTTACGGCTCATGGCCATCGGTTGCGACGCTGGCGGCACGTCCTTATAGTGCACCGCCGCGCTGGCCGATCAGCGCATTTTCAACGTTGGCAGCATGCTCAGAGGTATTCGCAAGGCCTCCGAAAATTGGCTCGGTCGTGGCCTCATGGCGGCGGTGATGGCGGTACTCGCCGGCAGCTTCGCCATTTGGGGCATCAACGATATTTTCCGCGGCTTTGGCCGCACCACGCTCGCCAAAATCGGCAATACCGAAATTCCGATCGAGCTTTTCCGGCAAAATTATCAGGACCGAATGCAGCAGATCGGCCGCGAACTTGGTCGGCCCCTGCCCGCCGATCAAGCCAATGCTCTGGGAGTGGATCGGCAAGTGCTCGGCGAGATGATTGCACAGGCCGGACTCGATGAGCGCGTGCGTCAGATGGGGCTTGGTCTGTCGGACGCCGAGATTGCGCGGCAGATTACCTCGGATCCGAAGCTGCAAACCGCAAATGGCCAATTCGATCGGGCGAGATTTGAACTGCTCTTGCGCAATATCGGCTATTCCGAGCAGCGGTTCATCGCCGAGCAGCGTCGCGACATGTTGCGCCGGCAAATCCTCGGCAGCATCTCTGCCGACATGATTGCTCCCAAGGCCTGGCTTGACGCAGTCAACCAGTTCGAGAACCAAAAGCGCAGCATCGAATATGTAACGCTCGGCCCGGCCCAGGCCGGCGACGTTCCGCGGCCGACGGAAGAGCAGGTGAAGAAATATTTTGACGAGCGTAAAATCCTGTTTCGCGCCCCGGAATACCGGAAAGTTGCCTTCGTGACGCTGACTCCGGCGGAGCTGGCGAAATGGATGGAAGTTTCTGACGAGGATGTGAAACAAGCTTACGAACAGCGGCGAGCCAGCTTTACGACGCCCGAGCGACGACACGTCGAACAGATTTTATTTCCGACAATGGCGGACGCCCAAACCGCCGCCGACCGGATCAAGAACGGGACGAAATTCAGCGAGATCGCCGGCGAACGAGGCTTGAAGGACCAGGATATCGACCTCGGCACGATAACGAAATCGCGCATCGTGGAGCCAGCGATTGCGGATGCGGCGTTCAGCTTGAAGGAAGGCGAGGCGAGCGCGCCTATACAGACACGATTTGGGGCCGCGCTTGTGAGGATTCTACAGATTGTGCCTGAAACGACGCGATCTCTTGCCGAGGTCGCGCCGCAGCTTCGCTCTGACATCGCGCTCGAACGCGCCAAAACTCAGGTGCAAAGCCTGCACGATAAGATGGAAGACGACCGAGCCGGCGGCAGCAGCATTGAGGACGCCGCGGCAAAGCTGAAGCTGCCCGTGACAACATACGAGCTAGACCGCTCCGGGCGCGACAAGGACGGCAAGCCTATCCAGAATATGCCTCATGGCGCCGACGTGATCAAAGCCGCATTCGCATCCGATGTCGGTGTCGACAACGACCCGATCGACGCTGACGGCGGTTACATCTGGTATGACGTCCTCGCTATTGCGCCCGCACGCGAGCGAACTCTGGACGAAGTCAGAGCAGAGGTTGAGCAGCGCTGGCATGACGACGAGGTCGCCTCCCGCCTGAAAAACAAAGCCAATGACATGATCGGTAAGCTCAATAGCGGCGAGCCGCTGAGCGGTGTGGCCGCCGCCGATGGCCTGAAGATTCAAACGGCAAAAGATCTCAAACGCGGGACGAATAGCGACGGCATTTCCACAAGGGTGACAGATGCGGTCTTCCAAACTCCAAAAGACGCATACGGCAATGTCAGCGGTGAAAAAGCCTCACAATGGATCGTGTTTCGGGTCGTCAACGTCAACACACCGGGGCTCGATGCAGATTCGCCCGACCACGAGCGCATGGTGCAATCCGTGCAACGGGAACTCTCGGCCGATCTGACGGACCAGTACGTTGCCCGGCTCGAAGACGATCTTGGCGTCTCCGTGAACGCTTCGGTGCTGGCGCAATCGACCGGCAATAGCTCGCCGGACACGAATTAGATGCAGTTTGAGCCTGCGGCCGAATCGTTCGCGGTGCGGTATGCAGCGGGCGAACCACAGGTCGTCTGGACGACCCTAGTTGCCGATCTGGAAACGCCGGTTTCGGCGTTTCTCAAGCTCGCAGACGCACGGCCGCCGAGTTTTCTTCTGGAGTCAGTCGAAGACGGCGCCGTTCGCGGGCGTTACTCGATTATCGGCCTGGAACCGGACGTCGTATTCCGGCTCCACGATCGCCGGACAGAGCTCAATCGCACTGCCCGGACCGAACGCGAAGCGTTCACGCCGCTGACCGAACCACCACTCGCCGCGTTGCGAAGCTTCATTGCCGAGAGCCGTATCGCGCTGCCCGACGCGCTGCCGCCCATGGCGGCCGGCGTATTCGGCTATCTCGGCTACGATGTCGTGCGGCTGATTGAAGATCTGCCACCGCCGCGTCACGACCGGATCGGCATCCCGGACGCGCTGCTCATGCGGCCGACATTGATCCTGGTTTTCGATGCGGTGGAAGACACGATGACAATCGTGACGCCAGTTCGCCCCGACGAGGGGGTGCCGGCTCAAGCAGCGTTGGCGGCTGCGACCGAACGTCTGTCCGCCGTGGTTCATGCGCTCGACCGGCCGCTCGATAAGGCGACTGAGACCGCGGTCGATCCGTTGCATGCCAAGCCTACCTCGAACACCACTCCTGCCGAATTCAAAGATATGGTCGGGCGGGCGAAAGATTACATTGCCGCCGGCGACATTTTCCAAGTCGTTCTATCGCAGCGTTTCCAGCTGCCGTTCGCGCTGCCGGCGTTTGCGCTGTATCGCGCTTTGCGGCGCATCAATCCGTCGCCATATCTGTATTTTTTGGATTTCGGCACTTTTGCCGTCGCCGGATCGAGCCCTGAAATCATGGTCAAGACCGCAGGCGGTATCGTCACGATTCGTCCGATTGCCGGCACCCGGCGACGCGGCGCCACCCCGCGCGAAGATCTCGCACTCGAGGCCGAACTCCTCGCCGATCCCAAGGAGCGCGCCGAACACCTGATGCTGCTTGATCTCGGCCGCAACGATGTTGGCCGGGTTGCCGAAATTGGCAGCGTCAAAGTTACCGATCAGTTCTTGGTCGAGCGCTACAGCCAAGTCATGCACATCGTCTCGAATGTCGAGGGTAGATTACGCAAGGATTGTACGCCCCTCGATGCATTGGCGGCGGGTTTCCCGGCTGGCACCGTCTCCGGCGCACCGAAAGTGCGCGCGATGCAAATTATCGACGAACTCGAGAAAGAAAAACGTTCCCTCTACGCCGGCTGCGTCGGATATTTTTCGGCCGGCGAGCAGATGGACACCTGCATCACTTTGCGCACGGCGTTGCTGAAGGACGGCAAGATGTATGTTCAAGCTGGGGCCGGTATCGTCGCTGACTCAGAACCCGATTTCGAGCAGCAGGAATGCATCAACAAGGCGACGGCGCTGTTTCGCGCTGCTGAAGAGGCCAAGCGATTTGCCAGCGCGGAACGGCACGGCAAGTGATCGTCAAAAGCGCAACGGCGCGCAATTTTATTGCTCTTCCAACTTCAATCGCAGACGCCGTAAATTTACTTCACGTTCCCGACCGATTAGCATCGCCGCCGTGAGCCACGGAACGAGGGGAAAAAATGTGCGAGATCTGCCGGAAGGCCTTTGGCGCGACCCGACGCAGCGCCCGGCGTAATTGATTTATCTGGCGGGGACGGCGCTTCGGCTATAGAGGCGGAGCCGGCGAAAGACGCTACGCGACAGCGGAACCAACACACACGCGAGAGCGGCCATGGCACCGAGCAGTATCGGATACTGGATGATATCGGCGTAGACGAGCGCCAGACCACGCAGGTAAACGACGCCGCTGAACGCCACGATCGCCGCAAGATAGGCAGTACCAAACAGCATCGCGGCGAGTGCCTTCGGCATATTCCTCAAGCGCTCGGCTTCGGCCGGCTCCGCCTTCTGGTAAGCGCCGCTCTTGCGGTCTCCATCCCTCGCCTTAGGCCGCAATTCTGTTTCTAGTCGACGAATTGCTGCTTCGAGCGCCGCTTGTTCGCGCGTGACGGTCAGGGCTGAAATCCTGGGATTTTGCTTGCGTAACTCGGCAACGATAATGCTGCGGGCGCGCTCGTATAACTCTTCGCGCGCGGCGGCATCCTCCGTTTCAAGGTTTACGACTGCTCGAGCAAGAACTGAATAGTAATCGGCCATTCGGTCGTCCCTTGACCGAAACACGACCCAATATTAAGCGGGCGCGCCGCGAAATCCAGTACGGAATGGATCCACTGAGTCCGGCTGTATATCGCGGCACACTGAACGCCCTTTGCGCATCCTGCGACTGTCGTACGCACGCGCGGTACGGCGATGGCCGGGATCGAAAGGGGTGAGTATTGCCGGCTAAACTAGATTCCTGACCCAGGATACAGTGGCGCCCCAAGCCATGGCCAAGCCCGAGCCGTACCACCAGGAGGCCTCATTAAACGTTGCGTAGATCGCGATCGCCCCGACCACCACGATCGACATGGCCACCCCAGTTTTGACCGTTGCGTTCAAGCCGAGTTTCTCCCGCGACAAAGCCAACCCGCTCGCGCCGTTTTAGTTCCGTGCTGCGGAGGCTTGCTGGTGCGGTCAGAAACAAACGAACAAATTCCGAGACTCAGCCGTGGGCCGAAACGAACCCATAACCGTCCGCCCAGCGGCGCACGCGCACCGTCGAGGGACTTGGAAAATGCGTTGCGAACAAGGTAGTGGGCTCATCGCAAAACCGATCAAAAATCGCGCGCCTGGTTGCTCCAGCTTGTACGGAATCATAGTCGGACATCATCCCGAGTTCTGGAAATCTTCCCTGCAACGGCGAGTGGATCATATCGCCTGTTATCAGGGCGTCGCCTCCTGCACGTCCGACCAGCACCGAATAATGATCGATGGTGTGACCGGGCGTAGGAATGAATTGGATTCTGTCATCGAAAGCGAAATCGCTCTTCACGATTTTGGCGCGCTGAGCCTCGATGATCGGCAATACTGAATCGGTGATCCATGGCACGTTTTGCGGATTCTCCTTCTCGCGCTGCGTCCAATGCGCCAGCTCGCGATCCGCCATGATGTAAGTCGCCTTCGGAAAGGTCGGCACCCAGCGGCCGTTCTCGAGACGCGTATTCCAGCCGACGTGGTCGGTATGCAGATGCGTGCACATCACATAGTCGATATCGTTTAAGCCTAGCCCCGCGGCCGCCAGACCTTTTTCAAAACGATCGCTGTTCAACATATTCCAGAACGGACGCGTCGGTCGCGGCTTGTGATTGCCGACGCAGGCGTCGATCAGGATATTGTGGCGGGGTGTCTTGATCACAAAGCTCTGAATACATAGCACCAGGCGGTCCTCCGCATCGACAAATTCCGGCTGCAGCCAGGATCGATTTTCTTCAAGCACGTTTTTGGTGAGTTTCGGGAAGAAGCTCAGTGCATCGAAAAACGCTCCCTGCTGCTCGACCACGGGATGGATAGTGATCTCACCAAGCGCAAGCGGCGTTGTCATCGTGAATCTCCTCTTTGGTTCCCGACAGAACTGACCGGCGACTGAAGCGATTGGTCGGCCACGGCAAAGAGATTACAGGCTGGTATTCGCCATACGCAAACGGCCCGCCATGACGCGCATCACATTGAGCGCGAAATAGGGCGTGTTGCTGATCAGAAACAGAAATTGCTTTTCGCTTACTGCAACGAGCTTGGCATCGCTGACGGCAACTGCCGTCGCGCTGCGCGGCGCGCCATCGATGAGAGCCATTTCCCCAAAAATGCTATATTGAGACAACGTTTCGAGGACCCGATTACCGAGACGAATTTCGACCTCGCCGCTCTGGACAATGAACAGTTCCTGCGCCGGTTCGCCCTGCCTGAAGATCACATCGCCAGCCTTAAATTCGCGCGCAGCAACGCCGGCGCCTGCTAGAAGTCGAAAATCGACCGGCGGACTGGCCATGTCGGCACTCCGAGTTTAAAAGACGCTGGCGAACTACTCCGGACGGAAGCTTATTTGCTTTCGCTGGGATCGCGGTGAACCGGATCGACCCACAGGACAGTCTGCGGCTTCTCCACCGGCTCGATGTCGAGATTAATCGCGATGGCTTCGCCGTCACTGCGCACCAGAACGCATTCCAAAATCTCATCCGGGCTGGCGTTGATCTCCTGATGCGGCACGTAGGGGGGAATGAAGATGAAATCGCCAGGATCAGCCTCGGCGGTAAATTGCAGCCGCTCGCCCCAGCGCATGCGGGCTTTGCCGCGAACGACATAAATGATGCTTTCCAGGTGGCCGTGGTGATGCGCGCCGGTTTTTGCATCCGGCTTGATCGTTACCGTGCCCGCCCAAAGCTTTTTCGCGCCGGCACGGGCGAAATTGATCGCCGCTTTGCGGTCCATACCCGGCGTTGACGGCACGTTTGGATCGAGCCGATCCCCCGGGATGACCCGAACGCCATCGTGCTTCCAGCGTTCGGCAGCATGATCATCGGTCATTCGTTTTCCTGACTGTCCTCGGTCAACCGCTCAACCGAGGCGACCCGCTCGCCCTCCGCGGTGGAGAACACGATCACGCCTTGGGTGGCGCGGCCGGCGATTCGGATGCCATCCACGGGGCAGCGGATGAGTTGGCCGCCATCGGTGACCAGCATGATCTGATCGCTCTCCTCGATTGGGAACGACGCCACCAAGCGCCCATTCTTTTCCGTGATCGCCATGGCGACGATGCCTTTGCCTCCGCGTCCGGTGGTGCGGTACTCGTACGAGGATGTACGTTTGCCGAAGCCCTTTTCTGAAATCGTGAGCACGAACTGCTCGGCCGCCGATAACTCGACATAGCGGGTCTCGCCAAGCTCGATCGCACCCTCGGCCTCCTCTTGTTCGAGGCCATTGTCCTCACCGTTACCATTGTCGTTGCCGCCGCGCCGGACGGCGCTCGCGCGTTTCAAGTAGGCAGCCCGCTCTTCGGCGGTGACGTCGACGTGACGCAGAATCGACAGTGAAATGACTTTGTCGCCGTCAGCGAGATTGATCCCTCGCACGCCAATCGAAGTGCGACCCTGGAAGACGCGCACGTCTGTCACCGCAAAGCGAATGCACTGCCCCGCGGCCGAAGTGAGCAGCACGTCGTCGTTCTCGGTGCAAATTTGTACATCGACGATGGCGTCGCCTTCGTCGAGCTTCATTGCAATAATCCCGGATCGCCGCACATCGGCGAAGTCCGACAGCTTGTTGCGTCGCACGGTGCCGCGCGTGGTAGCAAACATTACGTCGAGCTTGTCCCACGTGCCTTCGTCTTCCGGCAACGGCATGATCGTGGTGATGTTTTCGCCCTGCTCGAGCGGCAGGATGTTGATCAAGGCCTTGCCGCGCGCCTGCGGCGCTGCTTGCGGCAGCCGCCACACTTTTTCCTTGTAGACCTGACCGCGTGAGGAGAAGAACAGCACCGGCGTGTGCGTCGAGGCGACAAACAAGCGGGTCACGAAGTCCGCGTCGCGCGTCTGCATGCCGGCGCGGCCCTTGCCGCCTCGCTTCTGCGCCCGATAAGTCGACAGCGGCACGCGCTTGACGTAGCCGGCATGCGAGACGGTGACCACCATATCCTCACGCTGAATCAGATCCTCGTCTTCCATCTCGCCTTCTTGATCGAGGATGACCGTGCGGCGCGGCGTGGCGAATTCAGTCTTGATCGCGGCGAGCTCCTGTTTGACGATCGCCTGGATCCGAGCCCGCGAGCGCAACACATCGAGGTAGTCGGCAATTTCGCCGGCAAGCTTGTCGAGCTCGGCCTTGATTTCGTCGCGTCCAAGCGCGGTCAGCCGCTGCAGGCGCAGATCTAAAATTGCTTTGGCCTGCTCCGCCGACAATCGGGTCGTGCCTTCGCGTGAGACGACGTGGCGTGGATCGTCGATCAAGGTCACCATGGTCGCGACGTCGCGCGCCGGCCAGTCGCGCCCCATCAATTCGTCGCGCGCCTCGTTGGCGTCTTTAGCACCGCGGATCAGCTTGATCACCGCATCGATATTGGCGACCGCAATCGCGAGCCCGACCAGCACATGAGCGCGGTCGCGCGCCTTGCCGAGAAGATGCTTGGTGCGGCGATAAACAACCTGTTCGCGAAAAGCGATGAAAGAAGCAAGCAAATCCTTCAGGTTCATTACCTGCGGACGCCCGGCTTCGAGCGCGACCATGTTTGCGCCGAACGATGATTGCAGCGCCGTGAACCGATAGAGCTGGTTCAGAACCACGTCGGGCACGGCGTCACGTCGCAGCTCGACGACGACCCGATAACCGTGACGGTCGGATTCATCGCGAAGCGCAGCGATGCCTTCAATCTTCTTGTCGCGTACCAACTCGCCGATCCGTTCCACCAGGTGCGCCTTGTTGACCTGATAAGGAATTTCGCTGACGACGATAGCCTCGCGTTCGCCACGCAAGGTCTCGAACTCCACCTTTCCGCGCATCACGATAGAGCCGCGGCCAAGGTGGTAGGCCGCGCGTATGCCTTGCCGGCCAAGAATGATGCCGCCAGTGGGGAAATCGGGGCCTGGTACGATCGCAATGAGATCGTCGATCGAGAGGGCCGGATCGTCGATCAGCGCGGTGCAGGCGTCGACCACTTCACCAAGGTTGTGCGGGGGAATGTTGGTCGCCATGCCGACGGCAATTCCGCCGGCGCCATTGACTAAAAGATTGGGAAAGCGGGCCGGCAAGACCGAGGGCTCCCGCTCGGTGCCGTCGTAATTGGCCTGGAAATCGACGGTGTCTTTGTCGAGGTCCTCCACCAATGTGCCGGTGACCCGCTCCAGCCGCACCTCGGTGTACCGCATGGCCGCAGGAGCATCGCCGTCGACCGAACCGAAATTGCCCTGGCCGTCGATCAGCGGCAGGCGCATCGAAAAATCCTGCGCCATGCGAACCAGCGCGTCATAGACCGCCTGATCGCCGTGGGGATGATATTTACCGATGACGTCGCCGACGACGCGCGCGGATTTCCGGTACGGTTTGTTCCACTCGTAGCCGTTCTCGTGCATCGAGTAGAGAATGCGCCGGTGCACTGGCTTGAGCCCGTCGCGCGCATCCGGTAACGCACGCGCCACAATCACGCTCATGGCGTAATCGAGGTAGCTCTTCTTCATCTCCTCCGTGATTGACACGGGGCGAATATCGGACGGAGCGCCGCCATTGCCGCTCTCGTTCGGCGGCCCATTTTCCTGCTCTGACAAGGCAAAAAATCCTGACGAATCGGATGGCTATTTTTATACCCGATCGGACCCAGCAAGGCCACTTATATCGGCTCCCGAAATATGGTGTTTTCCTACATAATATCAATACCCTAGCGGGACATTTTGAACCCCGGCCAGGGCCCCGAAAATCGGTCGTCTCGGAGAGCGAAAACAGAGGTAAATTTGCGGCAGAAAGATTGATACGCGCCGGATCCGCGCAGTTGCGCCCCCACATAAACGGCAGACAGAGAGCCGCGCTTCGATTGCATTTCGTTGAGTTGAGAAAATGCCTTTGGATTACGCCATTTCAGCCTTCCTGACCCTGTTCGTCGTGGTCGACCCAGTCGGGCTGACGCCCACTTTTCTTGGCGTTACGGACGGTCTGCCGCCCGGCGCCCGCCGCCTGGTAGCCGTTCGCGCGAGCATCATCGCCGGCGCCATTCTTGCCGGCACCGCCATCATCGGCGATTGGCTTCTCGCCACCCTGCAAATTTCGCTAGCCGCATTCCGCATTGCGGGCGGATTGCTGTTGTTCTCGATCGCCTCGGAAATGGTGTTCGGCGTCCGCATTCGCCGCGAGGGTGAAGCCGCCGAACAAGCGGTCGAAGAGCATGTGCGCAATGTTGCCGCGTTCCCGCTCGCGATCCCGCTGATGGCCGGTCCCGGCGCAATCACCGCGACGGTCCTGCTCGCAGGGCATGCTCACGGCGATTGGCTGCTGCTCGCCAGCCTGTTGATCGTTGTCCTTTTGGTGGCCGGATGCTGCCTGGCGGCTTTCCTTTTCGCCGAGCGGATCGGCGGTCTTCTTGGCCTGACCGGCAACATCGTGTTGTCGCGCCTGCTCGGCGTGTTGCTCGCCGCTTTGGCCGTGCAATATGTGGTCGATGGCGTGCGCACGATTTTGGGCGGGTCCTAGCGTCGACAATGATTTTGCCCACAGCTTTGACGGCCGAATTATCGGCTGAGCGTGCTCAGTCGAGCCGCGGCTGCCAAATCATCAGAGCAAAAATCGCAGCCGTCGCAAGTAGTCCCCCCGCTGCGATTGCAGCCCAGGCGTGGAATGTGCGCCGATAATGGTCAGGCAAAGCGATGGCCTGCAGTGCCGACTGCCGGCTCAGCCTGCGGATGCGCGTCTCGATGCGAAACGCCGCAATCCAGCACGCCACGGCAACCGCGAACAGCCCGAGCGATAACACGATCCAGAATTCATTGAGCGGGGAGAGCCCAATCGCCCAAGCGAGCGGAAATCCCGAAATCGGCTGCGCGGCAATAGCGGGCCCCACAATCATCTTTTCAACGTCGACAACAAATCGCGTGGTGACCGCAACAACCGATGGATTACCGGATCGATGCCCGAGCAGCATCATGACGGCCAGAGACAGCCAGGCGCCGAACATTGTTGCGGCGGCCAGCACGTGCACAAACTTGAGCGCAAAGATCAGATCGAGCATGGCCGCGCCGGTCAACCGCTCGCATTCTTGGTCGCAATGCGCGTTCGCAGAGCACCAACTCAGCTGCGCTTAGAACGGAATTTCGTCGTCCATATCGCCACGCGACGATCCGGCCGCCGCGGCGACGGGTTTGCGGGTCGGGCCGGCTGAGCCGAAATCGCCGTTAGCATCCGAGCCAGCATCGCTCGGCGACGTTCCGGCGCGGTCGAGTAACGTCAGTTCACCGCGGAAGCCCTGGAGCACGACCTCGGTCGAGTAGCGATCTTGTCCTGATTGATCTTGCCACTTACGCGTCTGCAAGGCCCCTTCGATGTAAACCTTCGAGCCCTTTTTCAGATATTGCTCGGCGATCCGGCACAGATTTTCATTGAAGATCACGACGCGGTGCCATTCGGTTTTCTCCCGCCGCTCGCCGGTTGCCTTGTCGCGCCACGAGTCGGAAGTCGCAAGCCGCAGATTGGCGATCGGCCGGCCGTCCTGAGTGCGACGGATTTCTGGATCGGCGCCAAGATTGCCGATGAGAATGACTTTGTTCACGCTTCCCGCCATCGTCCTGCTCCGCTCATTGCTCGCTGCTTATTTCCGAAAATCTGCGGCTCGAAACTCTGCCCGGCCAATTCGCCGGGCTTCGCCCCACGACACTAGTGCGCTGTAAAGACGCCGCAACAACCAAGCTCGTTTTCCACACGCGTCCGATCTTCACCACCGCTGAGCGATCAAGTTCCCGCTTTGTTCTAGGCTGTTTCTCCCTTCGGTACAAGCCGAGCGGATTCATCGCCTCCGCGCGTACACAAATCGCGAAGTTCAGCGGGACATTGGTGATAGATTCTCACATTACGTGTGACGGACGCTCTATATTAACCAGGACGTGTAGAAAACCATTGGCTGTGGCTTTTGCGTTACATCTTTCCGCTGACAGATCAGTTAGTTATTCGCGCACTGCGGAAAAGGCTGTTGGGGCGGCTTGGGGATC
>Ga0187765_10000072_pt1 | contig 33283 bp, 27 predicted proteins | sample 0216_QUI02_MP05__3_FD_133018 | JGI IMG/M metagenome (GOLD analysis project Ga0187765, IMG submission 133018) | Tropical peat soil microbial communities from peatlands in Department of Meta, Colombia - 0216_QUI02_MP05_10_MG | ecosystem: Environmental > Terrestrial > Soil > Wetlands > Peat ...
CGGGAAGGTGCTGAATCCATCGCCGCGTTCATCGCCGAACCGGTCATGGGAACAGGTGGGTGTTCCTCCCGCCCAAGGGTTACTTCGAAGCGGTGCAGGCGTTGCTCAAGGAGAACGATATCCTCTTCATCGCCGACGAAGTGATCACCGGGTTCGGCCGCTTGGGGTCGTGGTTTGCAACCGGACTTTACGGACTTAAACCGGATATCGTGACACTCGCGAAAGGCATTACAAGCGCCTATTTCCCCGTGTCCGCTTCCGTCATATCAGCCGGTATATGGGATGTGTTGAGCAGCGCATCCGATGAATTTGGTCCCGTGATGCACGGGTTCACCTATTCCGGTCATCCCGTCGGCGGGGCGCTCGGGATGACGAACCTCGACATCATGGAGCGCGAAGGCCTCGTCGAAAATGCAGCCAAAGTTGGCCCCTATTTCCTGAAACGCCTGAGGGAACGAGTGGCGGATAACCCATTCGTCGGTGAGGTGCGTGGGGAAGGGCTCATGCTGGCGGTCGAGTTCGTGGCGGACAAGGCAAAACGGCGTTTTTTCGATCCCAAGGCCAACGCGCATAGAATTGTATCCCGCAAGGCCCTCGAACATGGCGTGATGACACGGCCGCTGCCGTTCATCGAAGTGACGTCATTCTCCCCACCGCTCTCCATCACGCGGGAAGAAGTGGATGAGGCAGTCGAACGGTTCGGGCGAGGTCTTGAAGCGGCAATGCCCGATCTTCGTCGGCTCGCGGGTTAGAGTTTCGCGCGGCCAGACTGATCGAAGCTTGGCCAATGCGGCAAAAGGGGGGCTTTCAGGCCCCCCTTTCCCATTGGAATGGCGAGATTTTTCGTAAGACGAAGGGTCTTGAACCGCCAAGGAGACGAGCGGTCTCGGGCGGTGGCCGGTTAGCCGAAGTCCATGCGCCGGCCATCCACCTGACGGCGCTGGAGGCCGCAGGCACGAATAAACACGTCGTCAATAGGACAGATCGAAGCGAATTATCGCGTATATTCGCGCCCATTCAGAAAATTCGGCAGGCGGTCGGGAACGACGACCCTGCAATAGTGGTATCGAAAGCTGGCGACGCGGCGCGTGATGCGACGCCACCCAGCACCGGTGATGCCACGCGCTAACACGAACTGGAGTGATCTTGTGAGCAATTTGCTTTTTCGTGTCGCAATCTGCTCTTGGATGTCGGTGTCGATTGTATTTGCTGGCCTTTGGGCGAGCGGCCAATTCGATCGTCTAGGCATGGATTTTCAGAGAGGCGTTGCGCTGGCACTCGCCGTCGGCCTGACGAACGCGGCGGTAATCCTGCTGATGGATTTTACGCGCAAATCTCGTGCCGACATCGGGCGAGCCAGGTCTGTCGGACATTTTGTATCATCCCGGGCCAACGCCCGGACGTGACGTTCATCCCCACCTGACGAAACTTGGAAGGAAGGCGACATGTCGTCAATAAAACGCGCTTCGGTTTGTTGTGCGGTGTTGTCCTTGGCACTTTTCGTGAGCGCGGCACCGGCAGTGGCATTCAGTACGGAAACGGCCACGAGCGAAAATGGCGATGGAACACCACAGTCCATCAAGGAAGGCGACCGGGCGCCGGCCCTGCAAATAAGCGAGGTCGGGACCAGTGCACCGACCGCCATCCGCAATCCCCCATCTTCCGACGCGGCCGCGACCAAAAACCAATCCGGCAACGCTTTTCCCGGCAGCACCTTCGATCCCGAGGAAACGCGCTACGTCTTCGGGCCGTTCAACCATTTCGGCTACGGCAGCGCCATTCAGTAGTCCGCGAGACATGCCGGCTCCGAAGGCCGCAATGAAATCTCCTGCCCGATTGGGCGGGATAGCAACCGCAGCTCACGGCCGATAGGGATAGACGGCAAGGGAAATCGTCTTGCGAAGCTCCTTTACGTCCGGGTGGTTTGCCGGTGCGTCGTCGGGATAATACCCGAAATTGAGAGCACCCTGGCGCGCGAGCAGGCGCATTTCGCGCGCCAGCGTTTCGGTCGGCACCTCGCGATCGGGGCCCGATTCCGGCACTCTCCAATCCACCGCCTGCAGCTCGAAGATCGAGCGTGAAAGCCCGCCTGGACGTTTCGCGACGATGCCGCGCAGACGGTCGAGCCATGCCTCGGCATCCCCCTTCGCAACATCCTCCATGAGCGGCATCGCCATGATCGCCGTGTAGTCATAGGTCGCGAGAAAGCTGTCGAGGTCCTGGGCAAACCAGGCTTGGCTGGTCGGCTCGAGGATCGGGCGCGCAAAGATGTTGCGCGCGGTCGAAAGGGGTGCTCGGTGAATTCTGACGCGGGCCGCAAGCTCCTTGGTGAAATCGATGAGAACGCGGGTCTTGAGCCTCGTCCATGCTTCCATCGCAAATGGATCGGCGCGTATGGCGGCGACGGAGCCAGGCAGGCCGGCCGTCCGGTATGCCTCGAGCGCTTCGGGACTTGCATCCTCGAAATCGGTGAGGATCGCGTCATCGCTGAAAAGGATTCCAGCAATCGGCGTGCTGGCCGCCATCTCCTCGTAGAGTTGGCCGATCAGCGCACGCGCCGTGGGATCGAACGGGGAGAGGCGGACCGGCTGGGCCGGGTCCGGCGCTGCCTCGTTTCGCTCGGAATTCCAGGCAAGTACGTGCGACAGCTCTTGCCCGAAAGCGAAGCTGAGCACGGGCAGCCACGCATATACGCGCACGCCGGCGCGGGTGCGAAGCTGCCAAGCGGCTCGGTTGAAAAGGTCGGCCCGCATCGGGAGCAGTTTGTTCGGGAAGTAGACGGACTTTGCGAGCCCATTGCCGTCCGGGTCCGCATAGGCCTGCAAGAAGACGATCGATACCCCGAGATCGTAGACACGTTGGACGACAGCGCCGAGGTTCTTGTCCTGTTGGGCTGGATCGGGGTCGTAGACATAGTCGAGATCGACATGGACGACCCGCGTCGGACCGTGGTGGACGAGATGGTGCATATCGGCAACGAAGTCGGCAAGCTGCGGATCGTCCTTGACGAGGTGGCGCGGCGTATCCTGGAGTTTGTCGAGTGCGCCCACACCGTCAATCAGATTCATGGTGATCGGCATTCCGGCCGAGCCGTAGATGGAAATGGCCAGTTCGCTGTGCTCTCCATAGGGCCAGATCATCGCGCGGGGCCGCTTGCCGGTCTGGCGAAAAATCTCCTCGGAGATTCCCGCGGCGTCCGCCTTGATGCGGTCTTCGTAAGCCGACTCGGTCTCGTAGCTGCCGCGGCTCGAATCGTAGCGCCGAGTGACGGCAGCGGGTTCGAGATTGCCTTGCGGGTTAGCCGGAATGCCGAGATGCAGATTGTTCGAGTGGGACGCGATTTCGACGAGCCCGGAGCGTTGGACCTCACGCACTTGATCCCATGTCATGAAAAACGAACGGGGCATCATGGCCATGCTGCTGCCGTACTCAACCTCGCTTTTGGGCGCCCCCGCCATCCAGGAGTGCACCAGGCCGAGCACGGCGGGAAATTTGAACGCTTTCAGAATCGGGAAGGCGCGGGTGTAGAAGCTCTCATATCCGTCGTCGAAGGTGAGAAGGACGGGATTAGCGGGTAACGGGACTCCGCGGTCGCGTGCGGCGACCAATTGGTCGATGCTGACCGGATGATAGCCGTTGCGCTCCAGCCAACTGAACTGCTGTACCAGCTTGGCGGTCGAAACCGCATTATAGCTTTGGTCGGGGTCGACATCCTCGACGGCGTGATAGCAGATCGCGAGAAACATGGAGGTGCCGGCCGGCAGCGGTGGTGTCGTGCCGAAGCCGCGCGGTGCGGAAGCACCGGTATCGTCTTCCTCCATCCCGGCGAAAGCGCTTGCCACCGATAGCGCGAGGACTGCGATGAAGAATAACAGCGGACGGCACCGGGCGACGATTCGGCTCATTGTTCGGGCCTCCAAGTCAGGTTCAAAATCAGGGCAAGGCTGTTCGTGAACTCACTGTCGTAGGCCTGCCGGCCGAGTTGGAATCCAGCACTGACTTCGAAATCGTCGCCTGTCTTGATCTTGTGCTGGTAAGTGAGCGAGCCGGCGAAGGTCGTGCCGTGCCCCTGTTCCCAGTAGGCGCCCGGTTTGACCACGAGCTCATGGCTCCAGACGAATTCATAGCGGCGTTCGATGATTTGCGTCGCATCGATGCCGGCCGCCCCCAGGAAGTCGTGTCGCGGGCTATAGTAGGGAACGTCAGTGAGGCTGTTTTGCGATCCCGCAAGCTCGACGATGCCATCGAGGTTGACATGGGGTCCCGCCCACAGGCGTTGGACGAATTTGCCGTCTAAGGAGCCACGCAAATTGCCGTCGGAGAAATTCATCCCTTCGGCCGTGAGACTAGCCGAGCGCGACTCGCTCTCACGCCATGTCACGCTGCCGGACCCCGAATCTGCGGTGACCTTGTTCTTGAGGGCGCGAAGCGGGGTGTCCTTTGAAAAGAGTTGGCCGTTGCCGTCGAGCTGCCACTCGTCGTCGATGTCCCACGTACCCCGAAGCACGCCGCCGAACTTGTCGCGACCGTAGTCGTTGAGGTTGCCTTCAGCGGACGCCACGAAGTCTCCCGAACGCCATTCGATACCCGCCGCATGGCGGAAGTCGGTTATATGGCCTTCGGGGACAAGCTGGCTCGCGATGTACTCGCCCGCGAATGCTCTCCAGTCGTAATCGAATGGCGCTGAGAAGATTCGGCCGTCGACTGCGACTCCGTTTCCGCCATTGACGGTCGTTGCCGACTCGTAGGTCTTGTTCACCGCGATGTCGATCTCTGGCCGATTGTGAATTTCCCATTCCTCGGCGAGGCGCTGGGCGTCGCGGCGTTCGGGAAAGCGCGTGATGGCGTCGGATTCCGCACTCCCCGCTTGCTCGAACGCGTGCAGCGCCAGTGCGTTGGATCCTTGCGGAATCTCCACGGCCGGGTCCTGCGGAGCAAGTGCTGCGGCAATCTCGTATTCCTCCGCCGCGCGCCGTGGCCATCCGCGAGCCGCATAAACGTCGGCCAGGATTATGCGAAATGACGGGTTTGCGGGTGCCGCGTCGACAAGGGCTCTGGCTTTCGTCTCGGCACCCTCGAGGTCGTTTGCGTAAAGGTCCGCGTTGGCGAGCGCCTCGTCAGCCGCCTGCCGAGGGTCGTTCGGTAGTGGGCCGGGATCTCCTTTGAGCCAGCGCCATTTTGGTTGTTCCTCGTCCACTTTGCGTATGAAGTCGCGTGCCTCGTCGAGCCGCTCGAGGTCGACGAGCGCATAGAACCGCCCGAGTGCTGCGGAAAAACTCGTCGGTTCGCTCTCGAGCACGCGCTGGTAAAGCTCGAGGGCCATTTCTGGCTCTCGCAAATAAATGTAGGCATCCGCCGTCGCTTCGAGGGCATAACTTGGAATATGGACGCCGCTGGCGCTAAGGTTCTCGTATTCCTTCACGACGTCGGTCATGCGCACTCGGTCGCGATAGGCGACCATGCGATCGAAACGCGCGCGCAGGAGATCTTGTCGCGCCGTCTCGCCTTCCTTACTGAAACGCTCGATGAGTTCGTCGAGTCGTGCAATCGCCTTATCGGTCGCGGCGAAACGTTCAGCTTCGGAGGGCGGCTCCAGGCTACCGAAGCGTACGAGCTCGGCGGCGTCGCTTCCTTCAAGACGGCGCACGTCGCTCGGCGTGACCGCGTCCGGCGACTCGCGGGCGAGCTCAAGCGCCACATGGGGTGCGCCCATGCGTTCGATCGCAAGGATTTGCTCGCGCTTCGCCTCGCGGTTTCTTGGCTCGATGGCCAAGGCTTGATCGGCAAAGCGCAACGCGTCAACGGGCCGTCCGAGCGAATTGGCGGCATAGATTGCGGCAAGCAGCATGGGAACCGAGGACGTTCTGGCACTCGCCGCGTCCGCCTTGTCGAAAGCCGCCTTCGTCTCACCCATATCGGTGAGCGCGAGGATCTCGCCCGCGGCGAAATCGGCGTTAGTCGGAAAACGGCGGACACCTTCCTGATAAAGCTTGAGAGCGTCCGGAAAACGCTTCAAGTCGCGGTAGGCGCGTGCGGCGGAGGCGAGAACGTAGTCGGGTTCGTCGTGCGGCAGGCGCTCGAAAATGCGGACGACATCGGAAGGGCGGCCGGCCCAGCCGAAGACCACCATTTCATCGCGTATCACGCCGAGATCGTCGGGATGTTTCTTGGCCAAGGCCTGCAGGATCGCGAGCGCCGACGCGGTGTCGCCGGAACGCGCAAGCTTGACTGCGCGCTCATGTGCTGCGCGGTCGTCGCCGGCGCTGTCGCGGGTCGTGGTGCCGGAAGCCGGGGCGCCCGATTCCTCGGCATGAAGATCGGTCACGACGCCCGCGGCAAGCATGGCGAAGGCCAATCCAGCAGCCACGCCTGCGCGAACACAGATCGGCCGCCCGAACGGTCGTTCGCGCGGAAAGCGCGCACGGTGCTGCGGCGTAGGTGCCGAATGTTGGCTCAATATCGTAACGTCACGCCGAGTCCCCAGGCGCTGGACGCGTTCAAGCAAGCAATTCGACGTTGCCAACCGGTCTGGGCGAATATCGCGCACCCGCCGGCGCGGCGGCCAATGCCTGCGATCCTGACACGGATGCTGGGACCGTGCCATTTATTTTGGCGCCGTCCAATAATCGGTTGGATCGGCTAGCGACCTCTTCGGCGAGGCCTTGGGGCGCTGCGCGCACGCGACGATCGTCGAACCGAGAGGCGCGCCGAAGAGGAGCGTGGCACCACCTGGAACAGCGGGCTCGTCATCTCGCCTTGCCCCGGCGCCGTGCCCACGACTGCAAGGCGTTCCGCAGCGGCTTCGCCGACCACGGGGAATATCGTTTTGGGACGTTGAATCTGATCTGCGGGCCGCTCGCCATTTCTCTCGAAGTATCCTTCCTCTGTTTGATGCACATAGACGAGGTTACCGTCGGCGTCGTGGTGAATGACCAGATGACGCAAGCCCTGCCAGCGCTCCACCGCCTGGGTGGGAACCGCATAGAGTCTTGCGAGATCTGCCGGTGTTACCATGGGCACGAATCGGCGCCGCTCGCGACCGCGGAATCGCATTCTGTTGTAAAGGCTCCACGCTATCATGAGTGCCGCGTTGAACGCGGCAATGCTGCCGTAGAGCGAAAGTGTGTCGACGATCGTCCAGCGCGGTTGCTGCCCATTGACGTCGAGCGGGGGCAGGATTTGATCCAGGACGTCGCCCAGCCCGACGGCGCCGAGCGCCACCCAGATCCCCCAGCGAATGAGGTAGAAGTAGAACGCCCATAGCAGCGCCGTCAGAATGACGTCGCGCAGCCGCATCCATCGGGGCCTGCTGTCCCAGGCGTCTATGACGCAGTTGGCGTGAATGACCTGAATCCTCTATCGGGACTGGTCCATATGCCCCGCGCGCCGCGCTTCTTGAAAAGCGCCTTGGGAAAGCCGACCAGCGACGTTGTGAAGGCGACGAACCAGAAGGCCATCGGATACCAGATGGCCCAAACGTAGTAGCGCCATAGCCCGGCCTCGTAGCGCGACTCGATGGTCAGCGCCACAATGCTCTGGACAAGATAACTCGTCGCCAGCAGCAGACCCCAGAATGCGGGCGGCCAGAGCGTCGGCACGTTCAGGCCTTCCGGCATGGCGACGAACTTTCCAACGATCCAAAGGACGATCGACAATGCGAGCGCATAGGCCCAAACGATGCTCGAAATGTACTCGGCGACGACGAGCCACATGCGGCGGTGACGCCAACGACAAACCCGATGAAAATTCTCGAGGAATACCTCGGCACCTCCCTGCGCCCAGCGCAGGCGTTGGCGCCAAAGTCCTTTGAAGGTTTCGGGCATCAGAATCCAGCAAAGCGCGCTCGGCTCGTAGCGGATTTGCCAGTGATTGAGTTCGAGCGACCAGGATATCGCAATATCTTCTGTGATCTTGTCGAGTGACCAATACCCGCAATGCTGCAGGGCCGCGCGCCGAAATGCCGCGATGACGCCTGAGACGGTGAACACGTTGCCGTAGATGCGCTGGGAGCGCTTGATGAGCCCGACGATTGAAGAAAACTCGCAGACTTGAATCCGGCCGAGCAAACTCGATCGCGTGCGGATGCGCGGATTGCCGGTGACGGCGCCGACGCGAGGGCCGTTCATGAAATGCTTTACGAGGTGGGCGGTGGCGTTCGGATGTAGGATCGCGTCGCCGTCGACACATACCAAGTACTCGCCGCGGGCCGCGAGCGCACCCATTCGGAGCGCCATGGCCTTGCCCTGGTTCTTGGCGAGATGAATGACCCGCAACGCCGGATATTTGCCAAGCAATGCTTCGAGCGCAGCACCGGTATTGTCCTTGGAGCCATCGTTGATGGCGATGATTTCGATGTTCGGATAGCGCTGCGCGGCTAGCCCGGCAATAGTCTCGTCGACATTGTCGCCTTCATTGAAGCAGGGCACGAGGAGGCTGACGAGGGGAGGGTCGTCGAAAACCGGGGGATTGTCCGGTCCTCGCGTGCGACGCTCCCAGTAAAAATAGTAATAGAGCCCGCCCGCCATCCAGACATAGGACATGAACAGCGGATAGAAGAAGACGAAGTCGAGCACGTCGCCGCTCAGCCAGCGAATGTCGAGGCTGGCCAGTGCCGACAACGCGGTTGAGACGAGATCCATTACCGCAACCTTCCGGCGGCGATTGCGATGCCCGTCCTCGAGAACTGCCACCCGGCAACCATCTCGATTTCCCCCCAAACTGCGCCGGCAGCGGACTGATGCTCGGGGCCAAGTCGGCCAAAATGCCGCCTATCGCGCGGGCCAGGCAGGCGCAAGGACCGTGCCATCGAGGCAATGCGCGCGTTTTGGGGATTGCGATGCCGGCTCTGGGCGATCGGCAGGACGGCCAAAGGGCGGCGCAGAGCCGTTTTCCCTGGAAAAAAGCTTCAGCCGAGTCGTGGTCCGCGCCTGGCCGAACCAAGCGAGCTGCCCTGTAAGTCGTGTGAAGGAGCGCGCAAGGTGAAAGGGGCTCGATATTTCGCTTTGCAATTTGCAAAAAACAGCGAGACCCCAACCGCCGGCGCCGATGATGAGTGGTTTGACAAACCGATTTCAATTAATGCAACGATACCGTTGCGTTTTAATCGAAACGACCTTAAAATTTGGCGTAATCACTGAGACAGCCGCGCCCATGAAGGGCCGTAGAGGGGCGAGTTACTGGCTGGCGTTGGCAAGCTCGGGTGGTCCTTGTCCCCGCAGGTGTCGGGGGAATCGAAGGGAACGGAAAATGACGATCGGAAGGGCAATCACACGTGGACGGCAGCCGAGGACCTTGACGCTGGTTCAGATCTTCTCGGGATTAGCGTTGCTCTCGACGATGAGCGGCTGCATCGTCGTCCCTGCTTATCCTCCGCCACCGCCGCGCTACCACTATTACTATTATGGCTACTAATTCCAGGGCGCCCTGGATTATATGGATGAAAGTGAGCGTTCGAGGGGATTCGGCCAAACCGTGCATCGCGCCGGTCGCGGCGCTCTTACGATGCATCGACTTGAGGATTGGGCTGTTCCGCAATCGTCGGCACTGCGGATGAAAACCGGTAGGAGGCCGTTATTGAGGTCGGCAGAAGGGATTCGATCTTCGATTGGACCGTCGCGGCGCGGCGGCCGCCCGTCGCAGGTCGAGGCGCCGCGTATTCGGGAAAAGATCCTCGACGTAGCGACTGCGCTCATCCTGACACACGGATACGGTGCGACCAGCATTGAGGCGGTCGCCCAGCGCGCAGGCATCTCCAAGCGCACCTTTTATCACCGCTTCAACGATAAGGCCGATCTTTTCGGTGCGGTGGTGCATCGCCTCATTGAACGACTGCGGCCGCCCGATAGCGCGATCCTGCCGAAAGGCGACACATTCGACGAAATATTGGAGAATCTCGCGCATCTTATCCTCTCCGCGAGTCTCACGCCCGACGCGCTCGCCCTTTATCGCGTCATTCTATCGGAAGCAACGCGGTTTCCGAAACTGGCCGAGGTCGTACATGCTCAAGGGGCACGCCAAGAGGCAGTCGGTCATATCGCGCAGCTTCTCGAGCGCCAAGCGCAGACGGGACAGCTCGAATTGCCGGACTGCCAATTCGCCGCGGAGCAGTTCCTCCAAATGGTAATTTCGGTTCCCCAGCGCCGGGCGCTGGGTCTAGGGGCTCCAATGAGCCGAAGCGAGCTCGATTTTTGGGTTCGCAACACCGTTAAATTGTTCCTGGACGGCTGTCGGATGCGCCTGCCCCAATAACAGGCTGGCGGCAGGCATATGCCCCCTGCGACAACAGCGAAAAACGTCATTCCCGGATGAAGGGTGACGGCAGCAACGGGTGCTAACGGCAGCAGAAACCGATCGAAGGGACTGACGGCCCTTTTGCTGCAGCTACTGGACCGGAGCGGGACAGGTCGGCTGGATACCGCAAAACATCAGTCGTCGGCGAGAGCCCAACGATCGGGCTTGCGCACGAGTTCGATCGATCGCTGCTCCGTGCCAAGGTTCCCGCTGATCGTGACGAGTGCAGTGTAATGGCCGGCAGCGACGGACTCTTCGCGATCGACCGTCACCTGTATGGACGCCGGATCCGGCAACATACGGTCGGCGATCGGTCCTAGAAGTTCCCGGATCGGCGGAACGTCCTTGCGCTGAACCGCCTCAATGGCGCCGACCTCCGCGGCGATGTGCGCGCGCACGGCCTGCTGGATGTCCGATGCCGTCGGCGCCGGCTGAGATTCGTCGGCGTGGGCCGCGATCAGCGGTAGACCTATGAAGAAAGCAGCCACCATAAACTTTCGCATGACACCTCCAGAAAAAACCCGCCCGCCCGACCTCGGGGCCCGGGCAACGCATGCCTCACTCCGTCTGGATATGGCTGCGAAGCGCTCGGACGACGCAAAATCGAGTTCTCCCTAACCCCTGGACCCACACATTGTCAAACCATTCGCCAAGGCTTTCCCAATCGCCCGGGTTCTCCGGGAAGGTGCCAGAATTGGCGCGGAGCGTGGACGGCTCGACAATGCGGCAATAAGATCGCGGCGGGACGGCCACCGTCGACTGGGGATAAATGCGCTGGGAGGGGCAAGATGAGAACCTGCATCGACATCGTTCTACCCGGACGTGACGGCGGCGCTTGGGTGGTCCGGCAAGGTCAGCATATCCGCGTCATCGACGTCGATGGCGGCGCGATCTGCGATTTCGTCTGCTTCAACGCGAACCGCACGTCGGAGCGTTTCAGCCAAGCGCGTACAAAGGCGAACCAAGGACGCTTCATGATAACAGCCGGCCACAATCTCTACAGCCGCGACAACAGCGTCCTCCTCTCGATCGTCGAGGACACCTATGGCGTCCACGATTTGCAATATGGCATGTGCAGCGCCTGGGTTTTCGCGAACTTCCACGAGAAGGACTTTCACGGCTTCAGCCCGAACCGTTTTCAGGTAGGCGGTCCCCTGGGTGTACCGCCGTTCGGCTGCTATGAAGTGCTGCAAAAAGCGCTCAAGCCCTTCTCGATCGCGCCCGAAAACATTCCCGATCCGCTCAATCTCTTTCAAACCATCGACTACGATCTCGGGTCGAAAGCAATCAAAACGGTGGACGGCCGCAGCAAGCCCGGCGATTACGTCGATTACGTTGCGCGCATGGACAACCTTTGTGCCGTAAGCGCTTGTCCCGCCGCCGGCCGACCTTTGCGCGTGCAAGTCTACGACGCCTGAGCGAGGCGGCGGGGGTGGGGCGGCCGCCATGAGGTCGAGCAGTGGGCGAGGTGGCGGAGTGAGGCAAGGTCGCGACGCACGGGAGAAGGCTTCTTGATCGGATCGATTGTAAAATCACTGTGCGCGGCCTGGGCACTTGCGTCCCTCATCGCCGGCTTGGGCGCGCGACAAGCCGAGGCGCAAGTCACGGGCCCTATGCCCCCGGCGTCTCTGGCGGCGACAACGCTCAAGGAGGTCTACGTCCGCGATTTCGACCTCGACGCCGCATCGATCGAGACTGAGCGCGGGATCCTTCCGCGCGGACCCTTCGCTACATTGCGCCCCGGCCCCTTTGGCTCCAAGGACCCGCAGACCCGCGCGCATGAGCTGGTCGACCTTATGTCCCGATCGCTTGTCGACGATCTCGAAAAGAAGGGCTTCGCTGCGCGTCGCCTGGAGCCAGACGAGACAACCCCATCGATGGGATGGCTGTTGCGCGGCGTCTTCACCGAAGTGCAGGAGGGCAATCGCCTGCGTCGCGCTGTCATCGGCTTCGGCCAGGGGCAAACCGACTTGCAGGTCGTCGTCGCCGTCGACGATCTTGCGAATGGCACCCTCAAACCTCTTTACGATATCGAGGAGGCCGCCAACAGCAACAACATGCCGGGTGCGGTGATCACCCTTAATCCCTTTGTCGCCGCGGCGAAATTCGTTTTGGCCGGGGTCGACCTCGAACGAAACGTCATCGAGACGGCGAGCAAGATCGCCGACGCATTCGCAGCAAGGGTGAATCAATAGTGCTGAAAGTCGTCGCGACGCTCGGCGTCATGGCGCTCTATGCCGCCTCTCTCTTCGGCTGGGGACAGGCCGCAGCCCGGCTCGCCAAGACTGGTACGGCACCGTGGCCGCTTGCGATAGCGCTTGGGGTCGCTGTCTGGGTGTTTCTCGGCGGCATCTTGAATTTTCTTGGCGTTGCCTACGCATTAGCACTCGATGCGATCGTGGCCCTCGGCTGCGCACTATGGCTTGCAGGGCGTCCGTTGTCGGCTTTGCGGCATTTGCGCGTGGGCGGTTGGCGCACATCGACGGTGCTCCGTCCGGCCCTGGCGTGGTCGCTGGTCCTTGCAATTCTGTCTTTCACGATTCTCACCCAATTGCCGCCGGCGGCGTTCAACTACGCCGACGATTTCCAGAAATATTTCGCGCACCCTGTCCGAATGCTGGAAACCGGCACCTTGTTCGGCAGTCCGTTGAGTGCAATCGGCTTTCAAGACCTTGGCGGCCAAGCCGTCCTTCATGCCTTCGTGCTGGCGCATTTTCCATTCTCGTACATGAACGGTGCCGACGCGGTATTTTGCTTGGCACTTTGCCTTGCCATGGTCGTCGAGTCCGGGCTTCGGTTCCGAGCACCGCTTGGGCCGATCCTTCTTTCAACATTGCTCGTCGTAGCGATCGATCCCCAATATGTGAATATCGGCGCACTCTATTCGGGCAGCGCACTGATCATGCTCCTGATTTTTTCCATGGCGCCGCCGCGCTCTCACCAAGCGCTGCGACCTTCCTTCGTCGCCACGCCCCCCATCTTGGGGTCGGTCTATGCCGGGTTGATCGCGCTCAAGCCGACATTCGCCCCCTTCGTCGCATGTCACTTCCTGTGGTCCATCGGTGCGACCGCACTTGCCTCGCGCAGCGCGCGAACGACAATGCGGTGGGGAGGTGGAACGGCGGCCTCAGCACTCCTTTTCGCGAGTCCTTGGCTTGCCCTTCATGCCGCGAGTTATCGCTACGCCATTGAGGCCAAGATGAATTCGGTCGCCACCCTGGCGAACGCGGTCGTCGCATCGCCCGGAACTTTGATCGGTGACGGATTGGGGTCGCTCTTCTCTAATATCGGCTCATTTTACGGAGAATCGCCGCTGCATATAACGATCTTGGTGTTCATCGTGGGCGGCGCGGCAGTTGCCCCCCTTATGATTCGGAAGAGCGCGCGATCCGAGGATACGCGCGGTCCAGCCCACTTTTTTGTCGGCGCCTGGCTGGCACTCGCCTCGACCTACCTTGCGATGATGCTTGTCGTGGCCCCTCGGGTGATCGATCAAGATACGGCGCTTCGCTATTTCTGTCCTGTCGCAATCGGGTCATTGCCGCCATTGACGCTTCTGAGCGCCGCATACATCGCGCAAATCGACGGTATTTGGCTGAGGCGCATTGCATGGGGTACAAACGCTATCGCGCTGCTCGCCGGCCTCGCATTTCTCGCGGGCGGTCTTTTCCAGAGGGTAGAGCAGGTGCTATCGACGGGAACGATTCTGGCGTTTCGCGCGACCGCAACCTCCCCCCATTTTCTTGCTTATAGCGAAGACGTCCTACACGGCTCGACGATGGCCAAGATCGAACGGCTGCAAGCGCTCATTCCCGAACATGAATCGGCGATGGCGTGGATCGGGGCGCCCTTCTACCTCGATTTCCGCCGGAACACGATTTACGACGTTGAGCTTGGCGGGCTCGTCAACCCGTGGGCGCATCTGCCGCCCGCGCATTATGTCCTGTGGCAATTCAGCGGTTACGGTATCGATGACGACCGAGGTTGCTCCAGCCGAGCGCACGCCTCCGATGCGCACGAGCAAGCCCTTGGCATCACCTGCCTCCAGTTTCGCAAGTTGCTGGCGCGGCTCGGCAGCAATGCCGAGGTCCTCTATGACGATGAGGAGTTCGTCCTCTTCCGCACCCCCCTCACGCTTTGATTGCTCGAATGAAGGGCTGAACGTCTCGCGTGATTGAGCGAATTTCGGATTCCCCTCACGAGACCGCCTCAAGTGGCGCGTTCAATCGCGTGTCCGGTACGACAATTCCGCCGCGGTTGCCGGGGGTCAGCCCGCCGAAGCGTTCAGCGAATACGGGCGGGAGCGGACGCGCACCCTCCGGGGCCAGCCACAGGCGCAAGAGGTGCCGTTTGCGCTCGATCTCCGGCCAATCCTCGAAACCGGTGCGGTCGTGAAGAAGCGTGTGGTTGTGCACGAGCTGAATGTCGCCTGGGCGGAACTCCATATGCATGCAAAGGGCTGGATCGTTGGCGAGCGTGTCGAAGAGGTCCAGGGCTTCGACCTGCTGTGGTGTGAGGGGTGCTACGTCGGTAAAACGCCGTGCCGATTCGATGTACTGACGCTGATAGATGGCTGAAAGCAAGCCCGCATGCCAGTTGAATACCGGAATGCGGAAATAGGGCCGTTGGCCGACGCCGACTTCGCCGCGTCGGTCAGTCTCGATCGGCTCGAACAGCAGCCGGGTCAGCTCCGGAGCCCGCTCGCGCATTTCGTTGTAGATTGTGACCGAGCTGACCAAGCTCGAAAGACCACCGGATTTGGCGGTCTTGAGGCAAATTAGTGCCACGATATCGCAGGAATCCGTATGGTAGGTCTGCCTTTCGTGGGTTTGATAGATCCGCACGTTGGGATCGTCGCTCGTCAGTCCCAAGTCCCGGACGTGGCCGAGGATGTGGCCCTTGGCATTCTGAGAACGCGCACTGCCGATGTGGCTACCGAGGCCGAGAAAGGCGATTGCGGTACTTCGAATGTCATAGTGCTCGATACGCAAGCCCCGCAGCAGCGCAAAGCCGCGCCCTTCGAGTACCTCCCGCACGAATCGGCCCAGCCGGGCGGCCAAGGTGGGAAGTGGAAAGTCTGATTTGCGGATCTTGCTCAGGTCGATGTCGCGCGCGGCGAACGCTTGTGTGGCATTGTCGATTTCGGCGATCTCGCGCGGGGTCAGCACCTCGGTCCACTCGCCATCTTTCGCCATGTCGGGGCCGTACCAGGCGGCCGGGTCGACAATGCGCGCCGGAACATCGTTGAAATCGAACGCAGGGGTATTCCGGATGGGGCTATGTGTCGGCATCGCTTATCCTATTTTGCGTCCTCGGTCGCGGAGACTAAAGCAAGGTCCGCCGAAGTGGAATGGGGTCGGTGCGATGCCCGCAATGACGCTCATCGGGGGAACCTCATGGTCCGAGGTGGTAGCACCGTCTCGAAGGATGAGGAGCGGTGCTCGCCCAGAGGTTTGACGCCGTTCTCTATTCTCGGCACGCGCGCCTCGGGATCGAGGTCCCGGGGCGGCCATGACGAATGGAGGCGAACCGACCGCCACCCACTCCCGTCATGCGCGGGCTTGACCCGCGCATCCACGTCTTCACAATGGCGTTGTCAAGGACATGGATGCCCGGGTCAAGCCCGGGCATGACGGTAAAGGAGGGCATCACGCGCTAGACGTGCCCCGACCCGCCGCTCCGCAGCCTCCTCACCATGAGGTTGTCTATTTGCAAGACCAAGGTCCTCACCCTGAGGAGCCTTGCGGCGCGAGGCGTCTCGAAGGGTGAGGAGCCGCGCCGCCTCATGGTTCGAAACGACGGCTTCGCCCACGCCAAAATTGCCCCAAGCCAGCGCCTTTTGAGCCGGTTGCGCGGCTGGTTCGAGTGTGTTACGAAAACCCGCCTTCGGGCGGTAAATCCCGCCCAAAAGGGGAGTGCTCACGGGCTTGCTTCGTCCTGAAGTGTTAGGCCCGAATGCGCAATACGAGACGCGCCGGTTACAGCCAGGGCGGCCGGAGACCGGTATCCTTCAGGGGCTTCAAGAGGGTTCTGACGAGTGGCTTCGGAAACGACAGGCCTTGCCGGCGTTGCTGGACGCTATGCGGCGGCCCTATACGAGCTGGCCGACGAGACCAAAGCGCTCGACGGCGTGGCCGGCGATCTGCGCGCCCTCAAGGGCATGATCGCGGGGAGCGAGGATCTGCGCCGCCTCACCCGTAGCCCGACGATCTCGCGCCGAGAGCAGGAAAAGGCGATGGAGGCAATCCTCCTCAAGGCCGGCGTCGGCGACACGGTGCGCCATTTCGTGGGCGTTGCCGCGCGCAATCGCCGCCTTTTTCTCCTCCCGCGCATGGTCGACGATTATCTCGCCCTTCTTGCCGTCCACAGGGGTGAGGTTTCGGCCGACGTTGCGTCCGCATCGGCACTCGCACCCCAGCAAGTGGAAGCCCTCAAGGGCCAGCTTGCAAAGGTCGTGGGCCGGACGGTCAACCTCAATCTCAAAGTCGATCCGGCTCTCGTCGGTGGTCTCGTTGTAAAAGTCGGGTCGAGGATGGTCGATAGCTCGCTAAGGAGCAAACTGCAAAGGCTACAGCTTGCGATGAAAGGTGTTGGCTGATGGAAATCCGGGCCGCGGAAATCTCCGCAATTCTGAAACAGCAGATCGCCAATTTCGACGCCCAGGCGGACGTGGCCGAGGTGGGTCAGGTCATTTCGGTCGGCGACGGCATCGCGCGCGTCCACGGCCTCGACAAGGTCCAGGCCGGCGAAATGGTCGAGTTTCCGGGCGGCATCAAGGGCATGGCCCTGAACCTCGAAACCGACAATGTCGGCGTCGTGATCTTCGGCTACGACCGCACCATCGAGGAAGGCGAAGTCGTCAAGCGCACCGGCGCCATCGTCGAGGTGCCGACCGGCCGCGGGCTGCTTGGCAGGGTCGTCGACGCCCTCGGTAACCCCATCGACGGCAAAGGTCCCCTCAAGGACGTGACGAACAAGCGCGTCGAGGTCAAAGCGCCCGGAATCATTCCCCGCAAGTCCGTGAGCGAACCGATGCAAACCGGGCTCAAGGCGATCGACAGCCTGATTCCAATCGGGCGCGGCCAGCGCGAGCTTGTCATCGGCGACCGTCAGACCGGCAAGACCGCAATCGCCATCGATACCATCATCAACCAGCGCGGCATAAACAGCTCGGGCGATGAGAAGCGCAAACTCTATTGCGTTTATGTGGCGGTCGGCCAGAAGCGCTCGAGTGTGGCGAAGCTCGTCAAGACGCTCGAGGATTTCGGTGCGCTCGAATATTCGATCGTGGTCGCCGCGACCGCATCCGAACCAGCGCCACTTCAATATCTCGCCCCCTATACCGGCTGCACGATGGGCGAATACTTCCGCGACAACGGCATGCACGCCGTGATCTTCTACGACGATCTCTCGAAGCAGGCGGTCGCGTACCGCCAGATGTCTCTCCTGCTCCGCCGCCCGCCGGGCCGCGAAGCCTATCCAGGCGACGTCTTCTATCTCCACAGTCGATTGCTTGAGCGGGCAGCGAAGATGAGCGACAAGCACGGCTCCGGCTCGCTCACCGCACTGCCGGTGATCGAGACCCAGGCGAACGACGTGTCGGCCTATATTCCGACCAACGTGATCTCGATCACGGATGGCCAGATTTTTCTCGAGACCGATCTTTTCTATGCCGGAATCAGGCCGGCCGTGAATGTCGGCCTTTCGGTGAGCCGCGTCGGCTCGGCCGCCCAGATCAAGGCGATGAAGCAGGTCGCCGGTCGCATCAAGCTCGAGCTTGCGCAGTACCGCGAGATGGCCGCGTTCTCGCAATTCGCCTCGGATCTCGACGCCTCGACGCAGAGACTCCTCGCGCGCGGCTCGCGCTTGACCGAGCTTCTAAAGCAAGACCAGTATCAGCCGATGCCCGTCGAGGAGCAGGTGGCCGTGATCTTCGCCGGCGTGCGCGGCTTTCTCGACAACATCAAGATCGACGATATCCGCCGCTTCGAGAGCTCGCTGCTCTCCGAGCTCAGGGGGGGTGGCAAGGCGGTATCCGAGGCCATCCGCAACGATCGCGAGATCAAGCCCGCGACCGAGGAGAGTCTCAAGGGCATCATCGAGAACGTCGTCAAGGGTCTCGCCTGAGCCTGACAAACCCGATCACCCCAGGGAACGCGAGGGATGCCGAGCCTTAAGAGCCTGAGACAGCGCATCAGCAGCGTCAAACAGACGCGCAAGATCACGTCGGCCATGAAGATGGTCTCGGCGGCGAAGCTGAGGCGCGCGCAGGAACAGGCGGAGGCCGCTCGCCCCTATGCCGAGCGCATGGAAGCGATGCTGCGCTCGCTCGCCGCCAGCATGCGCAATCGCCCCGGTGCGCCCAAAATGCTGGTCGGCACGGGCAAGAGCGACGTGCACCTCATCGTTGTGATGACCGCGGATCGAGGCCTCTGCGGCAGTTTCAATTCCTCGATCGTGCGTGAGTCGCGGAGGTTCATTCGCGCGCTCGTGGGGCAGGGAAACACTGTCAAGATTCTCTGTGTCGGCCGTAAGGGTCGGGACCAGCTCCGCCGCGATTACGCGGCGATGATCGTCGATACTATTCAGGATGCCTCGCGCCCTCGCCCGACTTTCGAAACCGCCGACCAGATCGGCCAGCGCATCAGCGCGATGTTCGCGGCGGGCGAGTTCGATGCCTGCACCATAGTCTATAACAAGTTCAAATCGGCCATCGTGCAGATCGTCACGCGTCAGCAGATCGTGCCCTTTCTGGCGCCGGAGGCGCCCGCCTCCGAGGCTGCACCGATAGGGCCGACGGCCGTCTACGAGTACGAGCCCGAGGAGGAGGAGATCCTTGTCCATCTCCTTCCGCGCAATGTCGCGATGCAAATTTATCGCGCCCTCGTCGAGAGCAACGCGAGCGAGCAGGGGGCACGTATGTCGGCGATGGACAACGCAACCCGCAACGCGGGCGATATGATCAACAAACTTACGCTCAACTACAACCGTACGCGTCAGGCCGCGATCACCAAGGAACTCATTGAGATCATCTCGGGCGCGGAGGCGATTTAGATCATGATCGGTCCGGCGATTGATCCCCCAGCAAGTCCGCTCCCCTTGAGGGAGGGATCGGTGACGCAATAGCATCACCGAGAACAGGTCATCGGATACGATCACGTTTCGGCGAAGCGTGCACACTGGCTAGAGAGTGGAGAACAGAATGGCCAAAAACCTTGTCGGCACGATCACACAGATCATGGGTGCGGTCGTCGACGTGAGTTTCGAGGGCGACCTGCCCATGATTCTGAACGCACTCGAGGTCGATATCCCCGATCGCCGTCTCGTGCTCGAGGTCGCCCAGCATCTCGGCGAGGGCACGGTGCGCACTGTCGCCATGGATACGACCGACGGACTCGTGCGTGGCCAGACCGTGCGCGACACGGGGAACCCCATCACCATGCCCGTCGGGCCCGAAACGCTCGGCCGCATCCTCAATGTAATCGGCGAGCCGGTCGACGAACGCGGCCCCGTGGGTGCGACGCGGACATTGCCGATCCATCGGCCCGCACCCGCCTATGTGGATCAATCGACCGACGTTGAGATCCTGGTGACGGGAATCAAGGTCGTGGACTTGCTCGAGCCCTACGCGAAGGGAGGCAAGATCGGCCTGTTCGGCGGCGCCGGCGTGGGCAAGACCGTGCTGATCATGGAGCTCATCAACAACGTCGCCAAGGCCCATGGCGGCTACTCCGTGTTCGCCGGCGTGGGCGAGCGCACGCGCGAGGGCAACGACCTCTACCATGAGATGATCGAGTCGGGTGTCATCAAGCTCGATGGGCCGGGCTCGAAAGTGGCGCTCGTTTACGGCCAGATGAATGAGCCGCCCGGTGCGCGGGCGCGCGTCGGCCTCTCGGGCCTTACGGTTGCAGAATATTTCCGCGATGACGAGGGCCAGGACGTACTCTTTTTCGTGGACAACATCTTCCGCTTCACGCAGGCGGGCTCGGAAGTGTCTGCTCTTCTCGGCCGAATTCCTTCCGCCGTCGGCTATCAGCCCACCCTCGCGACCGACATGGGTACCCTGCAGGAGCGGATCACCACGACCAAGAAGGGTTCGATCACGTCGGTGCAGGCGATTTATGTGCCCGCCGACGACTTGACGGACCCCGCCCCCGCGACCTCCTTCGCCCATCTGGACGCGACCACGGTGCTCTCGCGCCAGATCGCGGAGCTCGGAATCTATCCCGCAGTCGACCCGCTTGACTCGACCTCACGCGTGCTCGATCCACGCATCGTCGGCGAAGAGCACTACAAGGTCGCGCGCGAGGTGCAGCGCATTCTCCAGACTTACAAATCGCTTCAGGACATCATCGCGATCCTCGGCATGGAAGAGCTGTCGGAGCAAGACAAGCTCACCGTCGCGCGGGCGCGGAAAATCCAACGCTTCCTATCTCAGCCCTTCCACGTCGCCGAGGTTTTCACGGGCTCGCCTGGCGTCTTCGTCAATCTCGAAGACACCATCAAAGGCTTCCAGGGCATCGTCGAGGGCAAGTATGACGACATGCCCGAATCTGCGTTCTACATGGTGGGCACGATCGACGAGGCGATCGAAAAGGCCAAGAAGATGGCCGCTGAGGCGGCCTGACCCGTCGGGCGGTGGTTGAAGGACGATCGCGAGGAGACTCGAGCGCCATGGCAGAAAAACTACGATTCGAGCTCGTGAGCCCTGAGCGGCTTCTCCTTTCGGAGGAGGTCCGGATGGTCGTGATACCCGGCAGCGAAGGAAATTTCGGCGTGCTCCGTCGGCACGCGCCGTTCCTTTCCATGATTCGCCCTGGTGTGATCGATATTTACGACGAAAAGCAGGTAACCGAGCGGATTTTCATCGCGGGCGGCTACGCGGAAGTCACACCTGAGCGCTGCACCGTTCTGGCCGATTCCGCCATGCCGGTCGGAGAAATCGACCGCCCGAAGGTCGAATCCGAGCTCAAGAGCTTGCGCGAGGACTTGGAGGACGCCAAGGACGAGGCCGAAAAACACGGTGTTTCCGCGAAAATCGCCATCGCCGAAGCCAAACTCAAGGCTGCAAGCGCCTGACCCCCTACCCGAGAATTATCCACCGACCTCTCAACTCCCCTTGCCAGGGCGGGAGCGCCCTGCGGTATAATTGGGTGGGTGGTCAGGTTGCGGGAAACCAAGCTAACGCGAGCGCTGTGAGCTGTGCATGGCACACTGGTCGCTAGACGACATAGCCTGGGATCGCTTCGATCGCGCCAAGGTCGATCCCGATATCCTGAAAATCGTCAAGGCCGCGAGCCTCGTCGAGCATAACGGCTACGAATACGCCCGCTATCTCGAAAGCGTCTTTCAGGGCGACCCGAGCTTTCAGGAAGCGGCCTGGGTTTGGGCGAACGAAGAAGTCCAGCACGGCAAGGCGCTCGCCCGCTGGGCGAAACTCGCCGACCCCAGCTACGATTTCGACCGCGTGTTCGAACTTTTTGCGAGCAAAATCAGGCTCCCGACCGAGGCAACCCGCTCCGTGCGCGGGACGCGAACGGGCGAGCTTATCGCGCGCTGCGTGGTCGAAGTTGGCACAAGCTCGTATTATACCGCCCTAGCGGCTGCGGCTAAGGAACCGGTGCTCCAAGAGATTTGCAAGCACATCGCCGCGGACGAACATCGGCACTACAAGCTCTTCTACTCGCACCTCACCCGCTATATCGAAAGCGAGAGAATCGGACCGTTACGGCGATTCTGGGTGGCGATGTTCCGCCTTTTCGAGACCGAGGACGACGAACTTGCCTTCGCCTATTACGCGGCGAATCACGCGGGCGACGGCCCCTACGATCGCAGGCGTTACAAGGCCGCCTATGTGCGCCGGACTTACAGCTACTACCGGCCAAACCATGTGGAGCGCGGCATCGCCATGCTCCTCAAGGCGGTCGGACTCAATCCCCAAGGCCGGCTCAGCCACGGCCTCTCCAAGCTCGCCACGCGGTTCATGCAAAGCCGCGCGGAACGACTCGCTCGCGTCGACGTCTCGTGATCCTTGACCGACCGCGGATCGAAGGCCCACGACGACCGTCTCGTCAACTGTCAAAATCGCACGAATTGGGCGGCGGGCAAGATCTCGATCGCCCTTGTCGCTAAAGAAGACCCTCAGCAGACGCGCGCTCTCGCTGCCTCGACGAGGCGCATCGTGAATGCCTCGATATCTGCGCGCAATTTCTCGAAGCCCGCATTCAGCTCGACCGCCGCTTCATCAAGGTAGAGGGCGCGGTTGATCTCGATCTGCACCGAGTGAAATCCGCGCTCCGGTGCTGCACTCCGCCGCACGATCGCGGCACCTCTATATGGGTCGTTGAGAACGACGCGGTATCCGAAATCGCGCAACGATCCGACGATGAACTCGACAAGCTCTCGCTCTGCGCTGGCGCCATCGAGATCGCCGATCACGAAATCGGCGCGCCTGCGCGCGCCGTCCGGAGTCATTCGGTTGCCGACAGATTTCATCGAGTGCCAGTCGATGTGCCAGACGAATCCGTAGCGCGTCTTGGCGCGGTCGAGTTCGGCGCGGAGTGCCCGGTGATAAGGCCAATAGACATTGTCGAGTCGACGTTTGACCTCGGCGACCGTAAGTTTCTCCGCGTGAACCTCGACGCCTGGCACAATGTCGCGGCGAATGAGGCCGAGTCCTCGGCGCGATTTCCCGGTCGGACGAAGGGTTCCGGGCCACGGCTCGGCAAGCAGTGATTCATCGATGTCGTCGTGCTCGCGGTTGGCATCGACATAGACGCGCGGGTAGTTCGCGAGGAGCACCGTAACCCCCCGTGCCGACGCATCGGCGATGAGTTCGTCGACATAGGCGTCCTCGCCTCGGCGCATCAGCCGCAACGGCGGCTTGAAGCGGAAATCCTCAGGGTAGTAACGCCCGCTGTGGGGAGAGTCATAGACGAGCGGCAGCCCTTCGGATGCGGGGACACGAAGCTCGAAGGGGTTCATCGCGATCATCGCAGCGCCGCGGCGACGTTCCCGCCGTCGCAGGTCAACACCGCGCCCGTGGTTTTCTCGGCGAGTGCCAGTGCCACGAAGCATTGCGCCACGTCTTCCGCTGTCACCTCCCGCTCGAGCAAATTGCCCGCCATGTATGTCCGCTCGCTGACGCCGCGCGCCTTGGCCCGTGCCGCGATCATCTCGTCATTGAGCAGGCCCGAGCGAATCCGGTCGGCATTGACCGCGTTCGAGCGAATGCCGCTCTTGCCGTAGTCGATGGCGTATTGCCGCATGAGAAAGAGCGTAGCCGCCTTCGGAAGCCCATAGGGGCCGAAATCGGGACCTGGATTGACAGCCTGCTTCGACGTGTTGAAAAGAAGGCAGCCCCCGGTTCCCTGGACTTTCATGATGCGCACTGCCTGCTGTGCGACGAACTGATGCGCCCAGAAATTAAGCTCGAAACTCTCACGCAATATCGCCTCGGTCACTTCACCGATGCGGCCTTGCCAAGCAGCGCCCGCATTCGAGACGACGACATCCACCCCGCCATAGGTCTCCGCAACACGTTCAAATGCGGACGCGACCTGTGCGCGATCGGTCACGTCGCACACTATCGCGAATCCGCCGATTTTTCGGGCAACTTCCTCGGCGAGCGCCGGGTCTCGATCGATGACCGCGACCTCCGCACCTTTCGCGGCAAACGCCGCCGCGGTGGCGGCACCGATGCCGCTTCCCCCACCCGTGACCGCCACGACTTGGCGCTGTAGGGGCTTTTCGGCACTCTTGCCGAGCTTCGCCTGCTCGAGCGACCAATGTTCCATATCGAAGACGTCGAACTCGCGAATACTCTCGAACCGACCGATGCGTTCGGCGTTTGTGATGACCTCGATCGTCGTCTCGGCTAAATCGGCTGCAATTCGCGCATCTTTGGCGGAGGCTCCGAACCCGAAGACGCCGACACCGGGCACGAGTGCCACGCGCGGCGCGCCGTCAAGCTCTTTGCGTTTCACGTCGGAGATCGCATTGTTGCGCACAAAATAGGCGTGATAGTCGGCCTTGTAGGTGTCGAATGCGACGCGCGCCGCGTCGGCGAAGCGATCGAGGCCGCCCGCGACCGGCGCTGGCAGGACGATCGGCTTCGGCTTGGTGCGAATTGCATGGTCGGGTGTGACGACCCCTTGCTGGCTATAGCGCGACAGTTCGGCTCCATTCACATAGTTGAGTACGTCCGAACCGTTGCGGTACGCTATGACGAATCGCCTGTACACCCCGCTTTCTGGTTTGACAGGAAGGGCCGAGAGGCCCCGCAGGATCGGCGCGATCTCGGCCGCGGTCGCGACGGATTTCGGCAGGGCCGCGACCTTGAACTTGCGATTATTGCCGCGCTCAAGCCGCACCTCGGCCAGAGTCACGAGGGCGATCATGCGTTCGTAGGCTTCTTGCGCACTCGCACCGAACGAGAAAATGCCGTGCTTCTGGAGCACCAACCCCTCGACGTCCGGGTGTGCTTCATGAACTTCGGCTGCGGCTTTCGCCAGCGCAAAGCCCGGCATGATGTAGGGGACGATGGCCACGCGCGATCCGTAGACCTCGCGGCAGATGGCATCGCCGTCCGGCTGGTCGCTGATCGCGAGAACGGCATTCGCATGGGTGTGGTCGATGAATTTGTGCGGCAGGAACGCGTGGAGGAGCGTCTCGACCGAGGGATTGGGGGCCGTGCTGTCGAGGAGGTTGCTGCGCTGGACGTTGACCATTTCTTCGTCCGTTAGCGACACCAGGCTACGGAGGCGCAAAAGGGGTGCGAGCCGGACGGCGGGCAGGCCCGCGGGCTCGATCCCGCCCATATCCCATCCGCTGCCCTTCACGCAGAGAACATCGACGATCTCGCCCAAAAGGTCCTTGACCGCGGTCTTGACGGAGGTATTGCCCCCACCGTGGAGGACGAGCCGCGGTTCGCCACCAAGGAGGCGGGTCGTGTAGACGCGAAGCGCCAAATCCTCGCCGATTCCCTTGTCGCCGTATCGCGCGACTGCTGTCTTGCTATCGTCGTCGGACCAAAGACTTTTCATCTCACTCCCCGCGATCCGTCGAGCGCATTTTCGCAGCCGCCGATCTGAGCGTTACCATATATGTCCAGGCCACTTCGTCGGGTTAGCACAATCGCCCCGGCGGGACCAGCAGGAACGCTGCGGCCGGCTCAGTGCAAATAGGTGCTGAACTCGCGAAGTACCGCCTCATAAAGCTCTCGCTTGAAGGCGACGATGAAGCGCGGCAGCGAGGTAGGCTCGACCCAGCGCCAAGCGGTGAATTCGCGATCGTGGTGTCGTTCGAGATCGATGTCGGCATCGGTGCCGAGGAAGCGGCAGAGGAACCATTTTTGCTTCTGCCCCCGATACCGCCCGCCCCATGCCTCCGCGCGCACTGCGGGCGGCAGATCGTATGCAAGCCAATCCTGGCTTTCGGCGAGAATCTCCGCCTTGTCGGTCCCGACCTCTTCTTCGAGCTCGCGCAACGCCGCTTCCCGCGGCGTCTCTCCGCGATCGATGCCACCCTGGGGCATCTGCCACGCTTCGCCCGGCGTGTCGGCGCGGCGTCCCACGAAGACGAGGTTCCGATCGTTCACGAGCATGATCCCCACACCTTTGCGATAGGGCTGGCCCTCCGCAACGGCCGTGTCGGTGTCAGTTGGCTTTCTTGTCATCGCTCACCATTGCCGATACGGGTGCAAGCGCGATGCCTGCGTCGGCAAGTGTTTTTGTCCATGCGGCCACGCGCTCGATTGTCACGTTGTAGGGGAATCCCATTGCGATGGCGCTGCCCTTTTGCTTCGCCTCCTCCTCGACTGCGGCCAACGCCTGGGAGATCGCGGCGCGCGAGGGTTCGGTATCGATGAAACGCTCGTTCGATGCGGTCGGCATTCCGATCTGGGCCGCGATTCGCCCGGCCACGCTGCTTCCGGCGGAGTGGCTGTCGAAGAATAGAAGACCCCGTTTGTGAAGCTCCTCGAGTATCGGGCGTATATCGCGCTCCGATGCGGTGAATCTCGATCCCATGTAGTTCGTAACCCCGACATAACCCGTGAAGCGGGAGAGTTGCCAAGTCAGCCGCTGGAGGTTTTCAGCCGGTGAAAGTGTGGTGAGGAGCGCTTGGGGGCCTGGGTCGTTTGCGGGATAGCTTACCGGCTCCATCGGAGCGCCGAGCAATACTTCGTGCCCCGCACCGCGCGCCAGAGGAACGTATTGGTCGAGCCGCGTCGCATAGGGCGAAAAGGCAAGAGTGACGCCCCCCGGCAACTGACCGATCGCCGCTTCGGTTGCGGCACTCGAAATTCCGAGATTCCCGATCACGATGGCGACGCGGGGATGCGCGTCGCGGCGATCGAATGGCCGGGCGTAGACTTGCCACGGTTCACGTCCATCCGAAGCGACGCGGGGCAGGAGGCCGGCGCGAGTTTGCTCGGTGAGATCGGGAACCGGCGCCGGGACGAGTGCAATCTCCTCAAAAGGTTCCGGCGGCTTCGCATTCGATTGGACGGCGGCACTTAGGGACGTTGCGGGCGAAGATGCTGCAGGCGGGGCGGCGTCAGCAGGGGGTGATGCGTCGGGGGCAGGTGGCGTCGGCGCAGGGGGTGTCGCTGCGACGGGTGCCACCGCCGTCTGTTCAGTAACCGGTGCGGTTGGGGGTGCGGGTGCTGGTGCGTTCGCTTGCTCTGGCGTGGGTGGAGCCGTGGTTCCGCCATTCTCTGCGGCGGACGGGGCGACCGGTTGGGCCGCCTCCGTGGTGGGTGTTACATGGGATTCGGCAGAGGTGGGTGGTGGAACGGCCGCCGGAAGCGCTACGACCACCCCGGAATTGGTCCCAACCATCCCCATTACCGCAGGTGGTTCCACCTCCGGCGTGCCGGCGAACCATGCCCACGCAATTAAGCCGACGAAGAGGAGAGCGAGCACCGTGGCCGTCGCACCAAGGGCACTCAGCTTCGGGAACTTGCCCTCTTTCTCGCTTCCCTCATCCACGCTTCCGCCCTTGCAGCCGGCCGCTCAACCCCGTGCCCTCAATTCGTCACTTTCGCCTGAAAGAGGGCCATACCACGCAGAAGATCGACCGCGCGAGCGAGTTGATAGTCTTGGGCGTCGAGCGCCTTATCGCCATTGGCGTCCTTGTTGGCGTCATCGCCAGTCCCCTCGGGTTTGGCCTTGCTTTGGTCGCCACTCGGCGCGGTTTCGCCCTTCGGAGTCTCGCCGGAATTCGGCCCTCCGCCGGGCGTGTCATTGGTAAGTGCTCCCTTGAGGTCGCGCTCACTACGGATATCAGGCTCCGCCACACGTTCGATCTTCGCTTGATCGACCAGGATATCCGGTTCGATGCCACGCGCCTGGATTGACCGGCCGGAGGGCGTGTAGTAACGCGCGGTCGTAAGCCGCATGGCGCCGTGGCTGCCGAGCGGTACGATGGTCTGCACCGAACCCTTGCCGAAGGATCGTGTGCCGAGCAGTACCGCGCGATGGTGATCCTGCAAAGCGCCCGCAACGATTTCCGATGCCGATGCCGAGCCCCCATTGATCAGGACGACCATGGGAATTCCCGCCACGAGATCGTGTCCATGGGAATTGAAGCGCTGCACGTCCTCGGGGCGGCGTCCCCGGGTCGACACGATCTCGCCACGGTCCAGGAAATCATCCGACACGGCGACGGCCTGATCGAGAAGTCCGCCCGGATTGTTACGCAAATCGAGCACGATCCCAGAGAGCTTTTTGCCGAGCGTGTCCTTGAACTTCTTCATCGCGGCCTTGACGCCCTCGTCAGTCTGCTCGCTAAAGGACGAAATGCGGATATAGCCGACATTGTCCATGATCTGCGAGCGGACGGATTGTATCTTGATCGTCGCACGCTTGAGCGTGACGTCGAACGGTTCCTGCTTTTCGCGGCGGATCGTCAGTTTGATCGTCGAATTAACCGGACCGCGCATCTTCTCGACTGCATCTTCGAGCGTCATCCCCAACACGGGTTCGCCGTCGAGGCCGACGATGAAATCACCTGGCTTGAGACCCGCCTGTGCCGCAGGCGTGTCGTCGATCGGCGAGACGACCTTGACGAACCCGTTCTCCATGGTGACCTCGATGCCGAGGCCGCCGAACTCACCGCGGGTCTGAATTTGCATGTCGCGGAAGCTCTTGGCGTTCAGGTAGCTCGAGTGCGGATCGAGCGACGTCAACATGCCGTTGATCGCCGATTCGATCAGCTTGTCGTCGTCGACCGGTTCGACATAGTCCTCCTTGACCTTGGAGAACACATCGCCGAACAAGCTGAGCGCTCGATACGTTTCGGCATTGTTGCCAGCGCCGGAATTTCCGGCTGTGCCGGCCGTCTGGGCCGAGACGAAGAGGGGAGCAAATACCAGGGCGACAGCCATTGCGGTCGCCATCATGAAATGACGCATCATCCGCTTACCTTACCATTGTGAAGCGCCAGCCAAGGCAAAGGATCGATAGGCCGGCCATTGCGACGTAACTCTACATATAATTCGGGGCCACCGCTCTCGCCCGACCCCATGATCCCTACCGGTTCGCCTGCCAGAACCCATTGACCTGCGGCCACATCGATCCGCGACAAGCCCGAGAGCAGCGTATGATAGCCTTCGCTGTGTTCGATGATCAAGATTTGCCCGTAGCCTCGAAAAGGTCCCGCAAACGCGACTTGACCGTCGAACGACGCTACCACCTGGGCTCCCGGCCGGGTCCGGAGCGTTATCCCCTTGCTAATATTCCCAAATTCCTCGTTTACACCAAATTCCTTAACGATTTGGCCTCGGGCCGGTAGCGTCAGCCGGCCTTGTGCCGTGCTTATTTGCCGGATCGCGGGCGCCTGATCGGCCGGGATGGAGGCGAGCTTCGTATTCCCGCTCCCCATATTGGGCGATGATTCGGCGGGAGGCAGTACCGGACTGACTTGCGCCAATTCCCCGGCACGCGCCCGTTCCGCCGCCTCACGCCGGGCCCGCTCGGCCTCAACTCGGTCCATAAGGTCGCGCAAATCCCGGGCTTGAGATGAAAGCTTGTTCATATGATCCTCGGCCGCGCGCCGCGCGACCTCGGTTTCTCGATAGAGTTGGTCCTTGCGCCCGAAGAGACTGGCAAGGCGGAGATTATCGCTTGCGAGCCGCTGCTTTGCCGATTCGAGCGCACTGCGCTCGGCGACGATCTGCGCTCGTACCTTCTGCAGAGCGGAGATATCGAAGCGAAGTTTGCTTGCCTGCGCCTCGACGGCGGGAACTGCTGCACGCAAGAGAAGGGCCGAGCGCACGGTGTCGACGGGACTCTCGGGAAATGCCGCGAGGGCCTCGGGCGGGTAGAGGGAGAGACGCTCGAGAGCACCGAGCGTCTTTGAGAGTTGCGTGCGACGCTCGTGAAATGCCGCTGTTTTCTCGTCCTCCGATGCGCGCAGTTCGTCCAGTGTCGCCTCGAGCTCGGTTATCTGCGCCTCCTGCTCCTGTGATGCTTTCGCCGCCTCGATCATCTGCGCACGCACTTGCTCGAGATCTTTTGAGATGTTGCCGGCCTGTTCGTCGAGTTCGCCCGCCCGCGTCCTTTCGCGCTGGAGGGCGCTTTCCACTTCCTTAAGGGTCATGCCGACGGTGTCCGTATCCGGATTGGTTGCCGGTTGACCGGCGACAGAGGTCGCGCCAAGGCCGGATAGTGCGGTCACCGCGAGGGCCGCGAGGAAAATCGATCCAATGCCCAGCTCACGCCGAGGCACGTCGACCTGCTGTCAACGGTTCGATGGCCGTCACCGCATGTTCCGGGCGAAGCAGCGTATGCCCGGTCATGGCACTTGGCTTGTGAAGTCCCATGAGCGCCAGAATCGTCGGAGCAACGTCGGCGAGGCGGCCATGCGCCAGCGACACCACTGAGGCGGGCGCATTGACGAGCACGATCGGCACGGGATTCATGGTGTGCGCGGTTTGGGGTTGCCCCGTCGCGGGATCACGCATTTCCTCGAGATTTCCGTGGTCGGCGGTAATAAGCAGACAACCGCCCGCCTTCTTGACTGCCGCTTCGAGCCGCTCGAGGCAGCGGTCGATGGTCTCCGCGGCCTTGATCGCGGCGTCGAGAATGCCGGTATGGCCCACCATGTCGCCGTTGGCATAATTAACGACCACGAAGTCGAACTTGGCGCCTGCAATCGCGTCGACGAGCCTGTCGGTCACCTCGTTCGCTGACATTTCCGGCTTTAGATCGTACGTCGCAACCTTGGGCGAGGGGATTAGAACACGTTCCTCACCGGGAAACAGGTCCTCGGCACCTCCGTTGAAGAAGAATGTGACATGAGCGTATTTTTCGGTTTCCGCGATGCGCAGTTGCTTGAGACCCGCCCTCGCGATCGTCTCGCCGAGCGTCTCCGACAAGTCTTGGGGTGCGAAGAGTGCCGTGAGGAAGCGGTTGAGCGGTTCGGAGTACTCGACGAGGCCAGCGGCCGCTGCGAATTTAACGAACCGCGTGCGCTTGAAACCATCGAAGTCGGGATCGACCAGCGCGGTCAGAAGCTGACGCGCGCGGTCGGCCCGGAAATTACCCATGATGAGGCCGTCGCCGTCGGCTATTCCGCGATAGCCACCGATCGCCGTCGGTTGGACGAATTCATCGTTCTCGCCGCGCGCATAGGCCGTTTTGACCGCACTTATCGCATCCGGCGCGCGCTTCCCAGCACCCAGGACGATCGAACCGTAAGCAAGCTCGACACGGTCCCAGCGCTTGTCGCGGTCCATGGCGTAGTAGCGGCCGCCGACCGTGCCGATCGTGATGTCGCCACGGCCGGCGATATCGCGTTCGAATTTCTCGAGAAAGCCAAGTGCGCTGCGCGGCGGCGTGTCGCGGCCGTCGAGGAAGCCGTGCACGACCACGGGCACGCTGGCGTCGGCGATGATCCTTGCCAGGGCGGCGATATGGTCTTGGTGCGCGTGCACGCCGCCGGTCGAGAGCACGCCAAGGAGATGAGCGCGACCCTTGCTGCCTCTGAGCTTGGTAATGAAGTGACCCAACTGCTGGTTCTTTGCGAGTGAGCCCTCGGCAATCGCTTGATCGATCCTGGGCAAGTCCTGTGTTACGACGCGGCCGGCACCCAGATTCATGTGCCCAACCTCGGAATTGCCCATTTGGCCTTCGGGAAGACCGACCTCGTGGGCGGAGGCATCGAGAAGCGCAAATGGACATTCGCGAAGCAGCCGATCCCACACGGGCATGTGCGCCTGACAGATCGCATTGTCCTGGCATTCGGTGCGATGGCCCCAACCGTCAAGGATGCAGAGGACGATAGGACGCGGGCGGCGAAATTCAGTCATGTTGCTTATATAGGGCAATCGAGCTTCTCAAAAAAGTGTTTTGCACTCAAGGCGATACGCGTTCCAGCCGTTAACCTCTGTGGTAGGGATGTCCGGCGAGGATTTGTTGCGCCCGGTAAAGCTGCTCGGCCAAAAGGGCTCGGACGAGAAGATGGGGCCAGGTGACTCGGCCAAGTGAGAAGTGGAGGTCGGCCCGTTGGATGACCGCTTCGTCGAGCCCCTCGGCACCACCGATCACGAACGCGACTTGCCCGGTACCCGCGAGGCCCCAGCTCTGGAGCTTTTTGGCGAAAGCTTCGCTCGAAAGCGTCAAGCCCTGCGCATCAAGGGCGACAACCTTGGCATCGGCGGGAAGGGCGGCAAGGATAAGCTCGCCCTCCCTCGCCTTGAGATCGGCGGGGGCCACCCTGCCGCGCACTTCGATCTCCTTGAGGCTCACGGTCCAAGCGAGACGGCGCATGTAGTGAGCATATAGATCGCGCTCGGGTCCGCCCCGGGCCCGGCCGACTGCGATCACATGGACACGCAATCCCCTCACCCCGCGGGAGTAGCGCGGGGACGGCTTGCCGGTCAATGGCGTTTGGCGCAACTAGCTCAAGCGATGAGCTCCGCGCCGTGCCCGGCGGCCGGCGCTTCCCGGCCCCAGAGCTTCTCGAGATTGTAAAATGCCCTGATTTCGGGGCGGAAGAGGTGGACGACCACATCGCCTGCGTCGATCAGGACCCAGTCTGCGTGTTTGGTCCCCTCGACGTGGATCGTCCGGATCCCAGCGGCCTTGAGCTTCTCGACGAGATGCTCGGCCATCGCACCCACCTGCCGCTGCGACGATCCCGATGCGATGACCAGAAAATCGGCAAAGGCCGATTTTTCTTCGAGGCTGATCAGCACCGGATCGATGGCCTTGTCGTCGTCGAGCGAGCGCTCGATCAGGCGGCAAAGCGCCTCAGTCGGGGTGAGCGACTTCACTTTGCGTCGTGCTATGGTTTCTGTCTCCTTTCCTCAATCGCGTCGTATTAACCGTGCCCCTTGCCCGGATTGCGGTCGCCGAGACCTTGTTCAGAGGGATGTGAAGAAACACCCACGCCGGCGGCCCAAGCTCGGCAATCCGTTTGGCCAGGGTCTGCCGCACGCGAAAGCGCCAGTAACGGCGCGCGGCTTTTCCAGCCAACGCTCTAAAAGAGTAGGTGGGACGATCGAAAACTGCAATGGACAGTTCCGTGAATATTTTCGCCCAAGCCTGCCAGTGGACGATCTGCGAAAGGTTGTCCGCACCCATGAGCCAAACGAAGTTATGACGAGGGTAACGGCGCTTGAGGGCTGCGACCGTGTCAGCGGTATAGCGCGTGCCGAGGCGGGCCTCGAGATCCGACACCTTGATGCGGGGATCACGCGCGACAATTCGCCGGGCCGCCGCGAGGCGCTCCGCGAAGGGCGCCATGCCCGATCTCGGCTTGAGCGGGTTTTGCGGCGAAACCAGCCACCAAATCTCGTTCAAGCGCAGGTATTTGAGGGCGAGAAGGCTGATATGGCGATGGCCGCTATGGGCGGGGTTGAATGAGCCGCCTAGGAGTCCAACGCGCCGCCGCCCTCCTTGGACGGCCCGGAATGCCGCAATGCGCGTGGAAGCGGAGGCCGGGTATCGACTCAAGGCCGCGTCTGACCTGTGCCGCGGATGCGATA